>Ga0224506_10000005_pt1 | contig 365965 bp, 341 predicted proteins | sample SF_Jan12_sed_USG_2_FD_169108 | JGI IMG/M metagenome (GOLD analysis project Ga0224506, IMG submission 169108) | Sediment microbial communities from San Francisco Bay, California, United States - SF_Jan12_sed_USGS_8_1 | ecosystem: Environmental > Aquatic > Marine > Sediment | place: USA...
AAGATGTGGCATCGAGTGATACCTGAGCATAACGAGGACGCGGCATGATCATCTCCTTGATCTGATAAATCCTGTTGAATAGGGTAATACTGGAGTGGTTAGTAGTCAAATAAAGAGATGGGTGTCCGTAAATACGTGATCTTTATTGATATGAAGCACGACATGGTAGTGATTTGACATCACCGCATAAGCACACAGATCGATACAAAAAATCTGCGCTAATTCAAGCAGTTTGTCTTCTAGCCACTGCCGGCGGTGCTCGAAACTATTACCGGTGAACGAATCCACGCCGCATAAAAAAGCCCGGCGTACACAGCGCGAAACACAATGATAAAAAGATGTGGCATCGAGTGATACCTGAGCATAACGAGGACGCGGCATGATCATCTCCTTGATCTGATAAATCCTGTTGAATAGGGTAATACTGGAGTGGTTAGTAGTCAAATAAAGAGATGGGTGTCCGTAAATACGCAAAACAGAAATTCAGCTCTGTATTATCCACCAAATTCGTAACTCAATGAAATACGTTGCATCGAAAAATCAAAAAGCATTTATGGCTGATTTGAAACCCGTTTACCGGGCAAACAGTAAAGAGGCAGCAGAAACAGTCCTTGATGAACTGGAGGCAAAATGGGGCGAACTCTACCCCATTGTAATCAAGTCATGGCGAAGCAAGTGGGATCACTTATCGGCTTACTTTAAATACCCTGAACCCATACGAAAAATCATCTATACAACCAATGCAGTTGAAGCAATCCATCGACAGTTTCGCAAGCTGACAAAAACGAAAGGTGCGTTCCCGAATGAAAACAGCTTGTTAAAATTACTGTACGCTGGCATATTGAATGCAACAGAGAAATGGACAATGCCGATCCAGAATTGGAGCCAGGCATTGTCTCAGTTAGCTATTTATTTTGAAGGTCGCTTGGATGGCGTGCTGGAAATTTAAATTAACCTGACACAGAATTTTGAACGCTCTCTATTGCACATTCACAAAGTATTTTAGACTAGTATTATTCCTTAAAGTGCTCGGCATTATAATGCGATCATTCTGATGAAATTACACGCTGATGAGTTTGCAAATCACATTATCTGAGCAGGGTTTTTCGATAAAATAGTGTAAACCCTGCTTTTTTTATGTAAATGCTATACTGCTTCTATAGTGAAATGACGGTATATAGGAAAGATTCACATTAATCACCTATGTATAACAAGGATAATTTTTTATGCAAAATGGAATAAGACAACAAGACATAGCGATGCTTGCGGGGCTGGTTGCCTTATCGTTAGCGGGAAACTATTTCCGTATTGAGTTGTTTTACGGGATTGAAGTTATATATGGCTCGATCTTTACCATGATTGCCATTATCCGGCTTGGAACACTGGCCGGTGTGACCGTTGCGGCAATAGGTAGCTCTGTGCTGTGGTTTGCATGGGGGCATCCATATGCCATTATTATTTTTATAGCAGAAGCACTCTTTGTCGGTTATACGGCTCGGCGACTGGGTAACCTTATCTGGGCTGATATTTTGTACTGGTGTGTCATTGGAATACCTCTTGTATTCCTGTTTTATATCTTAGTGATGCATATTGATATAACACAGACCTTGCTTATCGCAATGAAACAGCCGTTAAATGGTGTGATTAATGCTCTTCTTGCTATACTCTTCATCTTCTTCTTTGAGCTTTGGCTGCATCGTAAAAAAACATTTAATATTGGTAATATTATTCAGATGTCTATTTTTGCTGCAGTTATATTGCCGGCTATATTTTTACAGGCAGCAGAAAACAGAATAACCAAAGATCGTCTTGAAAAAAATATGCAAACTGAGCTGGCGTTGATTGCATCTAATATTGAAGAGCGATTACTGAAACACAGCCATGATACCCAGGCCCAATATTTCGATTCGCAATATATTAATAACCATTTCATGGATGGAATGAGTATAAGTTGGCGGTTAAAAAATCAGGCTGGTGTTGTACTAGAGCGCACACAAAATAATTCCACTAGTCCTTCAGGTGAAATTCAAAAAGTGAATGATAAGATGCTTATCTGGATACCTGATTTTAAAGACAAGAGCCTGATGGATCGTTGGGGCGGGGCGAGGTATCGCTATAGTACCCCGGTTTCTATTGATGCAGATAATTACACTCTTGAAGTCGAGCGATCAGCGACATCAATTTTTGATGAGCTATCAGACGCAAAGATTCGTACAACCATCATTCTTTTTGTTCTTATTATAATCAGCGGATCTTTATCATTATTAATCAGCAGATTTTTAACTTCGCCGTTAGTTCAATTAACTCGCGCGACAAACGGAATGGTCAAAAATATTCGCTCGGGTTCTAATTTGACCATTCCAAAAAGCCGGCTAACTGAGGTAAATACCCTGGCAGAGGAGTTTGAGGAAATGTCGGCCTCCCTGTTATCTGCTTTTACAGACCTTTCAAATCTGGCAAGTAAAGATGAGTTGACGGGGATCTATAACAGACGAAAACTTAGCAGTTGTCTACAAGATGAATGGCATCGCGCAGTTCGTTATAAGAAGTCTTTTTGTATTGTTTTTTATGATATTGACTTCTTTAAGCATATTAATGATGAATATGGACATGCTGTAGGCGATGAAGTGCTTGTTGAGATGTCTAATTTAGTGAAAAAAAGTCTCAGAAGAAATGACATCATCGGTCGCTGGGGTGGTGAGGAGTTTTTAGTTATCCTGCCACAAACCGATATTAATACAGCAAATACCGTAGCAGAGAAAATAAAGAATAAAATTAGCGAGTTCGAGTTTTCGTCTATTAAATCTAGCGTAACCGTTAGTATCGGAGTGGCTGAGCTGGCTAAGGCTGAATCAGCCGAAGAGTTGGTAAATAAGGCGGATGATGCGCTTTATCAGGCCAAAGAAGCGGGTCGTAATCAGGTTTGTATTTATAAAAATCCCGATCACTAGGACTGTTGTGGTAAATGCTGCATTCAGCAATCAAATAAACAGGACTCATCACGCTCAATACGGCACCCACCTTAATAAATACATAAGATTTTTGTGCGGAGTTTAAGCTGATTGCTGATCTTAATAAAGGGCAGGCGCTAATAAAAGCGGACTGGCTGTTATCTGCTTTATAATTTAATAATATTACCAATTACTATTGCAATGCGCAAAAATGGTGCGTAGAATTCGGTCGTGAAAATGGCATACCTGTCGAAAGTCAGGGACGCAAAGCCTCCGGTCTAAGGGTTTTCCTATGATAGCGGGGTTACCGGTAGAGTTGTATAGGGTGTATCGTCGTGTGCGCCTGTCGTATTGATGCGTGACTGTGTGTCATCATCAAGTCGTGTATTCACTTTTCCCTTTTTTGTTTGTCATTTTCTGATAGTGCGTGTTTGTGCTAAGCGAGCATGTGATTAAGGTATCAGAATGAGAGATGTCAGATGAGTACATGGTTAAATAACCTTTCTATTAAAGGCAAGATCAGCGCGGGTTTTATTCTGGTATTGCTGCTTGCTATTTCTTTGGTCGCTATTTCGGTATTGCGCGAGACCAGTGCTGTTATTGAAGAGGCTGAGAGTCGTGAACTAAATCGATTATATCAGAATGCGGTATCAATTCTTGATAGTCGGGCAGAGATGGCTAGCAGCTTGGCTAATATGGTTGCGTCTCTGGATTCGGTGCAAGGTCTGGCTGCCCGGCAAGATCGTAAAGCTTTGTTTGAAGAGTTACAGCCAGTCTATACAAGACTGAAAAGCCGCTATCAGGTTAAGCAGTTTCATTTCCATACGCATGATAATCATTCTATGTTGCGCGTTCACAAGTCTCCAAAATTTGGAGATGATCTGTCCGGTTTTCGATCTATGGTGGTGGATGCTAATCGTCAAAAAACCGAGTTTAGTGGATTGGAAAAGGGTATAGCCGGGATTGGTATTCGCGGTATTGTGCCAGTGCAGCACCTTGGGCGTCACATAGGTACAGTCGAGGTCGGGATGGCATTGGGCCAGGATTTTGTTGACGATTTTAAGAAGCAATACGATACCGATATTACGATCTATGTTAAAAATGGGGCAGGCTATAAGGTCAGCGCAAGTACCCATGAAATGAAACGTATTACTGATGGTAGTTTTAATACGGTGTTTGGCGGCAAGGTGATGATGAGTGATATGGAGTTGCTTGGACGCCCGATGACAATGTTGTCTAAAAGTATTAATGATTATTCTGGTCGCCCTATTGCTGTAGTGGAGCTGGCGATGGATGCCAGTCACTATAAGCAACAACTATTTGATGTGCAGAAAATGGTTTTGTTAATCGGCGTTATTACTTTGGTTATCGGTATTGTTGTCTCAGGAGTTATCAGTGGTTTGATCACTCGGCCTATCAAACAGGCAATGGATATATTTTCACAAGTTGCCAGTGGTAACTTCTCCGTCAACATTATTTCCCGCTCCAAAGATGAAATGGGACAGATGATGCAGGTTTTGGACAATATGGTAAATAACCTGTCGGCACTGATTGGTAAAACAAGAGACTCCAGTGCTTCATTGGTAAGCGCATCTCAGCAAGTTAGTGCGGCGGCGAATTCTCTTAGTCAGGGGGCCAGCGAACAAGCAGCGAGTATGGAGCAAACTAATGCATCTTTGGAAAATATGCAGCATACCATTGAGAAAAACAGTGAAAATGCAAAAGCTACTGAGTCACTGGCACTAAAATCAGCGGTATCGAGTAAGGAAGGTGGAGTGGCAGTGAAAGATACGGTTGAGGCCATGCATAAAATTCAGAAGCATATCAGTTTTATTGAAGATATTGCCTACAAGACCAACTTGTTGGCTTTAAATGCTTCGATTGAAGCAGCGCGAGCAGGTATTCATGGTCGTGGTTTTGCTGTTGTGGCCAATGAAGTTCGTATCTTGGCTGAGAGTAGTCAGGAGTCTGCACAGGAGATACGTGTTCTCACCGATGGTAGTGTTGCGGTCGCTGAAGAAGCTGGAGCCCTTATCGATGATGTTGTTAATAGCGTACAAAACACAAGTGCTTTGGTGCAAGAGATTAGTATTGCTTCTGAGACACAAGCAAATGGTGTTCGAGAGGTTTCAACTGCTATTTCTCAATTAGATAAAGTGGCTCAGGAAACGGCGGGTTCATCCGAAGAATTATCAGCAACAGCAGCTGAGTTGAATCGCTATGCTGAAAGTATTCAGGCTGATTTGAGTCAGTTCCGTTTGAAAGATGTGGCTTAAACGACCGTTTTACTGGTGATGTGAAAAGTCTTATCAGAGAACGGTTGCCTCTAATGTTAGAGGTGACTGTTCTCTGTCTTTAACTTTTAATTACAGCAAACGCTAAACCGTGTTCATGTGTTTTCTGGGTTGGTTGTTAAGCCAGCATTAACGCCGATAAAGTATCACCGCTGCGCGTAAACCAGACTGACCAAAACGAAAACTGCGATTAAAAGCATCGCGGGCTACCGGCAGGTAAATGTTATCTGTTTCGGAACGATAGGTTTCTTCATCGACTTCCGGGTCATGGATGTAGACGAAGGTGTCGTCTATGCCGCTGACCACAACCCAGTGCGGTGCTTTGCTGCGTGTAAAGCTGTAGGAGCTGATCAGAACCAGTGCTACGCCACCCTCCTTAAGGGCTTGTTCGAGCTGTGCTATACCGATGGTTTCATAGTGCACCTTGATATCAGCTTCTCCGACCTGTTGCATAAAATCCTCATGCACAAGGCTCATAACTTCTTTTTTTGCTTCGCTGCGTACACCATCAAGAAATAGTGGATCGCGACTGTTTAGCCATAGTTCTACCTGAAACTCTCGCCGCCAGGCTGCCAGTGCCAGTCCCGGTGGGCTGCAGCCACCATGACCTGAGGTCATAAAGATTGTGGTGGCCTCGCGCCATAACTGCAATTCCATCGTGCGGTTGGGTTTGATGCTATTGTCCAGTGCCTGCATAGCCATGATTAATGATGCTGGGCCGCAGGTAAAATCTGTGGTTTGCTGGTAATAGGGTACCGGAATGAAATCGAGCTGATCTTCACGGTATAAAATTCGTTTCTGGTAGCGCAATGCATCGGCATGGTCTTCGTAATAATCTTTTAGTAAACCAAAAGGGACGTAGTGATTGCGTTGATAGAGACGAATGGCTGAAGTGTTATTGGGGTGCACTTCAAGTCGCATATAAATGCAGTCACGCGAGGCCGCAAGATTTTCCGCCTGCTGCAATAATAATTCACCCAGACCCTGGCCGCGCGTCTCGGGTAATACTGCCAGCGAGTAAACACGCGCAAGGTGAGTGCCCCGATGATACAGCACCAGAATATAGGCCAGGGTGTTATTGTCTTGCCGGGCAAGAATAAAATCACAGTTACCCTTCTGGATCATGTGTTTCAGATTACGGCGCGACATGCGGTCTATTTTAAAACAGCGTTTTTCAATTCTGTCCAAATCGTCCAGATCTTTAATCGTTGCGCTGATGAACTCGATCGATTTGCCGGATGTTGTATCTTTATTTTGCATGCTATGCACTTAGCCCTTGTAATGCTTGCCGAATGATCTGGCGACCGCGCAATAATACCATCTCCTGCCAGTCTGCTGTAGCGGGATAAAAATGCTGACGTAATTGCCGTTTTATTTTTTGCACGTGGCTATCTCGCCAGTTGACTGTGTGACGATGTAGCATATGATCCAGACGTAAGATGTCAAACATCTGCTCGACTGGGTAAGTACCAAACTCAAGGGTAATAAAACACAGTTTGTCTGCCAGACAGTTTTGCCAGTAATAATCCACTAGCCCGTCCTTGGGTACAGAGCTGGAGCTGCCCAGAGCCGGCTCGGTGACGCTCTGGCCATAGACTTGTTTTGCCCATTGCACGCCCTTCGATTCTGGCGGGTGATCACAAATCAATTCGCCATAGCCAAACGGGCCCAGTCCGGTGTGAATATCAACGACGGCGACGTACTCGCGTTTTAACAGTTCAAAATCGGTGATGATTTGTTGCAGATATAGTTGTGACTGACTGGCTGCCTGGCCGCCATAAAACAGGCCGTCGGCGAAAGCATACTGGCCACCACTGACCGCCTGTTCAAAGGCGACTTGTCCCAGTTGCTGTCGGGCTAATTGTAATTTCCTGTCGGCCTCGTTGATGTTTTTCTCGCTGCCAGGTAATAGTAGTTCAGCCAGTTCTGCATACGCGGTGTTGTCCGGTAAGGGTGCATTAAAATCAACAAAGTTTCGATTTAAGTCAATGCCGTTTTCGTTTACCCGACGTAGCCAGGCAAAACCATATGGATTAAGAGCATGAATAAAAAGGATGGCCAGATCATCGTCAAGTTTAGATTCAAGGAAGTCATCAAGGCAGTCTATTTGAATAGCCGAACCGGCAAAACCTTCGACGCCATGGGTGGCACTTTGCAGTACCAGAACACGTTTTGCATTGGGGTTTCCTAACCAGTAAACAGAGCTGAATAATTTTTCATTGGTCGGGCCCTTTTCCCTATAGACAAACTCACGGTATGCGCTATGATCATGTCGATCACAGGCATGTCTGAACTTGATATGTGCCTCGGTGTAGTCAGCGGCAAAGCATGCTTTAAGACGATCAGGGGAGAGCAGGGTTGGAATCATGTTAACCTGTGAGAAACAACGGTAAGCTGTAAGAGGTATAGTTGAGCAAATGCAATTTTACATCGTTATGATGAAAAATGCTTTTTTTTTAACTCCTCAACCCTTCCCACCCGGCCGAGACGTCTTTTTTACCTTTCATTTTAGTGATGCCATATGCACTCAGTAATTATTGTTGTTGATGATCCACAGGACTGGACCGCCTTTTATCCGTCCGATAATGTCATAGGTGTGCAGGATTATCTGCGCCAAAATGGCGAGCTTAATACAGCTGCAACTCAGGTCATTAACCTGTGTCGCAGTTACAAGTACCTAACTAATGGTTATTATTGTTCACTGCTGGCCGAGGCGCGTAATCACAAGGTTATTCCTTCTGTGCGCAGTATCAATGACCTGAGTAATAAATCCCTCTATAGTCTGGATATTGGTAATCAGAATCAGCTGCTGGAAAAAGCTCTGCGAGAGCGGTCGCTTGAAGATGGCAGCCTTAGCATCAAACTTTTTTTCGGTATCACCGATATACCGGAACTGGAAAATCTTGGGCGTCAGATTTTTGAGCTGTTTCCCTGCCCCATCCTGGTATTGACGATCTGTCATCGCGAGCGCTGGTTTATTGAATCCATCAAACCTGGCGGCATTAATGATCTGAGCAGTCACGACGAAGATGTTTTTGCTGTGGCGCTGGAAAAATTTAACAAGTCAGTATGGAGGAAACCGCGTTCGAAAAAACGAGCCCGTTATGACCTGGCTATTCTGGTGGACCCGCAAGAAAAACTACCACCAAGTGACAAAACCGCTCTTAAAAAATTTATCTCGATCGGTAAGCAACTGGGTGTTTCGGTAGAGCTGATTGGCAAACAGGATTACATCCGGCTGGCCGAATACGATGCACTTTTTATTCGTGAAACCACCGCTATCGATAATCATACATACCGTTTTGCCAAGCGTGCCGAGAGCGAGGGTATGGTGGTGCTCGACGATCCGCAGTCTATCTTGCGTTGTACCAATAAAATTTATCTGGCAGATATGCTGAGCAACCATGGCATACCGACACCGACCACGCTGATACTTAGCAAGGACCGGCAAAAAGAGGATATGCAAACGGCAATCGATTCGCTGGGGTTCCCGATGGTTTTGAAAATTCCGGACGGTTCTTTCTCTCGCGGCATTGTTAAAGTGGAAAGCTTGGCTTCTCTTAAAAAACATCTCGGCGAGCTGTTTAAACAGTCTGCCCTGGTACTGGCGCAGGCCTTTACTTATACCGAATATGATTGGCGCATTGGTATTCTGAATAAAAAACCGATCTTTGCCTGTAAATACTTTATGTCGCGTGGTCACTGGCAAATCTATAAACACAGTGCCAGTGGGCAGGTTGAGTCCGGTGATTTTCAAACCATTCCTGTTTATGAAACCCCTAAAAAGATACTGGACGTGGCAACTCGTGCGGCTAATTTGATCGGTGATGGTCTATACGGTGTCGATATAAAACAGATTGGTGATAGTGGCGTCGTAATCGAAGTAAACGATAATCCCAACATCGATGCCAGTGTAGAGGCAAAATTTCTTGGCGATGATCTGTACCGCATTATCCTCGAAGAGTTTATTCGCCGGCTGGAGCGTAAACGCATCGGGATTTAATTTAAACTAGTAAAGCACAGTGTGTTGGTGAACCGACTGCACGATTGGCAGCTAAACATAGCGAATCTTGATAAAACTATTCGCTGTTCAAGATCGCAGGCTGTGCTGCTAGCTATTGTTAAATCCAAGTTGTGAGAGAAAGACTAGAAAAAAAGCCCGCTACAAGAGCTGGCTTTTTTTTAAACTAATAAGCAGTATTAAATTAAATTTGCCGTTGTTTAACCAGTTTGGAGATGAGTCGGCTAGTTCGCTAATCCTGATACAGCAAACATCAAACAGGTGGCTGCTGTTAACTAGACAGAGCTGCGGTTATTTTTGTCAATAGTTTATCGAAGTTAAATGGGCGTGATACGACGCTGGTGGCACCCTGGTTCATAATGTCTGCCAGGTTCTGCCGAGTTGCCTTGCTGGTGAAGACGATAGTGGGGGGCATTTTGTCTTTGTGTAAGATGTTCCCCATTTTTACAATTGCGTTGGATTGCATTCCGGAAATTTCATTGTTAATAAAAATCAGTGATGGCATGTTTTCCAGCATTTTTGAAAGAGCAGCTTTACCGTTTGTTGAATAATAGGTGGTGAATTGCTGTTCATTGAAAAAATGATTTAGTTCGGCACTTGAGACAGGGTTGTCGTCAATAACCATAATATATTTTTCGTTTCCGAGAAGGGAAAGTGCTGGTTTTCTCAACTCCTGATTTTTTAAATATTCATTAAAAAATATCCGTTTGTCGTTTGTCATCTCAGTTTCTGTGGTTGAGATGCGGTTGTGAATAATTTCCTGAAGTCTGCTGTTGAATGTCGGTGTAAAACTTTTAGCATCTTTGATGCTTAGCATTTTTTCGTATTTGCTGGTTTTTAGTTCTTCTGAATAATGTTTGATGTCGCTGTTCAGGTTGTTCTCTAGCTGATTGAGTCGTGTGCTGAGCGGATTTTGTGATGGTGTGGTTTGCTCAGTTTCGTCATTAGCGAACAGGTTGCTCTCATTGTCGTTGAGCCAGCTTGTTGACAGTTCTGCGGTTTCTTTTACTTTTTCTTCAATGCTGAGCAACCTGATAGCCTGTGAGACGCAGAAGCGCAGTCTGAATTCGTCATGTAGCGGGCTGGCCACAAGGTAGTCATCAAAAATAAATTCACGACACATTGCATAGGCGTGCTCGCTTTCATGCTGTTTGCATAACAGAATGGTTTTCTGCGCGTTTTAATCATACCGTTGGTTTGCTGGTAAAGCTGGAGGTATTGTTTTTCGGCAGTATCTGCATCTTTGAAGCAGAGTAAAAGAACGCAACTTGAGTTTTGCGGGATATGAGTGGCGGCATGCGGGATATCTGTGGCTATTGTGGTATTCGGAAAAGATTCACTAATCATTGTGTTGATGACTTTGAGCAGAGGTATGTTGTCGCCAAAAATGATGATTGGAGTATCCACAATTTATCTCTTGTATATATTAAACAGGATTTAGCTATATCGTTCGAGTCTAGTTCAGTAGAGCCAGAAGTCAAAAAATCAGTTGTTAGCCAATAAACTTGTTTTAGTTTGTCTGTATATTGCAGCAAAAGAAAACAGATTGGTGCAATAAAACGCTTTAATAATTAGGGGAATAAGACAGAGGTTATTGACCGCTGTATTTGCCTGCACAATATGCAGATGTCGTTAATCTATATCATTTGATGTTGGTTATGGCGTGACTCAATAGCGTAATCTTCTGGCAACAGCAATTCATCTAAACGGGATCTTGTATTCAATCAAGCACTCACAGACGTGTCTGTTGCATGTAAGCCACTATATTAAGCTTGTGCATAATTGTCGTAAGCCGTTACGTTGTCAGCAAGACCATATTATAGTGAGCTAGCGGTTAGCCGCAGGCATGGCCTGAATAAGGCTGCCCTAAAGCCGGTAAATCCGTTAAAATAGCGACATTACTATCGATAACTCTATATTAAAGGGTGTTTCATGTTTGATAATTTAAGTGATCGTCTGCTAACCACAGTAAAGCGTGTTCGTGGTCAGGGGCGTTTAACTGAAGACAATATTAAAGAAACCTTGCGCGATGTCCGTATGGCGCTGCTGGAAGCTGACGTTGCCCTGCCGGTAGTCAAAGAATTTATAGAGCGTGTTAAAACAGCGGCGATTGGGCAGGATGTGTTAAACAGTCTGTCGCCGGGTGATGTGTTTGTAAAAGTTGTTAATGATGAACTGGTCGACCTGATGGGTGCGGCTAATGAAAGCCTAAATCTGGCTGCTCAGCCACCGGCTGTGATCATGATGGCGGGTTTGCAGGGGGCGGGTAAAACCACTACGGTGGCGAAACTGGCCAAGCTTTTAAAAGAGCGTGAAAACAAAAAAGTCATGGTGGTTTCCTGCGATGTTTATCGCCCGGCGGCGATTGATCAGCTGCAGACATTGGCGGATCAGGTGGGTGTCACGTTTTTTCCGAGTAGCTCGGATCAGAAGCCGGTGAAGATTGCTAACAACGCATTATCGGCTGCAAAAAAACAATTTATGGATGTGCTGATCGTTGATACTGCCGGTCGTTTGCATATCGATGATGACATGATGGACGAGATCAGGCAGTTAAATAAAGCCATTAACCCGGTGGAAACGCTGTTTGTTGTTGACAGCATGACCGGTCAGGATGCTGCCAATACCGCTAAAGCATTTGATCAGGCGCTGCCGCTAACCGGTGTGGTGTTAACCAAAACCGATGGTGATGCGCGTGGTGGTGCGGCGCTATCAATTCGCCAGATTACTGGCAAACCGATCAAATTTCTTGGTGCCGGCGAAAAAGTTGATGCGCTTGAACCATTTCATCCCGATCGTGTGGTTTCACGTATTCTGGGTATGGGTGACATCCTTAGCCTGGTGGAAGATGCGCAGCGCAATGTTGATGTCAAAAAAGCCGAAAAAATGGCGAAGAAGTTCAAAAAGGGTAAGGGCTTCGACTTCAATGATCTCAAAGATCAGCTGGAACAAATGGAAAATATGGGCGGACTGGGCGGTTTAATGGGTAAGTTGCCGGGTATGCCGAATATGGAGCAGATGAAAGCACAGGTTGATGAAAAGCAATTTTCGCGCACGGTCGCCATTATCAATTCGATGACGCCGAAAGAGCGCAGCTTTCCGGCTCTTATTAAAGGCTCGCGTCGTAAACGCATTGCTAACGGTGCCGGCGTGCAGGTGCAGGATGTTAATAAGGTGTTAAAACAACAGCTGCAAATGAGTAAAATGATGAAAAAAATGGCCAAGGGTGGCATGGCCAAAATGATGCGTGCGATGGGCGGTAAAATGCCAATGGGTGGCGGCCCGATGGGCGGTATGTAACCTCCCCAGGTTTAGTGGTCAGCCTTGCTTTTTCGGTGCTTCTGTATTGCGAAAAGCCAGATGGCAGATTAGATTAGGCTAATATTTGACCTGAAAATGTAAAAATTAGTCATTAAGAGTGAATTAACGTTTCACTTTTGTTCAAAAGCGCGTAAAATGCCGCGTTTACTCGATCCCGGACCTTGTGTCAGCGTTAATCTGCAGGCGGGTTCAATCAATGAATAAGTTGAGAATTTACTAATGGTAACGATCCGTTTATCAAGAGGCGGCGCTAAAAAGCGTCCTTTTTATCAAGTAGTTGTAACTGACTCGCGTAATGCACGTGATGCAGGTAGCTATATTGAGCGTATTGGCTTCTTCAATCCACGTGCGCGTGGTGGTGAAGAGCGTTTGCGTATCGATATGGAGCGTGTTGATCACTGGATTTCTAAAGGCGCGGCTAAGTCTGACCGCGTTGCTAGTCTGGTTAAAGAAGCTAAGAAAAACGCGGCCTAATTTGCATTACCGGCGTTTTTTTTGAGACTCTATTCAATCGCTTGCTGCCATGCAAAATAGCGAACAGCCAGATGCAGAGATGCTGGTGCTGGGAAAGGTCTCAGGGGTGTATGGGGTAAAAGGATGGGTAAAACTGTTCTCCGACACCGAACCCCGCGATGGCATTCTTGACTACAAGCGCTGCTTTTTAAAAGAAAAAGGTCAGTGGCGCCCGCTTGAGATTACTCAAGGGCGTATGCAAGGCAAGGGTGTTGTCGCCAAGATTAAAGGTTGTGATGATCGTGATCAGGCAATGCTGCTGATCGGTTCTGAAATAGCCATTACTGATGATCAGCTGGCTGAACTGGCTGATGATGAGTACTACTGGAAAGACCTGATCGGACTGTCTGTGATTAACCAGGATAATGTGAATCTGGGCACAGTGGGCGAGATGATGGAAACCGGTGCCAATGATGTGATGATAGTAGAGGGTGATCGGCAGCGATTGATTCCGTTTACTCAGGGGCATACGGTACAGCAAGTGAACCTTGATGAGAAAATAATCAGGGTTGACTGGGACCCTGAGTTTTAATCATTGTTGATTAACGGGTTCGCTAGCAGATGAGTAAAGCAGAAAACAAGTCAGCGAACATTCGATTTGATGTCGTGACGTTGTTTCCGGAGCTGGTTAATAGCTTAACCGCTTCAGGGGTGGTCGGTAGAGCCGCCGGTCAGGATTTAATTAACCTGACTTGTTGGAACCCGAGAGATTACACCCATGACCGTCATCAAACGGTCGATGATCGTTCCTATGGCGGCGGCCCTGGAATGGTGATGAAAGTGCAACCATTAAGAGATACGGTTCACGACATCAAACAACAAACAGCGATGAACGCTGCCAGTAGAAGGGTTATATATTTAAGCCCACAGGGTAAACAGTTTAATCAAGCTGCTGCTCAGGAACTGGCAAAATGTTCGCAGTTAATTTTTATTGCAGGTCGATACGAAGGTGTCGATGAGCGTTTCATCGAAACAGAAGTCGATGAAGAATGGTCGCTAGGCGATTATGTGTTAAGTGGTGGTGAGCTGCCGGCAATGGTGATGATAGATAGCATTGCCAGAATGATTCCCGGTGTACTGGGTGATCAGGAGTCAGCGGAGCAGGATTCATTTATGAATCGTTTACTGGATCACCCGCATTACACGCGGCCTGAGTTGCTGGATGATTTGAAAGTACCCGCAGTTTTAACCGGCGGTGACCATAAAAAAATCGAGCAATGGCGGCGACAGCAGGCATTAGGCCGCACCTGGTTACGCAGGCCGGATTTGCTGAAAGAATTAGAGCTAGGCGAAGTCGATCAGGTATTACTTGATCAGTTTATTGCAGAGCATAATGGGAAACGTTGAAAGACTTTCCTGAGAATTTAAATTTAAATTTAACAGGCTGATGAAGCCACGTTATTCGGAGTTAAGGCAATGGCCAATATTATCGATCAACTCGATGCAGAGCAAATGAACAAAGAGATCCCTGCGTTTGCACCAGGTGATACTATTGTTGTTAAGGTTCGTATTAAAGAAGGCGAACGTGAGCGTATTCAGGCATTTGAAGGTGTTTGTATCGGAATCCGTAACCGTGGTTTAAATTCTGCATTTACCGTTCGCAAAATTTCACACGGTGAAGGTGTAGAGCGTGTATTCCAGACTTACAGCCCTATTATTTCAGAAATTGAAGTAAAACGTCGCGGTAAGGTTCGTCAGGCTAAACTGTACTACTTACGTGGTCTGACTGGTAAAGCGGCACGTATTAAAGAAAAACTGGGTTAAGAGCGTTTCTTCAGATAACTTTTCGAAACATTCGATGAGTATCTAGATACGTGTTCTTAGCAACAAAAAAAAACGGATTCCGGCTGCCCAGCTGGCGTCCGTTTTTTTTGTCTGTGTGTTTTTTTGCAGGCGCTTTTTATAGTCTGGCAGCCAGCGCTGCTGCCGTCGACTCCTCTGCTCTGGAGTTCGCCACACCACAATTATCGGTTCGCTTAATTCACGCTTTGCAGACGGATTTAGAAGCCGGCTCAGCCGTCTGGATGGACTGGGAAAAAAAACGCCTGAGCATGTTGTCAGAGCTGGAAAACTGGCAGCAGATTATAGAAAGCATCGACGCTTACCCGATAAACATTCCTGCTAAGGAAGATCCCTGGTTTGTTTTATTAAAAGCTACGGCACAGTTAAAAATGTCGCATGCGGTGGAAGTCAGAAATAATATCCGTCAGTTAATCTGGTCGGATTATGATTTGAACACTGAGCAAACTGCCTCAGCACGTCGGTTGATTATCAGAAGTTATCTGGCGGAAGAGAAATCCAGCGATGCACAACGCGCCATGCTGCGTTATCAACAGGACTATGGCGACAGTGGCTTGCAGTGGAAGTTGTTGCAGACAAAAGTCTTGCTGGCCACGCAGCGTTATCAACAGGCGGCGCGCTTAATTGCAAAAGAAAGTGATGCTTCGGTGCAGCCCTTAAAAAATCTCACGCGTTTAAAAGCCGGACTGGATGATGGTCAGTATGTTTTTAAGCAGGCACTGCAATCTGCTCAGCAAGCTGACACCGCTGTTAGTCAGAATATCAAACGACAAAACTGGATACTGGCAACTATCGCAGCAGGACTGCAGCAGAATTACAGTGCCGAAATAGAAACGCTGGAACAGGCACTGACGACCGGTGTGGCTGATGCCGATAAGGACTTACGTGCTGTTAATAGTGCCTTGCTATGGAAAAAATACCGGCGCTATGCCGAACACCTTGGCAATAAATACCATTTGCTAACCGGTGATGATGAGGCCTGGTTCAAGGCGGCATCTGATCGTTTCGATAAAGAACCGGTACAAGCCCGGGCTTTATTTGCCTATCTGGGTGAGCTGGCGGCCAGTTCCTCTCATCGCGAACTCGCACTTGAACAATTATCGTTGTTAATAAATAAGTCGGTTGAAAAGGGACTTGCATTGGTGGAGATGCTTTTCTCTGAACAAGCTGGCTTTTCCAGTGTTAAAAAAATACCAACAGCTGTTCGTTATCAGCTAGTGGATTACGCCTTGTCACGCGGCCACATCAAACGTGCTGCCAGTTTATTCGCATTTTTACCACAACCGCCGCAGGCTAAAAAACGACTGGCCTGGGATATGAGACGGGCACGGGTGCTGGTGTTAGGGGGGCAATATCAGCAAGGGGCTGTTGTTTTATTGCAACTGCTGAAAGACGAAACGCTTGATGTGGAAAATTTAAACCGTTTAATGCAAGTGATATTTGATTTACAAAAGATCGAGCAGCATCGGCTTGCAATAGATTTATTTAACGCTGTTGGTGATCGCAGTAACAGTGCAGCGTTACAACGGGAATTAAAGTTCTGGACGGCAGAATCTTATCAGGCTCTGCAGCAGTACGAGAAATCGGCGCATTTGTATTTAATATCTGCCTCGATGATTGCAGAAAAAAAATCTGATCCCTGGTCACAAACCGCTCGCTTCAAGGCTGCTGAGGTTTTATCGCAGGCTGGTTTGATTGACGATGCCAGGGCATTGTTGCAGCAGTTATTAAGAAACACCAAAAACGACAACAGAAAAGCTGTTATTAAACAAAAGCTTCAGCAGTTGTGGTTACTGGAAGGAAAGCAGCTCGGTGATGCCGGCTAATAGCGAAGCTGGGAGTGAGTTCGATGCGGTCATCGCACTGCCTTTTTGTCAGTTGGGGCTTAAATTCGATCACGACAGACTGATTGAAACGCGCTATCTGACGCGGCGCAGTGACAATTATCTAGCCAACGCTGATGCGGTTAAAGATGTGGCTGCGCAGTTACAGGCCTATAGTAGCAACCCGCAATACCGTTTTCAGTTAGATCTGCAGCCCAGTGGCAGCGAGTTTCAGCTGCGGGTATGGGCAATGCTGCAGTCTATACCGTCCGGTTCTGTTCTGAGCTACGGTGAAATCGCGCAGCGCCTGAGTAGTTCAGCCCGGGCCGTGGGTAATGCCTGTCGGGCCAACCCCCTGCCATTAATTATTCCCTGTCACCGGGTGGTTGCAGCCAATGGGCTGGGTGGTTTTGCCGGGGCGAGCAGCGGCTATCTAATCGAAATAAAACGCCAATTATTAAGCCATGAAGGCCTTGAATTTTAAGATTTGGCCCTTATATTTAAGCTAAATATTTTTTTGGAGATGAATTTAATGAGCGTAGAAGCACAAAAAGAAACCATGGAGTTTCAGGCTGAAGTCCAGCAACTATTGAAACTGATGATTCATTCGATGTATTCGAATAAAGAAATCTTTGTTCGTGAACTGGTTTCTAATGCCTCGGATGCCTGCGATAAACTTCGCTTTGAAGCACTTGCAAAAGATGATTTATACGAAGGTGACGGTGATTTAAAAATTCGTGTGGCTTTTGATAAAGAAGCCAATACTGTGACTATTTCAGATAATGGTATCGGCATGGATCGTGATGAGCTGATAGCTAATATCGGTACTATTGCAAATTCCGGTACTAAAAAATTCATGGAAGCGCTGAGCACAGAGCAGGTTAAAGATGCCGAGATGATCGGTCAGTTCGGTGTTGGTTTCTACTCCAGTTTTATCGTCGCTGATAAAATTACCGTTGATACTCGCCGTGCCGGTGCCGCTAAAGATCAGGCTCACCGCTGGGAATCGGATGGTGAAGGTTCTTATTCTATAGAGAATATTGAAAAAGAATCCCGTGGTACGGATATTATTCTGCATCTGCGTGATGAAGATAAAGAATTTGCAGACGGTTATCGCCTGCGTAATATCATCCGTAAATATTCCGACCATATATCTTTGCCGATTGTGATGCTAAAAGAAGTGGCTCCGGCTAAAGAGGGTGAAGAAAAAGAAATTCCTGAAGATGAAACCGTTAACAGTGCTTCGGCTCTTTGGGCGCGCGCCAAGTCAGATATTAGCGATGATGAGTATAAAGAATTCTACAAGCACATTTCACATGATTTTGAAGAGCCGCTGAAATGGATGCACAATCGCGTTGAAGGCAGTCAGGAATACACTTCTTTATTGTATGTTCCAAAAAAAGCACCGTTCGATTTGTGGGATCGCGAACAGCGTAAAGGCATAAAGTTATATGTTAAACGTGTTTTCATTATGGATGATTCTGAGCACCTGATGCCGAATTATCTGCGGTTTGTCCGCGGTGTCATTGATTCTGATGATCTGCCATTAAACGTTTCTCGTGAAATTCTTCAGCAAAATAAAGTGATCGACAAAATACGCGGCGCGTCTATCAAAAAAGTGCTGGGTATGCTGGAAAAAATGGCCAAGAATGAAGCCGAGGAATACGCCGGTTTCTGGAGCACGTTTGGTCAGGTGTTAAAAGAAGGTGTGATTGAAGACTTCAGCAATAAAGACAAAATTGCGGCTTTATTGCGATTTAGTTCGACACAAACCGGAACTGAAGAGCAGACAGTTTCTCTGACGGATTACATCAGCCGGATGAAAGAAGGTCAGGATAAAATTTATTATATTGTGGCTGAAAGTCACGCGGCTGCAAAAAACAGCCCGCATCTTGAGCTGTTAAAGAGTAAGGGTCTGGAAGTTTTACTGCTTTCTGATCGGGTCGATGAATGGCTGGTTTCTCACCTGACAGAGTTTGACGAAAAGCAGATGGTATCTGTGACTCGCGGTGATCTTGATCTGGGTGATACTGACTCCGAAGAAGAGAAAAAAGCCCATGAGAAAGCGCAGGGTGATTACAAAGATGTCATCGAAAAAATGAAAGAAGTGCTCGGCGCTGAAGTTAAAGATGTGCGCATGAGTTCACGATTGACGGACTCGCCATCGTGTCTTATCGTGGATGATCAGGATATGACGGCGCAGATGCAGCAGATACTACAGGCGGCCGGTCAGGCTGTTCCTGCCAGTCAGCCGATTCTGGAATTAAACCCTGATCACACACTGGTGAGTCAGTTAAAAGACAAACTTGAAAATCAGGAGTTTGATGAATGGGCACATGTATTGTTTGATCAGGCTGCGCTAACCGGTGGTTCTGCGATTAAAGATATAGCGGCTTATGTAAAGCGGGTAAACAGTTTACTGGTTAAATAAATCATCCCGTTAGGTATGACCAGAAGCCGCTATCATCAGATAGCGGCTTTTTTATGGGTGGGAATTTGCCAGCCGTTACGAACGATTGTCAGGGCCAGATACCACGAATCAGCGTGGCTTTAGCCACACGTTCAATCGCAATCGATAGGGCAATGCTGCGAAAGACCGGTTTATTTAGGTCAATATTTTTGCTGTCAGTGTCGTTAGTGGCAGTTTTTTCGCCGACTACAAAACCTTGCCAGCGTGAAAAAACCAGATCTAGAACTCTGTGCATGGTTTTTTGCAAGCGCGTATTAACTTCATCCAGATCCCATTGCTGGTTGATCTGATTCTGAACCCATTCAAAATAACTGACTGTAACGCCACCGGCGTTGGCGATGATATCCGGCAGCACATAAATACCACGCTCGGATAATATTTTGTCGGCCTCCGGTGTCAGCGGGCTGTTGGCTGCCTCAACAATAACGCGGGCATTGATGTTGTGCGCATTGTTCTGGTGAATCTGATGACTGGATGCAGCAGGGATCAAAATATCGCAGTCTACCTGAAGTAAATCGTCATTTGTCAGAGTCAGGCTGTCGGGCATGCCGACGACAGTACCGTGTTCGGCTTTAAAAGCGAGAAGCTCGGCCGGATCAAATCCGCTTTGTCGATAAATGCCACCCTGACTATCGCTGACCGCAATAATCAGCGCACCGTTTTTATGAAATGTTGTGGCACTGACAGCGCCGACATTACCAAAACCCTGGATCGCCACACGTGCGCCGGCTACAGTTTGCTGGTCGGCGAGCAGGCCTTTTGAAAGAAAGCGTTCAGTCAGGTGATAGACGCCGTTACCGGTGGCTTCATGGCGGCCGAAAGAGCCGCCCATTTCTATCGGTTTACCGGTGACAACTGGGCGATTGTTTTTGCCGGGGTGCAGCACGTCGTAGGTATCAAAGATCCAGGCCATGGTCTGTTCATTGGTGTACATATCGGGTGCTGGTATGTCGATATTGGGACCAATATTAGCCGCCAGTTCGGAGGTAAAGCGGCGCGTGATACGCCGCAGTTCGCTTTCGCTCAGCAGTTTGGTATCACAGATAACGCCGCCTTTAGCGCCGCCAAAAGGAATATTGACCAGTGCACATTTCCAGGTCATCAATTTGGCCAGCGAGATGACTTCATCCATCGTCAGATCAGGATGGAAGCGAATACCGCCTTTGCCAGGACCAAATACGGTATTGTGTATGACGCGATAACCCTGGAAGGATTGCACGCTGCCATCGTCCATTTCAACCGGGAAATTCACAATGCTGATGCGTTTAGGGTGCTTTAGAAAATCAATCAGGCCGGTTCTGAGTTCTCCGATGTAGCAGCTTGCCAACTCGAACTGCTGTGAGCTCATTTCAATAGGGTCGAAAGTTTGTGCTTGTTTCTCTGTCATTTGAATACCCGACTAAAACGGTTAAGGTTGTCAGGGTTTTAACGGCGCAGCTGAATTAGCCCCGATATCCACTGTAATGAATACCCTGTCTGTTTATACTATCAGGAAATTTTCTGCTTATCTCTGATTTTAAGCCGCTCGGGGACAAGCCGCTTAGCAGTGGATGATATGGCTTGTAATCTAGGGCGGGTTAGTTAGACTGTGTAGCCGTGATTTTAATAATTTATTGAGTCGGAGTTGGCGTTTGTTGAGCATAGATACGATAAAAAAACCTCAGGGTTTGGTCTCAGTTGTGCTGCTGCTGGTTCTGAGTTTTTGGTCACTGATGGCGCTGGCTAATACTGAAATAAGCATTAAGTCCGGCCAGACAATTATCAAAATTATGCGTCAGGAATATCCTGATCAGCGTAATCGCTGGCCCTTGCTGATGCGCAAGATGGTCGAATTAAACCCGTCAGCATTTGTTAATGGAGACCCCCGCACGTTAAAATCAGGTGCTTTAATAAAGCTGCCTGAAAAAGCCACGGTGCAAAAATCAACAGAAAAAAGAGTTCGTGCTGCGACGGTATATAAAATTGTCGGCTCAGTAACTTTGTTTGATGACAGAAAAAAGATACAACCGATTAAAGTTGGCAGTATTGTTTATGTTGGTGATCAGTTGCTGACATCTGATAAGGCTGTGCTTCGGTTACAGTTCATCGATGGTGCTACAGTTAAACTGCGTTGCAACAGTCTGTTGAATATTGATGAGTACAAGATGCGTTCACGTGGCAGCGTCAGTGAACTGTCTTTATTAAAGGGAAGTTTGCGAACGAAAAGCGGGCGTATCGGCAGGCGTGACAATGATCGTTATCTGCTAAAAACCCCGCTTGGAAATATAACTACTGGTAAGGCGGAATACGGTGTCAGGGTGTTGCAGTCGCAGGGCTGTGAGCAGCAGGCGGATGTGGATACGGACGGGCTTTATCTTGATGTGTTAAATGGTAAAGTCAGTCTGGCTAACGCCGGTAAAAAACACCATGTTGCATCCGGCGATGCTGCGCTGATAAGCGATAAAACGTCGACGCCTGTCGCTGTAAATGCATTTTCAGGTATGGTATTTGGTGAAAAACTTATTGAAAAACCGCGCCTGAATAATCTGACTACTGAGCCACAAATGACAGCTGCAGCAGCGGCAGAGGATGACGCCACAAAACCTGATGATGGTGTGCCTGTCTGGTGGATGCTGGCGTCGCTGCTTATTCTTGGTGTAGCCTTTTAAACAGTTAATGGGTTATTCGGTATGCCAGCTTTTAACGGCTGTCAGATCATAGTCATTTTAAATCATCTAATATAAACACCGCTATTCTCCGACAAGCGTGGAATAAATCAGCTCACCTGTACAGGTGATTTACGGTAAACGAATCATATGTCTGAACTGGAAAAACTTCGAATTGATAAATGGTTATGGGCGGCAAGGTTTTTTAAAACCCGCTCACTGGCATCAGATGCTGTTAATGGTGGCAAGGTGCATCTCAATAATGAACGCGTTAAAGCGGCGAAGGCTATCAAGGTTGGCGATAGCTTACGGATACGTCGTGGCGATGAAGTATGGCAGGTATGCGTGCTCTCGTTATTTGAAAAAAGGCGACAGGCATCGTTGGCTCAAACCATGTATGAAGAGCTGGAGGACAGTCTGAAGCTGCGCGAAAATCTTGCCGCAGACCGAAAAGCATTATCTGCAAGCCGGGTGGTCAGTCACCGGCCATCCAAGAAAGAGCGACGGCATATCATCAAGTTTAAAAACATTCACCGAGGAGACTGATTGTGCCAGTACCTGTTACGCCCTTGTTAACAGCCGATATTATTATCGAAGTTAAGCAACAGCAGAACACTCAGATTGTTCTGATCGAGCGACTCAATCCGCCATTTGGTTGGGCCATCCCCGGTGGTTTTGTCGACTGTGGTGAAACGGTTGAAGCGGCGGCGATCAGAGAAGCTAAAGAAGAAACCGGGCTGGAGATTACGCTTGAGGTTTTATTGGGGTGTTATTCCGCTCCTGATCGTGATCCGCGTTTTCATACAGTGAGTCTGGTTTATATCGCCACAGCAGAAGGCGTACCGCAAGCCGGTGATGATGCAAAAACCGTACGCTTGGTTAATATAAATGCCCTTGATGTAGAGCTGGCTTTTGATCATCAGCGTATTTTAATGGATTATTTGGAGTATAAAAAAACCGCTAAAACAAAAAGTTTGCACCAATAGAGTGCGGCTGCCAAAAAAATAAATTCAGATCTGTTTAAACGTCACTCAGATAATGCGAAGAGTACCCTCAGGTGATAAGATACGGCGACTTAAAATTTGTTTATCTTCAAAATCGATGACTGAAAAATAGTAAATTATTCAGTCGTATTGGTTTGAATTTTTAATAAGCTTAAATGTAGGGGGAGGTTATGGGGACATTTCAGGCGGGAGCGGACGTATTATTTATTTTGTTGGGCGCTATTATGGTGCTGGCGATGCATTCAGGCTTTGCGTTTCTTGAGGTCGGTACGGTTCGCGAAAAAAATCAGGTTAATGCACTGGTTAAAATAATTGTCGACTTTGCTGTTTCAACCATTGCGTATTTCTTTATCGGTTATGCGATTGCTTACGGGGTCGATTTTTACGCATCTGCAAACACCTTAACTGAAAAGAATGGTTATGAACTGGTTAAGTTTTTCTTTTTACTGACCTTCGCTGCAGCTATCCCTGCGATTATTTCTGGTGGTATAGCCGAGCGCTCTAAATTTAATCCGCAACTGGCCGCCAGTTTTATCATTGTCGGTTTTATCTATCCCTTTTTTGAAGGTGTGGTCTGGAATGGCAACTTCGGTTTTCAGGACTGGCTGAACAATACTTTTGGTGCAGAATTTCATGACTTTGCCGGTTCGGTAGTGGTGCATGCAATGGGTGGCTGGCTGGCGCTGGGTGCAGTGATAATACTGGGTCATCGTAAAGGTCGTTATGGTAAAAATGGTGAAATGTTTGCGCACCCGCCATCCAATATCCCGTTCCTGGCATTAGGTGCCTGGATATTAACCGTTGGCTGGTTTGGCTTTAATGTCATGTCGGCACAGACGGTAGAAGGCATCAGTGGGCTGGTTGCTGTGAATTCATTAATGGCCATGGTCGGCGGTATTCTGGCTGCGCTATGGTTTGGTAAATATGATCCGGGTTTTGTTCATAATGGCCCGTTGGCAGGGTTGGTCGCGGTCTGTGCCGGTTCCGATGTGATGCATCCATTGGGTGCGCTGATGACAGGAATCATCGCCGGTGGTTTGTTCGTCTATACCTTCACTCTGGCACAAAACAAATGGAAGATTGATGATGTATTGGGTGTCTGGCCCTTGCATGGTTTGTGTGGTGCCTGGGGTGGTATTGCTGCCGGTATCTTCGGGCTGGAAGCGCTGGGTGGAATCGGTGGTGTTAGCTTTGCTGCTCAGCTGGTCGGTACTCTGGCTGGTGTTTTGATCGCCACAGTTGGTGGTTTTGCGGTCTATGGCGCACTGAAAAAACTGGTTGGTATTCGACTCGACGAAGAGCAGGAATATGCCGGTGCCGATTTAAGCGTACATAAGATCAGCGCTAGACCGGACTGATCAGATGACTTCTTTGCGGTGCGGGCTGAGAGTAGTCGCACCGCAAACTTTAGCAGCTATTCTTGCTGCTATTTCTAACATTCTGTTTTAGCACGTAATATTCGCTTTGTTTCGAGAGCTAAACGACTAATATCCAGGCGTATTCATGCTAGAATAGCGCTGATTTTAATCATCAGGGCTGATCGATACTAGAAAATGACTGAAGCAAACATTATTTCTCGTGGTGAACATGGGATTTCCCGCGAACAAATCGATGACAATGCGTTAAAGGTTCTTTATCGGCTGCATAACGCGGGCTTTCAGGCATACCTGGTCGGTGGTGGCGTGCGTGATTTATTACTCGGGCTTGAGCCTAAAGACTTTGATATTGCCACCGACGCCACGCCTGATGAAGTTCGTCGTTTATTCCGAAATTGCCGTCTGATCGGTCGTCGTTTCCGGCTCGCCCATGTTCATTTTGGCCGCGAGATCATCGAGGTTGCCACTTTCCGCGGCGCACATTCATCCGATAAAAATGGGGTGCTGGATGATTCGGGGCGGATCTTACGCGACAATGTTTACGGCACCCTAGAAGAAGATGTCTGGCGGCGTGACTTTAAAGTGAATGCGCTGTATTACAATATTGCTGATTTTTCTGTTATCGATTACACCGGTGCAATGTCCGATATCGATCAGCGTACTATACGCATGATCGGCGATGCTGAAACTCGTTATCGCGAAGATCCGGTGCGTATGTTAAGAGCAGTCAGGTTTGCAGCCAAACTTGATTTTAAAATTCATAAAGATTCTGAACAACCGATTTATCAGTTGGCATCCATCCTTTCTGAAATACCGGCTGCGCGTCTGTTTGATGAAGCAATAAAACTTTTTCACAGTGGAAATGCGGTTAAAACATTTGAATTGCTGCGTCATTATGGGTTGTATGAAGTTTTATTTCCACAGACAGAGGCGGCAATCAGAGAGGATCCTGAGTATGAAGTATTCCTGATTAAAGTTCTGCAAAATACCGATCTTCGGATTATGGATGCAAAACCGGTTAACCCGGCTTTTGTTTTTGCTGCCATGTTGTGGCAGCCAGTTCTGGCAAATACTCAGCGTTTGCTGGCAGATACCATGCCCTACAATCTTGCATTGCAAAAAGCCATTGATCGAGTGCTGTCACCACAGTTACGCATTACCTCCATGCCAAAACGATTATCGATGATTATGAAAGATATCTGGTTTTTGCAGGAACGGCTGAAAAATCATAGTGGTAAACGTGCCGCGTCTGTTTTTTCTCATCAGCGTTTTCGTGCAGCCTATGACTTTTTATGTCTGCGTTCGGCTGCCGGTGAAAACGTAGAAAAAGACTGTCAGTTCTGGACTCAGTTTCAGGAGCTGGGAGAAAAAGAACAGGAAAAAGCGCTGAGGCCAAAACGGCGACCTCAGTCACGGACTAAAAAATAGCACTGATGAGTGTTCAGGTTTTTATCGGGCTCGGCAGTAATCTGGATAACCCCGGACAACAGATCAGGCATGCGCTGCGCGAGTTGAGTGAGCTTGAATCAAGTCGTTTGCTGAAAGATTCCGGGCTCTTTAAAAGTCCGCCGCTGGGGCCACAGGATCAACCTGACTATTTAAATGCCGTGGCACTTCTGCAAACAGAGTTAGAGGCCGAAAGCCTGCTGGATCATCTGCAGGCGATTGAAAACCGGCATGGCCGGGTCAGGAGCCGGCGCTGGGGTGAAAGAACACTGGATCTTGATATACTGCTGTATGGCGATAAACAGATTCATACAGCACGCTTGACCGTACCGCACATAGGGCTGGCTGAACGGGAGTTTGTATTATATCCTCTGGAAAAAATTCAGCCCGATCTGGTAGTGCCGGGTAAAGGTCAATTAAAGGATCTGATTAAGGCCTGCCCGCGTACTGATATAGCATTTTTAGGAACGATAAATGACTGAACGTCCTGACTTTATTGTGATTGAAGGCCCGATAGGTGTCGGTAAAACCACGCTGGCGACGTGTCTGGCCGAAACCTATGGTTGCGATTTGTTATTAGAGGGCGCCGAAGAAAATCCATTTTTGAGTCAGTTTTACGATAACCCCAAGAGCGCGGCTTTTCCGACTCAGCTGTTCTTTTTGTTGCAGCGAGCCAAACAGTTACAGGCATTACGCCAGTCTGATATGTTTAATCCGGTGCGTATTTCTGACTTTCTGATTGAGAAAGACCGGCTGTTTGCCGAGCTGACATTAACGGATGATGAACTGGCTTTATATGAGCAGGTTTTTCAGCAATTAACTTTTGATGTGCCGGAGCCGGATCTGGTTATTTATCTGCAGGCACCGGTGCATGTGTTGCGTGACCGAATCAGTCAGCGTGGGATTGATTATGAGCAGCAGATTGAGTCGACCTATCTGGAAAGACTGAGTGAAACCTATGTCAATTTTTTCCATCACTATACCAGTGCACCGCTGCTGATTATTAACAGTGTTGATTGCGACTTTGTTAATAACCGAAATGATTATGAAATGTTATTAGATCAAATAAATTCAAAACCAAAAGGCCGGAGTTACTTTAACCCGACCCCGCTGGGATTCTGAGATAACCGCGTGACCGGAAGACAACGATATGAGTAGCCAGCCAAATTCAGCCGCTAAAGTAACCGTCAGAAAACTGCTGCAAATGAAAGCAGACAAAGAAAAAATAGTCTGTCTGACCGCTTACGATGTCAGCTTTGCAAAACTCCTGGATGCGGCAGGCGTTGATGTGGTGCTGGTGGGTGATTCGCTCGGGATGGTGATGCAAGGTTTGGATAATACGCTGGCGGTAACGATGGATGATATGGTCTATCACAGTCGCTGCGTGGCGAAAGGTTTAGAGCGTGCTTTGCTGATGGTGGATATGCCTTTTATGAGCCATATTACACCGCAGATTGCGCTGCAAAATGCCGGCCGGCTGATGAAAGAGTCCGCCGCGCATATCGTTAAACTGGAAGGCGGGTCAGAACAGCAGGAGGTAGTTACCGCGTTGACTTCAAACGGCATACCGGTTTGTGCGCACCTGGGGCTGCAACCACAGCGGGTACATAAACTGGGCGGTTACCGGGTGCAGGGGCGAGAAGCCGACAGGGCCGAGCGCATGCTAAAAGAAGCCAGCATCCTAGAACAGGCCGGTGCTGATGTGTTATTGCTGGAATGTGTACCGGCTGCGCTGGCGACAAAAATTACCGAAGCGGTCTCGATTCCGGTGATAGGTATCGGTGCCGGTACCGACGTGGATGGACAAATTCTGGTGCTACAGGATATTCTGGGTATTACACCGGGACGTGCGCCCAAGTTCAGTAAAGACTTCATGCAGGGAGCAGACAGTATACAAACTGCTATTCAGAATTATGTTGATGCCGTTAAAGCCCGAACTTTTCCGCAGCAAGAGCATATCTTTTAAACCACTCAGCCCGGTTATTATTTTTTGAAAGTTATCACATCAGTTCAGCAGCTAACAGCGGCTATTCAACAGCAGCGCGATGACGGCAAGACAATAGCCTTTGTTCCGACCATGGGTAATTTGCACCAGGGCCATCTGGATTTGCTCGATCGTGCGCGGCAATTAGCCGATTGCGTGGTGGTCAGTATTTTTGTCAACCCGTTACAGTTTGAAGCCGGTGGTGATCTGGATAATTATCCAAGAACACTCGAGGCTGATATTGAAAAACTGCAACAGGGCGGTGCAGATCTGCTTTTTGCGCCAGAGGTCAGCGAGATTTATGGCGAGGATTTGACAACGGCGACACAGGTTGTGGTGCCCGGTCTGTCTGCTCTATGGTGTGGTGCTTCAAGGCCGGGGCATTTTGAAGGCGTTACCACTATTGTCAATAAACTGTTTAATCTGGTGCAGGCTGATTATGCGGTATTTGGCGAAAAGGATTTTCAACAGCTGAGCATCATCCGCAAAATGGTGACGGATCTTAATATGCCGGTGAGAATTGTTGGTGTGCCGACACGGCGCGAAAGCGACGGTCTGGCGATGAGTTCTCGAAACGGATACTTAACAACTGATCAGCGTAAGATTGCGCCTAAGTTACGCGAAATTGTGCTTAATTTACAGCAACAAGTGGTTTTCGGGGCTGTTCAGGATTATCGAGCAATGACTCAGCAAGCGCTTTCTGCATTAAATCAAGCGGGCTTTAAAACCGATTATCTGGCCATCTGTCGGCAGTCTGATTTACAGTTAGCCGCTCCTGAGGATACGCAGCTGGTGATCCTTGTGGCGGCTTATTTGGGCAAGGCGCGGCTGATAGATAACAGCGCTTTTACGCTAACAGAAGGCTGAATCGGCTTGAATAGCACCCATCAATGCACGATAATTACACATTACATTGAATAATCCCTGAAATGGGCAAGAGGTTATAAATGCAGCTGACTTTATTAAAAGCCAAGCTACACCACGCTCGAGTGACGCATTCTGAGCTGGAATATGAAGGTTCCTGTGCGATTGACAGCGATTTACTCGATGCCACGGGCATTCGTGAATATGAGCAGATACATATCTATAACCTGGCCAACGGTGAGCGTTTTGTCACATATGCAATTCGTGCAGAAGCCGGCAGCGGTGTTATTTCAGTAAATGGTGCAGCCGCCCATAAAGCCGCACCAACAGACCGTATTATTATCGCCAGTTATGGCCAGCTAGCAGAGCAGGACGTGGCCAGTTTCGAGCCTACACTGGTTTATCTGGATGAAAAAAATCAGATCAAGCGCACCGGCCATGCGATTCCGATACAAGCTGCCTGATCGCATCAGCTTTAGCTGATCGAATAAAAAAGCCCCGTCATTGCTCAATGACAGGGCTTTTTTTATCGTACAGCTTTTTAAAATTTTCAGGTCACAATATTTTTAACCGGCAAGCGTATATTAACGTGTACGCTGGGTAGACTCTCATCAATAGCTGGTTCACCAGCTGCCGTAGATATCGAGCTTTCCGAAGCATCCAGTGTACCATTCGAATTTGTGCCATAACGCTGGATGCTGCCGTTTGCAAAGTCATCATCGTTATTTTGTGTCAGTACTTCCGGGTTAGTGACACCAAACCAGCTATAAATAGTGGAGGCCACGGCCTGTGGTTCAAATTCATAGCTGGGTATTTGCGGTGCATCTTGATTATAAACAGCATCATCGGTCGGATGGGAAGGTTTGGTAAACCAGCGGTTCTGACCGGGTGTGCCAAAAATATTAGTGGTGCCGACAATCTTGCCCAGTGCGCCGGGTACTCTTACCGCCGGCACCAGTGTCGCAGCATCACCTTGCGGATAGAATTTATCGACTGTGGTCACCGGCGTTTCTGCTGCAACCGGCGAGCTGCCATCTTCCAGGGTGTAATTGCTATCCCGTACATAAGGCCTGCCACCGAAAGTATAAAAATTCTGGTTATTACCATGGTCCCAACCTTTTGAGTTGTTGAGGTTGGCATTACGACCAAAATCGGTGGTGATATTGAAAATGATGTTATCGGTGCTTTGACCATTACGGTAGTCTGCTGATAACACGGTGGCATCATCATGCGAGTATTTAACGTGTTTGATAGCGGCACGCACCGCGCTCATTAAGGTTTGCATACGCGCTTCATACGACATCATGGCCGAGTTGTGGTCATCCCAGCCACCGAGGCCAGGGCTACCAACCATAATAAACTTAGTATCTTTGTTATAAATAGCTAGCGTCACGGCAGCTTTTAGTAAACTGCCAAAGTTATTATTAGCAGGGTAAACCAGTCGGTTGGCCTGACCGGGTATGCCGTTAATTCTTGGGTCGGTATCCGGATCGAGTATCGGAGTGAGATCGAAGGCAAGAAACCGCGACTCTTTCACTGTGGTGGTGACATTGTTGACTGTGGTGGTGATATCGACCCAGACATTATCAAGTCCTGTGCCCTGTGGCGTTAGTGGAGCCGGAGCTACATAAAGCGGATCTTCGGGATAGGTGCTAGAGTGCTCAAAATTTCTGCCAACCCCCAATAAGGCTTGCTGGTAAGCGTTATATAAAACCGAGTTAAAGTCAGGGTTAGCACCATCAGGGTCTCCTTCTGGTAACAGCGGTAATGCGTTAGGCTTATTGAGAATGGTTCGGTAGCTGTCAACCAGTACCGCTAATTTACGGTGATTAAGAAAGCTTTCCGAGACCTTTTTATAACGCTGGCCATAAGCCGGTGTCAGCAGATCGCTGTCGGCGATATCCGGCTCAGCCTTCATCCGTGAATCAACCAGCGCATTTAATATATCTTTGGTAGGAGCGGGATCGGTTGACGGTGTGCGTTGATAGGGATTATCGAAATTAGCTGAGAGGCCGACCGATTTCAAGGACAACGGAATCGGTGTTGCTGCATTCGGGTCAGGCGCAAAGATCGTCGATTCACCCTGAAATGATACCATGGGCATAATCAGGTCTTCTAAATTTTTTCCAAATACTGCTTCGTAAGCGCTTCTGTTTTCACTAATGACGGCGGCTAAGGTAGAGCCGATACCGGGCGCTGAGTCAATGTCGAGAGTACCTTTCTGGGTTGAGAAAATACTCGGGCGATGGGCCCGGGTATTGTTCTTTTTGCGATAACAGGTGCGGTAAATCGACATATCACCATCGAGCAGCATATCCTCCATGATAATGCCACCGGCGTGGGCCCAGAACGCATTCGGTGTGAGTTGCCCGACGCGGCCCTGAGCTAGTTCGCCAGGTGTTGCGGTGGTTGGGTCGTAAGCGTCCAGAAAGCGGGGGTTTAATTCGGTGTATTTTGACTGTGATTCGCGGTTTAAATCAGAGATATTGGTCAGATTACCTGCCAGCTCAGAAGCGCCGCCGTAAAGAAAAATATTAATCACCTGCGGTGTAACTGTGGGAACTGAAACCGTGGCAGCAGAAATTGCCGGCGAGGCGTGGGCACTGCCAATAAAACTGCTGTCGCTGAAAATATCGGGAGCAATCGTCGTGACGCCAAGTGCGCCCAGCGCTTTTAAAAATTCGCGTCTTATCATCGTATGCACTCCCCTATTAGTATGCCATCCGGTGGGTTTAATGGATCGGGCTGAATGCCTTTGCTGCAGTTAAAATAATATTGTTCGGGCAGACGGCTGATGTAGTCGAGCACGATTCTGGCTGATTGTGACTGGCCTGCCATCAACGGCGTCAGCTGAGCGACTTCGTCGCTTTCCGGCAGCCGTTCGAGCATGCTTAAAAATAAATATTTCAGATAGTCAGTGTCATTCATTGAGGTGACTAGACCACTGTCGATGATGCTGTCATTGACGGCTTCAAGGTCGGGTTGTACGCTGTCCGGGTTGCTGATCAGGCCGGCGCTGTAATCACTGGTATCGATAATCATGCTCTCTCTGAAACCGCGGTGGTAATGCGCAAAACTCAGTGTGTCCAGCGGCACACCGGCCAGACGCCCGAGTTTATTCGTCATCGATGGCCAGTTCATATTACCCAGAAAGGTCTGAATATTTGTACAGCCATTGTTCTGGCTGCAAGCTGCGGTTCTGACAAAATGGTTGGCAGGTAATTTATATTTTAAGCGTGCCGACATATTGTAAAAGTTTTCTTCAAATGATTTGGCACGTTCGGTATACAGTAAATATTCTTTCGAGAAAATAACCGCGGAAAATATTTCCTGAAATGTTTGCGGGTTAGCATTGCTGATAGATTCAATCATTAATGCCCGGTCAGCACCGGAACGATCCAGCATCAGTGTTTCGACAATGGTGGCAACCATGCGTGGCATGGCTTTGGGATGCTGAGCCACTAGGCTGTAAAAATCATCACAGCTAGTGATGTAGGTTTGCAGTACCAGTACATCATTGGTGTTGTAGTTACCGTTGGATACCAGCTGATAAATTGGCAGGCCGTCTTCACCATCGGTGAGGTAGAGGTGCTGGCAGGCAATCGAGGCGTTAACAACATCATTCTCTGCACTGCCGTCCGGTTCCGGCACAAAAACACCGAGATAAATTTCTATCATTTCACGGGTGTTGTCTTCCGGTGAGCGGAAGCGACGCCAGTTTTGTGGTGATTGTTCATGCGACAAAATCATTGAAGCGATAGAACTGCCGCTGGTTAACTGGTCAACCAGCCGATTATAGACGGCCTGTGTATCCAGAGCACTGGTGCTGTCGATTTCTTCTGCGGGTGAAAACAGGATGCTATTGGCAAGGATATAGGCGATCCAGTTATTAAATGAGTCGGAGCTAAGTGGCAGTTGCGTGGTATGTGCTAAAGCGACTTGTTGAGGTGCGCCGCGAGAAAGTTCACTAATGCTGAATAATGAGTTAATCGAACCGAGTCGGCCGATGGTGTTTTTATAGTCATCGATCGAAAGCTGGCCGGGTGAAAGATTGTCATCAACCGTAGGCAGTGCGGTGATCAGTTTAACCGCGATGGTGTTGAGAAAATCCGGATCTTTTAAAGTCAGGTTGTCCATACCCTGCGAAAGATCAAAAAAATCATTGACGGATACGCCACGAAACATAGTACCTAATAATTTATTGGCGACACGGTATTGTTGTACCGGGGTGAGTGAATTGAATTCGGCCGAGCTTAATGGCGCGGCTGTTCCGCTGACTGAATTCTGGAACAGGTCATTGACCGGTAAACTGTCGGCCGGGTTATTGGGCTGGCAACCGAAAAGCACAGCCAGTAGTGTCAGAGGTATCAGTCTTAATGTTTTCATCGCCTATTCCTGTGCCATCCATCGAAGGTGCTGTAGGTTTCAACTCAGCGTTTATACGGGCTTAGTTGTTCATGGATATGTAGGGGGATTGCAGTTGCCGCCAAAGTCCATGGCATAGTTCAGAGCCTAAAATCCTCACAGGCATAGTTAAGCGCTGACTGACTGAAATCATATAAGATTTCTGCCTAGTTTGGAATGATTTGGGCAATTAAGCATGATTAATGGCTGCTTGATGCAGACAAATGGCCGTAGTGCTAAAAACAAAAAATAAACGGATGCTTGGAGCTGATATAATTTTCAATTATAACAGTAAGTTATAGGGTCTTTCCGGAAGATTATCATGAGCATCAAACAATGATGAAAATAAAAAATAATGACTGAATGTAAAATAAACGGACACAAAAGAGCCGGGCAATGGCTGCATAACTATAAAAAAACAGCGCAAATATAAAAATGTTTGGTTTTTTATAAAAATAAATACGTCATGTTATTTAATAACGTTGAGTCATATTGCCGCTCAGCGCGTGTATGCCACCCGCTATTGCTGATATTCGAGTAACAGACTGAGTCCCTGTTTTAAAGACACATCCGCCGACATATTGAGTTCTTTATTCATCAGTGCCGGAGAAGCCAGTGAGTGCACGATATCGCCTTCACGCGGTGGCTTGAAATTAATTTCGGGTTTAAATTCGGCCAGTTCAGATAAGGCTTCAATCAGATCCAGTAGTGATGTTTTGTGGCCGGTCGCAATATTACAGGCGCCCTGATAAGTGGCCTGAAGTGCGGCAACATTGGCTTTAGCTACGTCCGCGATATAGATAAAGTCACGGGTGTTTTCGCCATCACCAAACACGGTGACCGATTCTTTGGCGGTGATTTTATCGGCAAATAATGCAATCACACCAGCATAAGGCGACTTGGGGTCTTGCCTTGGGCCAAACACATTAAAGTAGCGCTGACCCTGAGAAGATAAGCCATAGAGATGGTTAAAAAGTTCGGCATATTGCTCATTAACAGCCTTTTCAAGGCCATAAGGGGAAAGTTGTTTCATGGCGACGTGTTCGGTTAATGGTAATTGCGATGGTTCACCGTAAATAGCCGCCGATGAGGCATAGACCAGTCGCTGAATATTGTGTTGATGTGCGCTGTGAATAATATTGACGAAGCCGAGAATATTTTGTTGGGCTGAAAACGCCGGGTCTTCAAGAGAATTAACGACAGAGACCTGAGCCGCCAGATTAAGGCAATGACTGACTCCCTGCATGCATTTGTCGACCATCGTGGGATCGCAAATATCACCTTCAATAAACTCCAGTAAATCGTGATTTACCGGCAGGTTGTGTCGAAAGCCAGAGGACAGATTATCTAATACACGAACAGGGATGTTTTTTTCTAGCAGCAAATCAACCGTGTGCGAGCCGATGAAACCCGCGCCACCTGCAACCAATACCTTTTTCATAGAGTTTATTCCATTAATAATTTAAGAATAGTCTTATTTAGTTTAATTATTTTTTATGCGATAGACCAGTCAAACTAGGCTATTATATGTAGGATTAGTCCTACATATCAATTAATATTGCTTGGGCTGTATAAAGACTTTTAAGGTTTATATTTGATTAATCGATGTTCCATTTAAATACTAAACAAGTACTGGCAATAGGCTTTGGCTCAATTTTCGTGTTGATGCTGATGATCGTAGGTATTGCGACTGATCAAATGGCGCTGACCTTTAACAGTATTGATCATGTGGTCAAAAACGATAATGCCAAAATGGGTTTAATTGGTGTGATGCTGGTTTCAGCTCGTGAAAGAACCATCAGTTTGCAAAAAATGGTGCGCATGGAAGATGCGTTCGAGCGTGATGAAGAATGGATGGCTCTGAATCGTCACGGCGCAAAGTTCATGGCTGCACGCCAGCAATATTTCAAGCTGGGTGTCAGTGAAGAGGAAGCAAGGATTTTATCGGTGCAGGGCAAACTGACCGGTCAAGTGGTTCCGTTACAGTTAGATATAGCAAGGCTGGCGATAACGGATGAATTAGTAGCGGCCGAAAAACTGCTTTATGAAAATGCAATGCTAGGTCAGGATCTGGTTTTTGTAGAGCTGTATAATTTACTTAATCTCCTGAAAAAAGAATCCAATGAAACCGTTACAAATGTTTCAGAGCAGCTGGAAAAAACCAAACAAAATTTATGGATAACCATTGTTGTTATCGTCCTGGCCTGCGTCATTATTTCCTTTGTTATTTACCGGCGTATTAATACCGCAGAAAAAAAACTGTCACGGGAAAAAGAACGTGCCCAGGTCACGCTGCATTCAATAGGTGACGCTGTCATCAGTACCGATGCAAACGGGTTTATTATTTTTATGAACTCGGTGGCCGAAGAGTTAACCGGTGTCATACTGGCGCAGGTGATTAATAAAAAAATAACCAAAGCGTTTACTATTTATTCCGATTATCAGGAAAAGCAACTGATTAACCCGGTTGTCGATGTCATTCAAAACCGAACTACGCGCAGCTCGGATGGTCATGCCCGACTGATAGGGGTTGGCGCAAAAGAATACGCGATTGAATATACCGCTTCGCCGATTTATGACAGCATGAAACAGCTGGTTGGTGCGGTTCTGGTGTTCAGGGATGTGACCGAGATGAGGGCGATGGCATTACAGTTAGGCTATCAGGCAAGTCATGATGAATTAACCGGGTTAATCAATCGCAGGGAGTTTGAAAACCGAATCGAACTGGCATTAATCAGTGCCAGAGGCGAGCATCTGCAGCATGCGATGTGTTATCTGGATCTGGATCAATTTAAAGTGGTTAATGATACCTGTGGACATATTGCCGGTGATGAGTTGCTAAGACAACTGTCTGCTTTATTAAAAGCGGAAATTCGTAGCGGTGATACGCTATCGCGCTTAGGTGGTGACGAGTTCGGTATTTTATATTTGAACTGTTCGCTGGATAAAGCTAAAGAACTGGCTGAAAGGCTGCGCGCAGTGGTTAATGACTTTCATTTTTTCTGGGAGAAAAAATCATTTAATGTGGGGGTCAGTATTGGTCTGGTGGCAGTCGATGAGCACAGTAATTTACATGCCTTACTGAGTACCGCTGATTCGGCCTGTTACCTTGCCAAAGATGAAGGCCGTAACCGGGTGCATTGTTTTAATCACGGTGATGCCGCGCTGGCCGAGCGTGAGGGGCAGATGCAATGGGTGCATGTTATTACCCGCGCACTCGAAGATGAACGCTTTGAAATATACTGTCAACGAATGAGAACTTTTGATCCGCATCAGCCTGTGCATTTTGAGCTGTTAATACGGATGCGTGATGAAGAAGGTAATATCGTACCGCCGCTGGCATTTATTCCGTCTGCAGAGCGATATAATTTGATGGTATGGATTGATCGATGGATGATCAGAAACGCGTTTATCAGTATCAATAAATTACTTAATAACAGCCGTGAAAGACATCTGCTGTTCGCGATAAATGTCTCGGCGCAATCATTATGTGATGATGATTTTCTGCCCTATGTTGAGCAGCAGTTTGAAAAGTGCCGGATAGCGCCGTCGCTGATTTGTTTTGAAGTGACCGAAACCAGTGCGATTGTCAATCTGACCCGGGCGCAGCATTTCATGAAAACACTGAAAGCACAGGGCTGTTCATTCTCGCTGGATGATTTTGGCAGTGGTTTGAGCTCGTTCAGTTATCTTAAAAATCTTGACGTAGATTTTCTAAAAATAGACGGCACTTTTGTACGAGATATTGTCGACGACCCGATCGACAAGGCACTGGTTGAATCGATTAATCAGGTCGGCCATGTGATGGGTATCAAAACCATTGCCGAGTATGTGGAAACCGATAAAATTCTTCAACAGTGCCGGCAGATTGGTGTTGATATAGTTCAGGGTTATGAGATTGCCAGACCCATTCCGATTAAAGATATCGAAATCTAACGGCTACTACGCGGTGTCTTTTGCCGTCTGTGAGTCAGGAAAAAACTGTAAAAAAAGGCGTTTCTGCTGTTAATAAAACAGAAACCGGGGTAAAACCGACAAATTTAAGCAGATTTACTTCATTCTATGGTTTAATTTCAGTAAAATAGTCGGTTTTTCCGGCGCAAAGCGCAGAGAGACATTATGTCTGTTGAAGAATATGTGAAGGTAGGACTGGTCATGGGTAGTAACAGTGACTGGCCGGTCATGCAAAAAGCAGCGGAACAGCTGGAGGCTCTAGGTATTGCTTATGAAGCCAAAGTGGTCTCTGCTCACCGAACCCCCGATTTGTTATTTGAATACGCTGCTACTGCGCGTCAACGGGGGCTTGTCTGTATCATCGCGGGTGCCGGCGGGGCTGCTCATCTGCCGGGTATGCTGGCGGCTAAAACAACGTTGCCAGTATTAGGTGTGCCGGTGCCGTCGCGGCATTTAAAAGGCATGGATTCATTGCTGTCTATTGTGCAGATGCCTAAAGGTATTCCGGTTGCTACCTTTGCCATCGGTGAAGCAGGCGCGGCCAATGCTGGCTTGTTTGCAGCGGCATTGCTGTCAACTACTGACAGTGCAATTGCCACTAAGCTCGAAATTTTCCGCAAGGAACAGGAGCAAATGGTTCATGCGATGGAGCTGGAACCGCTGAAATGATTTTACCCGGTGCAACGATAGGTGTTTTAGGTGGTGGTCAGCTAGGCCGGATGTTTGTGACTGCTGCTCGTAGCATGGGTTATAAAACCGTGGTGCTGGACCCGGATGTAAACAGTCCTGCTGGCTTAATTGCGGACCAGCATATTTGCGCCGGCTTTGAAGATGGCAATGCTCTGAGCAAAATGGCTGAGTTGTGCGCCGCTGTGACCACAGAGTTTGAAAATGTCCCCGCAGCCAGTCTGAGAAAACTGGCCGAAACGGTCTTCGTTGCGCCGTCGGCTGAGGCGGTAGAAATTGCTCAGCACCGCGCCCGTGAAAAATCCTACGCCCGTGAGGCGGGTCTTGAGACAACGGCTTATGGCAATATTTTGTCAACGGATGACATCGCAGCAGCAGTTGCTGCGGCTGGTTTTCCTTCGATCCTGAAGTTATCAACACTGGGTTATGATGGCAAGGGACAGGCCATCGTAAACTCGGTTGAAGAAGTGACAGAAAAATTTATCGAGTTCGGTTCGGTCGAGTGCGTACTGGAAAAAATGCTTGATCTGAAACAGGAAGTATCAGTGATACTGGGGCGCAATCAAGCAGGTGACGTTGCGGTGTTTCCACTGGCGGAAAATGTTCATATTAACGGTATTTTACATACATCAACTGTACCCGCTAATGTCAGCGCCGAGATCAGTTCCAGAGCGCAGCAGCAGGCGATGGCGCTGGCAAAATCGATGAATTATGTGGGTGTTCTGGCGGTCGAATTTTTTATCACCACTGATAATGATTTAATTTTCAATGAGATGGCGCCGCGACCACATAACAGCAGTCACTACACGCTGGATGCGACCGTTACTTCTCAGTTTGAACAGCAAGTCAGAACACTTTGTGGCTTAGCAGCGGGTGATGGCAGGCTGGTTTCGCCGGTGGTGATGGTCAATTTATTAGGTGATTTGTGGCCGCTGGACTGGAGTAAATTGCTGGCAGAGAAAGCTCTAAAGTTGCATCTTTATGGAAAAGAAGAGGCGCGAGCCGGCAGGAAAATGGGCCATTTTAATGTGCTGGCCGAGTCAGCAGAACAGGCCAAAGAAATCGCGCAGCGTGTTTTCAAAGCAATTAGTTAGCCGTTTTACAGTTTTTTAAAAAGCGCCATCACCGCGCATAGCACTCACTATCGACAACCGATTTTTCAGTATGCCGCATCAGCTGCGGGCACTATGCTGCTCGCGCTGCATAGATGCTCTCTAAATACATGCATTGTTGAAATGCTGCTGCCAATTTTGAGCAAGCCGTGTTCAATCCTAAGGCTGTAGTAATAAAGTCAACGTCGAAGTGAACGGCTGTTCGGAAGATGGTGGTCAATCGCTGACGTGTAGTGATATCTGAATGACCGTGCGAGCTATGGCTCAGGTACTGACTCTGCTGATGGTTGATTGATAAATGCGGAGCCGGAATGACTCCGCATCAACTGCTTGCTAATCGATAAAATTAAGCGTCCAGGTTGTCCAGCGCTTTCTGGAAACGGTTAGCGTGTGAACGCTCCGCTTTTGCCAGTGTTTCAAACCAGTCAGCAATCTCGTCAAAACCTTCTTCACGAGCATCTTTCGCCATACCTGGGTACATATCAGTGTACTCATGCGTTTCACCGGCGATAGAGGCTTTCAGGTTGTTAGATGTTGAACCGATTGGCAGACCAGTTGCTGGATCACCAGAGGCTTCTAAATACTCAAGATGACCGTGTGCATGGCCAGTTTCGCCTTCTGCGGTTGAGCGGAAAACAGTAGATACATCGTTATAACCTTCAACATCTGCTTTTGCTGCAAAGTATAGGTAACGGCGGTTTGCTTGTGATTCACCTGCAAAGGCGTCTTTCAGGTGCTGTTCGGTTTTACTACCTTTCAGTTCCATTGGCTTACTCCGGTTTGTTGTAACGTTTTAAAGTGGCTTAACGATAAAATAAATAACCGGCGATTCAAATTGTTATTATCTATCGCACTGATAGATTAATACTATCGATCGGTCTTTTACAATAAATATATTGTTTGAGGTTAGTGCTGTGTCTTACAGCGCAGCCTGTTCAGCAGACAGAATCTTGATGAATTCCCGTTAAAGTTGGCTTTTATGGGTGTGTTTTATTCAAATCTCACCTAAATGGGTGATGCCGCGAAGATGGCTGAGAATTAGAATTAGCGCTATCAATCGGGTTATTGCCAAGTCAGGAAGACTAAACCAGCTGAGAAGGAGCGTAATGAGTCATTAAATGTTTGAATGATAGCTTACGTCAGGCAACGACAATAGCAAAATCAATAGTCGGTTTTATTGGGAGTGTCTTGCATGAAAAAGCTATCTATCTTGTTTATATCAATCGGTTTAATCGCCTGTTCAAGCGGTGGCGGTGGCGGCGCTGGTAGTGCCCCACAAAACATCACGTTGCTAGGTGGTGATCTTGTTATCGAAGGTGTTACCCTGTCGTCAGACCCAATGCCGGCGGCCACACGTATTGATGCCTCCGGTACGGTGACTATTGTGCAGATGCCCGATGGTCGTACCGCGATTGAAGTCTATACCACTGTTACGACATCACCGGTGATCGAAACCCATCTAGAAATTGATGGGCAGCATTTGATTAATGATAATCAGCCAAGCAATGAGCTGACAATTAATGTGTGTGATCAGTTAGCGGCGCAAACCGGCGTTTCTTGTACCGCTGCTTGTGTCGGTGCTGCCAATAACATCAGTAATTGTCAGGGCCCAAATTTCAGTTCAGCACAGCTGACTTCAACTATTCAGGGGGCGGTGGCAGGTACCTGTTCATTAGCGCAAACATACGGATTATGGCCTGACCCAACCTTCGGCAACACGGCAGATGAGTTTGTCTTTAATGTCTTCTTTACTGGTGCTGCTGGGTTCCCCGGAATTTTATCTGACGCCAGTTATTCAGGCGTAACCTGCGATACCTCTTGTGATCGCGTGACTTACACCTACTGGGAAAACTCGCCGGGTACCGGCCCTATTATCACCGACCCGGGTGTTAACCTTGTTCATGCCGATGGCACGATAACGAATATTCCAGGCTCAGGTACGTATCAGCTCGATGGTATCTCGCAGGTGACCCGAGACTCTGTTAGCTGTAATTAATGCAGGTCTAGAAGACTGGATAATGAAGAGAGGGAACTCTTCAGTTTCACAAAGTGTTTTAAGTCATTTAATAATAGAAAATGGAATAGTATTCATAATTGTTATTATTAGTTTGACGCTATCGTTAAGTTAAAAACAATATATTTAAAGTTGAAGTATTGATCTGTCTCAAATAAATAATATTAAACTTTTTGTATGTTTAAAATAGATGTCAGGCCTTAACTGGCAGCTTGAAAAAAAGTCTTAGAAGTTCTCGTTAATAGAACTTTTCTTAATTGTTAAGAAAATCTCAATGGATGGAACGATGTTATTTATTTGTGTTCGCGGATTTCTGTGGGCGCACTATCTTGTCTATATTTTTTTGGTGAAAAAATGAACGGTCTGAATTTTATAATCAAAAACGCTTTATTGTTGTCTATGATGTTGCTTGCTGCCTGCGGCAGTGAGGAAACTTATAATATTGTCGACGATGGATATATGCTGGAACTTCCGAATGCAACAGCTGTTTCTGCAACTATTGCTCAGTCAGATTATGCTTATGATGTGTTTATTAAAAATATTTCATTTTCAAATGCCATAGCAACGCTCAGGCGAAATAATCAGATTGGTGATATTCTGTTGATAACTTTTAGTAATACACTAGGCGCTACACATCAGAGTCCGGGTAATAATTCACTGCAAATGGTTATAAATCTGGATACGCCATTAGATACGAGCATTGGAATTATATCGAATAGTAATATGGTAGACGCTTACTTAAGTCCTGGCTTCGTGACTCCGCCACCTCCAGTTAACAGGGCTGAAGCCATATATAAAGATGAATTGGGAAATGTCTTAGCTGTTAATAGTAGCCTTTTTACAATATCAGCATTAAGTGTAGATGAGTCAGTGACGCCAGCGGTATACATCTTTAATGCAACTTTTACTGCAGTAGCTGCGAATAATGCAGTAGCTGGAAATAATTATATTTTTAGGGGCACTTTTAATGTTTCTGGAACAGAATAACGACTGACGGCCGTTTTTTTTGCGTGTTTTAGACCTAGGTGCAGCCCGGATGGTGTGAACATGGTCCGGGTATGTAGCTTGCTAGCGGTCAGTCCTGATCAGGTCATTTTATCTCGGAATATACGGCCGGATACTCCGAGTATATTTTGTAACTTGCTTTAGATAAAAAGTAATCGGGCCAAAGTTTTTGACGGATCATGCTGCAGCATCTTAACGGATATCCTCAATCGCGTGTTTCTTATAGGGCACCTGTGGTGTTATCAACGCATAGCCCTGTAATTGCCAGTGTGCCAGTTCGGTGATGCTGGAAGGTACTACATCAACAAATTCGTAAAAGTCCTTTAAGTCATAGCCATAATCTTTGGCGGCCATGGCGCAGATTTTGAATTCAACACCAAATTCGGCGTAATAGCGCATGCGTTCGACAACAGCTTTATACTTTGGGTAGTTTTTCTGAGCCAGAGTGACAATTTCTGTACCGTGAATCACGACTTTAATATCGTTAAAGTCCGGTGTGATGTTATAGGGTTCATTACTTAATGTGTTGAGTAGTGATCGCAGCCAGTAAAGTGCTGTGGCAATCTTTGAAGGTTCATCAAAATAAAAATCAAACACAACGTTTTGAGCCGTATAGGGGGTGTGGACAAATTCAGCGGATTCACTGGCATGGCTGGAAAACGGGCAGAATAGTAGTAGTGATGATAAAAAACTGGCAGCGCATAAGTTTTTCATTCGGCGATCCTCTGAAGGCTTTTGAATGAAGCGTAATTTAAGTATAGATGGGCTTTGCTAATAATGAGGAGGTGATGCTTCAAACTTTGCAAAATAATGTTTTATCTATAAGTTATTGATTTATAATCATAATTAATTTTGTTATTATCTATGTGTCGAAAATAAGCAGTGAAAACAAGGTGTATTCAAGGCTGCTGTTAGAAAAAATCATGGCTTGATTAAAGTATTCCGTAAAAAGACCAAAAATGGCTAAAAATTAGGGTTATTAAGTGCCTGTTGGAAAATGAGCTGATTTTATTCTGTCTCTGTATCTTATTGATTTTATAGTTGTTAATTTTATACAGTTTTGTTTTTGGGTCAAATAAGTTGACCTTGGAAGTTAAAAGCGACAAGATAGCCGACACTATTTTTATGTCCATAGTCTCGTTATGGGCTCGTATGAACAAGAGGTTGAAGCTATGTCATTACCAAGCAATCCGGTGGATATTGATAATATAGAGACGCAAGAGTGGATTGATGCGCTTGAGTCTGTGATTGAAAACGAAGGTGTTGAGCGCGCCCATTATCTGCTGGAGCAGATGATTGATAAAGCACGCCGCTCCGGTGCAAACCTGCCTTATTCGGCCAACACCGCTTATGTGAATACGATCCCGCAACATCTGGAAGAGAAAATGCCGGGTAATCCGGCGATTGAAGCGCGCATTCGTGCCTATATTCGCTGGAATGCGGTCGCGATGGTGGTAAAAGCCAATCGCAAAAGTACTGAACTGGGTGGCCATATTGCATCATTTGCTTCTGCAGCGACACTCTATGACGTGGGCTTTAATCATTTTTGGCGAGCTGCCTCGCATGATCACGGTGGTGATCTGATTTATTCACAGGGGCACGCATCGCCCGGCACTTACGCCCGCGCTTTTCTGGAAGGTCGCCTGAGCGAGGATCAGCTTAATAAATTTCGTCAGGAAGTCGATGGTGGTGGTTTATCTTCTTATCCTCATCCGTGGTTAATGCCGGACTTCTGGCAGTTCCCGACTGTTTCTATGGGCCTTGGTCCTATCATGTCGATTTATCAGGCGCGCTTTATGAAGTATCTGCAGGATCGTGGTCTGGCTGATACTAAAAACCGTAACGTCTGGGCGTTTCTGGGTGATGGAGAAACTGACGAGCCGGAGTCTCTGGGTGCGATTTCGTTAGCATCGCGCGAAAAACTGGGTAACCTGACCTGGGTTGTTAACTGTAATTTACAGCGTCTTGATGGTCCTGTTCGTGGTAACGGCAAGATTGTGCAGGAGCTGGAAGCAAACTTCCGTGGTAACGGCTGGAACGTGATTAAAATTATGTGGGGCCGCTACTGGGATCCATTATTAGCCATGGATAAAGACGGCTTGCTGCAAAAACGCATGATGGAAGCGGTTGATGGTGATTTCCAGAACTACAAATCAAAAGACGGTGCTTATGTTCGTGAACACTTCTTTGGTAAATACCCGGAATTAAAAGCCATGGTAGCGAGCATGTCAGATGACGATATCTGGCGACTGAACCGCGGTGGGCACGATCCACAAAAAGTTTATGCAGCCTATAAAGTTGCCTCAGAAACTACCGATCAGCCTACGGTTATCCTGGCTCACACCGTAAAAGGTTACGGTATGGGACCGGCCGGTGAAGGCCAGATGCGTACACACTCGCAGAAAAAACTGGCAGAAAACGAAATGATTTATGTGCGTGATCGTTTCAATATTCCTTTGTCGGATGAAGAAGCGGCAGCGGCTACTTATTTCAAACCGGCTGAAGACAGCGAAGAAATGAAATATATGCACGAACGGCGTAAAGCGCTGGGTGGTTATTTGCCGTCGCGCACAAATCTGGCAGCACCATTAGAAGTGCCAGAGCTGTCAGTTTTTGAGCCTTTATTAAAGGGCAGTGGCGATAAGGAAATGTCGACCACTATGGGTTATGTGCGTTTGCTGACCTTGTTGTGTCGTGACAAAAAGATGGGTAAAAATGTGGTACCGATTGTGCCAGATGAAGCACGTACTTTTGGTATGGAAGGTATGTTCCGCCAGCTCGGTATTTATTCATCGGTGGGGCAGTTATACACGCCGCAGGATAAAGCAGAAATCATGTTCTACAAGGAAGATAAAACGGGACAGATTTTAGAAGAAGGTATTAATGAAGCCGGATCCATGTCATCGTGGATTGCAGCGGCAACGGCCTATAGCAACCACGGCGTTAACATGGTGCCGTTCTATATTTATTACTCGATGTTCGGGTTCCAGCGTATTGGTGATCTGGCTTGGGCTGCTGGCGATATGCAGGCGCGTGGTTTCTTAATCGGTGCCACGGCAGGACGTACCACGCTGGCTGGTGAAGGTCTGCAGCATCAGGATGGTCATGGTCTGATTATGGCCGGTACCATTCCAAACTGCGTGGCTTATGATCCCACCTTTAACTATGAGCTGGCAGTAATCATTCAGGATGGACTGCGTCGTATGTATGCAGAACAGGAAAATGTTTTCTACTACGTCACCACCATGAATGAAAATTACACCCATCCTGCAATGCCTGCCGGTGCCGAAGAAGGCATTATTAAAGGCCTGTATTTATTCAGAGCGGGTGGCAAGAAAAAGAAAAAAGTACAGCTGATGGGCTCAGGTACTATTCTGCGAGAAGTCATTGCTGCGGCTGAATTACTGGAACAGGACTGGGGTGTTGATGCAGACATCTGGAGTGCCACCAGTATGAATGAACTGGCGCGTCAGGCACAGGATGCTGACCGCTGGAATCGTTTACATCCGTTAGAGGATGCCAGGCCAAATTACGTTGAGCAATGCCTGAAAGGGCGTCGTGGACCGGTTATCTGTGCTACCGATTACATCCGTAGTTACGCTGACCAGATTCGTAATTGGGTACCGGCCAGTTATACGGTATTAGGTACAGATGGCTTTGGTCGCAGTGATACCCGTGCCCAGCTAAGAAAACATTTTGAAGTGAACCGTTACTACGTTGCCGTAGCAGCACTTAAAGCGCTGGCTGATGAAGCTCAGTTGCCAGCGGGTAAAGTGGCAGAAGCGATTGAGAAATATGGCATCGATGCAGAAAAAGTTAATCCATTGCATGCGTAACTGGACAGGAGAAAAATAATGAGTAAAGAAATTTTAATTCCTGATATTGGTGACTTTGATTCGGTTGAAGTGATTGAGATATTAGTGGCTGTGGGGGACACGGTGGCGGCAGAAGATTCGATTATCACGGTTGAGTCTGATAAAGCATCCATGGAAATACCGGCACCGGAAGCGGGTGTGATTAAAGAGCTGAAAGTAAATGTTGGTGACAACGTTTCTGAAGGCAGTTTAATGATGATTATTGAACCTGTAGCCAGCGCTGACTCTGGCGCAGCGGTATCTGTAGCAGTGGCGGAGCCTGCCGTTGCTGAAAGCCCGACCAAAGCAGTGGCAGAGCCCGCTGCTACTGCAGTTGTTGCGACAGCGGCGGCGCTGCCTTCACCGACAGCAAAAATAGCCAAAGCGATTGATGAAGCGGGTTTTGTAAAAGCGTATGCCAGCCCTGCTATCCGAAAATTCGCGCGCGAATTAGGTGTTGATCTGGGCTCGGTGGAAGGTTCTGGTCGTAAAGCCCGCATCACTAAAGACGATGTGAAAGGCTTTGTGAAAAAAGTGATGGCAACAGGTGGCACGGCGAAAGGCGGCTTGGGTGTTGCAGCAATGCCGGACATTGATTTCAGTCAGTGGGGCGGGATTGAAATGCTGCCTCTGACTAAAATTAACAAGCTCACGGGTGAGTTTCTTCATCGCAACTGGGTCACTATTCCGCATGTGACTCAGTTTGATGAAGCTGATATTACCGATCTTGAAGCATTCCGTAACTCAATGGTAGCGGAGTACAAAGATCAGGGCGTGAAAATCACCATGCTGGTGTTCTTGATGAAGGCTGTTGTATCGGCATTAAAAAAATACCCGCGCTTTAACAGTTCACTCGATGTAACCGGCGAAAACCTGATCCTGAAAAATTATTACAATATCGGTATTGCTGTCGCAACACCGGATGGTCTAGTGGTTCCTGTTGTTAAGGATGTTGATCGTAAATCACTTGTTGAACTGGCTGCAGAGCTTGGTGAAATCAGTACAAAAGCGCGGGATAAAAAATTAAAGCCGTCTGATATGCAAGGTGGCTGTTTTACTATCTCCAGTTTGGGTGGCATTGGTGGTACTAAATTTACGCCGATTGTTAACGCACCTGAAGTGGCAATTCTTGGTGCTTCACGTTCGAAAATGCAGCCGGTCTGGAATGGATCAGAATTTGTGCCGCGCTTAGTTTTACCATTATCACTTTCCTATGATCACCGTGTGATTGATGGTGCTGATGGCGCGCGTTTCACTTCCTTCCTTAGTCGTGTGTTGTCTGATACACGTCGCCTGTTGCTTTAGGCCGGAGTTAAATCATGAGTAATATTATTGATGTAAATATTCCTGATATCGGTGACTTTGATTCGGTAGAAGTGATTGAAGTACTGGTTAGTGTTGGCGATACGGTGGGCGCGGAAGATTCAATTATTACGGTTGAGTCGGACAAGGCATCGATGGAAATTCCGTCGCCAGTGGCTGGTGTTATAAAAGAAATTTGTGTGGCCATGGGGGATCATGTCAGCCAAGGCACACTGATGATGAAGCTGGAAGCTGCTCAGGCAAGCGCAGCGCCTGCTGAAGTGGTGGCTGCTGCTAAAGCAGAGGCAAAAACTGAAGAGAAAACAGCAGAGCCAGCGCCCGTGGCGAGCAGTTTTGACGGTGTCGCAGATAAGACCGCTGAGCTTGTCGTGCTAGGCTCAGGTCCCGGTGGTTACACCGCTGCTTTTCGCGCTGCTGACTTGGGTTTAAAAGTAATTCTGATTGAAAAATTCGACAGCATAGGCGGTGTTTGTCTAAACGTAGGCTGTATCCCGTCAAAAGCATTATTGCATACCGCACACATTATTAATGAAGCCGAAGAGTTTGCAAAGCATGGCGTGACCTTTGGTAAACCGGATATTGATATTGATGCTATCCGCAAAAATAAAGAAGATGTTATCGGTAAATTAACCGGTGGCTTAAAAGGTCTGGCGAAACAGCGCAAAGTTGAAATCGTACATGGCTATGGTAAATTTACCTCTGCCAATACGATTGAAGTTGAAAAAGACGGTGAAAAAACTCTTGTCGGTTTTAATAATGCGATTATCGCAGCCGGTTCACGTGTCACTAAGCTGCCGTTTATTCCGTGGGATGATCCGCGGGTTATGGATTCAACCGGTGCGCTGGAATTAGCCGATGTGCCTAAACGTTTACTGGTTGTCGGTGGTGGTATTATTGGTCTGGAAATGGCCATGGTCTATGACGCACTGGGGTCAGAAATTACCGTTGTTGAATTAGGTTCTGGCTTAATTCCGGGTGCAGATCGCGATATAGTACGGCCGTTAGAGAGGCGTGTGAAAGGGCGATATAAAAATATATTCCTGGATACCATGGTAACCGCGATCGAATCAACCGAGGCCGGCATGCTATGCACTTTTGATGGTAAAAAAGCACCGGCAACCGATACCTTTGATAAAGTATTGGTCGCAATTGGTCGTAGCCCGAACGGTTTACTGATTGATGCGGACAAAGCCGGTGTTGCAGTTGACGAACGCGGCTTTATCAGTGTCGATAAACAGCAGCGCACGAATGTAGATCATATTTTTGCGATTGGGGATATTGTCGGTCAGCCAATGCTGGCGCACAAAGCAACTCACGAAGCCAAGGTGGCAGCAGAAGTCATCTCTGGCATGAAATCATTCTTCGATGCACGCACTATACCGTCTGTTTGTTATACCGACCCGGAAGTTTCCTGGATGGGTAAAACTGAAGATCAGTGTAAAGCAGAAGGTATTCATTATAGTAAAGGTGTATTCCCCTGGGCTGCCAGTGGTCGTTCGCTGTCGATAGGGCGAGATGATGGCATGACAAAAGTTCTGCTGGATCAGGATCATCGCATTATCGGTGCCGGTATTGTCGGCCCGAACGCCGGTGAACTGATTGCAGAGGCGACACTGGCGCTGGAAATGGGTGCTGATGTTGAGGATATTGCATTGACTGTGCATCCGCATCCGACGCTGTCAGAAACCATTAACTTCGCCGCAGAAGTGGCCGAAGGCACCTGTACTGATATTTACATGCCAAAGAAAAAATAGTTTAGTAATGCCGCGTATTGCCAGTCATGGTAAAGCGTCTTGCAGACTGTAAAAGGCCACTATTGATAGTGGCCTTTTTTATTGCGGCTGGTTATGATGAGAAGCGATCAATGGGGTGGTGTCGATGTCAGAGATTATGATAGAAAATCGCTGTTTGCAGATTGAGCTGACAAAAGCGGCAAAGAAAGCACTGTCGCAAAGAGAGGGGGTTTTGTTTGTTGAAATGGAGCTTTATTTCAGTTGTCTGATCAGAAAACAGGTGTTGTTTCATGATAAACAGCGTCAACAAAACAGCGTCAGCGCCAGTGATAAACTGAGCGTGAGTTTTCATCCGGTAATGACCAGTAGTTGTCTGATTAGTGAGGCCACTGCAGAGCCGGCAAAAAGTGACTTTGAAATGCAGCGTCGAGAATGCTTTGTGCCAAAATGGCTGACGCTGGATTATAAAAAATCTACCTGGATTGGGGAGTTTGGCTATTAATATTAAAAATATGTTTTTTTTGCTGTTCACTGTTCTGTTGCAGGGCTGTTTAGGTGATCAGAATGCAATCAATAAAGACGTTGTTTTTTTACAGACAGTACCGGTTTGCGAGACTGATGAAATGTGTAAAAAAATGTGGTTAGCTGCTGAATCATGGGTTGATAAGTACAGTGCGCAGGGTGTCAGAACGGTGACCGATAAGGTGATTATGTCGGAAGAAAAAGATCCGGGTTCTGATGATATGGATATAGAAATAAAAAAAATAAAACAGGAAAATGGTTCTTATAAAATCATTATTAATAATTTCTGTTCGCGTTCATTAAGTTCCTGTGACCGCGAGCGGAAAAATATGATTGCATTTAATAAAAAACTGATCAGTTTTTTGCCGGCTGAGAAACGCAACAAAAATAAAAAACTGTTTGATGCAAACAAGAGTGTGGATCAATGGGTGGCGCAATATACTGAGGCTATCGGCAGTGCTGATCTGATGAAGATGAAAGCACTGGTGCATTATCCGCTGACCTATGTCGAAAAAGATAAAATCAGTGTTATTTTTTCTGATGAAGATATGCGGGAATACCTGCAAAGACTGAAAAAACAGTTTAGCGCACTCAATGGTGTCTATCTCAAAGCCAGCAGTTTTGACGTGTTCGGACGCACCGGTGCTAACCTCTATGTCAATGTGGTATTGAGCCTACATGATGCTGAGAGTGTGGCAGTCGGCGCGCAGCAGATCGGCTTTCAGCTGATTAAGGTCGATAAGAAATGGAAAATGATCAGCGCAGGCACGCATATCAATTAGCCTGGTAAGAACGAGCGCCTAGCATTAAAGATTTGCTCAGAGCTGCCGCTATTGCTTGTATGGGAATGCCTTCAATTATCAATCTGACTACTCTGCAGCGCTTTGCTGCGTCGTTGTTAGCGGCTGTGTCGTTGCCTGCTTATGCGCAGCAGCATTATGAGGCAGCGATTGAAGAGGTTAAATGGACGATTTCTGCTTCTGCTGTGCAATGTGAGCTGAAGCAGCAGATTCCGCGCTTCGGCGAGGCCGTCTTTATGCATTCTGCCGGCGGTGAACTGTCGTTTGTGGTCAATGTTGATCAGCCTCCGGTGAATGATTCGGAGGCCTTGTTGTATTCCAATCCGCCATACTGGAAACCTGAAGTAGTGCCTCGTGAGCTTTCCAGGTCACCGTTAATGAAGGGTAACACGCCGGTTTATTTTGCCCGTAAAGTGGCTTTGCGGATGTTGTATGAGCTGGATCAGGGTATGCAGCCAAGCCTGCATTTTCGTGACTGGGCTGATGAAACGGAAGATGTTACCGTGGCGGTCTCGACTGTGCATTTTCGGGATTTCTGGCCTGAATTTATCGATTGTCAGACTAAATTACTACCGTTTGGCTATGACGATGTTAAAAATCTTTCGATGCTGTTTGACTCTGGCAGTGCCAGGCTACGAAAATCCAGTAAAGAAATGCTGGATCGTATCGCGCTTTATATTTCCAAAGATCAATCTGTTTCCAGCGTCAAAATTACCGGCTTTACCGACAGCATCGGGTTTCGCTATCTGAATCAGTTATTATCAAACAGAAGGGCCAGGGTTGTTAGTAAGTATCTGATTTCTAAAGGTGTTCCAAAAGAAAAGTTGTCAATTAGCGGTCGTGGTGAACGTCGTCCTAAGCTCAGTAATGCGAGTATAAAGGGTCGTCGCTATAATCGTCGTGTGCAAGTTCAGCTGTTTCGCTAGTTATCCGTTAATCTTAAACCCAATAAATTTGTCCGAGAGCCTAGGTCGCAGCTGCCGAGTTCGGTATAATCCCCAGCACTTAAATATTCGCTATTTTTCAGGAAACATCTATGTCTAAAAAGAAGGTCGTACTTGCCTATTCAGGCGGTCTGGATACGTCAGTAATTTTAAAATGGCTGGAACAAACCTACGATTGTGAAGTGGTGACCTTTACCGCGGACATTGGTCAGGGGGAAGAAGTTGAGCCGGCTCGGGCTAAGGCGCAGGCCATGGGTGTTAAAGAAATTTATATCGAAGACCTGCGTGAAGAGTTTGTGCGTGACTATGTCTATCCGATGTTCCGTGCCAATACTATTTACGAAGGTGAATATTTATTAGGTACCTCGATCGCGCGCCCATTAATAGCTAAGCGACTGGTTGAAATAGCAAAAGAAACCGGGGCTTATGCCATCTCTCATGGTGCAACCGGCAAAGGTAATGATCAGGTACGGTTCGAACTGGGCGCTTATGCGCTGTCTCCGGGTATTGAGGTGATTGCACCGTGGCGGGAGTGGGATCTTAACTCGCGTGAAAAACTGATGGCGTATTGTGACGAGCATGAAATTCCGGTTGAGCAAAAGCGCGGCAAGAAATCACCTTACTCAATGGATGCTAATCTGCTGCACATTTCTTATGAAGGTGGCCCGCTGGAAGATCCGTGGACCGAAGCCGAGGAAGATATGTACCGCTGGAGTGTGTCTCCCGAAAACGCCCCGGATAAACCGACTTACCTGGTGTTGTCTTTTGTGAAAGGTGATATCACCGCGATTGATGGTGTCGACATGTCACCGGCAACCGTGCTGGAAACACTTAATAAGCGTGCCGGTGAAAATGGTGTTGGGCGTTTAGATATCGTAGAAAATCGTTATGTTGGTATGAAGTCACGCGGTTGTTATGAAACACCGGGCGGCACTGTGATGCTGAAAGCGCATCGCGCGATTGAGTCGCTGACACTGGATCGTGAAGTGGCTCATCTTAAAGACTCGCTGATGCCCAAGTATGCCGAGCTGATTTATAACGGTTACTGGTGGAGTCCGGAACGTGAAATGATGCAGAAGATGATCGATGCATCACAGGAAAATGTAAACGGTGACGTGCGCGTTAAACTGTATAAAGGCAGTGTGACGGCTGTTGGTCGTCGCTCTGAACACGATTCATTATTCGATGAAAGAATAGCGACGTTTGAAGACGATGAAGGCGCTTATGATCAGAAAGATGCGGCCGGTTTTATAAAGCTCAATGCATTGCGTTTACGAATAGCGGCCAATAAAAAAATAAATAAATAAATAAAACATCTGACGTTTTAATGAAGGAATAAAAGCGTGGCACCTGTCACGCTTTTATTATCAACCGCGGACAATCGCTGCAAAAGCAGCTATCTTGAAAGTGAATGAAAAATCATACGCCTCTGGGTATGTTTTGCATGGTCTTGATAGAAACAGGGAATTTACGTGTCAAAAAAACAGCTGAGTCTGGAAAAATTTAAAGTGCTGTTGAATCATTATAATGATGGCGTCTTTCTGATTGAAGAGGGTTGCTTCGTTTTTGTTAATTCAGTGTTTGCCAGTCTTGTTAATTGCCCTGCTCATGAAATCATCGGGCAGCCCTTTAGTTCTTTTGTTTATCCGGATGATCTTGATAAAGTCGTTCATTATTATAATGCCCGTCTTGCCGGAGAGGATGTTCCTCAGGAATATGAGTTTCGACTGAAGAATAAGCAAGGCGAAGCAGTTGATATCCTGATTAACGTCGGTGTGTATATTGATGAAGATGGTGAAAAAACATCAATAGGTACAATCAAGGATTTAAGCGAATCAAAACGCACAATGCGGGATCTTGCGCGCTCGCGCAGTGATATCGAATCCATACTTAACAATATGCCGGATGTGTTTTATCGCACTGATACAGAGGGACTGATTAGTCTGATGTCACCATCAGTAACCGATGTGCTGGGATATGAACCGGAAGAGATGCTAGGTCAGCCACTGGCTAGCTTTTATTGCACACCTGCAGATCGTGAAAAGATCCTTTTAGAATTAAACAAAGATCAGGGTAAGGCATTTCAGGTAGAAGCCTGCTTAAAACATAAAGACGGCTCCAGCCGCTGGATTCTGACTAACGCCTATATACGAAAAGATTTTGACGGTAATGCTATCGGTGTTGAAGGGATTGCCAGAGATATCACTGAACGCAAAGCTGTGGAGCAGCGCTTACTTAAATTTGCTCGGTATGATGACCTGACACAGATTTATAACCGAAGAGTGTTTTATACAGAAGCTGAAAAACAAATCGAAATAGCCCATCGTTACCACCGGCCTGCTGCCGTGTTAATGCTTGATCTTGATAATTTTAAACAAGTGAATGATCGCTACGGGCATCATAGTGGTGACGAAGTGCTGAAACACTTTATTCGTATCTGTAAAGACAGTGTTAGACAAACTGATTTTTTAGGACGTACTGGTGGTGAAGAGTTTGCGGTTTTTTCCCCTGAAACAGACCTTGAAGATGCCTTGTTGTTAGCTGAAAGAATTAACGAGCATACATCAGCCAGCAGCCTTGTTGTTGACGCCAAGACCATTCAATACACGGTTTCTATTGGTGTTGCAATTTTGGTTAAAACCACAGATAACATCGATGTGCTGTTATCGAATGCGGATAAAGCGCTATATGAGGCGAAAGCAGCTGGCCGAAACTGTGTCAGGGCTTATCAATAATAAATTTCAGTCAGTCACAAATGATTGGATTGAGTATTTTTAACTTGTATAAAAAAAGGCGGCCAGTTGGCCGCCTAAAACTGTACTGGTTTAACCAATACTTCTTTTTATTTCAGTTTAACACCTAAGCCTAAAGAACGTCCGTCTTGACCATTTACATCCAGACTATCCGGGTCGAAGAAGGTAATGGCTTTTCCGTCAGCGGATGGAAAAATAGCAACGTGATGTTGCGTTGGTGTAGCCGGATCATAAACCACCATTGCATCAACTACTTTACCGCCATTAGCCACACAGTTTGGATCTATTACCTCTAAACGGTTATAGGTTGCAGGAGTGGTTGCAGGAAGAACTTCCGTTACACCAATACAGGCACTTAGAATATCCCAGCCAATCGTGCTTACATCAGTGTTAATACGGTTCAGGTTATCGATATTAGAGATGACAACTGATCCAGTGCCGTCTGCATTAAAGGTGACTTCACCTGAACTGCCGCCAAAGCTTGAGTTGCCACTACTGAGGTTATCCCAAAGGCCACCAATATAATAGGTACCTGCCAGACTAGTCATTGTGTGAACACCTGTGCCAGCCAGTTGTACCATAATATTAAAACTGAAGTTTTTCTGGTAGCGATCAACGCTGAACTCGGTTCTACCTGGGTCACCAACACTTAAATCACTGAAACGATAATCATATTCACCTGCACCGGTCATAATAGCGACCTGGCCAGAAGGTGAAACTGCCATCCAGTTATCAAGCTGTGGTCCAACCATGCCAGCGCCATCTGCAAAACCACTGAGAAATGCTGAGAAATCACCCGACATAGTTTCATCTGATTGATAAGCCGTACTAGTAGATGTTGTTAAATCAGGATCTTGAACCTCAAGTTTAGCGCCGATGGTCGCAATCGATGCATTGATGATGTTGGTAGCATCTAACCAACCGATCGAGCCATGGTAATAACTATTTAATTTTTCATCACCATTCTCACCAAGGCCATCGGCTCCACTTCCGACAGAGTCATCACGACCTACTTCGATCATGTACTGATTCCAGGAGTAGGTATTAGCCGGCATGGTAGAAAGCCCAGCTGCTACCTTCACGCCCATCGTCAGGTTAATGCCATCAGACGTATCACCAACAACCAGTGTTTGATAATCATCGCTGATAGCGCCTTGTATGGGGGTGCCACCGGTCGGTAATATAGTCAGGCGGTTATTTGCATCGACATGATAGCTACCTACAACTGTTGGCGTCGCATCAACACCTGGAGCTGCCATAAAACTTTCATCACTTCCGCCAAATACGGCAGAAAAGCGCTGGTAACCTGGTTCGCGCAAAAATGAAATTGTGCCGGCTCCAGCGCTATCAGGTGTACTCATATTAAGTTTCATACCCCAGCGCATTTCGCGGGTGGTTTTAGAGCGGATTTGAGCCTGGTATTTTGGACCATCAGTCGCATCATTTAGCAGAACCTCATAAACCGAGGTGCCATTAACAATTTGAGGGGGAATCATTTGGCCAGTGCTAATGGCTGTTGTGGGCCATGCGCCCGAAAGAAACTGTCCAACTGTATAATTTGACTTCGCTTCAAACCAGGGGCTATGCATGCTGGTTCCAACTAACCAGTAATCGCCACCAGTAAATGTAGTCGCTGCAGGAGGCTGTACATAACTGCTAACGGCAAATGTTGGGGCATCGATTGAAGCTGCACCAGCTACACAGTTTAATGTGCCTGCGGTATTAAACTGCACGGTGACATCTGTAGTACCATTGGCTTCTACAACCACCGGTGCGTTCATGAAGAATGGATGTGCTGCCGTGCCGTTTGCATACCAGCCGGTTGAGCCTGGTGTGGCTGCATCGCCAGTTGCAAAAGAAATGGTGACTTGGTCAGTCGAAGCAAGGCTGCTATCAATCAGGCTTTGCTGGTTATTGACAGTACTACAAGGTGCATCAGGCGTGCCTGATACAAGTATTTCATTTTTTAATGTAAAACGAAAACGGTTATAGCTGCCAACATTAACATCTGGGTCGTTTCCAAAGGCGCCATCGCCGGATACCAGTTCAGCTGATACACCAGCTGTGTCGTCTAAAATTGTGGTACAGGCGGTATCGTTACAAACCTCGGTCTTGAATAAAGTGACATTTACAGCGCTCGGGTCAGCTGCTAATGCGCTCCCTAATATGAGGTAACTGGCTGATGCTGTCAGCAGAGTATTAAGTTTTTTCATTATTTAATCCTTAAAATATTTGTTGAGTCGTATTTAGCAACCAAGGCTTACTGATTGCTTTTGGCTTTAATCGAAACCGTGCCTTTTAAACTGGCATTGTTGTTACCGCCAGATGAACCTGAACTGCAAGCACCGAGTGACATCAGGCCTGCGATAGTCAGAGTGACAAAAATGATTTTTAGGTTACGTGTCATGTTAAATTCCCCATGTAGATGTAAAAAAGTTGTGTCCAAAATGTTTCTGTCTAAATTTATAGTTGACGATTCAATCTTTGTATAGGCCGCCTATCAGAATCTACCTTATAAACACCAGGTCTATTGGAGCGCTTGATATAGCGGGCTTAAAGGCTCAAAACCTTAAGCTGATGGCAGCTTTTACAAAGCTAGTTGTAGATAGATATAACTAGAGCGGCAGGATGAAGTGTTAAAAGATCAAGATAAATGGCGGTATTTCTTAGCTGTTAAATTGACAATATAACGATGCCGAAGTGTGATTTTGTGAAGTGCTTATCATGGTCTGGCGTGTGCTTGAGAAAATAGTTTTCTTCGGCGAAGTGATAAAACACATGACTCAGGAGCGGAGGACGTTCGCTTAATGATTAATATAAGCCGTGCATGGCATGATCGACGCTTGTATTTTGTTTAGTCGTTGATAGATTTCGATAACGGATGTGTTTGTTATAAGCGACATTGCAGGCACCTTTTTGCATGTAATCGATGGCGCTGGCAATAGAGTTTTCCTGGCTGTCACCTAATGAGTAGTTGAGATTATCAGTGGCTTCACAGAAATTTTGTAAGCCGGTAAAGCCAGGACCGATACCGTTGTAATAGCCGCCTTCATTATCGGCATTTCTGATTTCAAAATTAAGTGCTGATAATGTTTTGCCACAGGCGTTGAGCGGATTGGAACCGGCCGGTTTACCACAGCTGGTGCTGCCAATGACGATGACATCAATATTGTTGCTTGGTAGTAACGCATTAATAACCAGTTCACTGGCAGAACAGCTGGCGCCGCTGGTAATAAAAAAGACCCGACTAAGTCCTAGTGATTCGGTAACCGACTGAAAATGTAAGGTGTTGCTGAGGCCGTTATAGCCGAGCGGATTATCATTATAAACAAGTCGTGTAAAGACACTGCCTGCTGTAGCATCACCGCCAATAAGGTTGCCAAGGTGGTGTGCGGTAGTCACCGAGCCGCCGCCGTTATATCGCAAATCGACAATCAGTTCGTTAACCTGATTAGTTTTAAAGTTTGAAAATTCTGTGTTGAGATCTGTTACCGAGTTTGAGCCAAGAAAATTTGTGAAATGAAGATAGCCAATTTTATGACTGCCATTTGTAATAATGTTGGATTGCTGTGTGCTATGTATGCTGACAAAATCTTTAGTGACTGTATAGCTCTGCTGTGTGGTATCAGGGTGCTGGATCAGTAACGCGACGCTGGTACCGACTTCATCGGCGCCCCAGGCATTGTCCCAGTCTTGCCCTGACAGACCATTTGCGCTGATTCCATTAATACTAACAATCTGATCGCCACGCCGAATGCCGGCAGTGTAGGCGGGGGAACCTTCAAAGGCAAAAGCCACCATCACATCAGCAGACAGCACATCAGTGAGTATACGCAGACCAGTGCCTAGAAAAACGCCATCAGCATAAAGCTGGTTAAATGTGGCGCTATCACTGATATGGCTGAAGCGGTCTTGGGTATTCGGCAGGTATTTCAGCTGTTCAAGTAACGCATTGGGTGTGGGGTAAGAGGTCAGGTCTCTTGGATTGATGTTGTTGTTAGGGTCAACCATGTCATACCAAAAATAATAACGTTTCATGGTGTCGTAGACATACTGATTATAATCTTCATCGCTGCAAGAGTTTGGTGCTGGGAGACTGGGCGTATTGTTATTGTTTGATGAGCTGCAGGCATGCAACAGGGTGAGCATGAGGAAAACTAATAATGTATGTATGATTCTCATTAACTTCAGCATGGCTCCGTTGTGTTGAAGAGTTACAGTAGCATATTCCAGATGTTTAGAAAAAGGCGTTATAAGTATTTACTGGTTTAGATTGTTTTGTGCTTGATGTGGATTATAAAGTTATCAGTTGTACGCAACGCATTTAAAAAAATCTACACCAAAAACAATGAAGCCAGTCCAAGAAAAGATAACAAGCCCACAATATCGGTTACGGTTGTTAAGATCACTGAGCCTGCAATTGCAGGATCTATTTTCATGCGTCGTAAGATTAACGGAATGGCAACGCCTGAAAATGCTGCAAAAAATAAATTGATGGTGATTGCTGCGGCTATAATGTAACCAATTTTAATGTTCTGAAACCAGAATCCGGCAATCAGTGCAACAACAAGCGCCCAAAGCAAACCGTTAATCAGTCCTACAAATATTTCTTTGGTAAACAGATAATTGATGTTTTTTGCGGTGACTTGTTCCAGTGCCATTCCGCGTATGACTAAGGTCAGCGTTTGAGTTCCTGCGATACCGCCCATGCTGGCAACAATGTTCATTAACACGGCGACAGTGACGACCTGTGCAATCGTGGCTTCAAACTGATCGACAACCCATGAGGCCATGAACGCGGTAAGTAAATTAATGCCTAACCAGATTGCACGTCGCTTTGCACTGGGCAGTGCTTTGGCAAACAGGTCGGTTTCTTCTGTTAAACCGGCCATACCCATCATGGAGTGTTCGGCATCTTCACGGATAACGTCGACCACGTCATCGATGGTGATTCGGCCAAGCAGTTTGTTGTTTTCATCAACCACCGGTGCGCTGATAAGATCCTGTGTTTCAAATATTTTTGCAACTGCGGTGTCAGTGGTATTGGCGGATATGGCTTCAATTTTTGAGTCCATTACTTCGTAAACGCTGACATCCGGCAAACTGGTTAGTAAAGTAGTGAGGGGCAATATGCCCAGATAGTTATCGTTGCCATCGACTACGATTAAACTGTCGGTTTGGCTTGGCAGTTCACCGCGCCGTCGCAGATAACGCAGTACCACATCCAGTGTAACCTGTGAGCGAATGGTGATGGTGTCGATATTCATCAGACCACCGGCGCTGTCTTCCGGGTAGGCCAGAACTTTATCCAGTCGTTTACGTTGCTGGGCATCAAGTGACTGTATGATCTGATCGGTTAATTTGTTCGGCAGCGATTGCAGAAAGTCAGCGAGGTCGTCGGTGTCAAGGTTGTCAGTAACGGCAGCCAGATCTTCTGGCTTCATATTGCTCATCAGCCGGTGCTGAACTTCATCACCGACTTCAACCAGAACCTCACCTTCGCGTTCATGGTCCAGCAGATCCCAAATGATTTGACCTTCTTTGGGTGGCAGTGATTCAATCAGGTGAGCGATTTCACCGGCTTTCAGGCTGTTGAGAAGTGTCTGTGCATAACGAAGCCCGCCGCTTTCAATCGACTGCAGTAAATCATTATAGGCTTGCTGAGTTGAGCTCTCTGACATAATGGTAATAGTATTAATAAGTTACAGAATATTCTTGGTGTAAATAGTTTAGCTGATTTTAAGCGCCAGTTGGGCTGTATTTAAGATTATTTTTACAGGTTGTCAGCCATGCAATTTAAGCTGTTCCTGATGCGGGTTATTGTTAAGCTGATTAACCGCTTGGGCAATGTCGAAATGATGGTGCAGATTAAGAATCTCGCAGACATCATTTTGCAGTCTTGAAATATCGGCATTGATGATGATGGATTTGATTTCGAGCAAGGCGGTGGCGGGCACACTGAAATATTTCAGCCCCATGCCTAATAAAAGACGTGTGTACATTGCATCGCTGGCCATTTCACCACACATTGACACGGGTATGCCGGCATTGTGTCCGGCTTTTAAGATGATATCTATCAAACGCAGTACTGAAGGGTGTAACGGGTCATACAGATAACTGACCTCATCATCAATACGATCAAGCGCCAGCGTGTACTGAATTAAATCGTTGGTGCCGATAGAAAGAAAATCAAGCCGTTCAGCAAAGGTATGTGCGGCCAGAGCGGCAGCTGGTACTTCGATCATTGCGCCGACGGGTATATTTTTATCGTAGGCTTGTCGTTTCAGATCAAGTTCGGCCTTGGCTTGCTTGAGTAAGAGTTGTATCTGATCAATCTCTGCATGATTGGTCAGCATCGGTATCATCATTCTGACCGGGCCGTATGCCGAGGCCCGCAGAATCGCTTTGAGTTGCATAATGAAATTTTCAGGGTGTTTCAGACAACGCCGGATAGCACGCAAACCCATCGCGGGATTATGCGCCAATGGACCGTGTTGCTGAGTATCTTTCATTTCTTTATCAGCGCCGAGATCGAGTGTTCTGATGGTTAGCGGATTGCCTTTCAGGGCTTTAATGGCTTTCCGGTATTCGTGGTATTGCTGCTCTTCATCGGGTGCGCTGCCCTTGCTGATAAAAAACATTTCGGTACGGTACAGTCCCACACCGGTTTCGTCGATGCGGCGCAGGGCTTTAATATCTTCCGGCCGGTCGATATTGCCGTGCAGTGAAATCGTGTGATTATCCTGGGTCACCGCCGGCTGATTGGCGAGCCGTTTGAGATCAGATTTGCGCTGCTGTTCTTGGCGCTTTAAGGCCTTGAAATGTTTCAGTGACTTGATATCAGGGGCAATGATTAACATGCCGCGTTTGCCATCTAATACGACCTGTTCATTAGCATTGATCAGCTGGCGTGCTTTATGGACCCCGACCAGAGCAGGAATGCCCAGACTGCGTGCCAGAATAGCGGTATGCGATAAAGGGCCACCGTATTCGGTAATAAAGCCGGCGATTTTCTGATGTTTCATCAGTAAGGTATCTGCCGGGGTTAAATCATCGGCGACAATAACCCGGCCCTTAAGTGAGTCACCTAGTTGCTGTTGCTGCGGATTTTCGTCACCCAGACAAAGCTGAATACTTCTGACAACGTGATAAATATCATCCTGGCGTGTTTTCAGGTAGTCGTCGTGCATATTGTTAAAGACGGCGATCAGGCGTTCGCATTGAATTTGCAGCGCCCATTCGGCATTTCGTAACTGTTTGATATGCTTGATTACACCGGCATTGAGTACCGGGTCGTCTATCATCAGCAGGTGAGTGTCGATAAAGGCAATAATCTCAGCCGGTGTTTTGGCATCGATACGCTTTTTGATGGCACCGAGTTCTCTCAGTGCAGAGTCTTTGGCCCGGATGTAGCGCTGTATTTCGTCCTCGACCTGATCATCAGTAATCAGATATTCCTGTACTTCCGGTTGCTCACGGTAGAGCACATAGGCGCTACCAATGCCTATGCCGCGTGAAACGCCGATACCGTGAAGCATTATACTCATATAAATTCCATTAATAAGGAGACGAATTTTCCATTATGCCTGACAAGATTGTTGGGTTAAAGCAGCTTAAAAATATCCGAATATTAAGTGATTGTGATTAGCGGTTTAAGGGTTTTTGCTAATGTGGCTCGAGTTTAGCAAAATGGTCCTAATACCACATGGATTCATGATAATAAAATGAGTTGGGGGACTTATTGTTCTTCATCAAAATAATTGTTGATGAGCTGTTCGATTTCATCGAGACTTTGCTGGGCATCATCGCCGTCTGCCAGTAGTTTGATACTGGAACCCTGATTCGCGGCTAGCATCATGACACCCATAATGCTTTTGCCATTAACGCGCTGTCCGTCTTTCTCTATTTCGATTAGGCTGCTGAATTTCGTTGCGACATTAACCAGTTTAGCGGCGGCACGGGCGTGCAGGCCGAGTTTGTTAATAATAGTGACTTCTTTTTCCTGCATCATGCTTAAACCTTATTGATCAATACGAATGCCTTCGGTAGCACCGGTGGCCGCTTTCTTTGCTAATGTTTCAAGATCATCCTGATAGTAGTTCATGGCCCTTATCAGCATGGATAAGTTAAGCCCGGAGACTATGCGAATGTGTTGTTTGTCTTTAAAACGGTAAACCAGATTACAGGGGCTGCTGCCGTATAAGTCGGCAAGAATTAAAACGCCATCGCCCTGATCCAGATTGTTAATCATCTTTTCTGTTTCGATCGCCAGCTTATCCAGGTCGGTATCCATCGCCACTTCAAGAATACTGGTTTTGATTGGATTTGAACCGAGTATGCGAAACGCATTATTCAGTAAAGCCGGTGCGATGCCGGGGTGACTGACGAGTAATAAGCCGACTTTCATTTTACAAACTCCGCTTATTCAAGTTCACGGTGGCGCAAGGACACATTGTCACGTTTATCGCTGAAATAATTACACAGCGTTTCGGCCAGATAAACCGAACGGTGCTGGCCGCCAGTGCAGCCGATAGAAACGGTTAGATAATAACGGTTTTGTGCTTCAAATTCAGGAATCCAGCTTTCAATAAAGTCAGCAATTTGTTGAAACATCCTGTCGACCACTTGATACGACTGTAAAAAACGAATAACCCCGGGATCCTGTCCGGTTAAGGGGCGTAAATTGGTTTCCCAGTGTGGGTTGGGTAGGCAGCGCACATCGAATACAAAATCGGAATCGGTTGGACTGCCGTGTTTAAAACCAAATGACTGAAACAGTATAGAAAGGTCAGTTTCGCTTTTTTTATCAAGTAGGCGTTCTTTAATAACGCTGCGAAACTGATGAATATTGGACTGTGTTGTATCCAGAGTCAGGTCGGCATCATGAGCGATCGGTGCTAACAGGGAATTTTCTATTTCAATGGCTTCAAACAGCGGAATGCCGCGTCGTGTTAACGGGTGTTTGCGTCGGGTTTCACTAAATCGCTTGAACAGGGTGTCGAGTTCTGCTTTTAGAAAAACAATATCAACCTGTATCGGAAACTCTTTAACTTTTGAAATAATGCTTTCAAAATTTTTCAGGTCTCTGTGGCCACTGCGGGCATCGATGCCGACCGCAATAGACTGATAGATATTGATATGCTGGTTAAGCATGCGCTGGGTAAAGTCGGGTAGCAGGCTTAGTGGTAAATTATCAACACAATAGAAGCCTTCATCTTCCAGCGTATTTAGAGCGACAGATTTTCCGGAGCCAGACAGGCCGCTAACGATAATCAGGCGAAGGGTAGTATTGTTAGGCATTGTTGTCCATGAAGTCGCGCTGACGCTGAATGAATTCTTCACTGGCGTCATGTCCGCTTTTTAATAAGATCTGATTTTGTACCGCAGCCTCAACCATAACCGCAAGGTTACGCCCGGTGGCAACCGGCAGGATAAATTCGGGAATCTTGACATCAAGGATTTTTCGCTGATCACGTGTGCCGTAAAGCCGGTCTATGCGCTGACGATCTTTCATGTCCATACGCTTGAGGTGGATAATCAGGCGTAAATATTTGTTGGTTTTTAGCGCATTGTCGCCGTACATTTCCCGAATGTTGAGTACGCCAAGCCCCCTGACCTCGAGAAAGTCGCTGAGCATCGGGGGGCAGGAACCGAGTAACAGTTCGGGCGCAATGCGGGTAAATTCAGGTACGTCATCAGCAATTAAGCGGTGCTGGCGGCTGATCAATTCCAGTGCCAGTTCACTTTTACCAATACCGCTTTCACCGGTAATTAGCACGCCGGTGCCCATTACTTCCATAAAAACACCGTGCAGGGTGGTTTTATCAGCCAGCATATTTGACAGGTAATAGCGTACCGAGGTGATCAGGTCATTGCTGTTGAGTGAGCTGATAAATAATGGAATGCCTTTGTGATCGGCACGACTGATAAATTCACTGGATACTTCTATGTCATCACAGATAACAACGGCACCGGTTCGCCAGTTAAAAATATTATCGAGAATCTGCAGTCGTTCGATATCACTAAGGCGACGCAAATAATGGCATTCAAATTTGCTCAGTACCTGTATACGGTTACGGCGCATCAAATTGAGATGGCCGATCAGGGTGGAGCGGTCGCTCCAGGATAAGGCACGCCGGAAACGGCGGTCTGCATTTTGCTTACCGGCAATCCAAGAGATATCGATCAGCTGATTGAGCCGTTCAAAAATCTGCTTTTGTGAATATAGGTCGGTCATAGGCGAAGCATAACGAATATATCATCAATAAAACAGTCTAGATGAATTAAATACGAAGAAATAATATAAATAATATTTAATCGCCTAAATAGCAGTTTGAAGCTGCTTAGAAGCCCCGGGTTTTGTGGTTGTAAATGTAGATGCTTTTAAAGCAATAAAAGTGGCTGTTACAGCGTTCAGTCACGGCTGAGTGTCTGATATATATCTTCAGCGCTGTCACACTCTCGAATACTTTGTTGATGTTTGCTATCCGAGAAAAATTTGGCAATTGCTGCCAGTGTTTGCAGGTGCTCAGTGTTTTTTGCTTCCGGCACCAGTAATGCAAAAAGCAGATCTACCGGCTGACCATCGGCGCTGTCAAAGGCGATGGCTTCCGGTAATTTAATAAATGCCGCGATGATTTCATCACCTTGTCCCAGGCGACCGTGAGGCAATGCAATGCCATGACCTAAGCCGGTTGAGCCAAGTCTTTCTCTTTCAATCAGCGTATCGAATATTGCCAGTGATGTCTGATCGCTGGCACTTGCCAGCAGCGTGCTCAGCTGTTCCAGTACGCGTTTTTTGCTGCGAATGTCAGGATTGCATTCGATGCGGTCGAGAGTGATAAGGTGAGTGAAATCCATAGTGTTATTCTATAATGTCTTGCGGTTGCGGTTGTTTATGATGCAGATGGTTTTTCAGTTTTTCTTTGTGCTTTTTAACCTGTCGGTCGAGTTTGTCGACCAGACCATCAATCGCTGCATACATATCATCGGCCACACAGTCGGCAAAAACATCATTACCACTCATATGGACAGTCGCTTCGGCTTTATGGCCGGCGCTGTCGACTGTGAGGATAACGTGGGTGTCAGTGACTTGATCAAAATGTTTTTCAAGTTTTAAAATCTTTTCATTGACATATGCTTTCATTGAATCAGTCAGATCAATATGATGTCCTGTCAGATTTATTTGCATAGGTAACTCCTCATTTTGGCCTTAGGCAAGGCGTTTTCGCTCATTGGATGGCGGAATAACCATAGCTTCACGATATTTTGCTACAGTTCTTCGTGCCACGTTTATACCCTTTTCTACCAGTATTGTGGCAATTTTATTGTCACTCAATGGTTTCGTAGGACTTTCATTTTCAATCATTTTTTTAATCATAGCGCGGATTGCGGTGGCAGAGCATTCGCCACCATCGGCCGTACCTACATGACTGGAAAAGAAATACTTAAATTCAAAAATACCGTTTGGCGTGTGCATGAACTTTTGTGTGGTAACCCGTGAAATAGTCGATTCATGCAGTTCCAGCTGTTCGGCTATTTCACGCAGCACCAGTGGTTTCATGCCTTCTTCGCCGTAGTCAAAGAAAGTGCGTTGTTTTTCAACGATTGCGGTGGCAACACGCAGCAGGGTTTCGTTTCGACTGAGCAGGCTTTTTAGAAACCAGCGGGCTTCCTGTAAATTGTTTTTCAGGTACGTATTGTCATCGCTGCTGTCACGGTTTTTTACAAAACTGGCATATAACGGGTTAATTCTCAGTTTCGGTGTGTTTTCACTATTCAGCTCAACCGTCCAGCGATTTTTAATTTTTTTAACAAAAACATCGGGTACGATATATTCGGCTTTATTGGCAGACAGATAAGCCCCTGGTTTGGGGTTTAAAGATTGAATTAATAAAACGATGGCTTGCAGTTCGTCATCATTGAGCCGGGTTAGGCGTTTGAGCTTGACGTAATCGTGTAAACCGAGCAGCTCCAGATGGTTTTCAATCAGCTCGCGGGCTGATTTAAGCTGTTGTGAACCGTCGTCGATCAGATCTAACTGCAGGCTCAGGCACTCTTTGAGATCACGCGCAGCAATACCGGGTGGGTCAAAGCGCTGAATTAAATGCAACACGGCATCGATTTCTTCCAGACCTACCGCTTCAGAGTCGATATTAAGTTGTTCCGTTTCTTGTCGCAGCCCTTGCAGAATCTGTTCACAGCTTTCGGTCAGGTAACCGTCTTCATTGATCGCATCAATAATCATCATGCCGATAGCATGATCGGTTTCTGACATTGGTGTGCACTGTAACTGCCAGAGCAGGTGGCTGATTAGTCCATCTTCTTCAATGCTCTGGTTTTCGAAAAAATCGCGGTTATCATTAGCAGCCGAACTGGTGCTGGTACTGGGCGGTGGCGGGATATCGTAAATATCCTCCCACGCGGTGTCGACAGGCAACTCATCGGGTAAGCTGTCTTTTTGTTGATTCAGCTCGATTGAGTCAGCGTTATCTATGCTGCCTGGGTTATTCTCCGGGTTTTCGCTACTGTGTTCTTCGCCATTAATTTTATTGTCATTGCTGTTATCAGAGCCGCCTTCCTCGACTTCAAGCATGGGGTTGGATTCCAGTGCTTCCTGAATCTCGGATTGCAGTTCAAGTGTTGAAAGCTGCAGCAATCGGATGGCTTGCTGCAGCTGAGGCGTCATCGTCAGTGACTGGCCGATGCGTAGTTGTAAAGACTGCTTCATTTATTGATCGGCTTTAGTATTTTTGCGGCTGATGGTTCATGGTTAATAAGGATCATAACATTATTTATAGTCTAAAATTCTGCCCCAGATAGACATCTTTAACCTGTTTGTCATTTAATACCTGATCCGGTGTGCCCTCGGCTATCACCTGACCTGCACTTAATATGTAGGCGCGGTCGCAAATTCCAAGTGTTTCACGCACATTGTGGTCGGTAATTAAGACCCCGATATCTTTTGATGTCAGCTGGCTGATGATTTTTTGAATATCAAGTACGGATATCGGATCAACACCGGCGAATGGTTCGTCTAGCAGGATAAAGCTGGGGTCAGCGGCTAAGGCACGTGCAATTTCGACCCGCCGCCGTTCGCCGCCGGATAAGCTGATACCGAGACCGTCCTGAATGTGTTCAATTTGCAGTTCAGAAAGCAGTTCCTCGAGTCTTTGCTTGCGCTGCGCATGTGTTAATGGGCGTGTTTCAAGGATAGCCATGATGTTTTCATTGACCGTCAGTTTGCGGAAAATTGAGGCTTCCTGAGGTAAATAACCGATTCCCAGTTGCGCGCGCTTATGCATTGGGGAATGTGTGATATCGGTTTGATCCAGCATCACCTCACCCTGGTCGGCATTGACCAGTCCTACCACCATATAAAAACTGGTGGTTTTGCCGGCGCCGTTAGGACCGAGCAGACCGACAACCTCGCCGCTATTGATGTGTATGCTGACGTCATTAACAATTCGCCGCTTGTTATAGCTTTTAAATAAACTTTTAGTGGTTAATACGCTCATTCAGCTGTTTGGCTTTCATCGTTAGGGTGAATAGTGATTTTTACGCGCTCGTCCTGCGCGTTGTCGTCATTACCGGCAGTAATGACATCCTTGGCGGTATTGTATGTAATTTCCGCGCTCCTGAATACATTGTCTTTTTGCTGCAGTTCGGCATTTTCTTTCAGGATCAGCAAGTCTTTGCCATTATAAAAAATCATTTCATTACCACTGGCTTTAATGGTTTCGTTTTTATCGTTAAGCTGGCTGAATGATGCAGGCTGTCCCTTGATGATGATTTTTGTGATCTCATCGGTTTTTGAAAAGATAGTGATTGATTCGCCGCTGATAATACGGCTGCCCTGAGTAATCGTTACCGTGCCGGAATAAATGCTGGTACCTTGCTGTTCATCGATCACCAGTTTACCGGCATTGATTTGCATGGACTGATTATTGTCGGTATTCAGTGCTGCGACCAGTAACGGGGTGGCTATTGTGAGCAGAAGTAGCCCATGTGTTGTGCTCTTTAAAAGTCGTTTATGGCATTTTTTACTTAACATAGGTAGCTTTAACACCCGATATGAGTTTAAAAGTGCCAGTCTGGCTGTTATAACTGAGACCATCGCCTTCAAGCCGGGTCTGACCTTCAATAATAGTGACATGTGCTGATGTTTGCAGCAGTTCTTTTTCTGTAAACAGGGTCATTTGTTCAGTCTGCAGAGTTAGAGGTTGCTGTGAATCCTGTGCTGGCCGGGTAAACGTAACGTTTTCAAAGAACACGATCTTGTCTTCCTGCTGAAAAATTTTAGCCTGATCGGCGCGGATCTCCCAGTTGGCTTTTTTACTGAACAGGGTGGAGTGTACATCCTGTAATTCTGCGACTGATTCCTGTTCGTAATTGTCCAGTCGTCTGGCGCGTATGATGTATTTAATTTTGCCCTGTTTGTCATGCGCCGTGAGCTTAAAGTCTTCGAGGTAGTAATTGGCAAAGCGGGATTTGTCGCGGGTGATCAGTTCAGGTTTACGGTCGAATAAGTTTTGCAGCCACCAGCTTAGCAGTAGTAACACAATAATCAGCAGATAGCGGCTGGAGTTTTTCATGGTGTATCGAGTTTTGCTGGTTTCACTGGACTGCCGCTTTAAGCCAGGTAGTGCTTAATAATATCGTCCCACTTACCATGAGCTTCTAATATTAACTCACAAACATCGCGACCTGCGCCACGCCCTCCCGGGTTTTCGGTAATCCAGTGGGCATGTTTTTTGACTATCGGGCGGGCATCCTGTACAGCGATAGAAAGACCAACCCGGCTCATGATTGGCAGATCGACCACGTCATCACCGACATAAGCAATTTGTTCCAGACTCAACCCGGTTGTATTCATCATTTCATCGAGTGCCGGGCCTTTTTCGCGTCGTCCCTGCATCACATAGGATACCCCTAGCTCTTGCATTCGCAGTTTAACAAGCGTGGATTCACGACCCGTGATGATACCTACATCAATCCCTGCATCCTGTAATAAACGCATGCCGAAACCATCTTTTGAATTAAAGGCTTTGTATTCCTGACCGTCGTCGCTTAAAAATAAACTGCCATCGGTGAGGACACCGTCAACGTCAAATATAACGAGCTGGATTCGGCTGGCTTTTTCCAGAATATCTTGCATACATTCTCCAGTATGGTGCTTGTTAAATAACGCCGGCTCTTAGCATATCTTGCATATTCAGCGCGCCAATCAGTTTGTTGTTTTCATCAACAATCAGCAGATCATTAATGCTGTGCTGTTGCATGCTGTTAAGTGCTTCGGCAGCCAGGATATTGGCGGGCAGTGTTTTGCAGTTTTTTGTCATCACGTCGCAAATTTTAGCACTATGAATATCAATCTCTTTATCCAGCGTGCGTCGCAGATCACCATCGGTATAGATACCCACTACGGTTTGCTCGGATGTCACCACGGCCGTCATGCCCAGGCCTTTTTTAGACATTTCAAGCAGTGCCTGTTTTAAGCTGGCCTCTTCAGTGACGGCCGGGATTTCTTCACCTTGATGCATGACATCTGATACATGCAAGAGTAAACGTCGGCCTAAGCTGCCGCCAGGGTGAGACAAGGCGAAGTCTTCTGCGGTAAAGCCTTTTGCATCGAGTAGAGCCACCGCCAGTGCATCTCCCAGTACCAGTGCCACGGTTGTACTGGTGGTGGGTGCCAGGCCCAGTGGACAGGCTTCTTTTTCGACGCTGGCATCCAGATTAGTTGTGGCAGCCTTCGATAACGTTGAATTGGGGTTGCCGGTGAGACTGATTAAAGGCACACCGAGGCGTTTGATGATCGGTAAAATGGTCAGTATTTCGCCGGTTTCGCCGGAATTTGATAAGGCCAGCACGACATCTTTATTGGTAATCATACCGAGGTCGCCGTGACTGGCTTCACCCGGGTGGACAAAGAAAGCGGGGCTGCCGGTACTGGCTAAAGTGGCAGCGATTTTGCTGCCGATATGGCCGGATTTTCCCATGCCGGTTACAACGATGCGGCCTTCACAGGCCATCATTAGCTCGCAGGCGCGGGCAAACTGATCGTTGATCTGCAGCTTTAAGGCTTCAATGCCGGCCAGTTCGGTTTCAATGACGGCCAGACCGAGTGTGATAAATTGTTCTTTATTCATAGTATTTATTTCTAACCTGCGCTGGCGCTGAAGTAGAGAATCGTCTCATAGCCAATAAAACATCCCAGCAACAAGCCGCCTTTGAGTCGTGACAGGTAGCCTGCCGAATTAAAGCCATAAGCCAGCAAAAAGAGTAACAGAGTCAGACCAATCGTCCATGGCAGGTCGCGGGTTAATACGCCTTCTGGTAATTTGCCCGGCGCAATCAATGCCGGGAGTGCGAGCACGCCCAGCATGTTAAAGATATTTGAACCGATGATGTTACCCAGAGCAATATCGTGTTCTTTTTTATAGGCGCTCATTATAGTTGCTGCAAGTTCTGGCAGGCTAGTGCCGATAGCAACAATAGTCAGACCGATGATCAGATCACTAACCCCCAGTTCGACCGCTATATTCGTCGCACCCCAGACCAGTAATTTTGAACTGCCAAGCAGTACCAGCAGACCCATGCTTAACAGGATGCTGGCTTTTTTCATCGACATGGTGTCGGTTAATTCCTGTTCAAATTCTTTTTTCAGCGGATCCGCGGTCTTTTTTACCGCTTGTTTGCCAAGCCAGCTCATCACCCCGATAAGGCCAATGACTAATATCAGGCCATCGACAAAACCCAGCTCATGATCCAGTAGTAACACCAGAACAATCAGCATGATGGCGCTGAGAATGGGCATTTCTCTTTTTAAAATACCGGAATGTATATGCAGTGGCACCAGTAATGCGGTGATACCGAGAACCAGAGCAATATTGGTAATATTCGAACCCAGAGCATTACCGATCGCAAGCCCGGGTGAGCCTTCAGCCGAGGCAAAGGCCGCGACCAGCATTTCAGGTGCTGAGGTGCCGAAACCGACGATAACCAGTCCGATCAATAACGGGGAAATGCCCAGATTCTGGGCAGCGGCTGAAGCGCCGTCAACAAAGCGGTCAGCACTCCATATCAGCAGAACAAAACCAGCGAGAATGGCAAGAATATCTAATAACATTAAGTTTCGTATTTAGTCAGACAGGATAAGGCGCCATCATACACAGATTTGGACGCTATCCAAGACGGAACGTGTAAATATTTATAAACAGTGAATATCATCGTATGATGACGGCCAATTATAATCACCGAGTGAAAGCATTGTTACGATCTGTGGGTTCCTGGGGCTGGCGACACCCCGAGTGGGAAAAAGACGTTTTTTATCCTGATGATTTGCCAGCCGACTGGCAGTTATCTTATTACGCGAATGAGTTTGATCTGGTTGTGGTGCCTGCGAGTTACTGGGGCGCAGATGGCTATACGGATGAAGACTGGCTGGACGATGTTGAAGAGGACTTTGTGTTTTATATCGACTGGCCATTTTTACAATTAGCTGATCTGGCCGATTATCCGCACTGCGCTCAGGCCTGCCGCCAACTGGGCGGGCAGATGGCAGCCGTGCTGGTTAATAATGACATCTGGCAGCAGCTCGATAAAGAACAGCGAGACTGCTTTGAGGCGGAAACTGCCGGTTTTGAGATTCTACAATATGGCAGTCAGCCGATAGCGGCTTATCAGCAGCTGACAGATGCTCAGAACCCCGTTCTGGCACAGGATTTAGCGACAACAAAACTACTGTTAGTGCACAGTGAGCAGAATGAAAATTTGCGTGATTTGAGTCAGCGTATCATGCCGTGGTTTCAGGCCAGCTCTTTTCAGCATGTGATACTGGCAGAGGGCGACAATATGGCACGTCTGAAAGAGCTACAGACTTTAACCACTTTACTGCCCGAGGCGATCGAGTAAATAAATGTGAACGGCTTCATGTTGTCATGCCGCTAAAGGATTGACAGTCAGTGAAACAGCGTTGATGATTAAACAAAAGACCAATAAATAAAGAAAAGGGACAGCACAATTTCTATTAAAACATCAGACAGTAGTCATTTGATCGAAATTCGAAATATGAGTTTCAGTCGTGGCTCACGCAAAATCTTCGACAACATCAGTCTGGATATTCATCGTGGCAAAGTGACCGCCATTATGGGCCCCAGTGGTACTGGTAAAACGACCTTATTAAAACTAATTGGCGGACAGTTAAAGCCGGATCAGGGCAGTATCGAGATGGACGGTAATAATGTTCATCAGCTCAGCCGTAAAGATTTATATCAGCTGCGCAAACGCATGGGCATGCTGTTCCAGAGCGGAGCCTTGCTCACAGATATAAATGTCTTTGATAACATTGCCTACCCGATACGTGAACATACTGATCTTGATGAAAGCCTGATTCGTTCACTGGTGCTGATGAAATTAAATGCGGTCGGTTTAAGAGGTGCGCGTGATTTAATGCCATCGGAATTATCCGGCGGCATGGCACGCCGGGTGGCGATGGCCAGAGCCATAGCGCTGGACCCGGTGATGGTGATGTATGATGAGCCGTTTACCGGACAGGACCCGATTTCAATGGGGGTCTTGGTCAACCTGATTCGCAGCATGAATCAGTCACTGCACTTATCCAGTGTTGTGGTCTCGCATGACGTTCCAGAAACTTTATCGATCTCTGATTTTATCTATCTGATTTCAGATGGCCGTATCGTCGCGCAAGGCAGCCCGGATGAATTAAAAAACAGCAGTGATCCGTGGGTTCAGCAATTTATTACTGGTCAGCCGGATGGACCGGTGCCATTTCATTTTACTGCATCGCCCCTGATGCAGGACTTGTTGCAGGAATAACTATGCTTGATTATTTGCAGTTAACAGGGCAACGCGTGTTAGCCGTATTTGCACGGCTGGGTCAGGCAACCCTGTTTTTATATCAGATATTGCTGACTCTGCCGGGCCTGCTGATGCGGCCTTCGCTGATTATTAAACAGCTGTATTCGACCGGTGTGCAAACCCTGTTGATTATTCTTGTGGCCGGTTGTTTTGTTGGCATGGTGCTGGCATTACAGGCCTATTATGTACTGGTTGATTTCGGTGCCGAAGACTCGATCAGCCAGATGGTTGTACTGACCCTGATGCGGGAGCTGGGACCGGTGATAACCGGTTTGTTGTTCGCCGGCCGGGCTGGCTCGGCTTTAACGGCAGAAATTGGCTTAATGAAAAGCACCGAACAGTTATCGGGTATGGAAATGATGGCAATCGATCCGATGCAACGGGTGATGGCGCCCAGGGTACTCGCCGGCTTTCTGGCAATGCCGTTATTAACCGCTGTTTTTATAGCGGTTGGTGTGCTCGGTGGTTATCTGGTGGCGGTACATGGTGTAGGTATTTATGAAGGTGTTTACTGGTCGCTGGCACAACTTAAAGTGGACTTTTATACCGATTTAATGAACGGCATGATTAAAAGTGTCGTGTTTGGTTTTGTCATCGTCTGGATTGCTGTGTTTGAAGGTTATGACAGTGTACCGACATCGGAAGGTTTAGGACAGGCGACCACCCGCACCGTGGTGCATGGTTCATTAGCCGTGTTAGGGCTGGACTTCTTACTGACAGCAATAATGTTTGGAGATATATAAGCAATGAATAGTAGAACGATAGAAATAGCCGTTGGTGTTTTTGTTGCACTGGGTCTTGCCGCTTTCTTTATGCTGGCAATGAAAGTAAGCAACCTGATTTCCTATGAATCAGAGACTGGATATCAAATCAGCGCCCGTTTCGATAATATCGGTGGTCTGAGAGAGCGTTCACCAGTAGCGGTTGCTGGTGTCAGAATAGGTAAAGTGTCCAGCATTGTCTACGATAACGAAACTTATGAAGCCGTGGTGGTGATGGAAATTGAGCCACAATATAACCGTTTTCCGATCGATACATCAGCGGGCATATTAACCGCCGGGTTGTTGGGTGAGCAGTATGTAGGGCTGGAGCCCGGCGCAGAAGAAGAATTTTTGAAAACCAACAGTGTGATTACTGTGACCCAATCAGCCATCGTATTAGAAGAAGTGATCGGGCAGTTCCTCTACAGTAAAGCGGACGAAAAAGAATGACAGTACGGCTAGCTGTTCAAGGCGTTTGTGCATTTGTTATGGTTTTTGCTGCGGCTATACAAGCTGAGACATTGTCATTAGATCAGGCCTTACAAAGAGCTTATGTGGCAGATCCACGAATCGGTGAAAAAGCCCATCTGGTCACCGCGGCGCAAGGCCTGTTGGATGAGGCGCAAGCCAATAAAGGCTGGCGTACTGAGTTAAACAGTTTTTTGGGTTTTACCACGGCAGTAGACGGCGGTTTTTACGATAACGGTACAAATTCCTGCACCGGCGGCACAGATTGTGTGGTGCGCGACGACCTGTATGATTTTAATAATTTATCGCTCTGGCTAAATGCTCAGTTTGCGGTGATCAAACCCTTGCATACCTTTGGCAAAATCGAGAATTATTCAAAAGCGGCAAAGAATAATATCCTGATCAAACAAGCCGAGGTCGAATTGCAACGGCAAACCACTCGTTATGATGTTAGCCGGGCCTATTACGGTTTTCTGACGGCACGTGATATCCGTTATTTAATGGATGATTCGGTAAAACGACTGAGCGGGGCGCTGGATCTAGTGACAGAATGGCTGGAACAGGAAAACGGTCAGGCTACCGAAGCCGATAAATTTGCGCTTACAGCAGGTGTGGCATTACTGACTCGCTATCAGTCAGAAGCCGCCTCGTTAGAAAAAATTGCACTGGGTGGACTGAAGGTGCTGACAGGTATTGGGCTGGAAAATGAGCTGAAACTGGCCGATAGCCGGATCACCCCGGAGCCGCTGCCTGCAAGCAGCCTGCAAAATTATAAAGCTCAGGCATTAAAAGAGCGCCCGGAGATGAAGCAGGTAGAAGCCGGTCTGAGTGCAAGACGGGCTTTGGTCGCGGCCAATAAATCGGATGCCAGACCTAATTTATATGCCGGTATTGGTGGCACCTTGGCTTATTCGCCAGGTCGTGAGCGGGTCGATAACCCGTATATTTACGACCCTTTCAACCACGTGGCGGCAACCCCGGTGATTGGTTTGCAGTGGTCATTTTCGGGCGGCATTCGTGATGCCAAAGTTAAGCAAGCTCAGGCAGAGCTGGATGCGTTAATCTCCAAGGCCAGTTTTGCACAAAAAGGCATTCCGTATCAGGTTGAGGATACCTTTACCCGGGTTCATGCTGGCTATGAACAGGTCGAGCAAATGAAACAGGCCAGTATTAACGCGCGGCGCTGGATGATTGCAGCTTATACGGATTTCGAAGCCGGTTTGAAAGAAGCCGAGAAAATAATTACCGCTTTTCAGGCTTATGTGCTGGCGCATTCGGATTATTTACGGCTGGTGAATGATTACAATATGAATACCGTCTTATTAAAAAACCTGACAGCAGAGCCAACCCTGCAAAACACCCGCGTTGAGCAAGCAGTTATAATGAATAAGGAGACCGAATAATGGTTTTATTAAAAAAGCAAATAGCAGTGTTAATGTTGTTTCTGGCCGCTGCCTTAACTTCAAATCTGCTGAGTGCCGCCACTGTGCCGGCAGATCAGCTGATCAAAACAACGTCCGAACTGGTGCTCAAAGCGCTGGAAGAACAGCAGGAGCAACTAAAGAAAGATCCCAATCATGTTTATAAACTGGTGGATGAGATTATTCTGCCGCATATTGATTTTGAAAAAATGGCCAAACTGGCACTCGGTAAAAACTGGCGAAAAGCCAATGCTGCACAGAAAAAATCGTTCACTGCGGCTTTCCGACAATTATTAGTTAGAACCTATAGTAAATCATTAAGCGAATATACCGGTCAGAAACTGATTTATCTGCCATTTAAAATGAAAGCAGGGGACACCAAGGCCACGGTAAAAACGGAAATAGATCAAAAAAGTGGTTTTCCTATTCCAGTGACCTATTCACTGTTTTTAAAAGGCAGTGCCTGGAAAGTCTATGATATTAAGATCGATGGTCTCAGCCTGGTCACTAATTACCGGGGTAGTTTTGCCAAAGAGATCAGAGCCAAAGGAGTCGGTGCATTAATCAAGAAACTGGAAGACAAGAATAAGCAGGAGTCCTGATGACTGATTTTACGGTAGATGCGGGAAAAGACGGCGAGGTAAGGATCGAGGGTGTACTGGACTTTAATACCGTCAATTTGGTGAAAAAACAAACTATTGGTTTGTTTAATGACTCATCCGATATACAATTTGATCTTTCGGCTGTCAGTCAGAGCAATAGCGCGGCATTGGCGTTGTTGCTTGAATGGCTAAAAGCGGCTCAAAAAAATCACATTTCTTTGAGCTTTAGTAATCTTCCCGACCACTTGCGGCAGCTCGCGAGTGTTTATGGCATCGAGCAAGACTTAAATATTATTTAAATGAATAAATTAATCATCCAGGGCGGCACGCCTTTAAACGGGGATGTTCGTATCTCCGGTGCAAAAAACGCAGTTTTACCTATTCTGGCAGCCACTTTACTGGCAGATGGCGTGGCTATTATCGATAACGTACCGCATTTACATGATGTCACGACCACGGTTGAGTTACTGGGTTGCATGGGCGTTCAGGTGGTCATGGGTGAAAAACTCAGCCTTGAAGTGGATCCCTCGACGATTACAAATTTCTGTGCACCTTATGATCTGGTGAAAACCATGCGTTCATCCATTCTGGTGCTGGGGCCTTTGCTGGCGCGTTTTGGTGAGGCTGAAGTATCGCTGCCGGGTGGTTGTGCGATTGGTTCGCGTCCGGTTAACCTGCATATCAAAGGCTTGCAGGATATGGGTGCCGAGATTGAAGTGGTTAATGGCGTTATTAAAGCCAAAGCGGCACGCTTAAAAGGCGCCCGAATCGTTCTCGATATTGTCACGGTAACCGGTACTGAGAACTTAATGATGGCGGCGGCTTTAGCTGACGGCATTACCATACTGGAAAATGCTGCGCGTGAGCCGGAAATCGTAGATCTGGCCAATTTTCTTAATGCTATGGGTGCTAAGGTCTCCGGTGCAGGCACTGATACCATCACCATTGAAGGTGTGGAATCGCTTAAGGGCGTGCGTTACAGAGTACTGCCAGACCGGATTGAAACCGGCACATTTCTGGTTGCAGCTGCGATCAGTGGCGGCAGAATCACTGTTAAAGACACCGACCCAACACTGCTTGATGTGGTGCTTGATAAACTGGTTGAAGCCGGTGCTGATATTGAAGTGGGTGAAGACTGGATCACGCTGGATATGCATGGCAAGCGGCCGAAAGCTGTCAATATCCGCACTGCACCATACCCGGCATTTCCTACTGATATGCAGGCGCAGTTTACCGCTTTGAACGTGGTGGCAGAAGGCACCTCGACAATTGTTGAGACGGTTTTTGAAAATCGTTTTATGCACGTGCAGGAACTGCAGCGAATGGGTGCAGACATTGAGCTCGAAGGCAACACGGCGATTGTTAAAGGGGTTGAAAAACTCACCGGTGCACCTATCATGGCGACTGACCTCAGGGCATCAGCCAGTTTGATACTGGCAGGCGTCTTTGCTGAAGGTGAAACCATTGTTGAGCGTATTTATCATATCGACCGTGGATATGAACTGATTGAAGAAAAACTGGCTCAGCTGGGTGCGAAAATTCGTCGAGTACCGAAGTAAACAGGTTCATCTGAACTATCAAACCGTAACAAATACATCAAAAGAAATGTCATGAGTGAAATCATTACCATTGCCTTGTCAAAAGGCCGCATCTACAAAGAAACCATGCCGTTGCTTAAAGCTGCCGGCATTATCCCCAAAGATGATCCTGAAAAAAGCCGTAAGCTGATACTTGATACCAATCGAGATGACGTCAAGCTGGTGGTTATTCGAGCCACGGATGTGCCGACCTATGTTCAGTACGGCGCGGCTGATATTGGTGTTGCGGGTAAAGATGTGCTGCTGGAACACGGTGCTGAAGGCTTATACGAACCGGTTGATTTAAAAATTGCATGCTGCAAGCTGATGACTGCAGGGCCGATCGATTACAAGCCTGCAAGCGGCCGGCTGCGGGTAGCCACGAAATTTGTTAATGTCACCAAAGAATATTTTGCGTCGATTGGTCAGCAGGTAGAAGTGATTAAACTCTACGGTTCAATGGAACTGGGGCCGATTGTCGGCTTATCCGATTTAATTGTTGATGTGGTTGATACCGGAAATACCCTGAAAGCCAACGGCTTGAAGCCGATGGAAAAAATTGCTGATATCAGCTCACGTTTGATTGTCAATAAAGCCTCGATGAAAATGAAACACGAGCGTTTGCAACAGATTATCGAACAAATGCGCGATGCGGTAGAGAGCGAGTAACAAGATGCCTGATATAAAACGCCTTAATGCGAATGATGCCGGTTTCATGCAGCAGCTGGATGATTTACTGGCCTGGGAAAGCGTTTCCGATAATCAGGTGTTTACTACGGTCATGGAAATTCTTGCAGCGGTTAAATCAAAAGGTAACACGGCGGTTATTGAATACACCAATCGATTTGATGGTGGTTCGATTCAAAAGGCTGCTGAGCTTGAGCTATCAAAAGAAGATTTAAACACGGCGCTGCAGTCAATTAGCGCAGAACAAAGGCAGGCGCTGGAAAAAGCAGCGCAGCGCGTGCGTGATTATGCCGAGCATCAAAAAATGCAGTCCTGGTCCTATACCGAAGCCGATGGCACGATTTTGGGTCAACAGGTAAGCTCACTGGACCGCGTCGGACTCTATGTGCCCGGTGGTAAAGCGGCATACCCGTCCTCAGTATTAATGAATGCTATCCCTGCCAAAGTAGCCGGTGTACCAGAACTGATAATGGTGGTGCCGACACCGAAGGGTGAAACCAATGCGTTAGTGCTGGCGGCTGCGGCGATTGCCGGTGTTGATCGCGTCTTTACTATTGGTGGTGCACAGGCTGTTGCCGCACTGGCTTATGGTACGGAGACCATTCCACAGGTTGATAAAATAGTTGGCCCTGGCAATATCTATGTTGCTACTGCAAAACGTATGGTATTTGGAACGGTTGGCATCGACATGATCGCGGGACCGTCAGAGATCCTGGTGTTATGTGATGGTAAAACCGATCCCGACTGGATCGCGATGGATTTATTCTCTCAGGCCGAGCACGATGAGGATGCGCAATCAATTCTTGTGTGTCCTGATGCCGCTTACATCGAGCAGGTAGCGGCCAGTGTTGAAAAACTGATTCTAGAAATGCCTCGCGCCGATATTATTAAGGCTTCACTTGAAGCACGTGCTGCATTTATAACGGTTAATGATCTTGATCAGGCCGCTGAGATTTCGAATTACATCGCACCCGAGCATTTAGAATTGTCGCTTGATGATGCAGAAGATTTTGCTGCGCAAAAAATCAAACATGCCGGTGCTATTTTTATGGGTCGATATACAGCAGAAGCGCTGGGTGATTACTGCGCTGGTCCCAATCATGTCCTACCGACATCACGTACAGCGCGTTTTTCATCACCGCTGGGTGTTTATGATTTTCAGAAGCGTTCAAGCCTGATCGGCTGCTCAGCTGACGGCGCATCAGAGCTCGGTAAAACCGCGTCTGTGCTCGCCCGTGGTGAAGGTCTGGTTGCGCATGCCTGTTCGGCTGAATACCGTATTAAACAATAAAACTTGTCGGTCTTAGTCGGCTGGAATTTGTTTTGAATGGTATCTGTACTGTTATCAGGGCAGAAACATAGGTGATCACTTTAATGGCCGATATTCTGCCTTTCAAAAAGAAAAAAGCCTCTGAAAAACACGATAAAAGAATCATGTGTCAGAGCGGCTTCCATAAATGGGAAGTCGTTACAGAACAAAAGTTTGATGTGAAGCAGGGCAAGCTGTTGTCTGTTTACAAATGCAAACGCTGCGGAAAAATAAAAAATGAAGCGCGCTAAGCTGTGCGGTTTTGCTTAACTGCTGGGACGTTGCAGAAATATTTGTCTTTTGATTTATTCTGGGTAACTTTAATTCAGCACTCTTGCTTGTTTTTTCTGATCAGCTGTCATCATTGCGCAATGCACAGTTATCCGACGCTTATCAATTAAGTAATCGGGCTTTCTGCATCCGGGTGTAAAATAGTCTCTAGTGAATGCTCCTCCTGGAAGTCATCGACCTTGGCTTCTATTTCATGTATGTCTTCAAATCGTGCAATATGATAAAGTGCGTCGCCTTCATTGACCAGTGGCAAGTTGCTTCTGCCGATAACGATACCGCTGAATGAGGTTGTGACATTGACTTCAGATTCGCCAAACGGATCGGCCACAACGCCTAATAATGTATTCTTTTTTACCCGTGCACCGAGAGGCACCATCGCTCGGAGTATGCCGCTGTCGGGCGCACGCACCCATGAGCTTGAGCGTGCCACTACGGGCTCAATGTGTTTTTTCCGGCTGCTGCGGCCTGCTGGCAGCATATCTAATGAACGCATGACATTGATAATGCCTTTAACGCCGGCACGAATTGAAACCTCATCGAACCGCAAGGCTTCGCCTGCTTCATAAAGCAGCATCGGTATACCAAATTCAGCAGCAGATTCTCTCAGCGAGCCGTCCCGCAGGTTGGACGAGATAATTACCGGCACATCAAAGGCAGTGGCTAGTTTTTCGGTTTCTTTATCATCCAGGTTTGCGCGTATCTGCGGTAAATTGCTGCGATGAATAGCGCCGGTATGCAGATCGATACCGTGCGTGCTTTTCTCAACAATCTCTTTCATAAACAGGTTGGCAAGACGTAATGCCAGCGGGCCTTTTTCTGAGCCGGGAAACGAGCGGTTGAGATCGCGTCGGTCAGGCAGGTAGCGTGAATGGTTTATGATGCCGTGAACATTGACCATCGGTACAGCAATGATAGTGCCGCGTAAATTTTTAAGCGCGGGCAGTTTTAATACGCGGCGGATAATTTCGACACCATTAATTTCATCACCATGAATAGCTGCGCTTAAAAATAAGCGTGGGCCATGTTTTTTACCGCAGATGACGTGCACCGGTATATTCATCGGTGCATGTGTGTATAGGCGAGCAGCAGGTAAGTCGATAGTAACTCGATTGCCGGGCTGGATAACAATCCCGTTAATCTCTAAAGATTCGTTGCGCATCAGTTTTAGCCTTTGCCTTTGGTGCGCGTTTTATGAGGTTTTGCATTGCCTTCAATGAATTCAATAATCATACCGGCGACATCTTTGCCGGTGGCTTTTTCAATGCCTTCAAGCCCGGGTGACGAGTTGACTTCCATGACTAAGGGGCCGCGTTCTGAGCGCAGCAAGTCCACGCCGGCAACATTAAGTCCCATCACTTGGGCTGCTTTAACTGCAGTCTGACGTTCAGTGGGTGTGATTTTGATCAGTGATGCACTGCCGCCACGATGCAGATTTGATCTGAACTCGCCGGCCTGAGCCTGACGTTTCATAGAGGCAACAACTTTGCCACCGATGACCAGACAGCGAATATCTGCGCCATTGGCTTCTTTAATGTATTCCTGGATCAGGATATTGGCTTTTAACCCCATAAAGGCTTCGATAACACTTTCAGCTGCTTTTTTGGTTTCGGCCAGTACTACTCCGATACCCTGCGTGCCTTCAAGCAGTTTGACCACCAGAGGAGCGCCACCCACCATTTTAATTAAATCCTGGGTGTCGTCCGGGCTGTTGGCAAAACCGGTATTTGGCAGGCCGATACCTTTGCGGGCCAGCAACTGCAGCGAGCGCAGTTTGTCACGGGAGCGACTGATGGCAACAGACTCATTAAGAGGGAATGAGCCTTGTACTTCAAACTGTCTGAGTACGGCAGTGCCATAAAATGTTACCGATGCTCCAATGCGTGGGATAACAGCATCAAAGTAAGGTAATTCCTCGCCTTTAAAATGTGCTTCCGGCTTGTTTGAAGTAATGTTCATATAAGTGCGCAGTGCATCGAGTACCACCGGTTCATGGCCGCGTTGTTCACAGGCTTCTATTAATCTGCGAGTAGAGTAGAGCTTTTTGTTGCGCGATAAAATTGCAATTTTCATACTTTAGCCTTGTGTTAGTGTCTTGTCTGGTTTACCCAAAAGATAAGATTCAGAGGGGTTAACCATGATTTTGTGTTCCATAGCCGTGCGCCCAAGTAACATTCGAAATTTCATTGTGTCACGATTGGTCAGTGTTAGTTCAATCGGCCATTGCTGGTCAGCAAGAATGACATTGGTAGAGATGACATAACGCTCTTCGGTATGTCCGCCGGAATCACTGACCATGCGCTGGTCAAAAACACGGGCATCGCAAAATACTTCGGTCTCAGTATCTCCCTGATGCGGGTGAATGCCAAAACGTACCCATTGTTGCCCGTCTTTTTCGTAGGGCTCTACACTAAAGGCATGAAGACACGATGTTCTTGCACCGGTATCGACTTTTGCCTTGATTCTGGGTAGGCCTATCTCTGGTAAGGCGCACCATTCACGCCAGCCGACTGTCATTAATGTATTATTCAATGTGATAACCTCTAAATAATGTTCTGTTTGCTTTTTGTCGGGTCTTGAGGCAATGATAAATACAGGTTTTAGCAATTATTCTGTACCGATCCATGTATTGTTGATTATAGGTTGAAGCATTTATGCGGGCTATGCCAAGTTACTCTACTCCAGACCATAACAGACAGAGATAACTCATGGCAAACAGCCGGTGAGGTATTTTGATCAATGCCGGTGTTATTATTAATGAATATACTATGCTGGAAATCAGTATTATAGAGGTATTAGGTTTTAAGTTTAAGCTAAAAAAGTAGGGTTTTAGCTATACTGAGATCGCAGCTTTCAGTAACAACAGATGTTGGTGTTTGTTTCAGGCTAAACGCCGGGAAGACTTATGATTAATAAAGGTTTGATAGCGGCCTATCAGTTTGACGGTCAGGGCGGCGGTAAAGCACTGGACTGGTCTGATATCGATAATATTTCTACAGCAGACAAACTCTGCTGGATTCATCTTGATTACACATCCCCTGATGCTGAAAACTGGTTAAAGGAAAAAAGTGGCTTGGATGATTTGGTGATAGCCGCATTGCTCAGTGATGATCCACGGCCACGAAGCGCTGCGATGAAAGATGGCCTGTTAGTAATACTCCGCGGTGTCAATTTAAACCCAGGCGCTGATCCCGAAGATATGGTTTCGATCAGGCTGTGGATTAACGACCGGCAGATTATCACTACAAGAAGACGAAAATTATTATCCGTAGCGGACGTATGTGACACGATTGAGCAGGGTATAGGCCCCTGTTCCAGCGGCGAGTTTCTGGCAAGTATTGCCAGCAGACTGGTAGAGCGTATGTCGGTTGTGGTGCAAGATATTGATGATAAAACCGATTTGCTTGAGGGTCAGGTCTTAGCTGAGCAGAGCTATCAGTTAAGAAGTGATATTTCTAAATTAAGGCGTGAAGCAATCAGTCTGCGTCGTTATCTGGCACCGCAACGCGAAGCCATGTCACGTTTGTTTAATGAGCGGGCTGAGTGGCTGAGTGATACGGATCGCTTGAGGTTACGTGAAGCGGCAGATAATGTGATGCGTTATATAGAAGACCTTGATGCGATCAGAGAAAGAGCGATTGTTATTCAGGAAGAACTAATCAGTCATATTTCAGAACAAATGGATAAACGTATGTATGTTTTATCGATGGTTGCGGCGATATTTTTACCGCTGGGTTTTTTTACCGGATTATTGGGGGTCAATCTTGGCGGGATTCCGGGAGCTGATGATAAAGGATCCTTTTTTGTTTTTTGTGGGGTATTACTTGCTGTGGTATTTCTGCAGGTGCTTTTATTCCGAAAAATGAAATGGTTATAACAGAGTGTAGACTGCTCTAAAGTAAGAACAGTGTGGCCAGCCCAAGAAAACTCAGAAAGCCGACCACATCTGTCACGGTGGTTAAGATTACGGCACCGGAAAGAGCAGGGTCTATCTTCATTCTTGTTAGTATCACCGGAATTAAAACCCCGGATAAAGCAGCGGCAGTCAGATTCAGAATCATTGCAGCGGCCAGAATAAGTGAAATGCCGGTATCCTGAAACCAGATATAGGTTAAAAGTGCGACGATTACAGACCAGGCTAGACCATTAAGCAGGCCTACCGATAATTCTTTGCTGCTCAGCCAGCGCAAGTTGGCGCTGCTCACCTGGCCTAAAGCCAGGCCACGAATCGTCAAGGTCAAAGTCTGGCTGCCGGCAATGCCGCCCATGCTGGCGGCAACCGGCATCAATACCGCCAGTGCGACTATTTTATCCAGTACCAGTTCAAAACGACCGATGACCCAGGCGGCAAAGAACACCGTGATCAGGTTAATGCCGAGCCAGACAGCGCGTCGTTTTGCACTCGGCAGTACCGGTGAAAACAGGTCTTCATCTTCTACCAGACCGGCACTGGCCAGCAATGCTTTGTCGGCTTCTGCCATGATGATATCGACGACATTATCGATAGTGATGCGACCCAGCAGCTTCTTTTCAGTATCAATCACTGCAACTGAAATCAGATCCCGTCTTTCAAATTGTACTGCAACATCGTGATCTGAGGCATCAGCAAAAACCCGGTCGGCATCTTCCTGCATGAGCTGTGATACCAAGGTATCGGGGTGCTCAGAGACCACCGTAGAAATTGATAACTTGCCTAAATAAGTACCGTTTTCATCGGTCACCATCAGTGCATCGGTGTGTAACGGCAGTGGTTTCAGATAACGCAGATAACGTAACACCACGGCGATAGTAACCGTCATACGAACACTGATAACATCGGTGCTCATCAGCCGCCCGGCAGTACCTTCGGTATAAGCCAGTGTGGTTTCCAGACGCTGACGCCGATCATCATCAAGGGATTCTATTATCGCTTCACCCAGATGTTCAGGGAGTTCATCTAAAACATAAGCCAGGTCTTCAATTTCCATGGCTTCAGTAGCGGCAACGACTTCGTGATTTTCCATTTCATCAAGGATGCTGCCGCGGACTTCTTCACCCAGATAACTGAGTGTTTCAGCTTCCATTTCCTGTGGCAGTAATTGCCAGAGTCTACGTCGCAGCTCAGGTGGCAGTGACTCAAGTAATACACCGATGTCAGAGGTGTGCAGAAGCTCAAGCTGGTTAATGACAGCGCTATTGTCACTGGCTTTTAATAAGCCAATGATGTTATCGACCAGATTGATATCGATACTGTCTTCTGCGGCTGGGGAGATCGTTGTCATGAGTCTAACCTGATACAAACCTGTCGTTATTAAAATCGTCTAAATAGTATTATAGCGATTTATAAAGAATTACACTGTGGGAGAGTAGATTGTTTGACCGCAGAGTCAACCAGAAAACGGCCTTTTAAAAAGCTGCGGCCAATCAGCATGCGGTATTTGAAGCCTTTTCTTTCTGCCAGATTAACCGGTGCCAGATAGATATGGTTGCCGATACACAGTTTCATGCTGACGACCGGGCGCTCTACGGGTTCAGCGCGTTTGCGTTTGATCAGGGTGTAGCCTTCTAGAGGTCGTTCAAATGTTATGGTATCTTCGTTATTGTTGATCACATCGAACCGGATCCATTCTTCATCCTGATGAGAATAAGTTTTCCAGCTGATAACATCCAGTGATGAGTTATCTGCTCCGCTATCAATTTTTGCCGTCAGCTCAAATTTTTCCGGCATAATTCTTACCGTCTCAATCCAGCCAATAATCGTTTTATCGGTAGTTTCAGCCTGAGCCTGTAAGCAAAAAAACAGTAAAACAGCAGATAAATATCGCATAAATACCTCGATGATAAATTCCATAGTTTGAAATATCGATAATACGATATTTACTGGCAATAGAGATAAATATAACGCATTATTTATTTCATATAACAACAGGTTGGCAAAGGTATGAAAACCACTAAGACTCCAGAAAAGAATAAAAAGGCGATGTTGAAAATTGCTCTGCTTTTGTTCTTAGCAAGTCTGTTGTTGATGTTGGGTCACTCTATGTTTCTTGAAAAGCTGCGGGTGCAGGGGGATGAAAACTGGTTAATCAGCCTGGATATTACCTACATGGCAGAGCAAAATGACTCTGTGCTGATCATTCAGCCACCCTATGAATCTGAATACCTCCGGCTTGTCGGCAGAAAACTTAGCCATCCGGGTTTGCGTGTTATGCATGCGCCAGCTAATTCACTGAATAAACGTGCGATACGCCTGCGTTCCCGCGAAGCGGGTAATTACCCGGTTGCGGTTGAATTTACACTACAGCTTAATCAGACGCCGCATTTTCATAGCAATCTCAGCAAAGAACTTTCAACTGAAAGGCGTCAGTATTTCCTTGCTGATAATGAGTGGTTGCAGCTTGATAATACATCGCTTGGTGTTTTGCTTACGGAAATCGGTTTTGATCAGGCGAGGCAGGAGAGGTTGCCAGAAAACATCTACAGCTATGTTCAAAGTTTGCCGGGTAAAAGTACATCGCAGCGACGTCGTGTGCCGGATGTATTGAAAACCCGTTCTGCCAATCAGCAGGAAAAAGCGTTACTGATGGTGGCTTTGTGTCGTAAAGCCGGTGTGCCTGCAAGAATGATTACTGGCCTGGAACTGAAGGATGATCCGGTAGCTGCCTCCAGTTATTGGGTTGAGGCTTTTGTTAATGGTCGCTGGCATAGTTATCATCCGGCGCTCGGTTATATAAATAACCTGCCAAATAATTTCGTTGCGCTGGATAAATATGGCGACGGTATTATTTCGGCTACTGTTAATGCAACGAAATTGCCCAAGCAACAGTTAGAGCTGGAAAATGCCATATTAATTGAGCAGATTGCAGACCGCTTTATAAGCCCTGATAATACGCGTGATGAGTGGTATCAGGTGTTTATACTCGACCGCTTGCCAGGAGATACCCGCGAGCAGCTTTCTTTATTAATGTTATTGCCGCTGGGTGCTTTGCTTTGCGGTTTTATCAGGCAGTTTGGCGGGTTACACAGTTACGGTGTGTTTACCCCGACAATTTTAGCGCTGGCTGTAACCTACTCAGAGATAGAAACGACGTTACTTATTTTGTTGATCACGGCGCTGCTGGTTTATCTGGCACGGCCAGCATTTCACCATGAAATGTCGAGAACGCCGCGTTTATCGATCATTTTCACACTGGTATCTGTCGGCATGGTGCTTGGTGTATCAGTTCTGGATCACTTTTCATTTGCAACAGGTGGAGAGCTTATACTGCTGCCGATAGTGATCATTACGTCATTGATCGATCGGTTTTTTGCGGCGGTGGATTCGCTCAGTTATCGCACTGCCATCATACGCCTGATGTGGACGCTATTGCTGATGCTGACGGTATTACCGATATTACAGTTATCCTGGCTGGGTGGCTGGATACTTCGATATCCTGAGTTTCATTTAATAACACTGTCGCTGCTAATCATGATTTCATACTATCCCTTTGGAAAACATAAATTACCCAAATCACTTAGCTGGTTAACCGAGAGGGATAAAAAGCGTGAACCAAAGCAGTCTGAGGACAGAACTGGCAATGATGCGTGATGTCTGAATTAGCAGAAAAAAAGGGTCTTAATTCAAGCCCAAAGGAGCTCGTCGCAGTGATTCAAAAAATCAGTCGCTATTTAGAAAAGCTAAGTACGCGTGCTTGTATTTTCATTATGCTGATTGCCAGTCTTTTTTTAGGTGTTCTGGATTACCTGATTGGTCCTGATATTTCATTTTCTATTTTCTATACAATACCAATCAGTCTGGCGGTCTGGTATAGCGGGAAAAAAGCAGGCTTGATAGTGGCAGTTGTGTCAGCTGGCGTGTGGCTGGCTGCTGATATAGCAGCAGGTAGTTTATATATTTCTATTTTTATACCGCTATGGAATACGCTGGTTCGGCTGGCATTTTTTTTGATAATACTCTGGTTGCTGCTGATCATCCGTGAAAAACTGGCACTGGAGAAAAGTCTGGCAGATACCGATCCGCTGACAGGGCTGGCAAACCGCCGGTTTTTTCAGGAACAACTCGAACGTGAATACAATCGTATGTTGCGTTACCCGGAACCCTTTACGATTGCTTATTTTGATCTGGATAATTTCAAATATGTGAATGACTCAATGGGCCATGTTGTCGGAGATGTCTTATTGCAGGCTGTGGCACGGGTTTTATATAAAAATATCAGAAAGCCAGATTTTTCTGCCCGTCTGGGAGGCGATGAATTTGCCGTGTTGTTTCCGGTCTTGAATGCTGGCTCGGCCAGGCAAGTGATGCAAAATCTGCAGAGCGAATTATTGAAGGTGATGCAGGAAAACAACTGGCCGGTAACATTCAGTGTTGGTGTGGTAACCTTTGAGGCAGCGACAGAGTCAAGCCGGGATATGATTAAGCGGGTGGATGACCTAATGTATGAAGTTAAAAAATCCGGTAAAAATAATATCCGTCACGTTATCTGTTCATAAATACGAGGTTAGGGTAAATTTTTAGGTTATGGATAACGGCGTTATGATTCAACAACTGCGAATTTTTGGTTGCCAACTCAGGCATACAATCCGCTTATTATTTCGGGCTTATTACAGGGTTGCCAGTTTTTTCATGTCGGACTCATTATATATAGTGACAGTCGATAAAATGGTTTATTGTTACGCTATGAACAGTAAATGTAGCGGATAGCCTGATGACGACCGATATACTCAGTACTCTGAGGAATATTATTCAAGATGTGAACGACGCCTCCGGTCTGGAACAGGCGCTCAATATAACGGTTAAGCGTATAAAGCAGGTTATGCAAGTCGATGCGGTGTCCGTTTATTTTCGTGATAACACATTGCAGCAATTGATTCTAATGGCTACCGATGGATTAAATCAAAATGCCATCGGCAAAATACGCTTCAATCTCGATCAGGGCTTGATCGGTCTGGTATTAAAACAGGCAGAGCCGATTAATATCGAAGACGCACATGAGCACCCTGACTATCATTTTGTGACAGAAACAGACGAGATATCTTTTCATGGCTTTTTAGGGGTTCCCATTATCCAGCACCGACAGGTACTGGGCATACTGGTTGTGCGCCAGACCAGACGACGACGTTTTTCTGCAAACGATGAAACCTATCTGGTGACGCTGGCAGCTCAGCTTGCTGGCGCTATTTCTCACGCGAAAAAAATGGGTGAATTAACCAGCTTGCTGAAAAACATTGATGGTCAGTCATTCCATCTTAGTGGGATTTCTGGTTCGTCCGGTGTTGCTATTGGTGAAGCGCATGTTGTTTATCCGCCGGCAAGTCTGAGTGCTGTACCGGATAAGCAGATAGCGCCAGCAGAGGTCGATGAACAGATTCGAGAATTTACAAATGCACTGTCAAGTGTGGAAAAAGAGTTCAAAGATTTATCTCAGCGTATGGCGGGTGTGTTATCTAAAGAAGATATCGCTCTGTTTGATGTGTTTGCGCTGATGCTGCGAAGCGATACATTAACAGAAGCCGTTATCGCTCGTATTAAAGCAGGGCAGTGGGCTCAGGGTGCGTTGCGTGAAACCATTACCGAGCATGTTAAAAAATTCACTGATATGGAAGATGCCTATTTTCGCGAACGTGCAGTAGATATTAAAGATCTTGGTTTGCGCATTCTTATGCACCTGCAGAAATCACAGCGAGAGATAAAGCAAGTCAAGGGGCCGGTTATAATGGTGGCCGAAGAAATAACAGTCTCGCATTTTGCTGAAGTTCCGCTGGAATATTTGATGGCTGTGATATCGAGCAAAGGCTCGGCTTCATCACACGTGTCTATATTGGCTAATGCGTTAGGTCTGCCGTCAGTTGTCGGGGTTGATGATCTTCCTGTCAGCCGGATACAGGGTCAGCAGCTTATTGTAGACGGTTATCAGGGGCAGGTTTATGTGAAACCTTCTGCAGCCTTGCTGGAAGAATTTTATCGCTTAATGGATGCCGATAAAATACATAATAGCGAACTCAGTGAGCTGGTTGATAAACCGTCTGAAACCCTGGATGGTGTACATATTGCGCTGCATGTGAATACCGGGCTGCTTGAGGATATTTCGCCGTCGTTGAAAAGTGGCGCTGAAGGTGTCGGGCTTTACCGCACTGAAATTCCATTTCTTATTCGTGATGGTTTTCCGGGAGAAGATGAGCAGGCGAAGACCTATCGACAAATCTTGAAAAGTTTTTCACCGCGGCCAGTTACCTTTCGCACACTGGATATAGGCGGAGATAAAGCGCTGCCTTATTTTCCGATAGAGGAGGAAAACCCGTTTCTAGGATGGCGCGGTATCCGTATTATGCTCGATCATCCGGAATTATTCCTGACTCAGATACGGGCCATATTAAAGTCCAATGTGTATCAAAATAACCTGCGGTTAATGCTGCCCATGGTGAGCGATGTCGCTGAAGTGGATGAAGCTGTAGCACTTATTCGCCGCGCACATCAGGAATTAAACGATGAAGGTCTGTCACTACCATTTCCTGTTTTGGGTTTAATGATCGAGGTGCCTTCTGCGGTCTATCAAATGCGGGCACTGGCTAAACGGGTTGATTTCTTTTCAATTGGTAGTAATGACTTAACACAGTATTTACTGGCTGTGGACAGAAATAATAAACAGGTGGCGGCGCTTTATAACAGTATGCATCCGGCGGTATTGCATGCTATCAGAGAGGTCGTTAACTCGGCGCATCTATACAATAAACCGGTCAGTGTGTGTGGTGAAATGGCCGGTGATCCTGCCTCTGCACTGGCACTTGTTGGCATGGGTGTTGACAGCCTGAGCATGAGTGCAGGCAGCGTATTAAAGGTCAAGATGGCTATCCGTTTATTTACAAAAGCGGATACTGAAGCACTGTTAAAAGAGGCATTGGCAATGGAAAATGTAGCGGATATTCGTCTCTTGTTTGACCGGGCGCTCGAGCAGGTCGGTGCGAGCAGCCTGATAAAAAAGAAAAGCCAGTAAAACACAGTCGTTTGTTATGCCTGCAGAGCAGGCTTGTTTTTTTAACAAAAGCGCAGCGGCTGTGGCTTAATTTGCGGCACTTCCGAGTTTGCGGCGTGCTTGCTGTGAAAGCGCCGGTTCATTGCTTGCCAGCATGTTACTCAGGTTGATAATCATTTCTTTGACGGCGCCGTTCTTGCTTTCAGGGTCCTGATCAAACAGGGTAAATAAGGTGTCCAGTGCCTCTGCATATTCGTGCGCTGCGACAAGACAAATTGCCAGATTAAATCCGCTATCGGTATCTTCCGGGTGTTCGATAAAACGGGCTTGTAACTGATCTTTGCCGTCGGTTTTTGCGGCCAGGTCTTTAAAAGTCAGTTGTCCGAGCAGCGCCTTACCCATTTCGCTTGTGCGTTCGTTTTCGGGCAAACGGTTAAACAGGCTTTTGGCCTGCTCGATTTCGTTGATGTCTAGGAATATCTGCACCATGTCCATTGCAACGCGGGTATTACTAGGGTCCTGCTGAACGGCTTGTGTTAAAAGCGTAATGGCTTCAATGGTTTCGCCGGCCATATGTTTTTGGCGGGCAAGTTCTCTGCTTTCGTCTGACTGTCTGTAAATACCATAAACTTTAAGAAGGTCTTTTAGTTCGTCTTGTTTTAATAATCCTTCTTCAGTGCGAACTACTTCGCCATCTTTAAATACTTTTATTGTTGGTACATTTTCGACAGTGTATTCTTTTTGTAATTCCGGCTGTTCATCGATATCAACTTTGGCAAAAATAAACTGGCCGGCAAATTCTTTAGCCAGTTCTGCCAGTGTGTCCGCCATCTGTATGCAGGGACCTGACCAGACGCCCATAAATTCTACAATAACGGGTAGTTTGTGGGAGTTAAGGACAACAGATGTATTGAAGTTATTTTTTGATACTTCGAAAATCAATGCTTCTTGGTCAGACACGAAAACAGCCTCCTGAAAGTGAGTTGGTGATTATAGCGCAACAGAGAAATATGTTTGCCGATTAAATGTGCCTGCTAAATAGGTTAAATCTAGAGTTCGTACTCTCTGCCGAGAATGTTGTGGCTTTCCTGTAGAATGAAATCAAGAAATGTTTGTGCCACCAGTGAGAGTTTGCGGCCTTTTAAATGCACGGTATACCACCTTCGCTTCAGTGGAAAACCTTGTATATCGAGCACTGTGAGTTTGTTGACTTCCAGTTCCAGCTGTACGCTATGGAGTGATAAGGCGGATATCCCTAGCCCGGCCATTACTGCCTGTTTAAGGGCTTCGCTGCTACCGAGTTCCATATAGGGCTCGATATGCATGCCATGCTCTTCGAGTAATTTATCGAACACAAAGCGGGTACCTGAACCAATTTCTCGGTTTAAAAAGCGCTGATTTTGTAATTCTTCTATTTTGATATTTTTTTTGTTAGCCAGTGGGTGATTGGCAGGAGCAACAACTCCTATGATGTTATTTAGAAATGGGTAGGCTTCTAAGTGGTCGTCTTCCGGAACCTGGCCCATGATGACAAAGTCATCATCGTTATTCATCAGGCGGTCAAGCAGTCGTGCTCGGTTGGTAAATTTCAGTTTAGGCTCGACTTCTGGGTATTGCTGTAAAAATGCCCCCAGTAGATTGGGTAAAAAATATTTGGCGGTGGTCACGACGGAAACCTGCAGATTGCCTTTGACCGTACCTTTTAATACCTCGATTTCTATTTTTAGATCTTCAACCCGGTTAAGGATATCCAGGCTGGCGGCGTACATTTCCTTGCCGGCAGCAGTGGAGAATGTTTTTTTGCCAACCTGCTCAAACAGGGGTAGTCCTGTTTGCTCTTCAAGTCGTTTAATCTGAATAGAAACAGCAGGTTGCGTCAGGCACAGCTCTTTGGCGGCGCGCGTGTAACTGCCCAGACGAGAGACTGCTTCAAATAGTTTAAGTTGTTGTAATGTAAGGTGCATTGATGATCCATAAACATATGTAAATGTAATTTATAACAAAAACTAATTTTTATAAATAGTTTTTAGCATATATATTCCCCTCAGCCTTATTTACGACGTCGCATGATGTTTGATGTAGGTAAGAATTCTAACTCTGAAAAGCTGAACACAGACTGTTCAGAGTTTAACAATAAGTAACTGCTGAGGAAAACAACATGGCTAAGACTTACAGCGCGGGTGTTAAAGAATACCGCGAAACGTACTGGATGCCTGAATACACTCCAAAAGAGACTGATATTCTGGCATGTTTTAAAATCACTCCACAAGAAGGCGTTCCTCGTGAAGAAGTAGCAGCTGCTGTTGCTGCAGAATCTTCAACAGGTACCTGGACTACAGTATGGACTGACCTGTTAACTGATCTTGATTACTACAAAGGTCGTGCATACGCAATCGAAGATGTACCAGGTGATGACACTTGTTACTATGCGTTTGTTGCATACCCAATCGACTTATTTGAAGAAGGTTCAGTTGTAAACATCCTGACTTCTTTAGTGGGTAACGTATTCGGCTTTAAAGCACTGCGTGCACTTCGTTTAGAAGATATCCGTTTCCCGGTTGCTTATGTTATGACTTGTAATGGACCACCGCAAGGTATCCAGGTTGAGCGTGACTTATTGAACAAATACGGTCGTCCTATGTTGGGTTGTACTATCAAGCCTAAGCTTGGTCTTTCAGCTAAAAACTATGGTCGTGCATGTTACGAAGGTTTACGTGGCGGTCTTGACTTCACTAAAGATGACGAGAACGTTAACTCACAGCCATTCATGCGCTGGAGACATCGTTTTGATTTCGTAATGGAAGCTATCCATAAAGCAGAAGCGGAAACTGGTGAGCGTAAAGGTCACTACCTGAACGTTACTGCACCTACTTCTGACGAAATGATGAAACGTGCTGAGTACGCTAAAGAAATCGGCGCTCCTATCATCATGCATGACTACTTAACTGGTGGTCTGTCAGCTAATACTCAGCTGGCTCAATGGTGTCAAGATAACGGTATGCTGTTACACATTCACCGTGCAATGCACGCTGTATTGGATCGTAACCCGCACCACGGTATCCACTTCCGCGTATTAACTAAAGTATTACGTCTGTCAGGTGGTGATCACCTTCACTCAGGTACTGTTGTTGGTAAACTGGAAGGCGATCGTGACGCTACTCTGGGTTGGATCGACATCATGCGTGATTCATATATTAAAGAAGATCGTTCACGCGGTATCTTCTTCGACCAGGACTGGGGTTCAATGCCTGGTGTTATCCCGGTTGCTTCTGGTGGTATCCACGTATGGCACATGCCAGCATTAGTTAGCATCTTTGGTGATGACTCAGTACTGCAGTTCGGTGGTGGTACATTAGGTCACCCATGGGGCAACGCGGCTGGTGCTGCTGCTAACCGTGTTGCGGTTGAAGCTTGTGTTGAAGCACGTAACTCAGGTGTTGAGCTTGAGAAAGAAGGTAAGGACATCCTTACTAACGCTGCTAAGCATAGCCCAGAGCTTAAGATTGCAATGGAAACTTGGAAAGAGATCAAGTTCGAATTTGATACAGTTGACAAGATCGACGTTGCTCATAAGTAAAAGAGTTGTCTAGCGCGTTCTGGTAGCGCTGTTGAAAGGATCGGTGATTGTAAAATTACCTCCTTTTACATCGTGGCCAGATCGCACTGTAAACACTTTTATAAGCAGTATTAAATTTAATAGTTAAAACTAATTTGGAGTAAATCACATGAGTGATGTACAAGATTACAATTCAAGCTTGAGCGATGCAGCTCAGAGCCGTAAATATGAAACTTTTTCATACCTGCCACCACTGAGCAAAGAGTCTACTCGCGCTCAGATCCAGTTTATCGTTGATAAAGGCTGGAACCCAGGTATTGAGCACACAGAGCCAGAAAATGCGATCAGCAACTACTGGTACATGTGGAAACTGCCTATGTTTGGTGAAACTGACGTAGATGCAATCCTGGCTGAAATTGAAAACTGTCATAAAGCACACCCAAAGAACCATGTTCGTTTATTGGGCTTTGACAACTTTGCACAGTCTGCCGGTGCTGCAATGGTTATCTACCGTGGTGTTTCTGTTTAATAACAGACATCAGGTGTTAGCCTAGCAAGATAAAGGTCTCTGGGCGGATTTAGTTACTGTCCAGAGACTTTTTTGCCTATAATCCAAGCTTTATTTACTAATTCAAAGAGTTTTATATGGCGCGTCCCGATAAGTATGTTGGTCTGAACAACGAAGTAAATGGTGGTATGACCACGATTGGTAAAATTATTCGAGATGCCAGGGTATTTGGATTAATTGGAGAGACAGAAACCTGTGAAGGCTGGAACTTCGCTGGTGTTGATGGCTTGCTGGATAAGGTAAACAAAGAGTGGGATAAATATGGTTGTCTGGTGAGTAATTTGCCACCAGAGCTGTTTGAGAAACACCAGAGTATTCATGGTCAGGCAATCGAAGATGCCAAAGCAGCTGGCTGGTGTGGCGAAGCAGAAACCGATGATGAAAAGTAGTATGGCTTAATAAAGATTGTTGAGCGGTACTTCAGTTAAAAAAATATTTTAAATCGAGTTAATCGAACAAGAGAGAGTAGGTCATGTCCGTTACTGATAACGTTGTAGATGCTGAGCAGTATAAAATAAAAGACGAGCCTTATTACGAGCCAGTCGGTTCAGAAATTACTCTGTATGAATCTGCCTATGAAGTTCGTATGCCGATGATGATTAAAGGACCAACAGGTTGCGGTAAATCGCGTTTTGTTGAGCACATGGCCTGGCGACTGGGCAAGCCTTTGATTACGGTTGCCTGTAATGAAGATATGACGGCTTCTGATCTTGTTGGTCGTTTCCTGCTGGACAAAGATGGCACCAAATGGCAAGACGGTCCTCTGACTACTGCAGCGCGTATGGGTGCGATCTGCTATCTTGATGAAATTGTTGAGGCTCGACAGGATACAACGGTTGTCATTCACCCGCTAACCGATCACCGTCGTCAGCTACCGCTAGATAAAAAAGGTGAGCTGATCGAAGCGCACCCTGATTTTCAGTTGGTTATTTCATACAATCCGGGTTACCAGAGTTTAATGAAAGACTTGAAGCAATCAACTAAGCAGCGTTTCGGTGCTATGGATTTTGATTATCCGGTTGAAGCGACTGAAATCGAGATTGTTTCAAAAGAATCTGGTGTTGATAAAGCGACGGCAGAAAAATTAGTGCACATTGCACAGCGTGCCCGTAACCTTAAAGGCCATGGTCTGGATGAGGGTATCTCGACACGTTTATTGGTTTACTCAGGACAGTTAATTGCTAAAGGCGTATCACCGTTGGATGCCTGCACTATGACAATGGTTACACCATTAACTGATGATCCTGATATGCGCGATACGTTAAACGCAGCAGTTGAAACATTTTTTGGCTAAAGAAAGTTCGACCTGAATGTGACGGAGATGAGCTGATGCCTGTTCTCCGTTGCTTGTTGTTCTGATAACGATAGAAATTTATTATGTCGATGAAGCTAGAAGATTATCAAGAAATTCTCCATGATGTAGCACCCGAAATTCGTGATGTGATGGAATCTACGTTCCAGGAAGCCTCACGTGTTATGTCGCCGAGTGGCCTGCAAGAATATATGGATGGTGCTAAAAGTCTATCCAATCTGGGGCGTGGTTCTGGTGTTGTTATTTCTTATTTGCAGGAAATGCCGCTGGTAGCAAAAGAGTGTGGTGAAGATGTTATAGGTGATTGTCTGACAGCGGCAATGAAGCTGTCTTCAATGACCTCTGGTGAAGTGGTGGCGCTTTTATTTGCGAGTATGCCGTCTGCGGCACGCAATCTGGGCGATGCAGAGTTGTTCCGTGGTTATCTCACATTAATTCATCAGCTGGCTTCAACTGCATCACGTGGTGTACGTCCCCTGCTTAATCATATTGATGAGCTACTGAGTAAATTAACTCTTAGTGGTTTGCGTCGCTGGGCTCAGTTTGGTGCTCAGGCTTACCGCCGTGATTATAATAATCTGACGGCATATTTTAATCTTGAGTCAGCCGACAGTCGTGCCGTTTTACAGAAAGAGCGCCGTGGTATTTTATTTATTAAAACCCAGCGTAAATTAAATTTCTATTTACGTGCCCTATGGGGTCGTGATTTCTTTTTGCGCCCGACCGGTGCCGACTTTGCAGATTTTCGTCCTTTCATAGAGCACCGAATTTTGCACTTGCCAGATGCACTTGATGATTATGGTGATATCGCTGGGCTGGAAGTTTATCGTGCAACAGCAGCGCATATGGCTGCGCACATGGCATATTCAACAGCGCCGATATCTGCAGAGGGTTTAAGTCCTGCGCAAATGTTCTTTATCGGTTTGATTGAAGATGCGCGTATTGAATATAAAGCAGTCAAAGACTTTCCTGGTTTAAGGAAACTCTGGCATTCGCTGATGGATGTGCCTCATGACGAAGATCAGGTGATTGAGCATCCAACAATGCCGATACTGGAGCATTTTGCTGTGATGTTGCTGGATGCAAAGATATCATCGGAGGATAAAGAGCTTAATGAGCTGGCGAAGAAATTCCACGATGGCATAGAAGAAAATCAGGATAATAATAATTTCTGCTGGCATCTGGGTCTAGATGTTTTCAACCTGTTTTCTTCGCGTAAAGAAGTGCCGAGCTTGCGTATTCTGGAGCGCATTGATATTCCTTACCGTGATGATAATCGTTATGTCTGGGAGTTTGAAGAATTCGATATGAATGCCGAATTCGAATATGTTCCAGCCAGTCAGCGCCAGGTTCGCAGACAGGTCAGTGTGATTGAAATGGCCAATGAAGTGGACTGCGAATTAGCCGGTGATGATGCTCAGGAAATCTGGACCTGTTCAACCAATATGCGTCCCTACGAAGATGACTTAACGGATGAGCAAGTCAGCTTTAATGATATGTGGGGTAAAGAGCCGGTATCGGATCCGTTCCATTATCAGGAATGGGATTATCAGATACAGTTACATCGTCCTGATTGGGCTACGGTGTATGAGCGTCGTCAGCCGCGAGGCCATGTTGAAGATATTCAGGCGATTATTGACGAGTACAAACCGGTTGCGCATCGTATTAAACAAATCATCGACTTGTTAACACCAGAAGGTGTGCAGCGTGTGCGTAATATGGAAGACGGTGATGAGGTCGATATTAATGCAGCCATCGACGCGATGATTGCCATCCGTATGGGTGAGCAACCAAATACCCGTATCACCATGCGTAATGTATTAAAAAATCGTGACCTGTCGGTTGTGGTTCTGCTTGATTTGTCGGAATCAACGAATGAGCCTATGAACGGTTCTGAAAAAACGGTCTTGCAGTTAACCCGCGAAGCGGCGACTCTGGTTGCCACCGCGATTGAAGGGATTGGTGATCCGTTTGCATTACATGGTTTTGCATCGGATGGCCGTCACGATGTTCAGTATTACCGCTTTAAAGATTTTAATCAGCGCTTTGATGATGAATCAAAATCACGTCTGGCAGGTATGAAAGGCGGCTTATCAACGCGCATGGGTGCTGCATTACGCCATGCCGGTCAGCACTTATTAAAACAGCAGGAAAAACGTAAACTGGTTTTGTTGGTAACTGATGGTGAGCCTGCTGATATTGATGAGCGCGATCCGCAGCATTTACGACATGATGCCAAAAAAGCAGTTGAAGAACTTTATAGTACCGGTGTACTAACCTATTGTCTGACGCTTGATCCGAATGCAGATGATTATGTGAAACGCATTTTTGGTGCTAATAACTATACCGTTATTGATCATGTTGATAAATTACCGGAACAGCTGCCGACATTATTTGCGAGTTTAACGGCCTGATAAGTCGTTAAAACGAAATTACATGCCACTGGTTAATATGCTCCGCCATGCCTATGATAATAACTACCCTGTGGGTGCGTTTGATTAAGTCAGCTTAGATTTTCTGGAAGCGGTTTTGGGGCTGCTGAAAGTTGTCACTCTGCGGTTATCCTGAGTATCGATGAACCGCATTTCTCCTATTATGATTATGAATTGTTACTGCCTGCGGTTGAAGCGGCCGCAAAACGTGCAAGCGTGCCGGTAGCGATTTAGCTTGATCACGGTAGCAGTATCGAGACGGCTATTAAAGCCACTAATCTGGGCTGTAATGTCGTCATGCTGGATGCAACAAGCCAGGATCTTTCTGAAAATATTAAGCAGTCCCGGGCCGTGGTTGAGATGGCTCATAAATGTGGCGTAACAGTGGTGGGTGAGCTGGGCTATGTTGCTGGAAAAGTCGGTGAAGGTGCTGAACCGCATCCGGGTGAGGCTGCTATTACCAATCCATCTGAAGCCAGAGCGTATGTAGAACGAACAGGTGTGGATGTTTTAGCTGTGTCGATTGGTGCGGTACAGGGGCGCATGGATGGTCGTGCAAAGCTGGACTATAGCCGTCTCAAACAAATTAATCAGGCTGTCAGTATTCCACTGGCAATTCATGGTGGCAGTGGATTAAATGAAGATTAATTTCATAAATTAACCGTTAACGGCGTTGCAAAAATAGATTATTACACCGCGCTTTCGGATATTGCTGCCAAGGCAATGAGAAAACGCAGTAATGAAAATCCAGCTGCAGCTTTACCGATCTTAAAAAAGATGTAAAACAGGCTGTCTCTGCAGAAGTGCAGCGCTGCCTGCGTCAGTGGGGTAGTGCTGCTGAAGTATTGGCACAGTGTGAGCCCTGGTTGTCTGTCGAGACATCTGATTATTCATAATGTCGATATAATCAGCGCTCAGTCAGTAGTTTAATGGCGGAAGGAAAAGAATTGTTATTGCAGGTGTCCGGTGTGCGTGAGGTTTTCACCAGTGAAGCTGTTGAGGAAAACAGCAAGTGCCGTTTTTGCTGGTCCGTCAGCTTTACTCACAAAGCAGCGCTAGAAAGTTTTCGGGCTGATAATAACTTCGATACATTTTTAAAGAAACAATTTAAACCTAATGCCAGTGATTTTATCAGCATTGATTATCTGGAAAGCGCTTAAGCTTTCTGGTTTAGCGGAAGAATACTGATATTTTGACTGCTGGGTAGAGATTCACGGTGACGCTGATCAAGTTGCAACATGGATTGATAAAACTCGTTGTTTAGACGGTTATGGACAGCGCTCATATCTTCACCATAGAAAACAATATCGTAATCCATGTGTTGTGTTAATGCCTGACGTTCACTGGCAACAACAGTCGGGTGCCAGGAAACTCTGATCAGGCGTCCGCCTTCATCACCGCGAACTGCATACGCTAAACTATCAACAAACCAGAAAGCCTGTTTTTCAATAATAGCCAGATACTGAAGGGAGCGAATAGGCACAAATACATGAGATGACTGGCTGCGATTGAGTAATACATGCGCCAGATTGTAGGTAGTAGCCAGCATCCGTGAAGACTGCCGGGAATATTCGTTCGGTGTAAAAAATGACTGGGTATCGTGTGCACTCATAGGTTTAATGATAGCATGAAAAAGGTACTATTTTTTCTGGCTGATTTGTTAACAGGGGATGTGACGCGACCACCTGACTCATTAAGTAAGCTGACTCGGGGGAGTGTTTGTTGATTCATAAAAAGAAGAAAATGATAAGCTAGGGCGTCACTAAAAACGGGATCTTTAGAATTATCTTCTAACATGCTGTATCAATGGGTGATCTCAATTGTCTCGCTGACCAGCTACTAGTAGCTGCTTGAGTTGCCTGATCTCAGTACGTAAAAGTTGTATCTCTTGATTAAGATTGGTCTCAATATTTTCTTGTGTTTGTTGTAAAGTCAGAACCGTTTCCTGGTGTTCTGCTTCACTATAAGTCTGCATTGCGCTAACAATGATGGCGACAAATAGGTTAAGCATGGTGAAGGTGGCTATCAGAATAAAGGGTACAAAAAAGAGCCACGCATAAGGGAATACTTCCATGACTGGGCGAGCAATACCCATCGACCAGCTTTCCAGAGTCATGATTTGAAACAAAGTGAAAAATGAATCCCCCAGAGTGCCGAACCATTCAGGGTGAGTACTACCAAAAAGATTGGTGGCGATGACAGCGAATACATAATAAAAGATCAATAGCATCAGGCCGATCGATCCAAGCCCAGGTATGGCCGCTAATAAGGCACCGACTACCCGACGCATGGAAGGTACCATGGTTAGTAGTCGTAATACTCGCAGTACTCGTAATGCACGTAAAACAGCGAAGGGGCCAGATGCAGGGATCAAAGCTATAGCAACGACACTGAAATCAAATAAACTCCAGGGGTCACGAAAGAAAGAAAAACGGTACACATAAATACGCAGGGTAATTTCTATGACAAACAATAAAAGGATTAATTGATCGAGAGCCAGTATAAATCCGCCTGACTGACTCATCATAGCATCTGATGTCTCTAAACCCAGTAACACGGCATTAATAAGGATCAGAGTAACGATCAGTCTCTGCGCATATTGGTGCTCAATGAGTGTTTTTATACGGTGGCGCATTAGTATTCGCATTATTTATTAGAGGTGTGTGATACCAGTATCTTTTCAAACGACAGCCCGGTCATGCTATGGATAGTACGCCATAGGTAGTAGAGGATGCCCATCATCATTAGCATGGAGGGAATGACGATAACGGGGTAGCTCATTAGGGTCATCCAGGCCAGTTCTTCGTTAAAGGCGGCACTTCCTGCCGGACTGGTGACTACCCACTTAGCCAGTATGTAATTCATCGCGGCTGAAAAGAAAAAAGTAGCACTTAAGAGATAAGTAACTTTTAGCAGTCGGCCTTCGAATTCAGCATGGCTGCCACGCTGTTCGAGCTGCTGTTTAATTTGATCTACATCCATAATGGCAGGGTTATAAAGCATGGTTCTGACTAATGGGTAGCGGGTAAATGTCGAGATTAAGACGGCCACACCAAGTAAGCCGGGGATAGCGGCCTCTTTGATCGCCAGCCATTGTGGGTCGAGTTGTAGCAGACCAATTCCACCGGTCAAGAGCACGCTTAACAAACCCAGCAAAGCAATAAAATTGAATTTTTTGTATCTTAGTAGTTCAAATAGCCCCCAGCTGAGCGGGAAAGCCAGTGCGGTGATAAGGGCGCCGGTTGCTCCAAGTGCGTCGTCGCCACTCAGTTTCATTAGAATGACTGAGGGAGCGATAATGCTGACCAATAAGTCCATCATGGGGCGAGGCTTATGACTGGGTCTTGATGGCACGTGAGTGTTTGAATTATTCATAGATAGTAACTGATGTTGGTGACGGAACTGATAACCGGCCTATTTATCTTTTGGAGAGCAAAACAGGCCGGTATCAGGGGTTCATAATAAGCAACAATAATAAACAATTATATTCGAATTTAGTCAACCAATAGATCGGTTTATCCGATGCTTTAGAAGAGTGCGCCTAGGTATGCAATTTTTTTCATTTAAACCGTTTTAGTCTATATAAAAATAAGAAATTTACGTCTATAGTAGCTCTATTGTTCGTTTTATACGAAGTGACTGGTTGAGATGATTAACTATAAACATCTGCATTATTTCTGGGTAGTGGCAAATGAGGGCAGTATTGCCCGAGCCAGTGAGAGCCTGCATCTGACGCCGCAGACAATCAGTGGTCAGCTCAGCTTGCTGGAAGAAAATTTGGGTGAGGCTTTATTTAATCGGACCGGCCGAAGTTTAGAGCTGACAGAGATCGGCAGGCTTGCATTAAGCTATGCCGACGAGATCTTTTCACTGGGTGGCGAACTTGAAGAAGTCATACATAATCATCCGGACAAAAGAAAACTGGTATTTAGGGTGGGCGTGGCTGACGTAGTTCCAAAATCAATTGCCTATCGTTTACTGGCTCCCTCATTGCAATTAGCGGAACCGGTTCGAATTGTCTGCCGTGAAAACAGCGTAGATTCTTTATTGGCTGAACTGGCTTTACACAAGCTTGATCTGGTGATTTCTGATGGGCCGATTCCTTCTAATGTGAATGTACGTGGTTATAATCATCAGCTGGGTGAGTGTGGGATTAGTTTTTTTGCGATTCCAGAGCTGGCCGAGCAGTTAACTGGTGAGTTTCCGCAGAATATGGATGGTGCTCCTTTATTATTGCCCAGTGAGATGACAGTGGTGCAGAGTCGGTTATTAAAATGGCTTGATAAACTTCATATCCATCCACGTATAGTCGGTGAATTTGATGACAGCGCATTAATGAAAACATTTGGGCAGGCCGGTACCGGAATTTTTATCGCGCCTACCGCAATAGTCGCAGAAGTAGAGAAGCAATATGGGGTCGTTGTTATCGGTCAGACAGATGCAGTGCGTGAACAGTTTTATGCAATTTCAGTTGAGCGAAAGATCAGTCACCCTGCGGTATCCGCAATCACGGAAACGGCGCGTGAATGGTTATTTCGAGAGACTTCCGAATTATCTGAAAAAGACAGTCGAGATATAAAATGAGTAAGCTAGGCAGTACTTCAATCAGCAAAAAAGCAAAAGGTATTTTTCATTCACCGTGGGAAAAGTCGTTTGACAAAATCCTGACTCCGTTTGAAGAATTTATTCATCAGCAAACCAGCAGCGGTATATTGCTGATGCTGATGGCAGCGCTGGCTCTGTTTATGGCAAACAGTACTTTTGCTTCGGGTTATGCGCATATTCTGCATACCACTGTCAGCCTTGGTGCTGGTAGCTGGCGTTTAGAAATGAGTCTGCATCATTTTATTAATGACGGCTTGATGGCGCTGTTCTTTTTTATAGTTGGCCTAGAGCTGAAACGGGAAATACTGGTTGGCGAGCTGGCAAATATTCGTAATGCAGTCTTACCTATCGGCGCGGCTATCGGCGGCATGCTGGTGCCAGCTCTGATCTATTTAATGATAAACCCGGATGCGGACGCTGCTCGCGGTTGGGGTATTCCAATGGCCACGGATATTGCTTTTGCAATCGGTGCGCTGGCATTGCTCGCCAAGCGTGTCCCAAAAGCTTTAATTACTTTTCTGGTTGCACTGGCCATTGTGGATGATCTGGGTGCCGTGTTGGTGATTGCCGTGTTCTATACCGACACGATTTCGATGCAGCCACTGATTGTGGCGACCGGCTTGTTTGCATTGCTGGTGTTATTTAATCTGGCTGGTGTACGTAAAACTACACCTTACTTTATTGTCGCCATTATCTTATGGTATGCGTTGTTGCTATCGGGTGTGCATGCTACTTTAGCTGGCATACTCGGTGCGTTGACGATACCGGCCATTCCGAAATACAAACCGGAACTGTTTAGTCGTCATGTCAAAGAGCTTATGCAGCGTTTCGATGCCAGTCATAAACCCGGTCAGAGTATTATGACCAATGATGCATTGCGTGCCGTGGTACAAACTCTGGAAAATGGCGTGCACAGTGTAGAAGCGCCGCTGCAAAGACTGGAGCATGCCTGGCATATACCGGTTGCTTATCTGGTTATCCCGATATTTGCACTGGCTAATGCCGGGATACCATTATCAACTGATGCGCTGACTGAAACTTTGGCACACCCGGTATTGCTTGGTGTCACTTTAGGTCTGGTGCTGGGTAAATTTATCGGCATCGCCGGAGTAAGCTGGTTGCTGCTTAAATTAAAACTGGCGGTATTGCCAAAAGATACGCGCTTTACCCAGATATGCGGTGTGTCATTGCTTGCAGGAATAGGTTTTACTATGTCTATTTTTGTCGCTGAGCTTGCTTTTGCCGGACAGCCAGAAAGTCTGTTGATGGCAAAAACCGGTATACTCGCGGCGTCGTTGTTTGCCGGTATAACAGGTTATGTTTGGTTGTATCTGGTGAGTAAAAAACCTGCAGACAAGACAGAGTCTTCACAGTAATACTCTGACGAGTTAATCAAGTTAACAAATATATATTTAATACTGGAAACGATAGATGATTGATGCAACGACAGCACTAAAGCGTTTAAAAGATGGTAACCAGCGTTTTGTTAATGGCTTACGTTCTATTGACACAATGATGAGCCATACCCGGCGCGATAAATTAACCGGAGGGCAGGAACCGTTTGCCATTATTCTGGGTTGTTCTGATTCGCGTGTGCCTGCAGAGATTGTTTTTGATCAGGGTTTAGGTGATCTATTTGTTATTCGGGTTGCAGGTAATATTGTTGCACCGTCTCAAATTGGAAGTGTAGAGTTTGCGGCCTCACAATTTAACACGCGGCTGGTTGTTGTATTGGGGCATTCCTCATGCGGAGCTGTTTGTGCAACTGTTGAAGAAATGAAACGCCCGAAATCAGAGCAGTCAAAAAATATCAAATCGATTGTTGACCGTATTCGCCCGTCCGTTGAGCCGTTTAAAGTAACCGAACTGTGGAATGATGAAGATGCTCTGGTGGAAGAAGCAATGCGTGCAAATGTTCGTGCATCTGCTAATCAGTTAAGACATGGTTCGGATATTTTAGAGGATCTCAGTGAGAATCACGAGTTATTGATTGTAGGTGCTGAGTATTCTCTGGAGACAGGTGAAGTTATATTTTTTGAAGGTCTGCCTGATAAAATTTAATCCTGTCAAGACATCGATAAACGAGAGTGTATAAATATCGGTGTTAACCGATGACTGCTTTTTGAGTTCGTTACGGCTATTTTCATCGGTGATGAAAAATGCCAGTCGTGATTAATTTTACGGTGGCAGGATAAGAGCTGTCATGCAGCTCTTATCCTGTTTTGGATTAATGTGTTACAGAAATCTTTCTGGCTTGTGCCGCTTCCTTTTTAGGGATGCTGATTTCTAAAACGCCGTGCTCGGATTTTGCGGCAATCTTTTCCGGGTCAGCATTGTCAGGCATATTAAAACGTCGGTAAAAAACACCGTAGTTACGTTCGATACGTTTATAGCTTTCGCGCTCTTCACGTTTTTGTGATTCGCGTTCGCCTTTAATAGAAAGAATGCCGTCTTCCATATGCACTTCTATTTCATCCGGTTTTACGCCAGGAATATCCGCGGTGATCAGGTAGCGGGTATCTTCTTCCTTAATGTCGACAGCAGGTGCCCAGTCGCTGGTGACAACATTGCCATTATCATCGGCTTTAGTCAGCGGGTAGTTGTCGTTTAATTTGTTAAATTCTTGCTGCATATAGTCAAAGATGTTGCGTGGTTCTCTGCGTAAAATAGCCATCGTTAATCTCCTGAAAGATTTGTTTATTTTGATGCAATAAACCATGCGGTTGTTTTTTTGGTTTTCAAGAAATATTTGAAAATTTTATTAAAAAACTTTTTTATTAAAAATAAAAGATTCAATAAAATTTTTTAATTGCTGAGCTGGGGACGCTGTATCAGCACCGCTGAGGCATTAAAGCTTTGCATCTGGCGTACGCCTTTAATGGATACTTTTTGCTGAGGTCTGCTGTCGGCAATTGTATTGAGAACATCACGAACATCATTGATGTCGGTGTCATCAATGCGGGTAATAATGTCACCAACCCGTAGTCCGGCTTTATCGGCCGGGCTGTTTTTAAATACATCGGTAATCAGTACGCCTTTAATATCTTTTAAACCAATTTTGCTGAGTATTTCAGGGTTTACATCCTGTCCTTCAACACCGAGCCAGCCTCTGACTACCTGACCGTGGGTTGCCAGATCTCGCATGACGCTGAGAGCTAGATTTAGCGGGATCGAAAAACTGATGCCCTGATAGGCACCAGACTGGCTATAGATGGCAGAATTAATAGCGACCAGTTCACCACGGGTGTTGATCAGTGCGCCGCCGGAATTACCAGGGTTGATGGCGGCATCAGTCTGAATAAAATTTTCATAGGTATTAAGTCCAACCCGGTTACGACCTGTTGCGCTTATAATGCCCTGAGTGACGGTCTGGCCAACCCCATAAGGATTTCCGATTGCCAGTACAATATCTCCAACCTCAAGTTGGTCTGAGTTGCTGAGTGGGATTGCTGGTAAGTTGTTGAGTTCGATTTTTAATAAAGCCAGATCTGTTTCTGGATCAGCGCCAACCCGCTGGGCTTTTACCGAGCGTCCGTCCATTAAGGTGACGTTAATCTCTCGGGTATTCGCGATTACATGGTAGTTGGTTAATATCAGGCCGTCTTTGGACAGAATAACGCCGGAGCCTAAACTGGTTTTGGTATTAAACTGGTTTGAGTGCGGAGAGCCTTGACCAAAAAAACGCTCAAGTAAGGGATCAAGTGGTGGCTTGTTCGGAGTTTCTTTGACAAAGCTAAGTGTTTTTATGCTGACAACCGCAGGTGATGCTATTTGCACCGCGTGTGCGTAGCTGTCTCTTTGCAATGCTGTGCGGTTATCTGGCGGCAGCGGGTGTGATGATGGCAGTTGCATAAACAGCGTGATCAGTAATCCTGTGACCAGACCAGCAGTTCCCCAGATAAAAATATATCGCAGCACTTTTATTACACTCTAGGTTAGAATCTAACGCATTATTACTGTCTAAAGAGGTCTTGTACAGATGGTGCAACGTAAAGAATTGCTGGAGTATCTTCAGGAGCTTTTAAAAGTAAGAGATTTTAGTGATTATTGCCCAAACGGTCTTCAGCTTGAGGGCACTGCTGACATAAAACATATCGTGGCTGGTGTGACAGCGTCTCAGGCTTTAATTGATCGTGCTATTGCAGTAAATGCTGACGCTGTGCTGGTCCATCACGGCTATTTCTGGAAAGGCGAAAGCCCGGCAATAACGGGGATGAAGCAAAAGCGTATCAAGGCATTGTTGACAGCAGATATAAATTTACTGGCCTATCATTTGCCGTTGGATTGTCATCCTGAGCTAGGCAATAACGCTCAACTGGCGAAGCAGTTGGGGATTGAAGTGCTGGCGAGTCATAGTCAGTCCGGGGTTAACAATCTGCTGTGGCAGGGGTGTTTTCAACAGGCTCAGACTCCGGCTGAGCTAAATCACTTGCTGCAACAAAAGCTGGGTCGTGAAGCGCTGTGGTTGTCATCGGATACAAACCAGCCTATCACCACAGTAGCCTGGTGTACCGGTGGTGCGCAGTCATATATTGAAGCGGCGGCAGAACTGGGGGTGGATGCTTACATCAGTGGTGAGGTGTCTGAGCAAACCCTGCATCAGGCAAGAGAGCTGGATATCCATTATTTTTCGGCAGGCCATCATGCAACTGAGCGTTATGGTGTGCAGGCGTTGGCAACGCATTTGCAGGAAACGTTTTCGATCAGCTGTGAATTTGTTGATCTGGATAATCCGGTATAAATATTAGCCATGGTATTAATAGGTGAATAAGCATTTTTAATGCTCTTGTAAACCCTTAAAAAATATAAATAAATCGCGGTAAAAATAATCAATCGAATCAAATTAGTTCTTAATAATCAATCGCTTATAAAATAATACTTGGTCTTGGCGGCAACTTGCTATATGCTATGCCGCCATCAATACTCATTCGCCTTTTTTTGCGCGGTGAGAATAAGAATTTTGTGGAACGGGTCAGTCATTGAACGCTTCACTTTTGGTTTTATTTTAATACTTTGTGTTTTGGAGAGCTGCATATGACTACAGATACTGTAGATACAGGCAAACGTCGCACGCTCACACTGGCCACATCAGCTGTTGCAGCTGTTGGTGCTGGTTTTGTAGCGGTTCCGTTTGTTGCGTCCTGGGCTCCTAGTGAACGCGCTAAAACAGCGGGTGCACCAGTTGAGGTTGATATTAGCAAGCTAGATGAAGGCCGTTTAATGACGGTTGAGTGGCGCGGTAAGCCAGTCTGGATTGTTAAGCGCAGTAATAAAACGCTGGAAGATCTGAAAACTTTAGATGATTCTCTGCGTGATGCAGCTTCAGAAAAAGATCAGCAGCCAGAATATGCTAAGAACCCTGTTCGTTCAAGAAAGCCAGAAGTTCTAGTTTTAGTCGGTATTTGTACTCATCTGGGTTGCTCTCCTACTTTCCGTCCTGATCTGGCTGCTGCTGATTTAGGCGCTGACTGGAAAGGTGGTTTTTTCTGTCCTTGTCACGGTTCTAAGTTTGATTTAGCTGGCCGTGTTTACTCTGGTGTACCAGCACCAACAAATCTTGAAGTTCCTCCACATTATTACTTGAGTGATAACGTGATCCTGGTTGGTGAAGACGGGAGTGCCGCATAATGGAAAAATTATTAAACTGGGTGGATGATCGTTTTCCACTGTCAGTCCTGTGGAATGACCACATGGCTAAATACTATGCACCGAAGAATTTTAACTTCTGGTATTTCTTTGGCTCATTAGCGTTACTGGTACTGGTAATTCAGATTGTTTCCGGTATTTTCCTGACCATGCATTACAAGCCAGACGGTGCGCTGGCATTCGCCTCGGTCGAGTACATCATGCGCGATGTGCCTTACGGCTGGTTAATTCGCTATATGCATTCAACCGGTGCGTCAGCATTCTTCATTGTGGTTTATCTGCATATGTTCCGTGGTTTGATGTACGGTTCATACAAGCAGCCACGTGAGCTGATCTGGTTGTTTGGTATGCTTATTTATCTGGCGTTAATGGCTGAAGCGTTCATGGGTTATTTACTGCCATGGGGTCAGATGTCATTCTGGGGTGCGCAGGTAATTATTTCATTATTTGGTGCGATTCCATGGATTGGTGATGCCTTAACACTGTGGATTCGTGGTGATTATGTTATCTCTGATGCAACACTGAACCGTTTCTTTGCTTTGCATGTTATTGCGCTGCCATTTGTTCTAGTTGGCCTGGTTGTGGCTCACCTGATTGCACTTCACGAAGTGGGTTCTAACAACCCTGATGGCGTTGAAATCAAGAAGAACAAAGATGAGAACGGTATTCCTAAAGACGGTATTCCGTTCCACCCTTACTATTCTGTAAAAGATATCGTAGGTGTGGTTGTGTTCCTGATGTTCTTTGTGTCAGTGATGTTCTTTGCGCCGGAAATGGGTGGTTATTTCTTAGAGCACGCTAACTTTGTTCCTGCAGATCCATTGAAGACGCCTGAGCATATTGCACCGGTCTGGTACTTCACACCGTTCTATGCAATTCTGCGCGCCGTACCTGACAAGCTGTTAGGTGTAATTGCGATGTTCGCATCGATTGCGGTTCTGTTTGTGTTGCCATGGATTGATCGCTGCAAAGTAAAATCAATTCGTTATCGTGCGACGATTTACAAAGTTAATCTGGCTGCATTTGTCGTGAGCTTCTTGGTACTGGGTTATCTGGGTATGTTACCAACGACGCCAGGTCGTACTTTAGTGGCGCAAATTGGTAGTATCGTTTACTTCGGTTTCTTCGTGGTACTTTGGTATACCTCTAAAAACGAGAACACAAAACCTGTACCAGAAAGGGTGACAAAATGAGAAAACTAATTACTGCATTATTATTAGCTGTTGCTCCGTCACTGGTTCTAGCTGGCGGTGCTGGCATACAGCTGGATAAAGCCAATATTGACGTTGCTAATAAAGAGGCGATTCAGCGTGGCGCTAAAACGTTTGTAAACTATTGCTTGAGCTGTCATTCGGCTGCTTACATGCGTTATAACCGTTTAGGCGCTGATGCGGATATGACTGATCAGCAATTAAAGGATAACTTAATCTTCACACGCAACAAGAAAGGCGAGCAGACGAAAGTCGGTGAGCTGATGAAAATTGCGATGAGCGAAGATTATGCCAAAGAAGCCTTTGGTACCAAGATTCCGGATCTGACTGTTATCGCCCGTTCACGTGGTGCGGACTGGTTATATACCTATTTGCGTACGTTCTATGCAGATGCCGGTCGTCCAACTGGTCATAACAATAAAGCCTTCCCGGATGTGGGTATGCCGAATGTGCTGTGGGAAATGCAGGGTGTTCAGGAAGCTGAAATTCGGGTTGACGATAAAGGCACCAAGCACGTTGAAAGCCTGAAGATTACCAAGCCAGGCACTCATTCAGTGGCTGAGTTTGATCAGGTTGTGAACGATCTGGTAACCTATCTTGTGTATATGGGTGAACCGATGCAGCTTCAGCGCCAGTCGATTGGTTTCTGGACGCTGGTTTTTCTGTTGATATTCTTTGTTGTGGCGTACATGCTGAAGAAAGAGTACTGGAAAGACGTTCACTAAGAACACAGTGGTGTTATAGTATCGATTGCCAGCAGGTGTGAAAACGTCTGCTGGCAGCTTTATTTTGAGATTTTGAAAAACGGAGCAACTCTATGGCGACACTCGCCAATCGAAGATCGGTTATGAATTTATTTTCGTCACCCACATGTCCTTATTGTCATCGTACACGTATTGTCCTGTCTGAAAAAGACATCAGCTTTGAAGTCATTGATGTTGATCTGGATAATATGCCTGAAGACCTGATCGACCTGAACCCATATCACACCGTGCCAACGCTGGTTGACCGTGATCTGGTTTTGTATGATTCCGGTGTTATTACGGAATACTTGGATGAGCGTTTTCCACATCCGCCGCTGATGCCGGTTGATCCTGTCTCCAGAGGTAAGTCACGACTGGCGCTATATCGTGTCGAAAAAGACTGGTATCCGTTAATGCATGACATTATGACCCGTGGTGAAAAAGCCAGTGCCAAAGCGCGTAAAATGTTACGTGAAAGCCTGACTGCTGCTAACGAGGTGTTTGAAGTCATGCCGTATTTCCTGAGTGAGGAATTTAGTCTGATTGATTGCACCATTGCTCCTATTTTATGGCGTTTACCGGTATTGGGTATCGAGTTACCTGATGAAGCTAAAGCGGTAAAAGCATACGCAGAACGCGTCTTCAAACGTGAGGCTTTTCAAGCGAGCCTGACTGAAGAAGAACGGGATATGCGTCTTTAATTTACAGATCACCGGCCAAGTGACTGCTTGGTCGGTAGATTTTCTATACGTTCATATATGACTTCAAGCCGCCCTTATTTAATTCGAGCCCTTTATCAATGGATTGTTGATAACGGTATGACGCCTTATATTCTGGTTGATGCTGACTCGCCTGATTTAGTGATTCCACGCGAGTTTGTGCAGGATGGAAAGATTGTTCTGAATGTTGCGCCAATGGCAGTGCAGGGGCTTATTCTGGCAGATGATCTGATCACGTTTAATGCGCGTTTTAGTGGTCAGTCCATGGATTTGTCGATAGCTATTGGTAGTGTGCTAGCCGTTTATGCAAAAGAAAATGGTCAGGGCATGATGTTCGGTGAGGATGAGAATGGCAAGCCTAGTCCGTCGGCTCCGTCAGGTGGTGACAAAAAAGCAAAAAAACCAGCACTCAGGGTTGTTAAGTAATCACTGCTAGCGGCTAATCTCTGCAGCGTTTAAAGCGGCTTATTCGGCTGGAATTGTTTTACCCGGATTAAGAATGTTGTTCGGGTCAAACACCTGTTTGATCAAACGCATCATCGACAGCGCTTCTTTATCTAATTCTGCTGCGATAAAGTCGAGTTTATCAAGGCCAACACCGTGCTCCCCTGATAAGGTGCCATCCAGTGATAACACCAGTTTGAAAACGTCATCCAGACACTGATAGGCAGCGGCGTCTTTTTCCTGTACCAGCAAATTAACATGAATATTGCCATTGCCAGCATGACCGAAATTGACGATTGGTATCCGGTGTTGCTGGCTGATCAGTTCAAGTCCGTTTATCAATGCCGGTATATTCGATACCGGTACCACCACATCCTCGTTTATCTTTTTCGGAGCGACATGCCTGAGGCTGGGGGATAAGGCCTTGCGTGTCTGCCACAGGTCTTTTACCTGTTGCGGGTTTTGGGCCGTGCTGAATAACTCAAGCCCGTCATTGTTGCAGGCGGCTTTAATGTCACGGCACATCTGATCAAGATGTTCGGCCTTGCCATCGACTTCAATCATCAGCATTGCACCGGCATTTTCGGGTAACTCGGCAGCGGAATACTGGCGCACCATATCGAGTGCATTTTTATCCATAAACTCAAGTGAACAGGGGATGGTATTCTGCGCCATAATGCTGGCGACTGCCTGAGCAGCGCTATCGATATCACGGTAAATGACTTTGATGGTTTGTTTGCTTTCAGCCAGAGGCGTGAGTTTTAAAGTGGCTTCGGTAATGATGCCCAGAGTGCCTTCTGAGCCAATCAGTAAGCGAGTTAAATCGTAACCGACAACGCCTTTGCTGGTATAGACGCCGCAACGCATTTTTTTACCGGCACCGGTGACCACTTCAAGACCAAGTGTGTTGTCTCTGGGGGTGCCGTATTTAACTGCTCTTGGGCCGGCGGAGTTGTATGCAAGATTGCCACCGACAGTGCAAAAGGCGGCACTGGTAGGATCAGGTGGCCAGAAGAAGCCGTGTTCAGCGGCAGCTGCCTGTACCTCTGCATTGGTAACGCCGGGCTGGACTACCATATAGCGGTCAGCAGGTTTAATCCGAATGATTTTATTCATGCGTTCGCTAGAAAGGATGATGCCGCCACTGACCGGTACCGTGGCACCGGTGGTGCCAGTGCCTCGACCGCGAGCAATCAGGGGAATGTTGTGGCGATTGCAAAGACTGACAATGGCAGCGATTTGTTCTGCGCTATGGGGTAAAACAACAAAATCTGCCAGGCCCTGACGACGACTGTTATCAAAGCCGTAACTCCAGATATCGGCCTGCTCTGTTTTGACAAATTCAGTGCCAAGAATATCAACAAGCTGGCTTGTCAGGTCGTGCTTTGTCATACAGTTTACTGGCCTAAAAGCTGATGATCGATCAAATCACATAGGCAGTGGATAATCAGTAAATGTGTCTCCTGAATACGGGCGGTAGAGTCGGAAGAGACGCGTAGCTCGATGTCATCAAGCGCGAGATTTTCAGCCATGCTGCCACCTGTTTTTCCGGTTAGCGCGATAACTTTCATATTGCGTTCATGCGCCGCTTCAATCGCGCGTACTACATTGTTGGAATTGCCGCTGGTGCTGATTGCTAACAACAGGTCACCTTCTGAGCCCAAGGCGTGGATTTGTTTTGAAAAGATCATATCAAAGCTGTAATCGTTGGCGATCGAGGTAATAGTTGGGGTGTCGGTTGTCAGCGCAATGGCTGGTAAACTGGGGCGTTCCATTTCATAGCGGTTGAGCATCTCTGAGGAAAAGTGCTGGGCGTCGCCGGCTGACCCGCCGTTACCACAGGACAAGATTTTGTGTCCATTCATCAGCGCATTGGTGATGACCTGAGAGGCTTCGGTAATTAATAAAGGCAATTCGTCCAGCGCAGCTAGTTTGGTGGCGAGGCTGTCTTCAAAGCTTTGTTGTACGCGTTCGAGCAAATCCATAATTAATTTCTATGATGATGAGATGAGGGAATTATAGCGTTTTGTTTACTCAAATGCGTATTTTATCCAGTTAATTTTGTTTTTGTCTTCAAGGCTGGAGAGGGTGATAACATCAAAGCGTGCGTTGTGTTTGCTGTTGTGTTTCTGCAGGTAGTGCTGGGCTGTGGTGCGAATCTTGTTCTGCTTCTTCTGGTCGATGCTCTCAACTGCGCCGCCAAACTGAGCGCTTTTTCTGAAGCGAACCTCGACGAAAACCAGTGTTTCTTCATCCTGCATGACCAGATCTATTTCACCATAGCGGCAGTGGTAATTTTTTTGCAGCAACTTAAGCTGGTGAGATTCGAGTAATTCGCAGGCTATGTTTTCAGCTAACTTTCCCTGTTGGCTTTTTTTGTTCATATTTAATTGATGACTTGCTCGGGGTTGTCATCCTGCGGGGCTTCCTGATTTTGATAGAGTATTGACATATTGTCCTGAGCGGCCAGTGGAACCGGCAGGCCTTCAATAAACTGTGCAGTAATCAGCTTGCGGTGAATACGCAGCAGCGGATCAAGATACAGGTTGCCGGTATAGCCGTTAAAGTTTTCACCGCTGCGGGCTTTTAAGCGGCCCAGGTAAGGTATTAAATGATACGCATCAGCTCCCAGTGCATAAAGCCGGCTGTAGTGTTTGCTGCTATCGGGCCAGTTTTTCTCGACCGTGGTTTTTATTGTGTTGTCCTCAAGAACCCATGGAATATCGCAATAAAGTAACTGGTTAATGTCACGGTCGGCGCTTTTGTTCGGGCTGCCGGTATAGGCGTGGGAGGTTGAATAAACCTGTAAATCACTGGCCTGGTGAAATTTTAATTGCGGTAATATTGAGCGCGCGGCTCGTGGTTCGCCGGCGATGAAGATCATATCGATGTCATTGCGGCGATAAAGTTCGTATTTGATGTTGTTACCGAGCAGGTTTTTGATTGTGTCTATCCGCTGTTTGCTCTGGGTAAGGTTCAGCAGAGTAGTGATTGAATTGGAGAAATCATTTCTTTTGCTCTGGTAGGTTTTTATGCTGCGGGCTTCGCCACCAAGTTCTTCAAAGCGTTGTCTGAATGCATTTTGTAGCCGCTCTCCCCAAGGTGATGCGGGTACCAGAATAGCGGCGTGCTTTTTGCCCTGTTTAATCGCCAGTTCGGCGATCTGAGTGGCTTCATCCTCTGGCAGTAAGCCAAATTGAAACAGGTTGTCGGTAGCCGATGACTGCTGTTCGGCGTAGTTCAGGGTCAGTACCGGCACGTCAAGTTCTTTAATTTTTGCCAGTTCATCGATAGATTTTTTTGCCAGTGGGCCAACAATAAAATCAGCCCCTTTCTGTAAGGCTGTCTGGTAATGTTGCCAGATAGAAGTTTCACTTTCACTGGTATCGATAACCGATATCTGTATCTGACGCTGTCGTTGGGCCTGAAAATGTGTACTCAGAAAGCCGTCTCTGATGGCGCGGGCAGGTCCGGCAAATTTGTCATTTAAAGGCAGCAGTAAGGCAATATGACGCGGTTGTTTGATCAGTTCAACCTGCTTTTGGGCTAATGTGGCCAGAAAAGTTCTGCCAGCAGGGTGTTGTGGGTGGTTTTGTAACCAGTCGCGATAGATGTTTTCCAGCTGTTGCCAGTTGTTTTGATTGTTTTTTGTGGTGATCGCCAATTCAATCCAGCCTTTTAACTGGGTGCCCAGTTCCAGTGTGTTGATCTGTTTCAGGCTGTTTAGCGACATCAGGTTTAAAATGCGCCAGATTGTGTAACGATTATCATCGATTTCCAGTTCATTTTGCAGATAGGCTGATAACATGATGCGTGTTCGGATTGCCTCGAACGGATAATCAGCGCCCAGATACGCCTGTGCGCGCAGATTTAAAACATCGATTTTTTGTTGGTTGCTAAGGTTATCAAGCGTGACCGGCAGGGTTCTGATAACGCTGATATTGTCGCCTAGAGATAACATAATGCGGGCTTTTAATAAAAAGGCGCGGTTGTTCTGCTGCAGTGACAGTTGCTCTGGCTGGAGTTTTTCCAGTGCCCGTAATGCGGCTTTTAATTCCAGTTGCTCATACAGCCATTCCGACATTTCAAGAATATATTGTTGACGTAGTGGCCCGCTATTGGATTCACTGCGCTCAATATAGTCTTTAAGTGTCTCGGTTTGGGATTCGGTCAGCTGTTTGGTCTGAGCCGTGAGTTCGCTTTCAATGGTGATAGCCGGAGCCGGGGGGATGGTCTTACTGAGCTGAGGTTTTGGTGCGCAACTGGTCAGCAAAATGAATAACAAGAGGCTAAGGGCTAAATTCACGGATTTATTCATATTGTTATGATTTGCTGATCAACGCTGTGGAAAGAAAAAATTCAAATTCAAAGACCTATCTATTCTACAATAGCTGTTTCATTATGTCTTATAAACAAGATCCCGGAGAGGCAGAGTTTGGAGCAGGTAATCGGTAAACTGTATGTGGTGGCAACGCCGATTGGCAATCTGACGGATATCAGTCAGCGAGCACTGGATGTCTTGCGTGAGGTCGATCTTATCGCAGCTGAAGATACGCGCCACAGCGCGAGGCTGCTTGAGGCGTATATGATTAAGACGCCATTAAAGGCCTATCATGATCATAATGAAGACTACCAGTCCACCGTGCTGGTTAAGCAATTGCTGGGCGGTGACAATGTGGCGCTGATTTCGGATGCTGGAACACCATTAATTAATGATCCGGGATACCGCTTGCTGAGTGCGGTACACGATGCAGGTATTCAGGTGGTTCCGGTGCCAGGTGCCAATGCCGCGCTGGCTTTATTGTCGGTCTGCGGTCTGGCGGTAAACAGTTTTGTTTTTGAAGGTTTTCCGCCGGTCAAGTCGCAACAACGGCAAGATTATTTTTGCAGGTGGCTGAAAAGCCCGCATACTCATGTGTACTATGAATCCAGTCATCGCATCGTGGCTTCTCTGGTTGATGCGCTGGCGGTGCTGGGTGGCGACAGAATGGTGGCGATGGGGCGGGAGTTAACCAAGACATTTGAAACCATTAAGCGTTGTACGTTGGCTGAGTTAGTTGAGTTTGTGCAAAGTGATAATAATCAGCAAAAAGGTGAATTTGTCATTGTCATCAGTCGTGCCCAGGTGGATGAGTCGGCAGCGGATACTGATATAAGAGAGATGTTAGAAAAAATATTGCCTATTGTCTCGTTAAAGCAGGCGAGTCAGGTGGTTGCATCGCTGACCGGGCAAAAAAAGAACAGGGTATACCAAATAGCGCTGGAAATGCAGCAAAGCTGACGGCAGGCGGTGTGCGGCTTTTATGCCGTGTTAGGTTGTAAGTTTGTGGTCTTTGATGGCTGAAGTGCCTATTTTTAGCTTGATGTTCAGTTAATTAGTCGACGGTCTCTGACTTAGAGTTTGAAGATGTTTGAGCATGTTTGAGTAAGAGCATATATAATGCGTCGCGAGTCGGCCAGACAATCGCGGTCTGATCCATATGGATCAGATGGAGGAAAGTCCGGGCTCCATAGGGTAGAGTGCCAGGTAATCCCTGGGGGGTGCGAGCCTACGGAAAGTGCAGCAGAGAGTAGACCGCCTGCCTGAATTTATTCAGGTCGGTAAGGGTGAAAGGGTGCGGTAAGAGCGCACCGCGCAACTGGTAACAGTTTGCGGCTAGGTAAACCCCACTTGGAGCAAGATCGAATAGGAGAGCGTATGGTGCGACCCGCATTGTTCTCGGGTAGATCGCTTGAGGCGTATGGTGACATATAGCCCAGATGAATGATTGTCCACGACAGAACCCGGCTTATCGGCCGACTCACCTTTTTAACAACGTATTGTGGTGTTAGTCACTAAGACGGCAATACGACAAAACGGCTTTGATGACATTTTTATGGCTTTGGGGCTCAGCAAATACCGTTCGTCAGTTCATTTCATAGAGAAAAATCCTACACACTTAAAGTAGTTCTTTAAGTTCTAAGTACAAGCTAATGATTTAATTAATGTTAAAAAACCTTCCTCCATAGGGTTTTTGTAATCACCCCTAACTTATTGACCTGTAAGCCTTTTTTTCAATTCTGAAGGGCTTAAAGCCTTGACGGGTGGGTGTTTGGGGGACTATAGTGTTTATATGTGGGGAATAGTGGGTGAAAGTGGGTAAAAGTGTTTCGTGGAATCAACAATCTGGCTCTGGATGCAAAGGGTCGTGTCGCAATGCCGGCACGATATCGCGAGCGCCTGCTCGAGTCTTGTGCAGGTCGCTTGATTGTGACCATAGAGTTTGATTCCTGTTTGTTGGTTTACCCACTGCCGGAATGGGAAAAAATTGAAGAAAAGCTGGTTGCTTTACCATCGATGAACAAACAGGCGCGGACATTACAGCGTCGGATGATGGGGCACGCCACAGAATGTGAGATCGATTCGCAGGGTCGTATCCGGTTGCCGACGATTTTACAGGAACAGGCTGGGCTGGATAAAAAGGTTGTGATGATAGGTCAGGGCAAGAAATTTGAGATATGGGATGAGGCGACCTGGCAAGATAATCAGAATGCCTGGCTCGATGAGATAAAGAACGATGAAGCCGGTTTGCATTCATCGCTGGAAAGTTTGTCGCTGTAACTGATGACTGAAATATTCACGCATCAGCCGGTGTTATTAGACGAAGCGGTTGATGCGCTAAACATCAAGGCTGACGGTATATATATAGACGGTACATTCGGTCGGGGTGGTCACAGCGCTGCGATATTGAGTCGTCTAGGTGAGAACGGCAGGCTGATAGCTTTTGATCAGGATCCTGAGGCGATAGCGGCAGCGGCCAAGCGGTTTGCTGACGATAAACGGTTTGAAATTGTGCATGAGAACTTCAGTGCTATGGAAGCAGTTATTGAGGCGAGAGGATTAAGTGGTCAGATTGACGGCGTGTTGCTGGATATTGGTGTTTCCTCGCCGCAATTTGATGACCCGGAAAGAGGTTTCAGTTTTAGTCAGTCCGGGCCGCTGGATATGCGCATGAATCCTGAGGCAGGAATATCGGCAGCGCAATGGTTGAGTACGGCAGAGGCAAGAGACATTGCCCGGGTATTAAAAATATATGGTGAGGAAAAATTTGCCAAGCGAATAGCTTTCGCCATTGTGGATCGCCGGGATGAAACTCCGATAGAAACCACGATGGAACTGGCGCAGCTGATTACCGATGCGGTGCCGAAAAAAGATCAGCATAAACACCCGGCAACCAGAAGTTTTCAGGCGATCAGAATATTTATCAATAAAGAGCTCGAGGTGCTGCAGCAGACACTTGAACAAGTGAATACTTTGCTTCGGGTGGGCGGGCGTTTATCCGTTATTAGCTTTCATTCTTTGGAGGACCGGATAACGAAACGCTTTATTAATAAAATGAGCAGCGAGCCGGCGGCATTACACGATCTGCCTATCAGAAATGATGAGATCGTGAAGCCAATGAAAAAAGTTGGCAAGGCTATTAAGGCAGGAAGGCGCGAGCTGGAGCAGAACCCGCGAGCAAGAAGTGCGGTGTTAAGAGTGGCGGAGAGAGTGAGCTGATGTTGAGAACAGTATCATTGTTGGCTCTGTTTGTATTAGTGATGGCTTCGGCCATTTCTGTCGTTTATAGCAAGCACTTAAACAGAAAGTTGTTTGTGGAGTTGCAGCAGCTGAATAAAAATATCGACATGCTGAATATAGAGTGGGGTCGTCTGCAGCTTGAGGAAGGTGCTTGGGCTGACCATGGCCGGTTAGAGAAAATAGCGCGTACCGAACTGGATATGTTAATGCCGAATGTGAACTCTGTGGTGTACTTAAAACCGTGATGGTAGAAAAGCAACAATTTGTTTTCAGACGAGTGGTTATTATCGGGCTGTTTTTTCTGGCTGCTTGCGCTCTGCTCTGGCGCGCTTTTGATTTGCATATCAGTAGCCAGGTGTTTTTACAAAAACAGGGTGATGCACGTCATATCAGAACAGTAGCGATCAGTGCGCACCGTGGAAACATATATGATCGTAACGGTGAGCCGCTGGCGATCAGTACGCCGGTAGATAGCGTATGGATTAATCCGCAGCAACTTGATAGCAAGTCTGAGGCTCTGCAGCCGCTTGCAGATTTGTTGCAGCTAAATTTTACAAAACTTGAAAAACGTCTGCAGGAAAATGCATCACGTGAATTTATGTACGTAAAACGCAGAGTACAACCGGATCTTGCGGAACAGGTTAAAAATCTGGCAATCGAAGGTGTTTATCTGCAACGTGAGTATCAGCGCTTTTATCCGACCGGTGAGGTCAGTGCGCATGTGCTTGGATTTACCAATGTGGATGATAAAGGTCAGGAAGGTGTCGAGCTGAGCTACGAGGCGTTTTTAGCCGGTAAGCCAGGAGCCAAAAAAATAATTCGTGATCGTCTTGGTCGTGCTGTTGATGATGTTGAAAAAATACAGTCAGCGCAGCCGGGTCAGGATTTAACGGTGAGTATTGATAAGCGTCTGCAATATCTGGCCTACCGTTCATTAAAATCTGCGATGCAAAAACACAAAGCGAAATCTGCATCGGCAGTGGTGATGGATGTTAGAACGGGTGAAGTTTTGGCGATGGTCAATCAGCCATCATTTAATCCGAATGATCGCAGTGATCTGAGGCCGGAGAAAACTCGGAATCGAGCAGTAACGGATTTATATGAGCCGGGCTCGACTATTAAGCCGGTCACTATGCTGGCAGCGCTGGACAGTGGTAAATGGAAAGCAACGGATTTTGTGGGTACGGCGCCGGGTTATATGCGGCTTAATGGAGCACCGATTAAAGATATCAGAAACTTTGGCTGGTTGTCGTTGCCGGCAGTGATTTATAAATCCAGTAATGTGGGTATTTCTAAACTTGCCTTGTCGATATCACAGGAACAGCAATGGCATATTTATCGTCAGTTTGGGCTTGGTCAGAGTACCGATAGTGGATTTCCTGGAGAAACAGCCGGGCATTTTGATTACTACAAACCGGTTACGGATTTTGAGCGCGCAACACTGGCTTTTGGTTATGGTATGTCGGTAACGCCGCTACAGTTAACAAGGATATACGCAACGATTGCAAATCACGGAGTGATGAATCCGGTGAGTTTTCTGAAACAGACAAACAAGCCAGAAGGTGAGCAAATAGTCGCTGCGAAAATTGCCAAAGAAGTCTCTGTAATGATGGAAAAAACCGTGTCATCAAAAGGTACCGGAATTCGTGCCGGTGTGATCAATTACAGGGTGGCCGGTAAGACAGGGACGGTACATAAACCTAAAGCTGGTGGTTATGAAGAGGACAGTTATCAATCGGTTTTTGCAGGCTTTGCTCCGGCAAGCGATCCGCGCTTGGCAATGGTAGTAGTGATTGATGAGCCGACAGCCGGTGAATATTACGGCGGCAGAGTAGCAGCCCCGGTATTTTCAAATGTGATGATGAACGCGATGAGGCTGCTGGATATTGCTCCAGATAAATTAAATCTTGGTAAGAATACACGAGCTGATAAAAAACAAGCGGTACTCAGTGATAACAGTGGCAGTGTTGGTGGGCGGGTATGATGAAGCCGGCTCAAGATCAGGCAGCCATTAAACTTTCGGCACTGTTTAACGGCATTGTTGAAATAACAACGTGCGCTGAGTGTTCAGTCCATGCTGTGCAGACAGACAGTCGTGAGCTAGCTGCAGGTGATTTGTTTATTGCGTTGCCAGGCGTGGATAAACACGGGCTTGATTATCTAAATGCTGTGCTTGAGGCCGGTGCAGCTTGTATTGTATTTGATCAGGAAGATGCGAAAAATTATCAGCAGGTTTTGCATGCCTGCGAACAACAGATCAGACAGGTAGCGGTGGAGGCGATAGCTGATGTTGCCGGTGTCATTATTTCACGTTTTTACGGCAACCCAAGTCAGCAGTTACAAATTATTGCGGTAACCGGTACCGACGGCAAAACATCGGTCAGCCGATTTATTGCACAGGCCTTGTCGGCTGAGATCAGTACAGCGGTGATTGGAACAACAGGCAATGGACTATGGGGCCAGTTAACTGCTGCCACGCATACAACGCCAGATGTTTTGAGTCTGCATAAAATGATTTATGAAATGAAGCAGGCCGGTGCCGACTGTGTGGTGATGGAAGTGTCATCACACGGTATAGAGCAAAAAAGAATTGCCGGTGTAAATATCGATACGGCGATTCTGACGAATGTGAGTCGTGATCACCTTGATTATCATGGCAGTGTTGAAAATTACCGAGCAGTTAAAAAGCAGCTGTTCAGTATTTCTGAAGTAAAAAATATTGTACTGAATCTTGATGATGAAGTGGGCCGAGAACTGGCGGAAAGTTTGAAAGATGAAAAAACTATCTGGACATATAGTCTGCAGCAAGCGGAGCCGGTATGCGATAAGCAGATCTATTTGCGTGACTTGCAGGTTAAAGAAAATGGCTTTATGGCAAGTGTTGTAACACCAGAAGGACAGGTTGAACTGAATATACCGCTGCTGGGTCGGTTTAATGTAGCAAATGTACTGGCGCTGTTATGTGTGCTGCTGATTAATAAATTCAGTTTGCAGCAGGCACAGAAAAAAATTGCTGAACTTGAAACTGCTCCGGGGCGTATGGAACTGTTTGACGGAGCGGAAAAAAGCAAAATAGTGGTTGATTACGCGCACACGCCGAAAGCACTGGAGCTGGCATTGCAGGCGCTGGCTGAACACAGCGCAGGTAAACTCTGGTGCGTGTTTGGCTGCGGCGGTGAGCGTGATCAGGGTAAGCGAGCATTAATGGGTGCAGTTGCTGAAAAGTATGCCGACGTGGTTATTGTGACAGATGATAACCCGAGAAATGAAGATAGCGATCATATCATCGAGCAGGTGTTGTCTGGTTTTCAGAAACGTGACGCTGCGATGGTGATTAAAGACAGAAAAGCTGCGATTGATTATGCGTTTTTAACAGCAGCGAATGATGATGTGATTCTGGTTGCAGGTAAAGGCCATGAAGAATATCAGCTCGTTGGGAATAAAAAGATAGCCCATAGTGATCGTGGCATGGCATTGAGACTGAGCAATGGTGGTTCGTTATGATGATATCAGAACTGGCAACTGTTTTCGGGGCGAAGCTTACTGTTGCTGATAAAGAAATTTTGTCGGTATCCACTGATACCCGGACGATACTGCCTGGAGCGCTTTTTGTTGCGATCAATGGTGAAAAGTTCGATGCGCATGACTACCTTGATTTGGCAGCAGAAAAAGGTGCAGTTGCTGCTCTGGTTGAGCGCGACGTGGAAACAAACCTGCCCATTATCAGAGTTAAAGACAGTAGGCTGGCACTGGGGCAGTTGGCAAGTTACTGGCGCCAGCAACAGGCGGTAAAAGTAGTCGGACTGACAGGTAGTAATGGTAAAACAACCGTTAAAGAAATGCTCAGTTGTATTTTATCTGAAGAGGGACCGGTACTGGCCACCGATGGTAATTACAATAATGATATCGGCTTACCGTTAACACTGTTGCGTATCAGGCCAGAGCATGAGTATGCGGTGATTGAAATGGGTGCTAATCATATTGGCGAAATTGCCTATCTGACACAGCTGACTCGGCCTGATGTGGCTTTGTTAAATAATGCAGCACCGGCACACCTGGAAGGCTTCGGCTCGATGCAGGGGGTGGCAGATGCCAAGGGTGAAATTTTTTCCGGGCTTGGTGCAAAAGGCGTGGCGGTTATTAACAGAGATGATCAGTACTCGGATTACTGGTCATCTCTGTGTGATCAGCAAAGAAAAATATTTTTCGGACTGGATGCGGCGGCTGATGTCAGCACTAGTAGTGATGAATCGCATTATGATGGTCGTTTTATGCTCCGAGTCAATGCTGAAGAAACTGAAGTCAGGCTTGCTGTACTCGGCTATCACAATCTAAAAAATGCATTGGCAGCCAGTGCCGCAGCTACTGCGATTGGTGTTGGGATGTCGAGTATAAAAAAAGGTCTGGAAAAATTTAAAGGTGTTAAAGGGCGCTTGCAGGTGAATGCTGTAGCGATTGATTCAGTGGTTATTGATGATAGTTATAACGCTAACCCGGCTTCAGTGAAAGCGGCGATTGATGTGTTAGCCGGTCTCAATAAAGTTTCTGTTCTGGTGCTCGGTGATATGGGTGAACTCGGTGAAGATGCTGTAAAACTGCATTCCGAAATTGGGCTATACGCAAAACAAAAAAATATAAACAGTGTAATGACATTTGGGGAATTATCCGGCTTTGCGGCCGAAAGTTTTGGTGAAAACGGATATTCATATAACGATAAAAAAGCATTAATTAAAGATCTGAAAAAACAACTTGAACACAGTATTGCTGTGCTGGTGAAAGGCTCACGTAGTATGCGCATGGAAGAAGTAGTGGCAGCATTAACTGACAATACTGGCCTGGGGGCTGCATCATGTTATTAATTTTGACTGAGTACTTAACACAAATTTACAGCGGCTTTAATGTCTTTTCATATCTGACGATGAGAGGAATTCTTGGTGCCTTAACGGCATTAATGATTTCGCTGATGATCGGGCCATGGATGATCAGGCGTCTGTCGAGATATAACATTGGTCAGTCGGTAAGAGACGATGGCCCGCAGTCTCATCTATCAAAGGCAGGTACACCGACCATGGGTGGTTTGCTGATTCTGGTTTCGATTGTAGTGACGACTTTACTGTGGGCTGATCTGAGTAATCATAAAATCTGGCTTGTGCTTAGTGTTACTGTGGCTTTTGGTGTGATCGGCTGGGTTGATGATTATAAAAAAGTGGCGTTAAAAAACTCAAAAGGTTTGTCTGCCGGCAAGAAATATTTCTGGCAATCGGTGTTCGGTTTTACTGCGGCTTATTTTCTCTACTCATCAGCTGTCTCGCCGGCAGAAACACTGCTGAGTGTGCCGTTTTTTAAAGATCTGATGATTGATATGGGCTGGTTTTTTATTGTCTTTGTTTATCTGGTTATTGTGGGTACCAGTAATGCTGTTAATTTAACTGATGGGCTTGATGGTCTTGCAATTATGCCGGCAGTGATGATTGCGGCAGCATTGGGTGTGATTGCTTATCTGACTGGGCATGTAAAGTTTGCCGAGTATCTGGCTATTCCCTATATACATGGTGCCGGTGAGATGATTGTTTTTTGTGCTGCAATAGTGGGTGCCGGCTTAGGTTTTCTGTGGTTTAACACATATCCGGCACAGGTTTTTATGGGTGATATCGGTGCGCTGGCACTGGGAGCTGCACTGGGTGTGGTTGCGGTTGTGGTGCGTCAGGAATTATTGCTGGTGATTATGGGTGGCGTATTTGTGATGGAGACATTATCGGTAGTGCTGCAGGTTGCATCATTTAAATTAACCGGTAAAAGAATTTTTAAGATGGCACCGATACATCATCATTTTGAATTAAAAGGCTGGCCTGAACCGAGGGTGATTGTCAGGTTCTGGATTATAACATTTTGTCTGGTGCTGGCTGGTCTGGCTACCTTAAAACTAAGATAAAACTCAGGGAATTAGTTAATCGTTATGTCTGAATCGCAGCACATCGATCAGGATCTTAGCAACAGCGTGGTTGTACTCGGTCTGGGTATTACCGGGCTTTCTGTTGTGCGCTATTTAACAAATAAAAAAGATCTTCCTGTAGTGCTAGATAGTCGTGATCAGCCACCTGCAAAAGATGAATTAACGAAAGATTTCCCGCAAATAAAATACCGCTTCGGTAGTTTTGATAAAAATATCCTTGCAAAAGCAAAACAGCTGGTTGTCAGTCCTGGTATTTCTGTTAAGACAGCAGCAATTGCACACGCGAAAAACTGTGGCGTTGAGGTCATAGGTGATATTGAAATATTTGCCAGAAATGCAGACGCACCGGTGATTGCGATTACTGGATCAAACGGTAAAAGTACGGTAACTACATTAGTCGGCGACATTCTCAGACAAGCTGGTCTTAAGGTGGCTGTTGGAGGAAATATCGGTGTGCCGGCGCTTGATTTGCTGGACAAAAATGCAGATGTATATGTTTTAGAATTATCGAGCTTTCAGCTTGAAACAGTGCAAAGTTTAAAGCCCGAGTCTGCGGTAGTGCTGAATGTTAGCGAAGACCATATGGATCGTTATGACAGTTATGGCGATTATATAACGGCTAAGCAACGGATATATTCTGGTGCCTTGCACTGTGTAATTAATCGCGATGATGAAATCGTTAGTAGTATGCGGACTGCAAAAGGCAGTATCAGTTTTGGTATCTCTGAGCCGACTGAAAATGACTATGGTTTACGAAGCATAAATGGAGAGAGATGGATCTGTAAAGGTCAAAGCAAGTTAATTAATAGCGCAGATTTACAGATCGGTGGTTTACATAATATTACCAATGTAATGGCGGCACTGGCTTTGTCTGACAGTTTCGAACTTGATCAAGAAAAAGTTATTAAAGCAGTAAAGCAGTTTGCAGGTTTGCCTCATCGAATGCAGCGGGTTGGCGTTAAAGATGGTGTCAACTGGTATAACGATTCGAAAGCCACCAATGTGGGTGCAGCAAATGCTGCGATTGCTGGCTTGCATGGCAAGGTCATATTGATTGCGGGTGGTGAGAGCAAAGATGCTGACCTTTCACTATTAAAAGAGGTGGTTGAGAAGCACGTTAAATTGCTGATTTTAATCGGAAGAGATGCCGATAAAATTGAACAGGTATGCCGCGGTATAACGGAAATTGTTCATGCAGTCACTATGAACGAGGCAGTAGATATTGCTAGTCAGTCTGCAATCAATGGCGATAATGTGCTGTTGTCGCCAGCCTGTGCCAGTTTTGATATGTTTGATAATTACGAACATCGCGGCGATGTATTTGTTGCGGCTGTCAGGGAGGTGCTGAAATGAGTGCCTTTATAGAAGCTGTAAGTTCGGTCAGTAAGAATACGGTTGTTAAAAAAGAACAAACGATTGAATTTGACCTGAAGCTGTTGACGGTTGCTCTGGTAATACTGTGTCTTGGGCTGGTCATGGTTTCGTCTGCATCGATTACTACAGCTGATCGTGATCTTGGTTCACCGTTCTATTATTTGCAGCGCCAATTACTTTCGGCACTACTAGGTCTGATCGCTGGATATATAGTCACCAGAGTGCGTCTGGTGTACTGGGAAAAATCGGGCATGCTGCTGTTAGGGATTTCGATGTTGCTGTTAGTGTTGGTGTTAATACCGGGTATTGGTAATACCGTTAATGGCAGCACCCGCTGGATACCACTCGGAATTTTCAATTTACAAGTGTCAGAACTGGCTAAATTATTTTTACTGATCTACACCGCAGGATATTTGGTCAGACATGGCAGTGAAGTGAGGACGACATTCTGGGGTTTTGTAAAACCAATGTTGCTGGTAAGTTTGGCTTGTCTACTGCTTTTATTAGAGCCAGATTTCGGTGCTACTGTAGTGATTATGCTGACAGTGATGAGCATGATGTATTTAGGCGGTGTACGCTTTTCACAGTTTTTTGCATTGATTGTTTCCTTTGCAGCTGCCGCAACTTTGCTAATTGTTTCGTCGCCATATCGTATGCAGCGATTAACCGCTTTTGTCAATCCGTGGCAAGATCCGTTTAACAGTGGCTTTCAGTTAACCCAGTCGTTAATCGCAATTGGTCGAGGTGCATGGTCCGGTACCGGCCTGGGTGGCAGTGTTCAGAAACTGTTTTATCTGCCAGAAGCACATACAGATTTTGTGTTTGCAGTTTATGCAGAAGAAACAGGGTTTATTGGCGTGATGTTATTACTGTTTTTATTTGGTTATTTTATTTTCAGGGCTTTTATTAACGGCAGACAAGCTGAAAAAAATGGCAATAAATTTGCAGCATTTACGGCCTTTGGTATTGCGACATGGTTGGGCTTGCAAGCATTTATAAATATTGGTGTGAATATGGGGCTGCTGCCAACAAAAGGGCTGACCTTGCCACTGATGAGTTATGGCGGAAGCAGCTTGGTTGTAAACTGTGTCGCAATCGGAATTCTTATCCGTATCAGTATTGAAAATGCATTGTTTGGAAAGCAGGCGATGTCCAGCTCCCGTAACAGGAGAGTTCAATGACAACGAAAACAGTGCTGATAATGGCGGGTGGTACCGGTGGACATGTGTTTCCTGCGCTGGCGGTTGCGGACTGTTTAAAAGCTAAAAATATCACGGTAGTTTGGCTCGGAACCAGGCAGGGTATTGAGGCCAAATTGGTTGTTGAGGCCGGTTACGATATTCGCTGGTTAAGTATCAGTGGTTTGCGTGGAAAAAATAAATGGTCACTGGTGTTGGCACCGTTTAAATTGTTTTTTGCTTGTTTGCAGGCGCTGCGGGTGATCATTGAAGTTAAGCCTGCTGCAGTGCTGGGTATGGGTGGGTTTGCCTCGGGTCCTGGCGGGCTGATGGCTTTTCTAACAGCTCGCCCATTGCTGGTGCATGAACAAAATGCAATTCCAGGAATGACAAATACATTACTGGCAAAAATGGCTGGTGTGGTGATGGAAGCATTTCCGAAAACTTTTAAGCCGTCTGATAAAGTGCATTTAGTGGGCAATCCTGTGCGTGAAAATATAGCGAAGATAAAGCCGCCTGCTGAACGATTAAAATCCCGAGGAAATAGATTAAAAATTCTTGTCGTCGGTGGCAGTTTGGGTGCGGCTGCATTAAACGAAGCGGTGCCAGCTATGTTGAGCTTGTCAGATAATCAGCAAAAGTATGAAGTTTGGCACCAAGCCGGCAGCAAAAACATTGCAACCACTCAAGCGATTTATAGCGAGTTTAATCTTGATGCTCGGGTAGACGCTTTTATTGACAATATGGCAGATGCCTACGAATGGGCAGATGTGGTTATTTGCAGAGCAGGTGCAATGACAGTTTCTGAATTGGCGATGGCCGGTATGGCATCAATTTTAATACCGTATCCTTATGCTGTTGATGATCATCAGACAGCGAACGCCGGTTTCCTTGTTAAAAATAATGCGGCCATTTTAATACCGCAAACAGAATTATCAGCAGAGCGACTGAGTCAGGAGCTTGTAGCGTTAACAGATGAGAAAATTATGAAAATGTCAGTGGCGGCACAAAATATTGCAACACCATCTGCGGCGCAAAAAGCAGCAGAGTTATGTATGTTAGCGGGAGGTTTGAAATGATTACTGATCACCCAATGCGAAAGATAACAAAAATCCACTTTGTTGGAATTGGTGGTGCCGGTATGTCCGGTATTGCTGAAGTGCTGGCAAATCTTGAGTATCAAGTATCGGGATCAGATCTGAATGAAAATGTAGCAACCAGGCGCTTACGTGATCTGGGGGTTAAAGTTACCATTGGTCATGATGCTGAAAATATCCATGACTGTGATGTTGTAGTGACTTCAACAGCTGTTAGCGAATCGAATCCGGAAGTCATGGCGGCCAGAGAGAAGCGCATACCCATTATTCCTCGCGCTGAAATGCTAGCAGAGCTGATGCGCTTTCGTTATGGCATTGCAGTGGCAGGAACACACGGTAAAACGACAACAACCAGTCTGGTGGCGAGCATATTGGCAGAAGCGGGTCTGGATCCGACTTATGTTATCGGTGGTAAATTAAACAGCTCAGCCAGTAATGCAAAACTGGGTGCGAGTCGTTATCTGGTAGCAGAAGCAGATGAAAGTGACGCGTCATTTTTATACCTGCAGCCAATGATGTCAGTGGTAACCAATATCGATGCCGATCACCTCTCTACTTATGGCGGTGATTTCGAAGTGTTAAAGAAAACTTTTATAGAGTTTTTACATCACTTGCCATTTTACGGCCGTGCAATTATGTGTGTCGATGATCCGGTTATCCGTGATGTTATTGCGCAAATAACAAGGCCAGTGATTACTTACGGTATAGACAATGAAGCAGATGTACAGGCCTCAAACGTAAGTTATGAAGCAATGCAGAGTCACTTTGATGTTTGTTTGCCGGAACGTGAGACAAAAATCAGTGTGACGCTGAGTCTGCCCGGAGAACATAATGTATTAAATGCACTGGCAGCAATTTCGGTGGCGCATCAGCTTGGCGTCGACGATGTGGTTATTCAAAAAGCATTGACAGGCTTTCAGGGAATTGGCCGTCGAATGCAACAATACGGTGAAATCAATACAGTCAGTGGCAAGATTACACTGGTGGATGATTATGGGCATCATCCGACCGAAGTCAATGCCAGTATTAAAGCGATACGAACAGCGTGGCCTGAGCGCCGGCTGGTGGTTGTGTTTCAGCCGCACCGCTACAGCAGAACGCATGATCTGTTTGAGGATTTCAGTCAGGTGTTAGCAACAACGGATGTGCTTGTGTTGTCGGAAGTTTATTCGGCCGGTGAATCTCCGGTTGCCGGTGCTGATGGCAGATCACTGGCAGCTGCGATCCGGGCCAGAGGTCAGGTGAACCCGGTTTTTGTTGAGGATATTGAACAGGTGCCGGAGGCGCTTCTGAATATTTTGCAGGATAAGGACGTGGTACTGACACTGGGTGCAGGAAGTGTTGGTGCCATGGCCAGTTGTTTGCCAGAAACCTTATCGAATAAGGAAGTGGTAGGTTAATGTCAGCAGTGGCCGACAATAATGTTAGGGGTGCGTTAATGTTAAACGAACCTATGTCTAAGCACACAACCTGGCGAGTTGGTGGTGTGGCAGATCACTATTTTATTCCGGCAGATGTAAATGATTTGAGTCTTTATCTTAAATCGTTAAACCAAAGTGAGAATGTCTTCTGGCTGGGTTTGGGTAGTAATTTGCTGGTGCGTGATGGCGGTATTCGTGGCAGCGTGATTGCTACAGCCAATGCGCTGACAGGTATTGAATTGTTAGAGGGCAATATGCTTGATGTCGGTGCCGGAGTGCCGTGTGCAATTTTGGCCAGATTTTGTGCAAGAAATGATTTAATAAATGGTGAGTTTTTTGCAGGAATTCCCGGTGTGGTAGGTGGTGCATTAAGAATGAATGCGGGTGCTTTTGGCGGTGAAACCTGGAATCACGTCGTTGAGGTAGAGACGATAAATCGTAAAGGTGATTTGAATTGGCGCTCCAGAAATGATTATGAAGTTTTATATCGCTCAGTGAAAGGCCACGATGAAGAATGGTTTGTAAAGGCGCGATTTAAGTTTGAATCGGGTGATGGTGTAAAAGCTGCGGATGATATTAAACAGTTGTTGTTAAAGCGTTCATTGACACAACCGACTGGTACGGCAAATTGTGGATCAGTATTTAAAAACCCGGAAGCTGGATATGCAGCAAAACTGATTGAAGAAGCAGGTCTGCGTAATCACAGAATCGGTGGTGCAGTGGTGTCGGATAAGCATACTAATTTTATTATTAATGATGGCAGCGCAACAGCGGCTGATATCGAAGAGCTTATTAATTATGTGCAGGTTCAGGTGTATAAAAAATCCGGGATAAAATTGTTACCGGAAGTTCATATCGTGGGTGAAAGAGAAGATGTCTGATCTTAAAAAACAATTCGGTAAAGTTGCAGTGCTAATGGGTGGCTGGTCTGCTGAGCGCGAAGTCTCTTTAAAGAGTGGTGATGCTGTGCTGGCAGCATTATTAAGTGCCGGTGTGGATGCCAGTGCTGTTGATTTTAAAAAAAATGATATTCAGCAGTTAAGTGGTTTTGATCGTGTGTTTAATATAGTGCATGGACGTGGTGGAGAAGATGGTGTGCTGCAAGGTCTGTTGGAGTTTATGGCGCTCCCTTATACCGGTTCGGGTGTGCTGGGGTCTGCGCTGGCGATGGATAAAATCCGAACTAAAGAAATCTGGAAAAGTCAGCAATTACAGACACCGGCTTACCGCACAGTCAGAGATTTGGCGGCGTGTTTAACGGCGATTGAAGAATTAGGGCTGCCGCTGATTATGAAGCCGGCACTGGAAGGATCGAGTATTGGTATCAGTAAAGTAACCGATATTGAGCAGGCAGAAGCAGCATTTGATCTGGCAGCAGGCTGTAATAGTGATGTTCTGGTTGAAGCATGGATTGAAGGTGAGGAATATAGCGCGTCAATTCTTAACAATCGTGTGCTGCCGCTGATCAAACTTAAAACGGCCAATCAGTTTTATGATTACGATGCAAAATACGTTTCTGATGCAACCGAATATATTTGTCCGTGTGGTTTGTCTGAGAGTAAAGAAATAGAAATGGCTGAGATTGCAACCAGAGCATTTGCTGCGATATCAGGTGCCGGTTGGGGACGAATTGATTTCATGCTGGATGCAGAGCAGAAGCCTTGGCTGATAGAAGCCAATACGGTGCCAGGTATGACCGATCATAGTCTGGTGCCGATGGCAGCCAGACAGGCTGGTTTAACTATGGAAGAGTTGGTACTTGAGATTCTGAAAACATCTGAGGAAAGGAATGTTTAAGCGCCAACATAAAAGAAAAAGCGCTGCTGTGCGTAAGAGTGTGCTGCCGGATAATGGCCGTGTGCAGGCGCGTATTATTAAACCGTTGTTGTTGATGCTGGTGGTCGGGGTCACGGTGTTTGCCATTAACAAAGTGTATTCGTCATTAGCGCTGTTCCCTGTTAAGCAGGTAAGGGTTGAGGGTGAGTTTAAATACCTTGATAAAGCCGGAGTAGAAAAGAAGATTGAGGAGCTGACTGTCGGTGGTTTTTTCGATATTAATATTGTTGCTATCAGAAACGAGTTGTTGACTATGCCATGGGTGAAGCGGGCTTTTGTGCGCAGAGAATGGCCGGATAAAGTTGTTATTCGTGTGGTGGAAAAACAGGCTGTTGCAAAATGGTTAACGGATTCAGTATTGACTGCAGAAGGCGAGTTGTTTTATCCGCCGGACATAATTGCTGTTGAGCCAATGGTAGAGCTTAGAGGTCCTGATAACAGGCATGGCTTCGTGTTGGATGAGTTTATGAAAATACAAAAAATGGTTTCACATGCTGATATTACAGTAACAGCACTTGAGCAGAATGAGAGACGATCCTGGAAGATGAAAGTTCAGGGTATGACAATTAATCTCGGGCGGAAAAATATCTATAAAAAAATTGAAAGTTTTGCTGCTGTGTATGCGTCTTTAATAAAGCCTCAGGTCAGTAAAATTAAACAGATAGATTTTCGCTTTACCAACGGTTTTGCTGTGGTATGGAAGACTAAGGCAGAAATAAATATGCATGCTGAATACAAAAACACAATATTCACGAATCAGAAAAGAGTGGATTTAACTTTGATGACGGGGACGATTAGAAATGTCTAAAAGATCAGAAAAAAATATGATTGTTGGTCTGGATATCGGAACGTCTAAAATCGTAGCGATAGTTGGTGAATACGATCCGGTCGCCGGCAGTGATGTGGAAATAATCGGTATTGGATCACATCCATCTCGAGGCTTAAAAAAAGGCGTTGTAGTCAATATTGAATCAACAGTCCAGTCTATTCAGCGGGCGATAGAAGAAGCCGAATTAATGGCCGGCTGCCAGATTAACTCGGTATATGCGGGAATTGCTGGCAGTCACATAAAAAGTATGAATTCACATGGCATAGTCGCGATTAAAGACCGTGAGGTCACGGCAGGTGATCTGGACAGGGTGATTGATGCGGCACGTGCGGTTGCGATTCCGGCTGATCAGAGGGTGTTACATATCCTGCCACAGGAATTCATTATTGATCAGCAAGAAGGTATTAGAGAGCCGATTGGTATGTCAGGCGTCAGACTAGAAGCAAAGGTGCACCTAGTAACCGGTGCAGTCGGTGCGGCGCAGAACATAATTAAATGTGTAAGGCGCTGTGGGCTTGAGGTTGATGACATTATTTTAGAACAGTTGGCTTCCAGTTACTCGATATTAACAGATGATGAAAAAGAGCTCGGTGTATGCATTGTTGATATTGGTGGTGGTACCACCGACATTGCGGTATTTGCTGATGGTGCAATCCGCCACACGGCAGTTATTCCTATCGCTGGTGATCAGGTGACCAATGACATTGCGGTTGCGCTGAGAACACCGACTCAGAACGCTGAGGAAATCAAAATAAAGTATGCCTGTGCGCTAAGGCAGCTGGCGAATCCTGATGAAACAATTGAAGTGCCGAGTGTTGGTGAACGAGCAGCCAGACAGTTATCACGCCAGACACTGGCAGAAGTGGTCGAGCCACGTTATGAAGAATTATTAATGCTGGTACAGGCTGAGCTGAGAAAAAGTGGTTTTGAAGAACTGATTGCGGCGGGTGTGGTGTTAACCGGTGGCAGCGCAAAAATGGACGGGGTTGTAGATCTTGCAGAAGAAATATTCCATATGCCTGTCAGGCTTGGCTACCCACAATATATTACTGGTTTGTCAGATGTTGTGAAAAATCCGATTTATGCAACCGGCGTCGGTTTGTTGTTATTTGGTCGACATAACCGTGACAGCGGCCAGGGTGGTTTTAGTGAAGAGTCGGGAATGAAATCTGTCTGGAGCAGAATGAAGAGCTGGTTCCAGGGTAATTTTTAAAAGTTTAAAGTATTTAAAAGTATTAAATTCGTGGTTACGGAGGAGTAAGAGCGATGTTTGAATTAATAGATTCAGTTAATCCAGGGGCAACAATTAAGGTCATCGGCGTTGGCGGTGGCGGCAGTAATGCGGTGATGCACATGGTGGAAAGTGGCATTGATGGTGTTGAGTTTATCTGTGCCAATACGGATTCGCAGGCGCTGCATAGTGCGGCAGGTGTAATGACCTTGCAAATCGGTAGCAATATAACCAAAGGACTGGGTGCCGGTGCCAATCCTGAAGTAGGACGACATGCTGCTTTGGAAGACCGTGAACGAATACAAGAGGCGATTAACGGCGCAGACATGGTCTTTATTACGGCCGGAATGGGTGGTGGTACTGGTACCGGTGCTGCTCCGATAGTGGCGCAGATTGCTAGAGAAATGGGAATTTTGACAGTAGGTGTTGTCACCAAACCTTTTGGATTTGAAGGATCGGGTCGTCAAAAGGTAGCAAACAGTGGTACCGATGAATTGAGCAAGCAGGTTGATTCATTAATTACCATTCCCAATGATAAATTGTTAAGCGTTTTTGGTCGTGAATTTGATCTGATGAATGCGTTTAAAGGAGCTAACGACGTATTGCATGGTGCTGTTCAGGGTATAACGGAGCTGATCACTCGTCCGGGAGTCATCAATGTGGATTTCGCGGATGTAAAAACGGTGATGTCACAGATGGGACAGGGCATGATGGGTAGTGGTCGTGCTTCCGGTGAAGATCGTGCGAAACTAGCGGCAGAATCAGCTATAGCCAGTCCTTTACTGGAAGACGTTAATCTAGCTGGAGCCAGAGGTATATTGGTTAATGTTACTGGAAGAGATCTGACCTTGGGTGAATTCCAAGATATTGGTGACATTATTTCATCATTTGCGTCTGAGGATGCTACGGTTGTGATGGGTACTGCCGTTGATGAAGCAATGGAAGATGAGTTAAGAGTAACCGTTGTAGCGACAGGCTTAGGCGTCTCAAAACCACAGGTTAATCCGGTAAAAGTGGTTCCGCGGCACTCTGATGGTAATGTTAATTATGACGCATTAACCACGCCGGCTATAGCCAGAAGACAGGCAAGTGAAAAAGGTATCGAGTTGCCGGATCACTATGATGGTGAGATTTTAGATATACCAGCATTCTTAAGAAAGCAGGCTGATTGATGATAAAACAGTAGATTTTGCTGAAAGTACAACGGCTGTTGGATGAGGGGGTATTTGGCGCAGGGCTTTATATATGGCTAGGAGTCAGGTATTATACGGGAATTAGACCGGTTTAAGTCGCCTCCGTGCGTGTTTTATGGTGAATCTTTGGCATTTGACGAAGTGAATCATAGAGCAGACTAAGTGCTTATATGGTTAAGTTAATCTAAGGGATTATGTGTCATAATATTTACCGTATATAAAGATATCTTGCAGTGGAGTAAGTAGTTACGTGATTAAACAGCGAACTTTGAAGAATGTAATCAGAGCAACAGGCATAGGATTACATACCGGTGAAAAAGTATATTTAACGCTTCGTCCAGCCGCGCCAGACACCGGTGTGGTTTTCAGACGCATTGATCTAGAACAGCCTGCTGAAATCATGGCAACAGCTGAAAATGTAAGTGACACGACCTTGTCAACAACCTTATCGAATGGCGATGTGCGCGTATCTACAGTCGAACACCTCTTATCGGCCATGGCTGGGCTGGGTATTGATAATGCCTATGTCGATTTGAGTGCAGCAGAAGTACCTATCATGGACGGCAGTTCAGGCCCGTTCGTTTTCTTATTGCAATCTGCCGGGATCATCGAACAGGAAGCTCCAAAACGTTTTATTCGAATTATCAAGCCAGTTATTATTGAATCTGATAACAAGTGGGCCAGGTTTGATCCGTTTGACGGCTTTAAAGTGAATTTCAGCATCGATTTTAATCACCCTGTTTTTAACGGCTCTCCGAGTGCAGCTGAGATTGATTTTTCTACTACATCATTCGTAAAAGAAGTTAGTCGGGCAAGAACCTTTGGATTTATGAGTGATCTGGAAAAATTAAGAGCTCAGAATCTGGCTTTAGGCGGCAGTATGGATAATGCTATCGTTGTTGATGAGTACCGGGTGTTGAACGAAGATGGCTTACGTTATGAAGACGAGTTCGTTAAACATAAAATTCTTGATGCTATTGGTGATCTGTACTTATTGGGTCATAGCTTAATAGGTGCTTTCTCGGGATATCGTTCGGGTCATGCACTGAACAATAAACTAATTAAAACTCTGGTTGCTGATGAGTCGGCTTGGGAAGAAGTGACATTCGAAGACGAAGAAGCGGTGTCTCCGATATCCTATGCGCAGCCAGTACAGGCTTATTGAGCTGACTTTTCAGACAGGCGAAGCAGGGCGTTTTTGAGTTCTTCGTCTGTTAAAGCTTCAGCTGTCTGACGTATGAGTCTGGCGGAATCAGCAGAAAGAACAGGGCTGTGTTTAACCGGTTTGCTTTCAGGCTGAATAGGCTGCTCAAACTTGATTTGTAATGTATTGATAGGGATGTTCAGTTGTTTTTGCAGGCTGCTAATAATCGTTTTATGCTGAGTGCGTAAGCGGGCAGCCCAGACAGGTGAATCTACTAACAATACAAGAACTTGATTGGCATAATTGGCTGCTTTAATATGTGCGTGCGATGCTGCTGGTAATAAAGGTAGAATATGCGCGTTAAGCTGGTCCAGTAACAGGCTTTTTTCTGTTATACGAGCCGAGATAAAACGGTTGATTGAATGCATAAGTTTATGTGTTCACAAAAGTTAATTTGGATTATTCAGGCAATAATGGCTGAATAACGGAATCATTCTACAAGATACTAATACTATGAATATAATTTTATTAACAAAATTTCGTGGCAGACCATGCAGGGTACAGATTGATCATCCGTTCCAGTTGTCATTATTAAGTGTCGTCCTGTTTATGTTTATGGGAGTCGCTGGTTTTATCGGTTACAAAACAGGTATCAGCGTTAAAAATGATAATCAGATTACCGTTATTTATGATCAGTTGACGCAGCAAAGAGAAGATATTGGCGAAGCCAGACTCAATACTCAGGCTGAACTCGATGCGCTGGTTAGGCGCTCAGGTCAGCTTCAGGCACATGTTATACGTTTAAATGCGCTCGGTCAGAAAGTGATGAAGCTGGCAAAAATGGACCCTGAAGAATTTGACTTTGGTAATCCTCCGGCTATTGGTGGTCCGGTTGAAGAAGAATCTGCGACCAAGACCAAGATTAATTTTAATGGTGTGATTGATGAAATGTTCACGATACTAGACGATCGCGAACAGCAGTTAACAGTACTTGAAAATGTCCTTATGACGACGCATATGGCTGAAGAGGCGTCTCCTGAAGGACGACCTATCAAGCGAGGCTGGATTTCTTCATTTTTTGGCATGCGCACTAACCCGTTCTCCGGTAAGCACGAAATGCACAAGGGTATGGATTTTGCCGGCAAGATGGGTAGTAAAGTATATGCTGTGGCTGGTGGTGTCGTTACCTGGTCAGGGCCGCGATATGGTTATGGTAATCTGGTAGAAATCAGTCATGGTAATGGTTATGTGACCAGATATGGGCACAATGCAAGCAATATTGTTATTGTTGGTGAAGCGGTTAAAAAAGGTCAAATCGTCTCTTTAATGGGCTCGACTGGGCGTTCAACTGGGCCTCATGTGCATTTTGAAGTACTTAAAAAGGGTAAGCGAGTTGATCCGCTGAAGTTTGTACAAGCCAGAAATTAATTAAAAATGCCACGGACGGCGCAGTAAATATATATTTTTCGAGAAGATTCCGTATAAATTCCGTCTATACCTAGCCTTATTCTTATCATCCCTTATCTAACGTAAATTTTATCTTATCCTGAGGTGCAAACTCAGGCATAATATGCCTGTTCTGAAAATCACGGGATATATTTCCGTTCTCATGCAAGCTATTGATTCTTCTAATGATATATAGTTTTTATGCAGGCTGACAATGACTGGGTTCGGTGAGCTTTTATTAGATTTTTCACGGCTCTGACTCGGGATTTTTAGTAAGCGATTTTTCACAGCCATTTTAAGATTAAATGATGTGTTGTTGGTTTGCTCAGCTCTCATGCTGATTTATATTTTGGGGACGTTAGCGCTTTTCAACGACTGTTGTGGCGCTAATATCAGTATTTTAATTTAAGGGTGTTTCAATGATTAGTAAGCTTGTGCGTAAAATAATTGGAAGTCGTAATGACAGACAGGTAAAGCAATACTGGAAAGTCGTTGAAAAAATTAATGCCCTTGAAGGTGATTTTGAGAGCTTATCTGATCAGGAACTTGCTGCTAAAACGATTGAGTTTCGGCAACGACTAAAAGAAGGCTCAGATTTAAATAGCTTGTTACCTGAAGCCTTCGCAACAGTACGAGAAGCTGGTAAGCGGGTTATGGGCATGCGACATTATGATGTCCAGCTGATTGGTGCAATGGTATTGCACGATGGCAAGATATCAGAAATGCGCACCGGTGAGGGTAAAACACTGGTAGCCACACTAACGGTATACCTTAATGCGCTGGAAGAAAAAGGTGTTCATGTAGTAACCGTTAACGATTATCTGGCTAAGCGCGACTCAGAATGGATGGGTAAACTTTACAGTTTCTTAGGTCTGAGCACAGGTGTTGTGATTGGAGAGATGGATTCGCTGGCTAGGAAACAGGCTTACGCCTGTGATATTACTTATGGTACCAACAACGAATTCGGCTTTGATTATCTGCGAGACAATATGGCTTTTACCGCTGATGAAAGAGTTCAGCGTAAATTGAACTATGCCATTGTTGATGAAGTTGATTCAATTTTAATCGATGAGGCTAGAACGCCTTTGATTATCTCCGGTCCAACTAATGATAACTCTGACCTGTATCAGGTTATGAACCGACTGGTTAAAGTTTTAGAAAAAGGCGAGGAGTCGAAAGAAGAAGGTGGTCAACCAACCGGTGATTTCACAGTTGATGAAAAGTCCAAACAAATTCATCTGACGGAACAAGGTCACGAGAAAATTGAACAGATGCTGATTAGGGAAGGCATTCTTCCATCAGATGAAAGTTTATACAGTGCGGCAAATATTAATCTGGTGCATTATATTAATGCAGCTGTGCGTGCTAACGCCATGTATCAGAAGAATGTACAGTATATCGTGCAGGATAATGAAGTTGTTATTGTCGATGAATTTACCGGACGCACCATGCCTGGCAGACGTTGGTCTGAAGGACTGCATCAGGCGGTAGAAGCCAAAGAAGGCGTGCTGATCCAGAATGAAAACCAGACGCTGGCGTCAATAACGTTTCAGAATTACTTCCGTCTTTACAATAAGCTGGCCGGCATGACCGGAACAGCTGATACCGAAGCCTTCGAATTTCAGTCCATTTATAATCTTGAAGTCATTATCGTGCCTACAAATGTTGCTGTGGCGAGGATCGATTATACCGATCTAGTGTATTTAACTCACGAAGATAAGTTTCTGGCGATTGCTGAAGATATTAAAGATTGTGTTAGTAAAAAACAGCCAGTGCTTGCAGGTACTGCATCGATAGAGGCATCTGAATTACTGTCGAAGTTATTGTCTCAGATGAAGATCACACACGAAGTTTTGAATGCAAAGCAGCATGAGCGTGAAGCCCATATCATCGCTCAGGCTGGTCGTCCCGGTGTGGTCACCATTGCAACGAATATGGCAGGACGCGGTACCGATATTGTGCTTGGTGGTAGCCTTGAGTTTGAGCTTGCAGAGTTAGGTGAAAAAGCCGATGTAGAAAAGGTAACAGCTGATTGGCAGAAACGACACGATGCCGTGTTAGCTGCTGGTGGGCTGCATGTCATTGGTTCTGAGCGGCATGAATCGCGCCGCATTGACAACCAGTTACGAGGCCGTGCCGGTCGGCAGGGTGATGCCGGTTCGTCACGCTTTTATCTGTCATTAAACGATGACCTTATGCGTATCTTTGCATCAGACCGGGTTGCTGGCATGATGCAAAAATTGGGTATGGAAAAAGGCGAAGCAATAGAGCACCCATGGGTTAGCCGTGCGATAGAAAATGCCCAGCGTAAAGTCGAAGGCCATAACTTTGATATGCGAAAACAACTGCTTGAATACGATGATGTAGCGAATGACCAGCGTAAAGTTGTTTATGAGCAGCGCAATGAGTTAATGGACCAGGATGATGTCAGCGACATTGTGACCAATATCCGCGCTGATATTGTCAGCAATGTTTTCAGTGCCTATATTGCACCGGGCAGTGTTGATGAATTATGGGATGTGGCCGGGCTGCAAGAAGCGCTGGAGACAGAATTTGGACTTAAGCTTTCATTACAAAAGTGGTTAGACGAGGATGACGAACTGGATGAAACCGCTCTGAGTCAGAAGATTTATTCCGAGTTATCAGCTGCGTATCAGGCGAAAGAAGAAAATGTCGGCCCGGAAGTACTGCGTCGCTTTGAAAAATATATTATGTTGCAGGTGCTCGATAGTCACTGGAAAGATCATCTGGCAGCTATGGATTATCTGCGTCAGAGTATCGGTTTGCGAGGCTATGCACAGAAAAATCCAAAACAAGAATATCGTCGTGAATCATACGAGATGTTTTCACAGATGCTGGATCAGATTAAACAGGAAATTATTTCGGTTTTATCTAAAGTACAGATTCAGACAGAATCAGAAGTTTCAGAGCTTGAACGCCAGCAACAGCATGACGAAAACATGATTTTTGCACATGACAAAGCTGAAAATTTAACACAGGCCAGTACCGACTCAGATGATGAGAAAGCTCAGCCGTATGTCAGAGAGCAACAAAAGCTGGGGCGTAATGAGCCATGCTGGTGTGGTTCTGGTAAAAAATTCAAACAGTGCCACGGCAAGCTAAGCTAAGCGATGACAGTTAATCTAAAAGAAGTGACCCAGCTGTCGGCAGTTAAAGGCATCAGATTAGCGGCTGCTGCCTCAGGTATTAAAAAAAATAATGCAGTAGATATGGTGCTGATTGAAATCGGTAAGGGAGCGAGTTGTGCGGCTGTATTTACACAAAATCGCTTTCGTGCAGCACCGGTTGTGCTTGCAGAGCAACACTTAGCACAGGCTGTACCGCGCTTATTACTGATTAATTCCGGCAATGCCAATGCCGGTACAGGTGAGACTGGCTTACAAAATGCTTTGCGAAGCTGCGAGATTGCTGCAAAAGCTTTGGGTTGTGAAAAAAACCAGATACTGCCTTTTTCAACCGGAGTAATTGGTGAGAATTTACCAATAGCTTGCTTCGAGAAAACCCTGCCAAAACTTGTTAATCAACTAGAGACGGATAACTGGCTAGCTGCGGCCAAAGGCATTATGACCACTGATACAGTGGCAAAAGGTGTCTCAAAAGAGATTGATATTGAGGGTGAAACAGTCACTTTGACAGGGATTGCCAAAGGCTCTGGCATGATCAAGCCGAATATGGCTACCATGCTGTCTTATCTGGCAACTGATGCGAAGATTTCTGCTGATTTATTGGCGGAGTGTTTAAAAGCAGCCGTCGAGTCGTCTTTTAATTCGATAACGGTTGATGGTGATACATCAACCAATGATAGCTGTGTACTAATCGCCACGGCTGAATCTGCTGCAGCAGAGATTGTCAAACCTTCACCAGGCTATCATTTGTTCATGGATGCATTGAACGAAGTCATGCAGACGCTTGCACAATCGATCATCCGCGATGCAGAAGGCATTACAAAATTTGTCGAAATAAAAGTACTTAATGCTCCGACCTATCAGGATGCAAAAACAGTAGCTTATACAGTGGCTCATTCGCCACTGGTTAAAACCGCTCTGTTTGCCAGTGACCCTAACTGGGGAAGGATACTGGCAGCTGTTGGTCGTGCTGAAATTGATAAACTTGATGTTAATCAGTTGTCTATTTATCTGGGTGATGTCTGTATCGTGAAACACGGTGCACGAGCAGATACATATACAGAAGCAGCAGGCCAGCAAGTGATGTCGGCATCAGAACTGACTATTACAATTGACCTTGCAATGGGTAACAGTAATGCCACTGTCTGGACTTCAGACTTATCCTATGACTATGTAAAAATTAATGCGGAATATCGTTCGTAATAATGACTGAGCCTTTGCAGGTAGCTGTTGCTGTAATTTTAAGAGGCAATCAGGTGCTGATAAGTAAGCGTTCTGCTTCAGTTGATCAGCCGGATATGTGGGAATTTCCAGGTGGTAAAATAGAGCAAGGTGAAACAGACAGCGGTGCATTGATCCGAGAGCTTAAGGAAGAACTGGGGATTGATGTGATGCAATATCACTATCTGTTTGCAGTGAATTATGATTACAGCGGTAAACAAGTCTGTTTGCAAGTCTATATAGTTTCAGAGTACAGCGGTCGAGAGCAGAGCCTGGAAAATCAGCCGTTGCAGTGGTCGGCGATAGATAAGCTGTCATCACTGCGCTTTCCTGCTGCCAACAAAGTGATTATAAAAGCCATCAGTTTACCCGATATGATACAGATCACCGGTCAGTTTACATCGCTTAGTGACTTATTACGCAGAGCCGAGCTTTGTCTTAAAAACGGTGTACGGATGATTCAGTTCAGGGCTCATCAGCTCAATGATGAAGATTTTCTTGTTCATGCCAAAGCGTTGCTCGAGTTATGCAAACGCTACAATGCGAAACTGATTATAAACAGGGCTCTGGAGGTGGCGCTAAAAGTTAAGGCGCATGGTGTTCATCTCAACCGGCATCAGCTAATGAAATATAAGAAACGCCCCGAGCTCTACGATAGATTATTGTCTGCCTCCTGTCATAATCAGACTGAGCTGAAACAAGCCGAAGTACTTAATGTCGATTTTTGTTTTCTATCGCCTGTCAAACAAGCCAGAAGTCATAACGCTGGTATTGCTCTGGGTTTCAGTCAGTTTGCTGCGTTAACCGCAGGTTGTACGCTGCCTGTGTATGCTCTGGGTGGTATGTTGCCGTCAGATTTATTACGGGTCAAGACGGCAGGTGGTATTGGTATAGCGGCAATCTGTGGGCACTGGCAATGAAAAGCAACAGGCTTTCTGCTGTATTGGCTGTTGTCCTGCTGACAATAATTATTGCCGGGCAATATTTTTTTAGACAGAGTAGTCCAGAAAATAAATCGGTACTGTATTCTGCTTGCCGGTTAACAACTGAGGACTGCCCGTTGCAATACGATACGGCAGCTTACACTGTTTCAATTTCGGATGATGTGAAAGCACTGCGGCCATTTTTTATTAGCATTACAGATCCTGCGCAAAAAATTACAAAGGCAGTGTTGAATCTTAAAATGAGAGAGATGGATATGGGGCAGAATCGTTACACCTTTAGCCGGGTTTCTGCAGACAGCTGGCGTGCAAAAGTGATTATTCCAGTTTGTACTAGCGGTAAAAGAAACTGGCTGATTGAGTTATCTGTTGATGATCAGACAAGCTCGAGAATAACAGTCTTTGAAATAAACATATAATAGCAATAGCGAATGATTATAAGCAGCACTTACAGAGAATAAAATCAACATTCTCCGTAGCCTGCTGTGGCGTCGAGTAATAACTTTGGCTGGATAAAAAGCGTATTGAAAAACGGTGTTTCCCGGCACTGATTTCGGGAAAGTAGTTTGAGTTGTTGGGAACTGCAACACGGATCAGTTGGTAGGGTTTGGAAAATTCAAGATTATCTTGATAAAAGCCATGTTCAGCCAGCTGATCAATTTCTTCTGCGCTGTTGCGGATAACGGTTAAGGTTAGTTTGATGGCATCATTTAATGGTTTAAAACAGATATTCCATTCTGATAACTGATGCAAGCGCAGCTCTGATGGTTGATTTACCCACTGCAAATAAAGCGGTGAATCAAAATTTCCGCTGCTGCCGGGCAAAATGCTTTTTTGCTTTGCAGCATTCAAAATAATGTTTGTCTGCAGTGTGTTACCGATAACACCATTATGGTGATGTAGCTCAGTGGACAGTTGTTTTAGCTGCTCGATCAGTTGTATTGATTTTTTTTCGTTCCCAGTTGATGCTGAAAGGGAGTTTTCCGTAATGGTTTGCTGGCGTTCCAGCTCTTTAATGACTTCGGTTTTAATGTCGGTACGACTGGTGAAAGCGAGTATGTCATTAATAACATTGACAGCAATAGTGTTGTCCCAGACGCTTTTAGCTTTGGAAAAGTAGTTGAGTTGGTCGAACAGTAGCTCAAGACGCAACATAGTGCGCAGACGTTTATTTAAAGGTTGCTCGTATATCTGGTAATCTTTCACGGCGATAAGTCTGTTGAGTTCAGTCTTTAAATAAAAGAGTGTTTATATCTTATAACCAGAGCTGAGGCAATCTCTTTAGGCTTAACGATGAGATGGGGCTGCCGAAAGGTTTAAAAATAATTGATGTAGCTGCTCTACATCTGTTCTCAGTGTGTCAACTGAGCTGTTATTGCTTATTACATAATCAGCCTGTTTTATTCTTTCATCTGTGCTTATCTGGTTTTTAATAATGGCTTCGATATCAGTTGCAGAGCGATCATCTCTTTGCATAACGCGTGTAATTCGGAGATCATCCGGGCAGTCAACTGCCAGTGTTACATTGAAACGTGCCTGATGCTGGCCTTCAAATAATAATGGGACGACGATAATACAATAGACAGAGCTGCTGCTTGCGACCTGTTGCTCTGCAATCAGCCAGATCAGCGGGTGCATAATGTTTTCCAGCAGTTGTTTTTTTTGGTTCGAAGTAAATACAATGCGAGCGAGTTTTTTTCTGTCTATGGCGTCGTCTGCTGTAAGAATTTCGCTACCAAATGTATCAATCACGGCCTGATAGGCGGGACCATCAGGCTGGCTTATCTGATGAGCAATCAGGTCGGTGTCAATGATGTCTATATTGTATTCGGAAAAAAGACGGGCGACAGTCGATTTTCCGCTGCCAATTCCACCGGTTAAACCAACCCGGAACATTGCTAGTTTAAATACCAGCGGATGATTTGGTCGCCCCAAATCATGCTAATCCAGCCAGCGATGGCTAAGTAAGGTCCAAATGGAATCGGTATATCGCGCTGGTGTTTAGTCATTGCAATCATCAGTATGCCGATCACCGCACCGCTAGCAGAAGACAAGATGATGATCAGAGGCAGTTGTTCCCAGCCGAACCAGGCACCAAATAATGCCAGCAGCTTAAAATCACCATAGCCCATACCTTCTTTGCCGGTCACTAGCTTAAATAGCTGGAAAACCGACCACAAGATAAGATAACCTGCGACCGCTCCAATAATACTGTTGACTGGATCGGAAAAGACACTGAAAAGGCTGATGAGTAAACCCAGCCATAAAACGGGCAGGGTAATATCATCGGGCAAAATTAATTTATGCAGGTCGATAACGGACATGGCAATCAGTGACCAGGTCAGCATCAGCGCAAAAAGCGTCTGCAGAGAAACACCAAAGCGCAAGGCAACGCCCAGCGACAGCAAAGCGGTCAGCAGTTCAACTAAGGGGTACTGTATCGGGATCGGAGTCTTGCAGTTACTGCATTTGCCAGCTAGCAACAGATAGCTGATTAGCGGGATGTTTTCCCATACCCGGATTTTATGATGACACTGCGGGCAGCTTGAGGCTGGCCTGGATAATGTCATCTTATCTTCTGTTTGCGGACTCTGTTGCAGTAATTCACGGCACTGGCTTTTCCAGTCCGCTTCCAGCATTAATGGCAGCCGGTAGATAACCACATTAAGAAAACTACCAATAGTCAGACCAAGCAGTGTAACGAAGGTATAGAACATCGCAGGCTGTTGAAGAAAAAAATCAATGATATTCACAGCAGATCCTAATCTATATGGCATCGCCCATCTTAAAGATAGGCAGGTACATAGCGATTACAAGACCGCCAATAACAATAGCGAGGAAAACCATGATCATTGGTTCCATCAATGCGGTCAAAGAATCCACAGCATTATCGACTTGCTCTTCGTAATAATCGGCGACCTTGCTGAGCATGTCATCAAGTGCGCCTGATTCTTCACCGATAGCGACCATCTGGATGACCATGTTTGGAAATAACCCGGACTGTTGCAGACTAATTTGAAGTTGCTGTCCAGCAGCAATGTCATCACGAACACGTAAGATGGCTTTGGTATAGATCCGGTTGCCAGCCGCACCTGCGACCGAATTCATGGCTTCTACTAAGGGTACACCGGCGGCAAACATGGTGGATAGGGTTCTGGCAAAGCGGGCAATCGCCGATTTATTCGTTAGTTCACTAATCACGGGTGCTTTAAGAACAAAACCATCAAACCATAGATTAAAGGCCTCTGATTTTTTCTTAAGCGTTTTAAAACCATATATAGTACCGCCTATGCCAGCAAAAATAATGTACCAGTTAGCAATAAAGCTGTCGGATAGCCCGACCACAAATTGGGTGAAAACAGGCAGCTCTGCTCCAAAACCTTTAAACATATCGGCGAATACCGGCACCACAAACATCAAAAGTATTGCGGTTACTGCAAAGGCGACAACAAGCACTGAAACCGGGTAGACCAGTGCTTTTTTGATCTTGGCCTTTAGTGATTCAGATTTTTCTTTATAAGTGGCAATTTTTTCCAGCAAGGTTTCAAGCGCACCGGCTTGCTCACCAGCATCGACCAGGTTGCAAAATAAGTCATCAAAATAATCAGGGTGTTTTTTTAAGGCTTGGTGGAATGTGCCGCCGGCTTCCACATCGGTCTTTATTTGCAGAATTAATGTTCGCATGCTTGGGTTGTCATGGCCTTCACCAACAATACCAAAAGCCTGTACTAATGGTACACCGGCCTTGAGCATGGTAGCGAGCTGACGACTGAATACGGCAATATCACCCGGCGTAATTTTTTTAGCACCACCGCCAAATAAAGGCTGTGGTTTCTTTTTGACTTTTTTAGGGATTATCCCCTGTTTACGTAAACTGGCTTTAACCAAGTCTGCGCTCAGGGCCGATTCTTCGCCCTTGATCTTGCGGCCTTGTTTGTTAACACCTTCCCATGCAAACTGTACTTTTTTGGCCGCCTTTGGTGATTTCTTAGCCATCTCTTAATCCTTGGTCACGCGGTTTAATTCTTTCAGTCCCATTACGCCGGCTTTAACCTTTTTCAGTCCTGAGCGGCGTAAATCATCGATACCTTCTTTTGCTGCCTGATCGGCAAGATCCATCGCATTACCGTTTTGCATGATGACCCGTCCCATTGCTTCTGAGATCGGCATGACCTGATAGATACCAACACGGCCTTTATTGCCGCCATCACAGTGCTCGCAGCCGACTGGTTTGTATATGGTCAGACCTTCGGCAATGTCTTCTTCGGTAAAGCCTTCCTCTAGTAAGGCTTCTTTTGGCAGCTCGTCAACGGTTTTACATTCCGGGCATAATCGCCGGCCCAGACGCTGGGCGATAATCAAATTGACGGCAGATGCTATGTTAAAAGGCGGTACGCCCATATTAATCAGACGTGCCAGAGTTTGTGGTGCATCGTTAGTGTGCAGGGTTGACATCACCATGTGGCCAGTTTGCGCGGCTTTAATGGCTATTTCTGCTGTTTCCAGGTCACGAATCTCACCGACCATAACAATATCGGGATCCTGTCGTAAAAAAGCCCGAAGTGCGCTCGAAAAAGTTAAACCGACCTTGGGGTTTACATTAACCTGATTGATACCTTCCAGATTAATCTCGACCGGGTCTTCCGCAGTGGAGATATTGGTATCTTCGGTATTGAGAATGTTCAGACCGGTGTACAGTGAAACCGTTTTACCACTACCGGTAGGGCCGGTGACCAGAATCATGCCGTAAGGGTTGGCCAGTGCGTCGAGGTAAAGCTGTTTCTGGTCTTCTTCATAACCGAGTACATCGATACCGAGCTGAGCACTTGATGAGTCGAGAATACGTAAAACGATTTTTTCACCAAACAGTGTCGGGCAGGTGTTAACACGAAAATCAATCGAACGACTTTTAGAAATGTTCATCTTGATTCGGCCATCCTGCGGGACGCGTCGCTCTGCAGTGTCCATTTTTGACATGACTTTGATACGTGCGGTAATACGCGGAGCCATGTTTAAAGGTGGTGAGGCAACTTCACGCAAGATGCCATCGATACGAAAACGTACCCGGTAGCGTTTTTCATAAGGTTCAAAATGCAGGTCAGATGCTTTTTTATTAATCGCATCAAGAAAAACTTTGTTAACAAAACGTACCACCGGCGTGTCATCAACATCGCTGGTATCGGTTTCTTCTTTATTGTGATCATCTTCGTCTGAGAATTCGACATCATCGAGGTCGTCATCCATCAGGTCTTCCATACCGGAAGCAGGACTATCGAGAACTTTTTCAATCAGTGCATCGAGTTTGTCGATTTCGCAGAGGATGGCTTCGGTATTAGTACCGGTTTGGAACTTGATTTCCTCTAAAGCAATCTGGTTGGCCGGATCGGCGATGCCGATATAAAGACGATTGCCGCGTTTGAAAAGTGGTATGGCCTGGTGTTTGGTGATCAGTTTGTGGTCAACAATATCAATCGGTAAAGTTTCCTGATCAATCACCGAAAGATCGATTAAAGGAATACCAAATTCCTGGGAAGCCGCCACAGCAATTTTTTGAGCAGACAGTGCGTTAGCCAGCACTAACTGCTTAATGAAGGAGTTATTGTCTTTTTGAGCCTGTTGCTGTGCGTTGACGGCTGTGTCTTCAGTGATCAGTCCATCAAGAATCAGTTTGCGCGCAAGGCCGGTTAATTTGGGTGCTGTAGCCATTTTTTTTATTTTTCCATTTAGCTACGCAAGAGTATAGTTGATTTATAAGTTAATAAAAGGCCCTAAGTTATCGATATATATGTTTTTTTTGATAAATGTTATCGATTGATATTGATAATGGTTGTGAGATTTTATCAAACGCAAAAAAAATCCGCCGAAGCGGATTTTTTCATATTGCTTTATGTGGTGAAAATAACAGACGTTATTAGCACAGACCTAAGGCATAGCAAGAGCCTGTATTAGTAGTCCACTTAACATTGCCACCAATACCTGATGTCATTGTTGGTACCATAATATAAGTGACGCCAGCTGCTTCGCCATAACCTGCAGTAGTTGTTGTTGCGGTAATAACGCCATCTGCTGTAGTGATTGAAATGGTAGAGCCTTGCAATGCAATTGCAGCAGCATCTGGTGGTAATTTACCTAAACGACCTTCCCATGCGCCACTAGCTGAAGCAGCGCCACTTGAGTTAAGACCGCCAGTACCGTCACAAGCTGTTAAGTCTTTTTTCTCTTGTGCGCAGAATTCTACGCCGACTTTCCAGTCACCAGCGGCCAATGAAACGACCTCTTTAAATTCTGATTTACTAATGAAGTTTTGATATTGAGGTACAGCGATTGAAGCCAGAATACCGATGATCGCAACAACGATCATTAATTCGATCAGGGTAAAGCCTGATTGTACTTTTTTAGAAATTTGCATGTGTTTCTCCATAATGCTGTGAAAGCTGTTGTGTTATAAACCCATTGAGGTTGAAAGATATATAGCAGGCTCTGTGCCAATCACAGGTATTATTTTTTTTATCTTTTAAATCAGTAGGTTAATAGATGATGTGAATATTGTGCGCTATTGCGGCGTAACAGTGTGCTGACAAAAATGTCATATTGTGACACTTTTGTCAGCATCTGACCGTTAGAGGTTTAGTGTTTTCTAATATTGATGGCTAATAACCCGGTCAGTTTATTGTCAGCGTTGCGTCCGGTTCTTGGTGTTTATTCAATCTGCATTTTATCCATGCGGTATCTCAGTTGGCGTAAGGTAATGCCTAAAATTTTAGCGGCGGCGGTCTTATTCCAGCGTGCTTTTTCCAAAGCTTCGGTGATGGCTTGTTTTTCAAGTTGCTCGAGTGAGGATGCAGCGGTCTTGTCAGAGTCTGCGGCAGGCTGAGGTGCTGCCGCTTTGTCTACTTGCGACAAGTTAAGATCTTCGCGCTGAATACTGTTATTTTCCGCCAGTGCGATGGCCCGTTCAAGAATGTTTTCAAGCTCACGTATATTGCCGGGGTAGGAGTAGGAGAGCAAGGCGTCTAATGCGCCGGCTGTCAGACGCGGTTCGGCAATGGATAATTTGTCACAGAGCTTTTTGATTAGGGCTTTGGCTAATAAAGGGATATCTGTGATTCGAGTGCGCAGGCTAGGGATTTCCAGTTCAATGACATTGATGCGATAAAATAAATCCTGTCGGAACTGGGCTTTTTCAACCATCTCGGCCAGATCGCGGTGGCTGGCACTTAAAATACGTACATCAACGGCTGATTCCTGTTGTGCGCCAATCGCGCGTATGGCTTTTTCCTGAATCGCGCGCAGCAGTTTAACTTGCATGTGCAAGGGCAGCTCTGCGACTTCATCCAAAAACAAAGTGCCGCCATTGGCAACCTGAAACAATCCCTGCTTGTCACTGGTCGCGCCGCTAAAGCTGCCTTTTAAGTGGCCGAAAAATTCGCTTTCCATCAGATCGGCCGGAATAGCGCCGCAGTTGACTGGCACAAAGTTGGCATCTTTGCGTGGTCCTTCGTCATGAATCATGCGGGCTGCGAGTTCTTTGCCACTACCGGATTCGCCATGGATAAAAACCGGGGCCTGGCTGCGGGATAGTTTATTGATTTTCTGAATCAGGCTTTTAATAGCCGGTGATTCGCCTAGCATTTTTTGCGACGGGGCTTCGGCCTCTGCTGATGCCCGTTGGGTATCAGGTTTTGATGCGGCTGGTAATTTAATCGCAGAGCTGACCAGATTGCGCAGAATATTGATGTCCAGAGGCTTGGACACAAAATCAAAAGCACCGGCTTTTAAAGCACTGACGGCCGATTCCATATTGCCGTGAGCAGTAATCACTGCGATCGGTAACTCTGGCCGGACTTGCTGACAATATTCAACCAGCTCAATGCCGTTGCCATCCGGCAGTTTCATATCGGTCAGACATAAATCAAAATGCTGGCTCTCGATCAGTTCAAGTGCATCATTGTAATTGAGCGCTGAGCGTGATGTCAGGCCCATACGGCCCAGAGTGATTTCTAATAATTCACAGATATCCGGTTCATCATCGACAATAAGAATATGTTTTGTGCTCATATCAGGCGCTGATTTCCTGCTTGGGTATTTGGTTTGCCGTGGTCTTCTGTTGTATTGCTGTTGTCATAGTTATCGTCGATGCTGTTGCTTTTGTGACTGGCTAAAAAATTAATTCTGAAACAGCTGCCACCACGGGGTAAGGGAATATAACGAATTTTAGCACGATTACTCTCAACCATTTCTTTGGTGATATACAGGCCCAGACCGGTGCCGGCAGAACTGGTGGTGAAAAACGGGTCGAATATCTGGTGTACCAGCTCTGGGGGAATACCCTTGCCGTTATCGATAATATCCAGAAACGGGTGTCTTGAGTCAAGCGTAACGCCGCCCAGTAATTGAATGGCCGTCTGTTGTTTTTGTTTCTGGCTGTGCGAGAGCGCATTGCTACAAAGATTCCAGATAACCTGATGCAGGTGTGAAGCATCAAATAATATCTCGGTGTCTCTGGGGGTAATCTCAATCAGCAGTTGATCCTGATTGAGGCCCTGTGAGCTGCAAAATTCGATTTTAAAGGCTTCCAGCCAGTTAAAAAGATTAATACTTTCACGGTTGCTGGCGTTTTGTCGTGATAATTGCAGAATGTTCTCGATGGTGTGATTGAGACGCTGCACCTGTGTGGTAATAATGCTGCTGAGTTTAATATTTGAACTGTCTTTTAAGGTTTCAGAGAGTAGCTGCGCGGCATGGTTGATGGCGCCCAAAGGATTGCGAATTTCATGTGCAATACTGGCGGTTAAGCGGCCTAATGAAGCCAGTTTGACCTCCTGAAAGCGTTGGTTCAGTTGTGCAGCATCTTCCAGAAAAATAATGATTTCACTGTCTTTTCGGTTTATATCCAGCATGCTCATACCGGGTTGCAGATCGACCAGCCCTTGTTCCTGCTGCAGTGGTAACTGTTCCATATTGGGGCTTTTTAGCCATTCTCGCAGACGCTGATAAAGTGGTGCGCTGATGCTGGACAAATGAGGCCTGCCATCGAGTTTACGATTTCCAAGCAGCACTTCTGCCGCCTCGTTCGCCATATAAATCTGGCCATTGGGCAAGACCACCACAATGCCTGTATGCATATTTTTAATAATATGTTCATTGAGCTTTTCCAGATCGGCCAGCTCGGCTGTAGTCTGGCTGGCTAAGGCCTGTGATTCTCGAGAACGAGTCGATAAGGTTGAAGCAATGATGGCCGAACTGAACAGTAGGACGCCTAATATACCGGCCTTTGGGTAGTTAATGATTTCACCAAGCTGCAAGTAACTGGCTGAATATTGTTCAGCCAGTACCGTTAATGAAGCAAAAGAGGAGGTCAGGTAGGCATTTTGTTTAGATAAAAATACGCTGCTGGCAGTGACATTAACGATCAACAGCATGCCAATGCCGCTTTCAATACCGCCGCTGGAGTGCATTAAAACCGTAATAGTGATGATATCGATAGCCGCCTGTATGCCGACCTGTTGCTTAAATTCCGGTCTGCGAGTATAGGCGGTGTAAATAAAACTGATGCTGATCACCAGATATAACAGGCAGGTCCAGAAAAACAGCGTTGGCTGTTGAGTGCCTAAAATTTTTCCGGTAAAGCCGAAGCTGAAAAAGATCAAGAAAGCGGATGCCAGAAACAAGCGGTAATAATTCAGCAGCCGTAAAGGACGCCAGGTATGTTGCTCCTGATTTTCAGGCGGGATGCTCGCGTTTAGATGGCTAGACGGCACGATCAGGCTTGATAAACAGCAGGTGTGAAATAAGGGGTGCTGTGGCAACTCTTATTCACTGGTCTTGTGTCCACTGCTCAAGATGCTGCTGGCTACAAAACGAAAAGTTTTCGGATTTAATGGCTTTGTCTTCTGGTATAAAAACCTGACATTGCTGGCACTGAACAATTTTTTTGATCTCATGCGGATTGCTGGCGCCGGTTTTTGAACGCGGTGTATTTCTTTTGTTACTTAGCATCCGGCTGACCAGCCAGACGATGACACCAATAGCGATAAAGACGATAAGACTGCGGAACATAATATTTAGAATCCAGATGAGAGTAAGTAAAACCTTAGCATGATTTATATTTTTGGTGCAAAGGCCGTGTTCGACCACATTATAATAAGTTTCCGGCCAGATTTCCTGATAGAATTTGCGGCATAAATTTATCTGGAAAGCGTTAATGGCAGCAGAGTTAAAAATAGCCCTGATACAGGAAAACTTCCTGGTTGGCGACAGTTTTGGGAACACCGATAAAATCATTAATCAAGCTCAGCAACAAGCAGAGCTGGGAATGGATCTGGTGGTATTTCCTGAACTAGCGATCAGCGGTTATCCGCCGGAAGATTTGTTATTGAGACCGGCTTTTTTACAGCAAATTGAAAGTTGTATTGAAAAAATAAAGCAGCAAGTCAAAACCATCGATATCGTTTTTGGTGCCCCGCGCAGCGGCGTCGGTGATGAAGCCGGTATGTTGTTTAACAGTGCGTTCTGGATTCGTAACGGTGAGACGATTGCTGTCTATGATAAAAGTGATTTGCCGAATTACGCTGTTTTTGATGAAAAACGTTACTTTACTGCAGTCAACCGTTCGACGGTTGTTGAGCTGAACGGGCACCGATTCGGTCTGCTGATCTGTGAAGATATCTGGCGCCCAGAACCTGCTAAGGCGGCCGCTAAAGCCGGTGCTGAACACCTACTGGTGTTAAATGCCTCACCATTTCATCGCCATAAACAGCAGCAGCGTGTGGCTGAGATTAAACAGCGAATTATTGAGACAGATTGTCATCTGTATTATTTAAACATGGTCGGTGGTCAGGATGAGCTGGTTTTTGACGGTGCTTCTATTGTGATCAACAAACAGCAGCAGACGGTCGCCAGAGCGGCCGCCTTTGCCGTCAGCCAGCTGTCTTTAACGCTGACAGCTGACGGCAGTCTGCAAAATAACGGTAACAATGAGGAACAACCCGATGATCTGGCCAGTGTGTATCAGGCGCTGGTTTTAGGAGTCAGGGATTACGTTGAAAAAAATGGCTTTAAAGGGGTTCTGATCGGCCTGTCAGGAGGCATCGACTCGGCACTGACGCTGGCCATTGCGGTCGATGCAATCGGCGCTGAGAGAACCCGGGCGGTTATGATGCCATCCCGTTATACCGCCGATATGAGTTTTCAAGATGCCGAGAGTGAGGCCACGACACTGGCGGTAGATTACCAGATTATTTCAATAGAGCGGCCCTTTAATGCATTTTTAGAAACTCTTGATGAGCCGTTGTTAAAAGGCACCGAAGTGGATACTACCGAGGAAAACATACAGGCCAGATGTCGTGGCATTATGCTGATGGCGATCTCTAATAAAACTGGCTTCATGGTACTGACCACGGGTAATAAAAGTGAAATGGCGGTTGGTTACGCGACACTATATGGTGATATGTCTGGCGGTTTTGCACCGCTGAAAGATATCAGCAAAACGCTGGTTTATGAGTTATCACGTTATCGTAATTCACTGTCCAAGGTTATTCCCGATAGGGTGCTGACCCGGCCACCGTCGGCAGAACTGGCACCCGATCAGCAAGATCAGGACAGTTTGCCGCCTTATGATATCATCGATGCGATTCTGCAGATGTCGGTAGAGCAGGATATGTCGGTAGCGGCTATTGTGAAAGCAGGATATGATTTGGCCACAGTGGAGCGGATTATTACCATGGTGCAGCGTAATGAGTATAAGCGCCGTCAGGCAGCTCCAGGTGTGCGTATAACTCGTCGTGCATTTGGCCGGGATAGACGTTATCCTATTACGTCGGGTTACAGACGAAAATAAAATTTAATGACATTTGGATATTTGGTGCCAGAGGCCCAAATGGGGGGAGGCTGGTGCTCTGACAACAGAAGCCAGTTGACAGTTTAGCGAGATGACGAATGAAAAAAATAGAAGCAATAATCAAACCTTTTAAACTGGATGATGTGCGTGAAGCACTGACCGAAGTTGGCGTAACCGGTATGACCGCGACTGAAGTAAAGGGCTTTGGGCGTCAAAAAGGTCATACGGAATTGTATCGCGGCGCTGAATACGTGGTAGATTTTATGCCCAAAGTGAAAATTGAGCTGATCGTTTCTGATAGTCAGGTTGAAAGTTGTCTCGGTGCGATTACAGAAGCGGCCCGTACCGGTAAAATTGGCGATGGTAAGATTTTTGTCAGCAGCGTGGATCGTGTGGTGAGAATCCGAACCGGTGAAGAAGGCGACGAAGCGATATAAGCCTTACACTGGTTGCGCTGCTGGTTTAGCCGGCAGCTTATTTTCAAATTGGTAAGTTAACAGCAGTGTTTTTCAAAAGCGACTCTGCTACCAAGCCGGTTATCAGTTTATCTGCGGTGTTAGCGGGTCTTTTCTCTGGGTTAATTCAATCACGCTGTCTGCCGGCAGTGTTGCTTTGCTGGCTGCAGGGTTCATATCTTTAATAGCTTGAGTATCTTTGGCGAGCTGATCCATTCCCAGTTTCTTGTAGGCATTGATCATAATATCCAGAGCCCGGTCACGTGCGGGTGCAGTCTGGTAATACATAATAACGGTCTGAGCCCGGTTAATCGCGGCAATCCAGGCCTCACGAAGCATGTAATACTCGGCAGAAATAATGGCTGCCTCGGCTAACTCGTTGCGTAAAAATATACTGCGCAGATAAGCGTCGGGTGCATAAATACTTTGCGGATAATTACTGATCAGGCTGGTAAAGTCTTTGATCGCCTGTTTCAGGTTTTGCTGATCGTGTTCTGCCAGATTTCTTGGGAACATGCCGTCCAGAAAACTGCTGCCACGGTAAAAATTGGCCAGTCCTTTCAGGTATATAGCGTAATCGATGTGGGCACTGCGCGGGTGTAAACGAATAAAACGTTTAACAGCACTGATGGTTGAATCCGGTTCGTCATATTTATAATAGGCGTAAGCCACATCCAGCTGCGCCTGCTTAGCGAACTTACTGAACGGATAGCGAGCTTCCAGTGTTTCCAGTTTTTTTATCGCCGCTTCAAATTCGGCCAGTTTCAGGTCGCTTTTTGCAGCAAGATAGAAATCTTTAGCGCTCCAGTTGAGATAAGGATCTTCTTTGACATCATCCGAACTGCAGGCAGACAATAAAGCAAATAGTGCTGCAAATACTGTTAAAATAAAAACGCGTTGTAAAAAAGGCTGGGTAGGCTTGATAAATGAACTCATAATCTGCTTATTTTATTCGCTGCAATCAAAAAACGAAGTTCATTATAACCGAGAACGACTCATTAAGAGCGAAAAGATTTATACCTATGACTGACGAATTACTAACCACTGTTATACCTGATGCGCTTTCTGGTCAACGTTTGGATGCGGCACTGGCAGCCTTGTTTCCGGATTATTCACGCAGTCGGCTGAGCCAGTGGGTAAAGCAAGGACTGGTTGAGGTCGATGGCAGTGTGCCCAGGCCCAGAGACAAAGTCTATGCCGAGCAGACCGTGCTGCTCAGAGTACAGGCGCTGGATTGTGAGTCGGAGGTGCTGCCCGAAAAGATAGCGCTGGATGTGGTTTATGAAGATGACGACATTCTGGTGATAAATAAGCCGGTCGAGATGGTGGTGCATCCGGCGGCGGGAAACTGGAGCGGCACCCTGCAAAATGCATTGTTATATTACGCCGAAGTCTTGTCGACGGTGCCGCGTGCTGGCATTGTGCACCGGCTGGATAAAAACACATCCGGTCTATTGGTGGTTGCAAAGAACCTTAAAGCGCATAAGTCACTAACCGAGCAGTTACAGGCCAGAACCGTGCATCGAGAGTATTTTGCCGTGGTCAATGGTGTGATGACGGCGGGAGGCACGGTTGATCAGCCGATTGCGCGGGATGCCAGAGAACGTAAGCGGATGGCCGTTAGGGAAGAAGGCAAAGAAGCGATCACGCATTACCGGGTGATCGAAAAATTCCGTCGTCATACTTATATCAGGGTGTTTCTGGAAACCGGGCGAACCCACCAGATTCGGGTGCACATGAGTTATATCCGGTTTCCGCTGGTGGGTGATACTTTATATGGTAGCCGCGCCGTGGTCCCTAAAGGTGCCAGCGAGACGTTGATTGAAACCTTGCGAGGTTTTAAACGCCAGGCCTTGCACGCAGCCAAACTAGGCCTGATTCATCCGCAGACAGGACAGCAAATGGAATGGCAAGTGCCGGTGCCTGCGGATATGCAGGCGGTTATTGATGAATTAACAGCCGATCAGCAAGCTCATGCAGAAGCCGGCAGATAGTTCTCTGATTAATAGTCATAGCGACGTGCTGTGGGCTGACTGGCCTGCGGCAGCGAATATCCATGCGCTGACCACGACCCGTGCCGGCGGGCTCAGTCAGGAGCCTTATGCGCAGCTGAATCTGGCGGATCATGTGGGCGATGCTCTGCCACTGGTAGAAAAAAATCGCCAGATCCTTGCCGAATCCTTATCGATTGATCAGCCGCTCTGGTTAAAGCAGGTTCACGGGGTGGCAGTGGTTGATGCGGCAACCGCTTCACATCATGCTGAGGCCGATGCCGTTTATACCGACAAGCCGGCAACCGTCTGTGCAGTACTGACAGCCGATTGCCTGCCGCTGTTATTTTGCAATCGTCAGGCCAGTGTTGTGGCTGCCGCCCATGCGGGCTGGCGCGGACTGGCAGATGGTGTGATCGAGGCAACGGTGACGTCGATGCAGCAAAAGCCTGAAGATATCATGGTATGGTTAGGGCCTGCGATCGGGCCGTCCTGCTTTGAAGTTGGCAGCGATGTTTACCATGCTTTCGTCAGTCAGGATCAGCAGGCAGCAAGGGCTTTTAAGCAAACCGATGGCGAACATTTTCTGGCCGATATTTATCAACTGGCGCGAATTCGGTTACAACGACTGGGTATCAATCAGGTCTATGGTGGCGGCTTATGCACCTATAGCGATGAAGAACGGTTTTATTCATTCAGAAAAAATAAAATAACTGGCAGAATGGCCAGTATGATCTGGATCTCAGCAGACCAAGACCAATAAGAGAGGAGAAATACATGAAGAAGTGGAGTTTATTGACACTGGTAGGGGCAGATCAACAGGCCATTGTTGCAGCCGTTACTCGAGTTCTGGCAGAGGCGGATTGCGAGCTGGGTGAGACCTCGATGATGCGCATGGGCGGCAGTTTTGCCATGATGTTAAGAGTGCGGCATGAGAATCAGGATCTGGCCACTTTATTGAAAGAGGTATGTGGTCAGTTGTCGTTGCATCTGCATATTGATGATGATGTGGACACGGCCAGCTCGGCCATGGAACCGGATGTCAATATCACGGTATACGGTGCAGATCGCAGCGGGATCGTCGCCGAAGTCACCGGCATTCTGGCTACAGCAGGTTTGAATATTATCGATCTGGAAACCGCCATGGCGGGGACTGCCGATAAACCGATTTACATTATGACGATAGAAGGCCAGGCCCTGCAGGGTGTGGATGCACTGACAGAAGCAGCAAAAATGATATCTGATGGTGTGGAGTTAAATATTATACCGATCCAGACTTTACGGGCGTAGCATGGCAGTTCTTGAAATTATTCATTACCCGGATCAACGATTAAAGCAGGAGTCAGAGCCGGTTACAGTGTTTGATCAGGCATTAAAAGATTTTTTAAGCGAGCTGGAAGAAACCCGTTTAAGTGGCCCTGGTGCGGTAGGTATTGCGGCTCCCCAGGTAGGTGTTGCCAAACGCATTGCCATTGTTGATGTGTCCAAATTAAAAAAGCCAGTCGATAATCATGGCTACTTGCTAATGATTAATCCTGAAATTACTCATTGGGAAGGCATGGAAAAAGGCCGTGAAGGCTGTCTTTCTGTGCCCGATTTTACCGGTAATGTAATTCGTGCCGAGAAAATAAAGATACGCTTTCAAAACAGCGAGCAGCAATGGACTGAGTTTGAAACCACAGGTTATGAGGCCCGCGCGATACAGCATGAAATAGACCATCTTGATGGCATGTTGTTTCTCGATCGACTGGTAAGTCGTCGTACTGATTTATTCGAACGAAAAGTCTATAAAAAATAATTATTCGTGATGCCAGCCGGTATCCACCTGCCCAGTTGAGCCATATCAACAACTCGCAGCATGACTGAATTAATGATTCTCCAGACCTTGAAAAGCAAAATTCTGGCCGCACTTTTGAGCTAATCTTAAATTAATTACACGGAGACATTCGCATGAGAATGGATCGTTTAACCAGCAAATTTCAAGCCGCTCTCAGTGACGCACAGTCGCTGGCCATAGGTCGTGATCACCAGTTTATCGAGCCCAGTCATTTAATGCTGGCGCTGCTGGATCAGGACGGGGGTACGGTACGGCACCTGTTAAGTTTGTCCAATGTTAATACTAATGAGTTGCGTTCACGACTGGATGAAGAGCTTGATCGGTTGTCAAAAGTAGAAGGGTCACAAGGCGATGTGCATCTTTCTAATGATCTGGCGAAAGTGCTTAACGTCTGTGATAAAAAAGCCCAGGACAGAAAAGACGATTATATCTCCAGTGAAATTTTTGTACTGGCGGTGCTTGAACTTAAAAATACGGTCGGAGAAATTTTAATAAAAGCCGGTGCGCAAGCAAAAGTGGTTGAAGAGTCGATCAAAAAAATTCGCGGCGGGCAGAAAATCGATGACCCGAATGCGGAAGAGCAACGCCAGGCACTGGAAAAGTACACCGTAGATTTAACCGAACGTGCGGAGCAGGGCAAGCTTGATCCTGTGATCGGTCGCGATGAAGAAATTCGTCGTACCATTCAGGTGTTGCAGCGCCGTACGAAAAACAATCCGGTACTGATTGGTGAGCCGGGTGTCGGTAAAACCGCAATTGTTGAAGGACTGGCACAGCGCATTATTAACGGTGAAGTACCGGAAGGTTTAAAAGGCAAACGACTGTTGTCGCTGGATATGGGTTCACTGATTGCCGGCGCGAAATTTCGCGGCGAATTTGAAGAGCGTTTAAAAGCAGTCCTGAATGATCTTTCAAAACAGGAAGGCCAGATAATATTATTCATCGATGAAATTCATACCATGGTCGGTGCCGGTAAAGCCGAAGGCGCGATGGATGCCGGTAATATGTTAAAGCCGGCACTGGCTCGTGGTGAGCTGCATTGCGTCGGTGCAACCACACTGGATGAATACCGTCAGCATATTGAAAAAGACCCGGCTCTGGAGCGGCGCTTTCAGAAAGTGCTGGTGGAAGAACCCAATGTTGAAGACACCATTGCTATATTGCGCGGCTTAAAAGAGCGTTATGAAATTCATCACGGTGTCGATATTACCGACCCGGCTATTGTGGCAGCGGCGACTCTGTCACACCGTTATATTTCTGATCGTCAGTTACCCGATAAAGCGATTGATCTGGTGGATGAAGCAGCCAGCCGAATTCGTATGGAAATCGATTCTAAACCGGAAGTAATGGATCGCTTAGAACGACGCATGATTCAGCTCAAGATCGAACGTGAAGCGCTGAAAAAAGACACCGATGAGGCGACTAAAAAACGCTTATCAAATTTAGAGGGAGAGCTAAAAACACTGGAAACAGAGTTTGCAGAATTCGAAGAAGTCTGGAAAGCGGAAAAAGCCGCGTTACAGGGTACCGCGCATATTAAAGAAGAACTGGAACGGGCACGTATGGAAATGGATACGGCAAAGCGGGCCAATGACTTGGCGCGTATGTCCGAATTGCAATATGGCCGCATTCCAGAGCTAGAAAAACAACTCGATATGGCCTCGCTGGCAGAAATGCAGGAAATGAGTCTGCTGCGAAATAAAGTGTCGGATGAAGAAATTGCCGACATCGTTTCAAAATGGACCGGTATTCCCGTCAGTAAAATGATGGAAGGCGATCGTGAAAAACTGCTGCGTATGGAGCAGGAATTATCACAACGCGTGGTGGGTCAAGATGAAGCGGTTGCTGCCGTATCAAATGCAATTCGTCGCTCACGTGCCGGCTTATCTGATCCTAACCGGCCCAATGGATCGTTTTTATTTTTAGGCCCGACCGGTGTCGGTAAAACCGAGCTGACAAAAGCACTGGCGTCGTTCATGTTTGATACCGATGAAGCAATGGTGCGGATCGATATGTCAGAGTTTATGGAAAAACATTCGGTAGCGCGTCTGGTCGGTGCACCACCAGGATATGTTGGCTATGAAGAAGGCGGTTATTTAACCGAAGCGGTACGCCGTAAACCGTATTCAGTCATATTGATGGATGAAATTGAAAAAGCCCATCCTGACGTGTTTAATATTTTATTACAGGTCTTGGATGATGGTCGCTTAACTGACGGACAGGGGCGTACCGTCGATTTCAGAAACACCGTGATTATCATGACCTCGAACCTGGGATCGCAACAGATTCAGGAAATGTCGAAGGATGCAGATTATGACAAAATGAAAGCCGCGGTAATGGATATCGTAGGTCAGCATTTCAGACCTGAGTTTATCAACCGGGTCGATGAAAGTGTGGTGTTCCATCCATTAGGCATGAAGCAGATCCGCTCTATTACCGCGCTTCAGGTCGAAATTCTGCGTCAGCGTCTGCTTGACAAAGATATTGATCTGCAGGTAACTGAAGAGGCGCTGGATATGCTGGGTGAAGCCGGGTTCGATCCGGTCTATGGGGCGCGACCTCTTAAGCGGGCCGTACAGCAGCGTCTGGAAAACAAGCTTGCACAACAACTTCTGGAAGGCCGGTTTATGCCAGGCGATGTAATTGATGTGACGGTTGCTGCGGATGAACTTGTGTTTAGCAGTACTAAGTCAATCACCTCAACTGAGACTGAAAGTGTGGCCGGATAAGGTGTTAAAGGCACAGGGATGTGCGCTGTCTGTGTTAGTTGTAGCGATCTGCTGGCGGACGCTTTTCATCGACTGGCAACAGTTGGCACTAACTCGTCGAATAAGCAGCCAATGCTAAAACTGCATTTTGTTTTTATTCTGACTTGGCTTTTTTTCACGCCGGCTCAGGCCAGTTCATCAGCCAATTTGCTGGCGATGTATCAGGCTATAAAAAATAAGCAAGTCGATTTGCTGGAAGCTCAGCCGCTGCATGTGCAGTCTGATCTCAGTGGTCAGCGTTTGCAGGCCGATATTTTTGCGATTAACCGCTATCATTTCAGCACCCAGGTCCAGCGCCTGTCAGCGCCTGAAAACTGGTGTGATTTTATTACCCTGCATTTAAATATTAAAGCCTGTACCTATCAGCTCAAGCCGGAAGTGATGCTAAGCTTTTATGCCGGTCGAAAATTTTATCAGGCGGCAGACGATGCCTACGAATTACGCTACCGCTTTGTTATAGATGAGTTTAATGAAAATTATTTCAAACTGCATTTGCAGGCAGAGCAGGGGCCGTTCGCAACGACAGATTATTTAATATCATTTGAAATGTTAAAAGTCGGTGATGACACTTTGTTACATATTTCGCTGTCGTATCAAACCAGCTTTTCCAGCCGTCTTGGGACATCAGTTTATTTGTCCACCATCGGTGCCGATAAGGTGGGCTTTAGTAAAGCAGACGAAACCAGGGCTGAGAGTAAATACATTGGTGGCATAGAAGCTATTATCGAACGCAATGTGATGCGATATTTTCTTGCTATCACCACCTACCTTGCTAATCAGTCAGACTTGTCACAGATGCCAGAGCAGTGGTTTTTAAGTACTGAAAAATATCATCGCCAGTTACATGAAGTAGAGCTGGCCGATTATCTGGCGGCAAAAAAACGTGAGTTTAATCAGCAGCGGCAAATGCAATACCGCTTAAATGCCGGTAAACCGGTATTTGAGAGCAGTGCTGATGACTGATGTCATGCAAGCAGTTTGCGACTAACGCTTACCTTCAGCCCCGGCTTTGGCCAGTATCTTATCCATCACTCGGCTGCTTAAAAAGCGTTTTAAAAAGCCAAACAGATAAGTTGGTAGGGTGACGTAATAACGGGCTTTAGCTTGTTTTGATTCTAGCGCGTCAATAACGCGTTTTAAAACCGCTTCTGGTGGCAGCGTAAACGGTGCAGCCGGGCCTGGTTTATTGAGTCGGTCTTGCATGGCCAGATATTGTGCTTTGTGCAGACTGTTCTCGGCATCAATAAATGCATCAAAGGCTTTTTTTGCATTTTTACGAAACTGACTGCTGATCGGGCCGGGCTCAATTAAGCTGACCTGTATCGGCGTGTCTTTGAGTTCTATTCGTAAGGTGTCGCTAAAGCCTTCAATCGCAAATTTACTGGCGTTATACGCACCACGATAAGCCATCGCAGCAAAACCTAATACCGAGCTGTTCATAATGATGCGGCCATCGTCTTGCTGGCGCATCACCGGAATAATGCGGTTGGTCAGCTCTATCCAGCCAAACACATTGGTTTCAAACTGAACCCGCAATGCCTCGCGAGTTAAATCCTCCACCGCACCGGGCAGGCCGTAAGCGCCGTTATTAAACAGGGCGTCGAGTCGGTTGTCGCTGACGGCAAGTATGGCATCGACGGCTGTGTTAATACTGTCAGAGTCTGTCAGGTCGAGCTGGTAGGCTTCAAAGCCTTCTGCTGCGAGTCTTTCGACATCGGCTGTGGCGCGGGCTGTAGCGAATACCCGGTAGCCCCGTTGTTTTAGGGCGGTGGCCACACAGTAACCAATGCCGCTTGAACAGCCGGTTATTAAAATACTTTTGATAGTTTTCATGGAGGCTGAATTTATAGCAAAATGCCGTGTTTAGCACTTATTTTGGTGATTTTATGGGGATAAACAGCAATATACACTGAGTTTTTCATTTTTATGCTGTTCTGGTGCGCTTTGCGGTTGAGAAGTGGTCACCTAACAAGTATCATTCCCGCCCTTGCATTAACCAATTTTGCCAGACAATTTATCAGGACTTTACCTATGCGCAGCCATTATTGTGGTGTTGTTGATGAAACCTTGCTTGACCAGGAAGTAACGCTTTGTGGTTGGGCGAATCGTCGTCGTGATCACGGCGGTGTTATCTTTGTTGATTTACGTGATCGTGAAGGTCTGGTTCAGATCGTATTCGACCCTGAAAGCCCTGAAATGTTTACTCAGGCAGAGCGTATTCGTAACGAATATGTGTTGCAGGTAACAGGTAAAGTGCGCGCTCGTCCTGAAGGCACGGTTAATAATGATTTACGCACCGGTAAGATCGAAGTGTATATTACAAAGTTGGTGGTTCTGAATGCTTCAGAAACACCACCGTTTATGATTGACGACGATGACGTGAACGAAGACAACCGTCTGAAATACCGTTATCTGGATATGCGTCGTCCTGAAATGCTCAAACGGATTAAATTACGCAGCCAGATTACCCGGACCCTGCGCGAATATCTGGATAATCAGGATTTCTGGGATATGGAAACGCCGATGCTAACCAAAGCGACACCGGAAGGCGCGCGTGATTACTTAGTACCCAGTCGTACCCATCAGGGCAGCTTCTTTGCTTTGCCGCAATCACCACAAATATTTAAACAGCTGTTAATGGTGGCGGGCATGGACCGTTATTACCAGATGGTACGCTGCTTCCGTGATGAAGATTTACGGGCCGATCGCCAGCCAGAATTTACCCAGCTAGATATGGAGCTGAGTTTCGTTGACGAAGAAGAGATCATGACGATTACAGAAAACATGATTCGTGATCTGTTCGCACAAGTGCTCGAAGTTGCTCTGCCAAACCCGTTCCCGCGCATGACACACGAAGAAGCGATGCTGCGTTATGGTTCTGATAAACCGGACCTGCGTATCGATATGGAATTGGTTGATGTCAATGACATCATGAAAGATGTTGATTTCAAAGTTTTCTCTGGCCCGGCCAATGATGAAAATGGTCGTGTTGTTGTACTGAAGCTGCCAAATGGTGCTGATTTAAGTCGTAAAGAAATTGATGACTTAACGGCCTATGTCGGTCGCTACGGCGCCAAAGGTCTGGCTTATATCAAAGTAAACGATGTGACGGCAGGTCGTGAAGGTCTGCAGTCGCCAATCGTTAAATTCCTGCCGGATGAAACGCTGCAAGAAATTATCAAACGTTGTGATGTTGCAACTGGCGACATGCTGTTCTTTGGCGCTGGCGCGACAACCGTGGTTAATGAATCAATCGGTGCACTGCGTGTTAAGTTAGGTCACGACCGCGGTCTGGCATCAAACGACTGGAAGCCGTTATGGGTTGTTGATTTCCCAATGTTTGAATGGGACGAGCGTAATAAACGCTGGAGTGCCTTACATCACCCGTTCACAGCGCCTGCATCTGATGATGTTGATGCGCTGAAAGCGAATCCGGGCAAAGCGCTGTCACGCGCGTATGACATGGTGCTGAACGGTACCGAGTTAGGTGGCGGTTCAATTCGTATTCACAACAGTGAAATACAGCAGGCAGCGTTTGATATTTTAGGTATTAATGAGGCCGAACAGCAGGAAAAATTTGGCTTCCTGTTAAATGCACTGAAATACGGTTGCCCGCCTCACGGTGGTCTGGCCTTTGGTTTGGATCGTTTAGTGATGCTGATGACCGGTGCGCAGTCTATTCGTGATGTAATGACCTTCCCGAAAACACAGACCGCTGCCTGTATGCTGACCGATGCGCCATCTACGGTGTCAAACGAACAGTTAAAAGAGCTGAATATTCGTTTGCGTAAAGTCCAGACAGAGACTGCGGAGTAAGTCGCCGGATAATTTGTTATTCTTGTCTTACAACGATTAACGTTTAAGGCAGGAATATCGGCGTGCTTTTAAAATGCTGGTTTAATTTTTCAGACAGAAAACAGTCCAGAGATTAGAATGAATTCATTGGCGATACAATCCTACTCACTTTTGGATGACGACGACTGCGATGCACGTATTGAAGCGGCACGCAAAACTCTGGGTGACCGGGTTATTATTCTCGGTCATCATTACCAGCGTGATGAAGTGTTCAAACACACCGATTTCTCAGGTGATTCATTAAAACTTTCCCGCGAAGCGGCTAAATCAAACGCCGAATATATTATTTTCTGCGGTGTGCATTTTATGGCAGAAGTTGCCGACATTCTGTCGCGTGATGATCAGATAGCTATGCTGCCCGATCTATCAGCCGGCTGCTCAATGGCGGATATGGCTAACCTGGCAAAAGTTGAGAAAGCCTGGCAGGAGCTCTCTGCGGTGTTAGATCCCGATGAGATGGTGACCCCGGTTACCTACATTAATTCGGCCGCTGATTTAAAAGCATTCTGTGGCCGTCATGGCGGCATTGTCTGTACCTCAACCAATGCGCGTAATGTATTGGAGTGGTCATTTTCTCAGCGTGAAAAAATTCTGTTCTTTCCTGATCAGCATCTTGGTCGCAATACCGGCTATGCAATGGATATACCATTAGATGAGATGGTAGTCTGGGATTTTGATTTGCCGATGGGAGGCTTAAGCGTCGATCAAATCAAAAAAGCCAGAATGATTTTATGGAAAGGTTTTTGCTCGGTGCACCAGATGTTCCAGCCGGAACAGATTGATAATTTCAAAAAAGAATACCCGGAAACTGTGATTGTGGCACACCCGGAAAGTCCGTTTGAGGTTTGCCAAAAGTCTGATCATGTCGGTTCAACCGAGCATATTATCAATGTTATCCGTGATGGAGCAGCGGGTACCCGTTATCTGGTGGCAACTGAGTTAAATCTTGTGAATCGGTTGCATGAGCAGTTCAAACATGAAGCTAAAAATGTCCATTTTATGTCACCTAATATCTGCATGTGTTCGACCATGTTCCGGATTGATCCGCAGCATTTGGCCTGGGTATTAGAAAACCTGGTGGCAGGTCATGTTGTTAATCAGATATCCGTGCCTGAGGATGAAGCATTAATGGCGAAAAAAGCTCTGGATCTGATGCTTGAGGTGTCGCCTTAATCAGGGTTAGCTGTCCAGCCAACGATTTACTGCATGTCATAAAAGTGTAATATCTGTCACATTTGTCCCCTGTTTTTACTTAACTGGTCTATAAAGTAAGGCTGTTAGCTTGACTACTTGTCAGTCATCACCTGTCTCAGCTCATTACCAGGAAATACTGTGTTAAAAAATATAAATATCAACGTGAAAATTGGCCTTGGCGTTTTGCTGAGTGTATTACTGACGACATTGATGTTATCGATCCTGAGTATGAATAATATGAAGGCGGTTTTGTCTAAAGCCGAAAGCCGTGAGCTGGCAAGTTATTATACCCAGGTTTTAGGTCAGCTTGAGTCAGAAGGCCGCGTTGCTGAAATGATGTCGGCTCTGGTTGCTAATATTCCGGATGTGCAGCAGGGTTTTGCGCAGGGTGATCGCGACAAGCTGGCCAACATGCTAGTGCCATCATTTAATGTGCTAAAACAAAACCCTGAGTATGCAGCCAGGCAGTTCCAGTTTCATTTGCCACCTGCCACCTCTTTTTTACGCGTGCATAAAGTTAAAAAGTTTGGCGATGATTTATCTTCGTTCAGAAAGACAGTTGTTAAAACCAATGAGATAAAACAGCCTGTGCGCGGTCTGGAAAAAGGGGTTGCTGGTCTCGGCGTCAGAGGTATGGTGCCGGTTGCCTATAATGGCCAACATACCGGTTCGCTTGAGTTTGGCATGTCATTCGGCCAGCCGTTCTTTGACAGTTTTAAACAAAAAAACAATATTGATCTGGCCTTATATTTGCTCTCAGATGGTAAGCTCAAGTTATTTGCTGGCACTATTGATGACAAGTCGCATCTTGATGCTGAGGCGTTAAATAACGGCCTTAAAGGCCTGACAACTGTTAGGCAGCATCCGGTAAATACAGTTGAGTCCGGACATATAGCCGGACCGATTCGTGATTTCAGTGGAGAAGTTATCGGCGTGCTGGAAATTGCTATGGATCGTTCATATTATGCCGATGCGATTAGTAATCAGCGTAATGAGGCCATTATTATCGGTATTTTTGCGCTACTGATTGGTGTGTTTTTCTCCTTTGTTTTAACCCGTACAATCAGTAAACCGATTTGTGATGTGGTGGTGGCGCTTAACGGTATTGCTGCTGGCGATGGCGATTTAACCCAACGTCTGGATGAAGACGGTTCCAATGAGATTGCCCGTCTGGGTAAGGCCTTTAATAAATTTGTTTCAAAAATCCAGAATGTGATTATTGATGTGACTCATTCAACCGAGACTTTGAGTCTGTCTGCTGATGAAATGTCATCGATTGCTCAGTCAACCCGGATGAGTGTAGATCAGCAAAAAACAGGTGTTGAACAGGTTGCAGCTGCTATCAATGAGATGTCGGCCTCGGTTCAGGAGGTTGCAACCAATACCACGGATGCGGCACATTCAGCGATGGAAGCCGATGAACAGGTCAAGCAGATTAATATTATTGTAGACGAAACCATAAGTTCTGTTTCTAAACTGGCTACTGAAGTCGAACAGATCGGCGGCGTAATCAATGAATTGCAAAATCAGACGCAGAATATCGATACGGTTTTAGATGTAATTAAAGGTATTGCCGAGCAGACCAACTTGCTGGCATTAAATGCCGCAATAGAAGCTGCCCGTGCCGGTGAACAGGGGCGTGGGTTTGCGGTGGTGGCTGACGAGGTGAGGACGCTGGCCAGTCGCACACAGGATTCGACCCGGGAGATTCAGGAAATTATCGAGTCACTACAAAGCGGAGCCAATTCGGCCGTTGAAGCGATGAAATCAGGCCGTGAAGATGCTGAAGCAACTGTTCAGAAAGCTGGTGAGGCGGGTGCTTCGCTGGTGACCATTACCCGGGCGATCGAGTCAATATCATCAATGAATACACAAATTGCAACATCGGCACAGGAGCAGAGTGCGGTGGCGAATGATATCAATCAAAATATCAGCTCAATCAGTGTGTTGGCTGATCAGTCAGCAGAAGGTGTGACTAATTCACAAAATGTCAGCGGCAAGTTATCAACTTTGTCTAACCATTTGCATGAACTGGTGTCTCAATTTAAAGTTTAAAAATAAAAAAGTTTCATCGTTAAGAACCAGTATCATTTATACTGGTTTTTTTACGTCTGTAACTTATCGGATTTCAGAATGAGTCAATCATATAATCAGCGGTTTGGTGGTATTCGCCGGCTTTACGGTGATAAAGGTGCTGAGATTATACGCGGGCTACACGTTTGTGTGGTGGGAATTGGCGGTGTTGGCTCTTGGGCGATTGAAGCACTGGCTCGTTCCGGGGTGAACACAATAACACTGATTGATCATGATGATATTTGTGAAACCAATATTAACCGGCAGTTACACGCGTTAACAGAGACTCTGGGACTCTCGAAAGTCGACGTTATGGCTGAGCGGATCAAAGCCATTAACCCGGACTGCCAGGTGCATGCGGTGGATGACTTTATCACCGAAACCACGCTTGAAAAATACCTGAACCTGTCATTTGATTATGTCATTGATGCGATCGATAGCATCCGCTTCAAGGCTGCGATGATTTATTATTGTAAACGCAATAAAATTCCCGTTATTACAATTGGCGGAGCTGGTGGGTTAACCGACCCGACGCAGATATCGGTTAAGGATCTGAGTAAAACGATTAATGATCCGCTGGCTGCTAAGGTTCGCTCGACTCTGCGCCGTGAATATCAGTTTGCTAAAAATACTAAACGTTCGTTTGGTGTGGAATGTGTGTTTTCTGCTCAGCAGCAGGTATACCCTAAAGCAGATGGCTCGGTGAGTCAGCAAAAGCCGGGGGTGAAAGGTGTCAGTCTGGACTGTAGTATGGGCTTTGGCGCATCCACCTGTGTGACCTCGGTTTTCGGGTTTATCGCGGTCTCCAGAGTCATTGAAAAAAGTCTGAATAAAAAGTTGTTGCGGTAAGCTTTTTTAACGCTGCTTTACTTTATAAATGAAGCGACTGATTTTTCGCTATGTGTAGCTAAAGCAACAGTTGATGTGCCGTTTAGTGCGTCGCTTGAAGCCAGTCCGGGCTCTGACACGGATACAATAAGTATCAAGACTAATATGAAGGCATAAAATAGGGATTTCGTTCTACCGATTTGTTGCATGAGCGTTCTCCTGCTGACTGATGATTTGATTATTAATTAGACAGCGCAGCGTTGCCGTGATCATGATCACAAATTAAATTAAACGGCTTAATCACTGATAAAATAGTGCAGAATGTTGTAAGGTTTGTTAACTGCTTAACACTAAAGTATTTGCGTCACTCAGAAAACTTTAAAAACAATGGAACGCTTTGCCGACACTGTTCGTCTAGAAGAATATACATGGCGAAAATAACAGATTTTTTTTCAAATATTCAAAATCACGATGCGTTTGAAGCACTGCTCAGGCCGCATGTTGATCATTTATACCGTGTCGCCTATCGTTTAACCCGTCAGCCTGACGCAGCAGAAGACCTGCTGCAAGACGTGATGTTGCATTTTTATCCTAAATATACTGAGCTCAGGAAAGTTGAGAACCTGAAGCCCTGGCTAACGCGCTCACTATATAACCTGTTTATCGACAATATTCGAAAAGATAAGCGTAATCCGGTTAGCGCTGCGGTGGATGAGTCGGTATTGTCAGTAGTAGCTGATCATAGTCACCACCCGGAGCGTGAAGCTGAGCAGGAACTGATGCAGCGGCGTTTAAATATAGCACTGGATCAGCTTAACGATGATCAGCGTGATGTTGTCATGTTGCATGATATGGAAGGCTATACCTTGACGGAGCTGGCTGAGGTCATGGCAACGCCGGTGGGTACATTAAAATCCCGTTTGCATCGGGCCCGAAACAATATCAGAAAGGCGTTATCGGTGGAACCTTCTGATTTGATAATGCGTGTTAAAGGTTAAGGTAAAAAGGAATCATAATGAAGTGCAAAGATGTGGTATCTCAAATAGAAGATTTTGTCGATGACGAACTGAGCACGTCACAGCATGATCTGTTGAGGTCTCATTTTGAGTCCTGTGGTAACTGTTATCAGAGCTGGCAGCAGGAACTGATATTTCGTCAGGTTTTGAAACAATATCCGTTACCGCCAGCCAGAGCCGGGCTTGATCGGCGGGCTTTTAGTAAATTGCCACGCCGGCCGTCTGTCCATAAAAATGCTTTTATTGCGGGCTTTGGTACAGCGATGGCTGCTGCTATTGTGTTGGCTATTGCAGCAAGCCTGTTTTTACCTCAGTACAGTCAGCAACCGGTTGCAAATATTGTCTTAACTTTGTATGAAAGTAAAAAAGTAAATATGGTGTTTGATGTGCCCGAACAAGTGGCCGATGCGACGGTGTCATTACATCTGCCTGAGCATATTGAAATTGGTGGTCGTCAGGGCTTGCATCAGATAGAGTGGAAAACAGCACTGAAGAAAGGTAAAAACATGCTGAGTTTGCCGATAGTGGCAAAAATGGCAACAGCTGGTGAGCTGGTGGCAAAGATTAAATACGGCAAGCAGGAAAAAGTGTTTCGACTGAAACTGGATATTCAAAAAATTGAGCAGGGACTGACTGACAGTGCTGTTATCAATCGGGCCTGATAATATGAAAAAGACGTTTATGCAAATCATTTATAAACAACCGGTATTTATACTGTTAGTTATGCTTGTTTATTCATTGCCGCTACAAGCAGCTGAGATCATGCTGGATGATATTACTATGCAGGTGCTGGAAAACGGTGATGTCAGTCAGCAGATTAATGAGCTGAGGCTGCCTGCCGAATTACAGATGCTGTTAGAAAGTCATACGCCATCGGTAATAAAAGAGCAGCAGGGGCATCAGACAGAAATACTTTCTGAAGAAAGCTCACAAAATGATACATCAGAAAATCATCAGGAAGGTTCTGCTGAAACCAACGAAACGCATGACAATAATGAATCGTTAGAAGGTTCTGATGCGGCATCTTCAACAGAAGACCCACATTCTCCAGAGCAGCCAGAAGAACCGCAACAAGCAGAAGAGCCAGAGCATCCAGAAGAGCCAGAGCATCCAGAAGAGCCAGAGCAACCAGAGCATCCAGAAGAGCCAGAGCAACCAGAGTATCCAGAAGAGCCGCAACAACCTGAAGAGCCAGAGCATCCAGAAGAACCGCAACAGCCAGAAGAGCCAGAGCAACCAGAAGAACCGCAACAGCCAGAAGAGCCAGAGCATTCAGAAGAACCAGAGCTGCCGTCAGGAAATTAATACTTTTGTCGAACAATTTTTCACGGCAGATTAAGAAGCCGCAGTGGATTTTCTTTTGGTTTTTTCAAAGTCTTGTCTTCACAGATAAGGCTTTAGTCGATTTTCTGGCTGTGCTAGGCTAAACGAATTATTGCCGAGAGTATATCTGTGTAGTGTTTATTCTGAAAAAATTAATATCCCTTTGCATCTTATTAACAATCACTGGTTTTTCATTTTCGGCTTTGGCTGAAAAGAAACCGGTGGTTATTTCAGATGTTGAAATAAACAATGCTACTCTGCAACAATCATTGAGCCAGTATCAGAAACTCTACAGTAATAACAGGTCACCCAGAGTTATCTATAATCTGGGTGTTATCTGTTATAAATTAAAAAAATATCCTCAGGCAAAAAAATTATTTTTAAAATTATTGCCTGTTGAATCGTATCATTTAATAGCAAAATACAATCTTGCTCTGGTTGCCTATAAAGCTGGTGATAAAGTGCAGGCGATAGACTGGTTCAGAAAAATAAATGACCATGCTCACAGCCATCAGAGCTCTGATGACTCTTCGGAAAAGATTAAAATGCTGGCCAGACTGCAGCTCAATAAGCTGACAGTTGACGGCACTGGCCAAAAATCACCTCAACTTAAAAATCATCTCAGTACTTACTTTTTTACTTATTATGGTTATGATGACAGTGTCACTGGTCTTGATCCGACCGGGAATGGTTATAACGGAGATGAATTTGCTAAAGTTTATGGTTTGCTAACGTTTAAACTTGATCAGCTGATCGATGGTTTTGAAACTCGCCTCAGTTATTATTTAAAAGATTATGTTTCACTGCATGAATATGATTTTAGCCAGACAGCGCTTAATTTAACAAAATATTTTAAACAATCTCACTGGCGTCATTATCTCCGTTTGGGTTTTAAAACCAGTACTTACGGAGCGCTGGATTATCAGTCGGATACGGAACTGGATATGCAGACTCGCTTTAAGCGGGCATCTCATCAATATACCGTTCGCTATCGTTATGATGATCTTAGTTCCAGAGATATTCTGTTTGAGCAGTATCAGGGCAAACAGCAGCGTTTGACTTTTTCTTATCAGCAAATACTGGCATTACATAGTTTGAGCATGGGGCTGGAGCTTGAAGACAATGAGCGGCTAAACTTGGCTAGTGCTGGCGTGATTTATAACTACTCACCGTCAAGGCAAAAGATACAGCTGAAATGGCAGTACCGGTTGGCGACAGACTGGCAAACACAGTTAGATTATGAGTTTCGGGATTCGCATTATGACAATTTAAATCCGGTGGGAGGGCAGATTCGCGATGATGCTCTGGAAAGCAGTCGGCTCAGGCTGAAGTATCGGCTACAAAAAAATTACTGGCTGATGACAGATTTTAGATATTTACATAATCAATCCAGTATAGTGATCTACAATTACAGCAGAAATATACTGAGTCTGGGATTGAGTGCTACTTTTTAGCAGTCGTCTAGCCTGTAACAATAAAACTTTGATACATTACAGGCTTTAATGAACAACGGGTTTGCTGGTAGCTTATGCGAGAAGTGGTCGTCCTGATACACGGGTTATGGAAAACCGGTAATGATAGCTGGCGTTTGCGTCAACGCCTGCAAAAAGCCGGTTATGAATGCCAAAAGTTCAGCTACCAGAGCCTCAGGCATAGTCCGGAAGAAAATGCCCGGCGTCTGCATCAGTTTGTCTCTGCTATCGATGCTCCAGTAATACATTTTGTCTGCCACAGTCTGGGCGGCATCGTTCTGCTTAAATACTTTGATATGCACCCGAGCCTGATACGAGGTCGGGTGGTGCTGCTGGGCTCGCCAGTTAATGGCAGCCAGGTGGCAAGAAGGCTGTCAAAACACTGGTATTCACGTTGGCTAATCGGCAAAAGTGCCACTGATGATTTACTGGGGAGTCATCCGGTCTGGAATAGCTGGCGCGAGATAGGCATTATCGCCGGAACCCTACCACTTGGCGTGGGTCTTTTGTCGGGCTGGCTGCCGCTGCCCCATGATGGCACGGTGACGGTGAGCGAAACGGTTTTGCACGGAGCCACTGATTTTATTACTCTGCCGGTGACACATACGAGTCTGTTATATTCATCAAAAGTCGCTCAACAGACCATAACCTTTCTGCGGGCCGGTAAATTTGGGGATGAAATTGGTAATATGCTGCTGGAATCGGAGCCTACCTGAGAACGCATAAAGCCGATTCCAACTAAATCACGTTTCTTTTCATATTCACCTTAATCCCGTTCGCTGGCAGTGTTAAAATCAGCTGAATTAAAAAAATACAGAGATAATGCATGGCCGGCCATAGTAAATGGGCAAATATTAAGCACCGTAAGGCAGCACAGGTTAAAAAACGCGGCAAAATATTTACCAAACTAATCTGTGATATCACCATTGCAGCACGAACCGCTGCTGGTAGTGATCTAACGGTTAATCCAGTGTTGCAGCTGGTAGTCGATAAGATCCTGACCGCTAATATGACTAAGGATACGATTGAGCGGGCAATTAAGCGCGGCAGCGCTGAAGCTGATGACGTTAATTATGAAGAAATCCGTTACCAAGGCTATGGACCGGCTGGAATCGCGTTAATTGTTGATTGCAGCAGCGATAATCGAAATTGCACCGTCTCGGATGTGCGCCATGCCTTTTCTAAATCTGGCGGTAATCTCGGTACCGATGGCTCGGTCGCCTATATGGTCAATAAACTGGGGATAATCAGTTATCCAGTTGACTGTGATCAGAATCCGCTTATTGAAGTGGCCTTAGAGGCAGCGGCTTGATTCGCATCATTGGTATTGATCCGGGCTCTCGCTGTACCGGGTTTGGCATTATAGAAAGCGATGGCATGAAAAGCCGATATGTCCATAGTGGTTTTATAAAAGTGCAAGGTGATGAACAGCCTGAAAAACTCGGTTATATTTTTGCCGAAATCAGCGCGCTAATTAAACAATGGCAGCCAGAAGTGATGGCAGTGGAACAGGTTTTTGTCGGTAAAAATGTTGATTCGGCTCTGAAGCTTGGGCAGGCCAGAGGCGCGGCAATTTGTGCCGGTGTTAACGCTGGCTTATCGGTTGGTGAATATTCACCGCGAACGATTAAAAAAGCAGTGGTCGGACGGGGCGCTGCCGACAAAGCTCAGATGCAGGAAATGATGCAGATCATATTAAAACTGACGGTAAAATTGCAGTCGGATGAAGCCGATGCGCTGGCTGTGGCACTATGCCATGCGCACAGTAATACCCGTCTGGGTCAGATTTATAAACAAATTAAAAACACGGGAGCGGGCTGGTGATCGGTCGATTAAGTGGACAAATAGTACAGAAACAACCGCCTGAATTACTGATTGACGTGAACGGTGTGGGTTATGAAGTATCAGCCCCGATGTCAACTTTTTATGCCTTACCGGAGCTAGGTGAAAACGTGATATTGCACACCCATATGGTGGTGCGAGAAGATGCTCAGCTGTTATACGGCTTTTCCAGTGAGTCGGAACGGACTTTGTTTCGTCTCTTAATCAAAATAAACGGGGTCGGGCCAAAACTGGCAATTACTATTTTATCCGGAATTGCCACTGATGACTTTATTCGTTGTATTCATGATAACGACGCCGCGGCTCTGGTGAGCTTACCCGGTATCGGTAAAAAGACCGCAGAACGTCTGATTGTTGAATTAAAAGATAAAATCGGCGCTGAAGCCGAAACAGGTGCTGATAGTATTTCAACGGCGGCGATGTCTTCCGCTAATTCCGGCAGCGCGCTCAGTGATGCTGTCAGTGCGCTGATTTCGCTGGGATACAAAGCCAATGATGCATCGCGTATGGTGCGCAGTATCGATACCGAAGGCTTAAATACCGAAGATATAATTCGCCAGTCATTACAAGGTCTGGGCAGATAAATGGAGCCCGATATGGATTCTAAAACAGATACGATGAGAGTGATTTCTGCAGAAACCGCCTCCAGCGATGAGGCGACCATCGACCGGGCAATACGGCCTAAATTACTGACTGACTATGTTGGTCAGCCAGTAGTTAATGAGCAGATGGAAATCTACATACCGGCGGCTAAAAAACGTGGTGAGGCGCTGGATCACTGCCTGATATTTGGACCGCCAGGACTTGGTAAAACCACCTTATCGCATATTATTGCGAATGAAATGGGGGTGAATTTGCGCCAGACTTCCGGCCCGGTTTTAGAAAAACCGGGTGATCTGGCGGCCTTGCTGACGAATCTGGAGCCGCATGATGTACTCTTTATCGATGAAATACATCGCCTAAGTCCGGTGGTTGAAGAGGTGCTATACCCGGCGCTGGAGGATTTTCAGCTCGATATTATTATCGGTGAAGGACCGGCAGCACGCTCGATCAAACTCGATCTGCCACCTTTTACGCTGGTCGGGGCAACTACCCGAGCCGGCGCACTTACCTCGCCGCTGCGTGATCGATTTGGTATTGTGCTGCGACTTGAGTTTTATAATGCAACTGATTTGAAGTCGATTGTTAAACGCTCGGCAAACATCCTGAATGTAGAGATGCAGGATGACGGAGCAGTCGAAATCGCCAGACGTGCCAGAGGTACGCCGCGAATTGCTAACCGCTTATTACGGCGAGTGCGTGATTATGCCGAAATTAAAGCCGATGGCGTGGTCAGTGCCGAGGTAGCGGCCAGCGCGCTGGATATGATTAACGTGGATAAACACGGTTTTGACCAGATGGACCAGAAACTGTTGTTATCGATTATCGAAAAATTTGACGGTGGTCCAGTCGGGGTTGAAAATTTGGCGGCTGCAATCGGTGAAGAAAAAGATACGATTGAAGATGTGCTGGAACCGTATTTAATTCAGCAGGGTTTTCTAATGCGCACGCCTCGCGGGCGCATGGCAACGAGCAGCGCCTACGCACATTTTGGTTTAAAAAAGCCTGAAAACAGCCGAAATTATGATGAAAACCTGTCTTTACTCGATGAGTGATGCTGAACAAACAGCAGGCAGTGTTTAAAATGATGGATACCATCATTTCACTAAAAAATAATGCTGATAAAACGGGGATTGTATGAAATTTTCCTGGCCGATAAGAGTCTATTATGAAGATACAGACTCCGGAGGTGTGGTTTATTACGCCAATTACCTGAAATTTTTTGAAAGGGCGCGCTCAGAGTTTTTGCGCCGCTTTAATATTGAGCAGGATATTCTTATAACAGAGCATGACGTGATTTTTGCGGTAAGACAGGTCAGTGTCGATTATCATAAACCCGCTGTTTTTAATGATGAATTAAGCGTTACCAGTGAAGTGATTGAATTAAACAAAGCCAGTCTGGTGTTCCGGCAGGTGATTCACCGTGAAAAAGATGAAACACTGCTTTGTCATGCGGTGTGCAAGGTGGCCTGTTTGTCGGCCAGTAAAATGAAGCCGCGGCCGATACCGGATGAGATCGTTCAGCATCTGGCTGGCAAATAAAATACGATAAAATGGATAACGACTGCGTGAAAATATTAAGCCATATTAATCAACCCGAGGGAATTATTTGTGTCTGCTGATCTTTCTTTTATTGATCTGATACTGCGTGCCAGTTTTACGGTGCAGCTGGTTATGCTGGCGCTGCTTGCTGCGTCTGTTATTTCCTGGACTGTTATCGTGCATAAATACAAGCTGCTCAATAAAGCGACGGTATCTGCCGACACCTTCGAAGAAAAATTCTGGTCGGGTATCGACCTAACCGAACTCTATAGCAGTATCACTCAGCGCCGGCTTGAGCGCCATGGCATGGAAAAAGTGTTTGAGTCCGGTTTTTCTGAGTATGCCAAGTTGCATAAAAAAGCCGGTTCCACCTCGATGATTTTAGCCGGTGTACAGCGCACTATGAAAGTGGCACTTTCCAGAGAAGAAGACCGGCTAGATCAGCATTTGTCATTGCTTGCAACGATTGGCTCTATCAGCCCATATGTGGGACTGTTCGGAACTGTGTGGGGAATCATGAACTCATTTCTGGCATTAGGTGCTGTTAAACATGCCACACTGGCGATGGTGGCACCGGGCATTGCAGAGGCATTAATTGCCACGGCGATGGGTTTATTTGCAGCAATTCCTGCTGTGGTGGCTTATAACCGTTATGCCGAAAAAGTTGACCGGCTCTGCAACCGTTATGAAAACTTCCAGCAAGAATTTTCGAGCCTGCTGCACCGCCAGACCATTAATAAAACACAAGTTCCAGAAGAAAAGACGGCGTAGGCTCAGATATGGCAGACCGCAAACGCAGAGCAGTGGCTGAAATCAACGTCGTTCCTTATATCGATGTGATGCTGGTATTGCTGATCATCTTTATGATTACCGCGCCTTTATTGTCACAAGGTGTTGAAATTGAGTTACCAACCGCTGATGCTAACCCGATATCACCGGATCAGCAGGAACCTCTGGTAGTCGCTGTTAATAAGGACGGAGAGTATTTTATTAATATTGGTGATAAACCTGATCAGGCGATTGATGCGCAGCTGATGGTCAACCGAGTGGCCGCAGTCTTACAGTTACGTCCCGATACACCGGTGCTGGTGCGTGGCGACAAAACGGTCAGTTATGGTAAAGTGGTGCGGGCTATGGTCTATCTGCAACAGGCAGGTGTTGCCAAGGTCGGTTTAATGACAGAAGGCCTGAATTAATGAGGCTTTTTGTTTAATGAAAGATGGAAGTCTGCTGGGTATTATTCGTTATGATTCGAAAGCCTTTTATATCGCTTTAATCCTGCATCTACTTATTGTTGTCGTCTTAGTCGTGAGTGTGAATTTTTCAGAGCGCCCTGTTACAGCGCATAAAGAAGTGGAAACCGTTCAGGCGGTGGTGGTTGATAGTCAGATCATTCAGGCAGAGCTTGATAAAATAAAAAAATCTGAAGCCAGAAAAAAACAAAAAGAAGAGTCACGGTTAAAAAAACTGAGCGATACCACCCGTAAGGAAGAACAAAAACAACGGCAGGCACAAGAAAAACGCAGACTGGAAGAACAGCGTATTGCTGATTTAAAGCAAAAACGTCTGGCTGAAGAAAAACAAAGACAGATCGAATCGCAACAACTGGCGGACTTGAAAAAGAAAAAACAGGCTCTTGAAGAACAACGTCAGGCTGAACAACAACGTTTATCAGTGCTACAGAAAGAAAGACAGGAAGAGGAGCTGGCCAGAGAAAATGCCAAAAGGGCAGCAGAAGAAGAAAAACAGAAAGAATTGAACGCACAGGCTCTGAGAAAAAAACTGGCAGAAGAAGAACAGCAGCGTTATTTGAACAGCGATAAGATGAAAAAGTTACGTTCTCAATATGTTAAAAGCATCGAACGTCATGTCGGTAAAAACTGGATCAAACCGGCCAGTGCCAATAAAGATATGTTTTGCAATGTCATCATAACGCAAAACAGAGCGGGTACAGTATTAAGTGTGAAAACTGACGAGTGCAAGGGTGATAAGGCTTTTCAGCTGTCTGTCGAGCGGGCGGTACTCAAAGCTTCGCCTTTACCCGATGCACCATCAGAGGATGTGTTCGACAGAACGGTGCAATTTACCTTTGTTGGGCATTAAAGAATGAGAAAAATGACTGGTAGAAAATCGATTATGAAAGCACTCTTAACGTTCACCTGTATCCTGATTTATGCATGGGCTACGCCATCGTATGCCATTTTAAATGTTGAGATTACACAGGGTACAGAAGACGCCTTACCAATAGCCATCGTGCCATTTTACTGGGACAGTAAAGAAACGGCGCCAGATTTATCCGATTTTAATGTGATTGCAAGCGATTTATTACGAAGCGGGCGCTTTGCGCCGGTGCCTGAAGATAAATTATTGAGCAGGCCGACCAGTACTGAAAATCTGGATTTTAGCAGTTGGAAGGTAGCCGGTATCGATAATCTGGTTATAGGCTCGGTGAGACCGGCTGGTAATCAACAGTTCGCAGTGAAATTTCAGCTATTTGATGTCTTTAAAGGAGAGCAGTTACTCGGTTATAGTCTGACTGCTGATGCCAGCTCGTTAAGATATACAGCGCACCATATCAGTGACTTAATCTATCAGCAATTAACTGGGCAAAAAGGTGCGTTTAATACCAAAGTGGCTTATGTCACTGTCATCAGAGATAAAGATACGGCCAGTTATAAGCTCGAAGTATCCGATACTGATGGCTTTAATCCGGTTACTATTCTGACCTCCAGTCAGCCAGTCATGTCACCAAGCTGGTCACCTGATGGTAGCCGACTGGCGTACGTTTCCTTTGAGAAAAGACGGGCGCAAATCTATACCCAGATATTGTCGTCCGGAGAGCGTATAAAAGTTTCAGAATTTGCAGGCCTTAACGGTGCTCCTGTCTGGTCACCCGATGGAAAAAAACTGGCAATGACCTTATCAAAAGACGGTAATGCTGATATTTATGTTCTGACCTTAAAAGACAAATCTTTACAAAGAATGAGTAAGCATTGGGGAATTGACACTGAACCCACATGGCTGCCTGATAGCCGGTCATTGGTTTTTACCTCAAACCGTTCGGGTAAACCGCAGCTCTATAAAGTTGATGGTCCAGGTGCTAAACCGCGTCGTCTGACTTTCGAAGGCAGTTATAATAGCAGTGCCGAAATTTCTAAAGACGGTCAGAAGATGGCGTTTGTCTATAAAGATAAATCGGCATTTAAAATAGCGACAATGGATCTTGAGACTGGGGTCATTGAGGTGTTAACGGACGGACCGCTAGATGAATCGCCAAGCTTTGCACCTAATGGCAGTATGATTTTATACGCTGAAGGTCAGCGAGCGGCTCTGGCAGCGGTGTCTGCAGATGGACGATTTAAACAAAGACTGGTTGCTAAAGAAGGCGAGGTTCGTGAGCCTAGCTGGTCGCCCTTTTTACAATAATTTATCTCGGAGTGATTTAAATGCGAAATTATATTTTATTGATGTTAGCTGTTTTTTTACTGGCCGGATGCCAGTCAGACGCCACCAAAGAAGATGCGGCAGGCGCAACCACAACCACAACTGATGCCGTTGAAACCGGAAAACTGGCTGCAGATGGCAAGGGTCAGGCCACGGCATTTACTGCCGGTGAGGAGCCCTACCGTAAAGATGCGATAAATGATGCAACCAGCCCATTATCGCAACAAGTGATTTATTTTGATTTCAATGCCAGCACAATAAAAGAGGAGTACCGCGATTTGATTACCTGGCATGGGCGTTATCTGGCATCAAATGCAGACATGAAACTTCGGCTCGAAGGCCATACCGATGAGCGCGGATCAAGAGAATACAATGTTGCACTGGCGGACAGCCGTGCGCAAGCTGTCAGCAGGATGCTGATGTTTCAGGGTGCGGCAAAAAAACAGATTGAAGTGATCAGTTACGGAGAAGAAAAGCCAGTGGCTTTAGAGCACAATGAAGAGGCATGGAGTAAGAATCGTCGAGTGCAGTTGGTCTATGAGGCAATCTAATATGCAAGTCATGTTAAAAACAGGTGTGTTGTTAAGTTCACTATTTATCGTTAATCTGGTATTTGCATCACCACCCAGAACTGCGCCGGAACCTCGTGTGCAGTATGGCAGTGCACCTGCGCTGGAAGGCGAAGCGGAAGATCGTCTGGAGTTGCTTGAGAAAAAAGTTAATAACAATGTGGTGTATGAGCTGCTCGAACAATTGCGGCAGCTGCAGCTGGAAATCAGTGCGCTTCGTGAGATTTCTGAACAGCAGGAACACCAGATGGACTTGCTGACAAAAAGACAGCGTAGTCTCTATCAGGACGTTGATCGTCGTATGCTGGAACTTGAAGCAGGTTCGGCATCTTCTCACGGTGCTACATCTGGCAGAATACAGCCCTCATCAGGTATAACGTCGTCGACTGTTGACAATTCGGGAATTGCGGCCATGTCGAAAGATGAGGCCGATCAGGCTCGCGAACAGGCAGCCTATACCAAAGCGTTTAATTTGCTGAAAGAAGGCAATTACACGCAGGCAATTACCGCCTTCAGAGAATTTTTAGCTACCTATAGCGGTGGTAAATACGCCGATAATGCACAGTACTGGCTGGGTGAAGCGAATTATGCGACGCGCGATTATAAAACGGCATTGCTGGAGTTCCAGAAGATTGTAACTGATTATCAGGACAGCCCGAAACGTCAGGATGCAGAATTAAAAATTGGCTTCACTTTTTACGAATTAAAGAAATGGGATCAGGCTAAAGCCGCGCTCAATGCCGTTGTCACACAGTATCCGGACAGCACCAATGCCCGTACTGCACAACAGCGACTTGACCGGCTTGCACGTGAAGGTAAATAAACAACGTGACAGAGACTGAATCGCGCGAATCATTACTTCGCATTACCGAAATATTTTTTTCACTGCAGGGAGAGACCCGCACAGTCGGGCTCCCCACCGTATTTATACGACTAACCGGATGCCCGCTACGCTGCCACTATTGTGATACTGAATACGCTTTCAGCGGTGGTGAAAAATTCACTGTCAAGCAGATACTTGAGACCACAGCAGGATTTAGTCCACGCTATGTTACCGTAACCGGCGGCGAGCCACTGGCGCAGAAAAATTGTCTTTCATTGCTCTCTTTATTATCCGACCAGGGCTATCAGGTTTCTCTTGAAACCAGTGGTGCGCTTGATATATCGGCGATTGATCGCCGTGTCAGTGTTGTTATGGACCTTAAAACTCCGGCATCAGGAGAAGAAGCTAAAAACTGCTATGACAACTTGACGCATATAAAATCAGAAGATCAGATTAAATTTGTTATTTGTAATCGCAATGATTACGAATGGAGTAAACAGCAACTGCAAAAATATGATCTGGTTAATCGTTGTGAAATACTTTTTTCACCGGTACACGGCAAAGAAATGGCTAAACAACTGGCAGAATGGGTACTTGAAGATCGGCTTGCAGTCAGATTTCAGTTGCAGTTACATAAATATCTTTGGAATGATGAACCAGGGCATTAAGTTTGAATCAGCATAAACCAAAAGCAGTTATTTTATTATCAGGTGGTCTGGATTCAGTCACTGTCTTGGCGATGGCTAAACAGCAGTATGACTGTTATGCGCTGAGTTTCAGCTATGGCCAGCGACATGATGTTGAGTTGCAGGCGGCCAAAAATATCGCCAGCCTGTACAATGTGTCTGAACACCGTGTGCTAAATATCGATCTTGGTCAGCTAGGCGGCTCTGCACTGACCGATATGAATATCGAGGTGCCTGAGTCCTCTGAGCAGGGTATTCCGGTTACGTATGTGCCGGCACGAAATACCATTTTTCTGTCTTATGCGCTAGCCTGGGCAGAAGTGCTTGAAGCCAGAGATATTTTTATTGGTGTGAATGCGGTCGATTATTCAGGCTATCCGGATTGCCGGCCAGAATATATCAATGCATTCGGCCAAATGGCTAACCTTGCAACAAAATCTGCAGTAGAGGGTAACAAAATCACACTGCACACACCGTTAATCAGTCTTAGTAAGGGCGATATTATCAAACTTGGCACTGCGAACGGAGTGGATTATTCAAAGACGGTATCCTGCTATTCTGCTGATGCTCAGGGCCGTGCTTGTGGGCGTTGTGACTCCTGTCGTTTACGAAAGAAAGGCTTTGAAGAAGCGGCTATCAGTGACCCCACACTGTATTATTAATTCGATGGTAAAGTGCTTTTCTGCAGACGCGGCTTTCGATCTTTTGAGGGCGGGCAGTGGCTTATATAAGCGTGAGAATATAAAAACAAGTTATTGATTGTATAAACATTAATCAACCATCGGCAGCTTGTACTGAGTTATTTTAAGCAATAATAAAATATCAGAATTTTCTGAATTTAACCCTTGTTTTTATCCAGAACTACTGTATTATTCACACCTCGTTTGGGGGTCATTAGCTCAGCTGGTAGAGCAGTGGACTTTTAATCCATTGGTCGATGGTTCGAATCCATCATGACCCACCATCTTTACCCCATACTCCTGTTTTACCCTTCAATATTCTACATTCTATACTTTATTTTAAACACTAGTAATCGATCTTAGCTACTATTCCTTATTAAGGGCTTCTCTTGATATTGGCCTTTTGCCGAGTATTTTACTGTTATCAAATTTAATCAAAAAAAAACCCGGTCAAGACCGGGTTTTTTTTTGGATGCAAGGAAAGCTTACTTACGCTGACCAGGACCGTTCCATTTTAATCCATTACTCATATAAGTATGGAAGTACTCAAGAGCACTGTATTCAGCGCTTTGAGCTTTAAATGGACGTGCACGTACCTGTTTGTTACAACCACCATAACGACGGTGTAAGGTACCCATGCCATCACCAGACTTCTTAGCCCACTTGTTACGGTAAACAGGGAAGTGTGAAACGTGACCCAGAGCAGGACTCAGGATGTCAGCACGGATTTTGTTGCCAGAATAGTAGTAATGGCAATCCGCACATGACATATTCAGCTGGCCACGCTTGGCATAAAAGTGTGTTTTACCAACATTATATGCAGCTAAGGCAGCTTCACCTTTCGGAGTCGCTACTTTGATAGTCTGGCCACGAGTCTGGTATGCCAGATATGCGCTCAGATAAGCCATCTTGCCTTTTTTCCAGCCCCATTTTTCACTGCCGTTACTGGTGATACATTTATTAATATCACCTTCTAATGTAACAACTTTGCCGGTCTTGTTATCGAAGTATGGGTATTCACCTTTGATACCTTTTTGAGCAGTAGGGAAACAGTTTTTGAATCCTTTACCGTTCGCAAATTTAGTATCATTAAATAGAGCTTCACCTTTATCGATATAGATTTCGTAAGATGGAAATTCTTCAAATGCTTCCCACTGTTCACGTGATGCTTTGTGAATAGAGTAAACACCATTGATGAAATCATTCATCGGTGTTTCAGGGAATTTATTTTTAAAGAAAGCTCTGAAGTCCTTTAGATCTTGCTGTGGTGATGCACTGGCGACAAAAGGCGACGCCAGCATAACAACCGCAGTAAAAATTGCAGCTAATTTTTTCATTAGAAAACTTCTCCAGATTTATTGTAGTTCTGTCGCTACTTTATTTAATACTAGCGTCAACAGTAGCGTTCTCGCCTTTGTTGTCTACCCAGCTGACTTTCAAAGTGTCGCCTTTTTTAGCGCCATTGAATTTGAAAGACAGGTAAGGGTTTGCTGAGATTGCAGCGCCCCATTCAGCTGTTAATACAGCTTTGCCGTTGTGTTCACAAGTCACAGTCTGGATAAAATGTGCAGGTTTTACTTCACCTGTTTTTTTATCTTTCTTTTCGACTTTCATTGGGTGGCTCATCAGAGCTTTTACAGTCGTCAAGCCGTTTTTGTTGCTTGCTCTTACTTTAATGGATTTTGCCATTGTACTTACTCGCTAAAATGATTGATTAACCGCCGCAGCCGCCGATGGTGACTTTAACTTCTTTTTTGGCGCTGTATAATTTGCCGCCAGCTTTAACAACTGCTACTACGTCAGATGTTTTACCCATTTTAATACGGGTAGCAACATACGCATCTGTAGCTGAGCCTAAAGCATAAGATGAAGTTAATGGCTGTGGGTTTTTAGCTACAAAGATGCTGATAGATTCAGCGTTCTTGATTGAGCTAGAAACAGTTACAGGAACAACAGCACCGTTTTCTGCGATGTCTGGCGCTTTCAGTTTGATGCTACTGCTAGATGCTGCGTCACCAGAGCCATAAAGCTCAGATAAAGATGCATCGATGCCTTTAGCAGAAAATGCTGATTTAGGCCATGCTGCTAATACACTGCGTGGAGCTAAAAGACCTGCACTTGCTGCTACGCCTACGGCGCCAGCTGCTAAAGAGCCTTTAAGCAGGGTTCTACGTTTTGAGTTCATAATGATAATTACCTCAGTAAATTTATAGTGTGTAGATAAATTCTACGACTTTTTCGATTTCATCTGCTTTAAGAATCTGATGAGGACCGAACGGAGGCATTATTGTGTGCTTGTTTTTAACACGTGCGTCGCTAATTTGGTTCTTCAGGTCTTCTTTCTTAAATCGGGCTTTCATTGCAATTAATGGTGGTCCGATATTACCGGGTAATTTTCCACCTTTAATGTCATGACATGCCAAGCAATTGCCTTTTTTCTTGCTGAAAGCAATTTCTTTGCCCGCTTCAACTGCGTCTGCATTTTCTGCAACAGAAACAGCAGGTGTAGCCAAGCTCAGGCAACCGATGAGTACAGCTAGTGATGCTGCAGTATTTACTATTCGCGCCGAGATGCGCATAAGCTTCTCCTCATACTCTTGCGTTGGTTGTGATAGTAGTAACTGATTCTTAAAAATTATTTAATTTCAGTTTTTATTTGACGATACATAGCATACAGAGTGCAAACTATATGGCAAGGAAAAAATGTTATTTTTCCTCATGTTAGGATTAATTAATATAAGCGGTTTCTAATTTTGATCCTTAAGGTTTTCTTAAGGTTTCGATAAATAATATCTATTTAGTCAGTTTTGTATTTGTTTTTATAGATTTGCATCTGTGCGCTGAGCCTTTTTAGGCTCTCTGTGTTGTTATCAGGTAGCCGCAGCGCACTGGTTAGTTGCTGTATGGCTAGCTCATAAAACCCATCGAAGGCATATTGCTCTGCTTTAAGGCTGTAGGCTTTTAACAGGTTGTTTTGTCTTGAGTAAGCCTGAGCTAATAGGTTATAGGTTTCGCTGTTTTTTTGCTCGGTTAGCTGTTTTTCGAGTATCTGAATACTTTTGCTGTATTTTTTATAGTTTATTAAGGCGCGTGCAAAAGCATGAGTTACTGGTAGATAGTCGGGATAAATTGCGTTTAATTGTTGGTAAAGCTTGATTGCCTCGGCCTCATCGTTATTTTTATAAAAGGCCTTTGCGAGTGCTAGCTGATACCAGAGATGCGGCTGCTTTTTATGTAAGTTTTTGAGTGTGTGAATGGCTTGATCGGGTTTATTTAATCGCAGATAGATCAATGCTCGTCCATAGGTTTTTTCTGCGCTTTCGCTTTTGCTTTCAAGATAGCCATTGATTAATTCCGCAGGTACCTGGCTATTGGCAACAATCAGCCGCTGTCGTGCTAATTGGTAGATCAGGCTGTCGTTATTGAATTGAAAAGAGGTTTTGCTCGCGCGATTGGAGGCTTCGGCAATTCGGGCGTTGTTTAAAGGGTGAGTTCTGAGGTATTCCAGATCGTTTTCGCTGCCATAAAGAGACTGACTTTGCAGTATTTCAAAAAACTCGATCATGCCTTTAGGGTTAAAGTCAGCAGCCGTCATAATTTGAATACCGACCCGGTCAGCCTCGTATTCATTGCTACGGGTAAAGTTGATTTGCGATTGCATATTGCCGGCAACGCCGCCAAACATCACAGCAGCTCCTGCCGTCGGATCGGCAGCGCCAATTAAAATGGCTGCGAGAATCGTCGCTAGTGTGGTGATATTGGTGTTTTCGCTGGCTTGATAGGCACGGGTCAGGTGTTTTTGAGTAACATGAGCAATTTCATGAGCCATGACACTGGCTAGCTGGCTTTCATTATCGGCAGCGAGAATCAGCCCCTTATTAATACCGATAGTGCCATTGGGGCCGGCAAAGGCATTGATATCGCCTGCATCAATAATAAAAAAATTGAATTCCCGTCCGCGCTCCGGGCTGTTGGCGGCAAGTTTTAAACCCAGATTGTGAATATAGTCATTCACCAGTTCATCATTGACAAAACGGGCGTGTGCTTTGAGTGCCCTGATAAAAGCTTCTCCTAGCTCTTTTTCGTGTTCGGGGCTGAGTGTGGTTTGTGACGGGTGACCTAGATCGGGTAGCGGGCTGTCAGCCAGACAGGGAGAAATCAGGCTGAGTAATAACAGGGTTGTCCTTAGTGTCATAAGTAAATAATCGATAATATTTTGTGGATTTGGGTTAATCATACTTAATTTTTATTGGGATTAGGGTGGTATGAATAAAATAAAGTTCCTTTGTTGTTGTTGATATGTCTATCTATGTTAGAATACTCTAATATTTAAAATAGGAGATGGTAGATGCATTCAATTCAAGAAATCGATGTGGCCGAATTAAAATCTATGCAAGAAGCGGGGAAAAGCTTCAGATTGCTGGATGTGCGGAATATTGCTGAAATTCAGCGAGGTTGTATCCGCGGTTGTGAGCCTGTTCCATTGAATATCCTGCAGGCAAAATTACCTGAATTGAGTAATGATGAAACCTATATATTGTATTGCCATAGCGGTGCGCGTTCTGCACAGGCCACAAGCTTTATGGTGACACAGGGCTTTGGGCAAACCTATAACCTAAAAGGTGGTATTTTGGCATGGGCCCAACAGGGTTTCGATATTGCAGCTATGGCTTAAGTGGTTAGCTGTTGTTAAAGCTGTGATGGCTTAATCTGCTCTGATTCTTATCCTTAAATTACAAGCAGCGGCTTTAATTGAATGTTTAAAGCCGCGGTGTTTCTGATTCAACTTAACCGTTCTCCAGTCCTCAGACTCCATCGGAATTATTAATTAAGCCTTGTTTTATTGACTGGCATAAATTAGATTTAGCGATCACTAAATCTGCTTAATCATTAAAAAAATTTATGGTTGGTCATAGATAAGCGCTATAGCTCTAATAATAAAAAGCATTATCTGTTGGTGTGAATAATTAATTTTAAATAAAAGCCTGCATGGCTTACAAAGATATTGACAAGAGGTGTTTGAGAAATGAGTAAAAAATTGGCAATTATTGCAACAAAAGGCACGTTGGACTGGGCTTATCCTCCGTTTATTCTGGCATCAACAGCTTCTGCGCTGGGTTATGAAACAGAAATCTTCTTTACGTTTTATGGCTTAAAGCTGGTTGAAAAAAAGCTGGATTTAAAAGTCTCATCACTGGGTAACCCAGGTATGCCAATGCCGATGCCAGTTCCTGTGTTATTGCAGGCATTACCGGGCATGCAAAGCATGATGACCGTGATGATGAAAAAGAAAATGAAATCAAAAGGCGTTGCGCCTCTGGAAGAGCTGCGTGAACTGTGTCAGGAAGCTGAAGTACGTTTTATTGCCTGCCAGATGACCGTTGATCTGTTTGAGTTTAATTCATCGAGTTTTGTGGACGGTGTAGAGTTAGGCGGTGCGGCCCTGTTCTTTGAATTTGCCGGTGACTCTGACGTCTGCCTGTTTATTTAAAAACAGCACGACAGTTTCTGATTAAAAGCCTGAATTAATTTCAGGCTTTTTTTTGGCAAAAATAAATTTACTATGGCTGATATATGAGAAAAGTAATTTTTATATGGGTAAAAAAATAAATATAAAAAAATTAACAAGCTTTGGGTGTTTTGTAATATTTAAAATAATGGCTTAAATCTATATTTAAATTGATAACAATCAATAATTTAAGATTATATAGTTATTATTATATTAATTAATAACAATATACGGATATTAATAATAGCGAATTAAAACCGATAAAAACTGATCTTAAACCATTGATTGACAAAGTGTTTATGCTTTGACATTGTACAGCGATGGTTTAAAGCAGGTATTTATTCCACAAATTATAAAAGCAATAAAAAATTAAAATCATATATGAGGGTATATCAATGACATTTCAAATTAAACGTTCAGTTCTGGCGGTATCAGTCGCCGCTGCTATCGTGGCACCACTTAGTGCTGTGGCAACCAACGGTATGTTACTGGAAGGCTACGGCCCGATTGCAACCGGTATGGGTGGCGCATCGATGGCTTACGATAACGGTGTGGCTGCAGTTATGAATAACCCAGCTACCTTAGGCATGATGGAAGATGGTGAAGCTCGTCTGGATGTGGCTTTGGGTAATTTAGCGCCGGATATTACAGCAACTCATCCTCTTGCAGGAGATGCCGATTCAGCTGCGACATCATTTTTTATGCCAGCCGTTGGTTATGCAGTGCGTAATGAGTCTTTAACTTATGGCGTGGGTATGTTTGCACAAGGCGGCATGGGTACAGAATATGCTTCGGCATCAGCGGTTGATCCGTCAATGGGCGGTACTGGTGATGTCAGCCGTTCAGAAGTGGGTGTAGGCCGATTAGTGGCTCCTATTGTTTATAACGTAAATAAAAATCTATCTGTGGGTGGTTCGATTGATTATGTCTTTGGTGGCATGGATCTGATGATGGCGATGCCTGGTGATGCAACAGGTTTTGGTGATTTTATTGATACAGCAGTTACAGTGGGTGGTTTTAATATTAGTGGTGCACATAATGGTGGTATTGCTTCAGGTTCATTAGTTGATGGCTTAGCTGGTGCAATGGATGCTGGTGGTATTAGTGGTGTTAATTGGGTGAATTTTAATTTTTCTGATGACAGTGATTATACGGGAGATGCAAAAGGTGCAGGCATTACCGGTAAAATTGGTATGACCTTTAAGGTTAATAATAACCTGACTGTTGGTGCGACTTACCATGCAAAAACAGCAATGAGTGATTTAGAAACCAGTAACGCGACAGTCTCGATGAATGTAGATGGCGATGGTGGTTTTTTAACAACAGGTACGCCTGATGGTAACCCTGTGATTGGCCAAACGGTTGATTTAACGGGTAAGTTATCAGTTAACGATTTCCAGTTCCCTGCACAGATTGGTTTAGGTATGGCTTATCAGCAGGACAAATGGATGGTTGCGGCGGATGTAAAAATCATTCAGTGGGCTGATGTAATGGATTCTTTCCGTATGACGTTCACAGCCGATGCGGTTCCAACCAACGGGATGTTTGGTGGTGCATCTATGGATGTTGAAATGTACCAAAACTGGGAAGACCAGACGGTTATCCAGATTGGTGGTGCTTATAAAGTCTCATCAGCGACTACATTACGTGCGGGTATTAACAGCTCCAGTAATCCAGTACCGGATGCGACAATGAACCATTTGTTCCCAGCTACGATTGAAAACCACTATACACTGGGTGTAGGTCAGGCAATGGGTAAAACATCGAGCATTGATTTCTCATTAACCATCGCACCGGAAGTTGAAGTGGTGGCAGGTAGTACCGTGACAACAACGCATGCACAGACTAACTGGCAGTTGATGTACTCACAAAAATTCTAAGTTCAGTTTAGAGTTTTATCGCCCGGCGACATGTCCATGTTGCCGGGCTTTTTTCAGTTTTATCGGAGATACTTTTTATGAGACTTTTTTTCAAAAAAGATTCTTTTAAATTCCTAATTGCTTTTATAAGTGTCTGTTTAGTGTCGTTGTCATCTGCCAATGCGGCCGATGCTAAATTATATAAACCGTTTGTTATGGCAAAAACACCGGCAGGTGATTTTAATGCGGTGGTAGCCAGTACTAAAAGCACCTTAACGAAAGCCGGTTTTAGTATTGTGGGTGATTATTCACCGTATGAAAACGCACATGTGTTTTCGGTAACGAATAATACCGTTCTTAATATTGTTAAAAATGAAAAAGCCGGTGCTTACGGCGCGGTGCAGCGTGTTTCTGTGAGCCAGGTAAAAGATAAAGTGCAGGTAGCTTTTACAAACCCTGAATATATGGCTTATGTTTATCGTTTTAACAATAATTTTAAAGCGATTCGTGCCGATCTGATTGCGGCGCTGGGTTATGAAAAAGACTTTGGTGCAGAGGGGCTGACAGAGAAAAAATTACGCAAATATAATTATGCCTGGGGTATGGAAGAGTTTGATGAGGCGGATGAGATTGCTGAATACAGCACTTATCAGCAGGCTATAGAGGCTATTGAAAAAGGCTTTAAGAAAAACAAGGTTGGTGCTTTTAAAGTCTATCGTGTTGATGTGCCGGGTAAGAATATGACGGTCTACGGCGTCGGTTTAAAATCGCCCAATATGTTTAATAAGTATCAGGACGATGGTTATATTATGGGTGTGATTGATTTTGATAAGGATAAGCACGCGGCGCATCTGCCGTATGAAATGGTAGTGCTTGGTAACAAAATTGAAGCCTTAAACGGTCGCTTCCGGATTGCTATTAATTTCCCTGATTTGAGTATGGCTGGTGAAAACAGCTTTATGAATATTATGGGCGCACCGGGCGGTATTAAGAAAGCGCTGACAAAGGTTGCTGGTGGTCAGTCTGACGATTTTTAAAGCTGATTTTTAAAGCTATTTCGTTGTTCTGAAAAAACCCGGTTTAACCGGGTTTTTTTATGGTTGTTGCTGCAGTATATGATTGATGATCAGAATCTGGGACGAAATGCCGGTAAATTGTCATCAAAACATTAAAATACCCTCATTTTCTGATTTTTTGCGTGAATTTTAGCCGCATAAGTATTAGACTTCTCTGTTCGGCTGTTTTGCAGCTAAAAGTCTATGATTTTTAAGGTTATTCAGCACTTTTTTTGGGTAAAAAGTGAAGACTCTGGAGTCTAATTAAGTGGAATTAACGGGTGCAGAAATTCTGGTTCAATGCCTCAAAGAAGAGGGTGTTGAGTATTTGTTCGGGTATCCTGGCGGTGCGGTTTTGCATATTTATGACGCCTTGTATAAGCAGGAAGACGTCAAACATATTCTGGTTCGCCATGAACAGGCGGCCACGCATGCGGCCGATGGTTATGCACGCTCTACCGGCAAACCGGGTGCGGTCCTGGTTACCTCAGGGCCTGGTGCAACCAATGCCGTGACCGGTATTGCCACGGCTTATATGGATTCGATTCCTATGGTGGTTATCACTGGTCAGGTGCCGACCAGCCTGATAGGTAATGATGCGTTTCAGGAATGTGATTCTATTGGTATTACGCGCCCGATCGTCAAGCATAACTTTCTGGTCAAAGATATCAGTGATCTTGCTGAAACGATCAAGAAGGCGTTTTATGTGGCGACGACAGGACGTCCCGGTCCGGTCGTGGTTGATGTGCCCAAAGACGTGACCGGTGCGACAGCTAAATACAGCTATCCTAAAGAAATCAAAATGCGTTCCTATAACCCGGTTACCAAAGGTCATATTGGGCAGATTAAAAAAGCCGTTGAGCTGATCTTGTCGGCCAAAAAGCCAATGATCTATAGCGGTGGCGGTGTGATTTTAGGTGAGGGTAGTGGGCAGCTTATCGAATTTGCCCAATCACTTGGTTATCCTGTCACCAACACGCTGATGGGGCTGGGTGCTTATCCTGCTACGGACAAACAGTTCGTTGGTATGCTCGGTATGCACGGCACTTATGAAGCCAATATGGGGATGCATCATTGTGATGTCTTAATTGCTATTGGTGCGCGCTTTGATGACCGGGTGACCGGTAATTTAGAAAAATTTTGCCCGGATGCGAAAATCGTTCATGTTGATGTCGATCCTGCGTCGATTGCAAAAACAGTAAAAGTCGATGTGCCCATCGTTGGTGAAGTGGCCGTTGTACTGGACGCACTGATTAAACAGATCGGGCTATCTGAAAGCAAAGTCGATACTTCTGCACTGGAGATCTGGTGGCAGCAAATTGATGTTTGGCGCGCCCAGGATTGCCTTAAGTTTGATACTGAGAGCGATAAAATCAAGCCACAGGCAGCGATCAAAAAAGTTTACGAGCTGACAAAGGGTGATGCGTACGTCACATCTGACGTCGGTCAGCATCAAATGTGGGCTGCGCAGTATTATCCATTTGATAAGCCACGTCGCTGGATCAATTCAGGTGGTCTTGGCACCATGGGCTTTGGTTTGCCGGCAGCCATGGGTGTGCAGCTGGCGCATCCGGGTCACAGCGTGGTGTGCATTACCGGTGAATCCAGTATACAGATGTGTATTCAGGAACTGGCGACCTGTTTGCAATACGGCTTACCGATTAAAATCCTGAATTTGAATAACGGATTTATGGGCATGGTGCGTCAGTGGCAGGAGTTTTTCTACGACAAGCGCTATTCGCAGTCGGTAATGAGCGTTCTGCCGGACTTTGTCGCATTAGTAGAATCCTATGGTCACGTGGGTATTCGGGTTGAAAAACCGGAAGACTTAGATGCCGCACTGGATGCAGCATTTAATCAGCATAAAGATCGGCTGGTATTCCTGGATGTGATTACCGATCCCGACGAAAATGTGTATCCAATGGTACCAGCAGGTGCTGGTCTTAATGAAATGGTGTTAGTGTAATCATGCAGCATATAGTCTCAATATTAATGGAAAATGAATCCGGTGCATTATCCCGGGTTGCCGGTTTATTCTCGGCCCGCGGATATAATATCGAGTCATTAACAGTGGCGCCGACGGACGATTCGTCGCTCTCAAGAATGACGCTGGTCACTTCTGGTACGGACGATATCGTTGAGCAGATTCTGAAACAGTTAAACAAATTGGTCGATGTGATCAAGCTGGTTGACCTGACAGAATCACCTCATATCGAGCGTGAAATGATGCTGATCAAGGTTGAAGCGGTGGGTGAGTCACGGGCTGAAGTAAAGCGGCTGGTTGATATCTTTCGTGGCAACATTATCGATGTTACTGACACGACTTATACGGTTGAACTGACCGGGCCGGGTGAAAGACTGGATGCGTTTTTGCAGTCTTTATCCAGCATCAGTATTCATGAAGTGGTGCGCTCAGGAGCAATGGGCATTAGCCGTGGTGAAAAAGTCCTCGGTTTATAATCGTTTTATTTAATTTATTTAATTTATTTAAGAATTTAATTTTCTAGGCAGGAAACAAATATTATGAACATTTTTTACGATAAAGATTGCGATCTTTCTATTATCAAATCAAAAAAAGTTGCGATCATCGGTTACGGTTCACAAGGCCACGCACATGCACTTAATCTTAAAGAGTCCGGCGCAGATGTTACCGTTGCTTTACGCAGCGGTTCTGCATCAGCAATTAAAGCTGAAAATGAAGGCCTGACAGTCAAGCCGATTGCCGATGCTGTAAAATCAGCTGATGTGATTATGGTATTAGCGCCCGATGAAATTCAGTCTGCACTTTATAAAAATGAGATAGAGCCAAACATTAAAGAAGGCGCGACCCTGGCATTTGCACACGGTTTTGCGATTCACTATAACCAGATCGTTCCGCGTAAAGACCTGGATGTTATCATGATTGCTCCAAAAGCACCGGGTCACACCGTGCGCAGTGAATTTGTACGTGGCGGCGGTGTTCCTGATCTGATTGCTGTTTATCAGGATGCATCGGGTAAAGCGAAAGACTTGGCATTGTCTTATGCATCGGGTGTTGGTGGTGGTCGTACCGGTATTATCGAAACCACGTTTAAAGATGAAACAGAAACTGACCTGTTCGGTGAGCAGGCGGTGTTATGTGGTGGTGCGGTTGAGCTGGTTAAAATGGGCTTTGAGACATTAACTGAAGCCGGTTATGCACCTGAAATGGCATACTTTGAATGCTTACACGAGCTGAAACTGATTGTAGATCTGATGTTCGAAGGCGGTATCGCTAACATGAACTACTCAATTTCAAACAATGCTGAATACGGTGAATACGTAACCGGCGATAAAGTTATCAATGATGAAAGCCGTAAAGCGATGCGTCAGGCATTACAAAATATTCAGAACGGTGACTACGCAAAACGTTTCATTCTGGAAGGTGCAACTAACTACCCGGAAATGACAGCCCGTCGTCGTAATAACGCAGCACACCCGATCGAAGTGGTGGGTGGTAAGTTACGTGAAATGATGCCTTGGATCGGTGCCAACAAAATTGTTGATAAGTCGCGCAACTAAGCCGACGTTTCAAGTATTTTTGAAGAAAGGGGCCTTTATGGCTCCTTTCTTATATGTACTATCCTAAATGCTCAGTAAAGCGTAAAATTTAGACTTAAATTTGTTGCTAACCAGTGCGGACCTTATGGAATCAGAACAATTACAAACAAAACGTCGTAAAGGTATCTATTTATTACCTAACTTATTTACCACGGCAGCGTTATTTGGCGGGTTTTATGGCATCGTAGCTGCCATGAATGGGCGCTTCGAACAGGCCGCAATCGCCATCTTTATCGCCATGATACTGGACGGACTTGATGGCCGCGTTGCGCGACTGACCAATACTCAAACTTCATTTGGTGCCGAATACGACAGTCTGGCTGATATGGTGTCGTTTGGTTTGGCCCCGGCTCTGATTATGTACGAATGGTCATTATCATCGATGGCAGCGTTAGGCTGGCAATGGGGTAAATTAGGCTGGATGGTGGCATTCATCTATACCGCCGCGGCTGCTTTGAGACTGGCGCGCTTTAACACACAAGTTGGAACTGCAGACAAACGCTTTTTTATGGGCTTACCTAGCCCGGCAGCGGCGGCCTGTGTTGTCGGCTTTGTCTGGGTGAGTGTTGATCAGGGATTTAGCGGTAAAGAACTGGCTATTCCGGCACTGGTGGTTACCTTATTATCGGGTTTGCTGATGGTAAGTAATTTTCTGTACAGCAGTTTTAAAGAAGTCGACTTCAAACACAAAGTGCCTTTTGCAGCATTGCTAGTAGCCGTGCTGGCGCTGATGTTCGCATCGTATGATCCGCCAAAAGTTTTATTTGCCGGTTTCATCGCTTATATGCTGTCAGGACCGGTATTGTCGTTACTGAGAAAAGGCAAACGCCCGGGCAAGGAACCCCTGCCGACAACTGCCGATAGCAAGGACGAGGAGAAATAAATACGGCTAGGCAGAAAAAGCCATTAACGGGCTTGGCAATAGCTGACTAAGGCGCTATATTCATATTACCTATGAAAAACACAATGAAACAACTTGATAATAGCCCCGTGGTTTCTTGCCGCGCTGTTTCATTGTGCCTGCCTAACGCTGATCTGCTCACTGTTTTATTTCACCTACTGCCGTAAGGCAGATGATGATGTCCTGGCGAGGCTTAACCGTATAAAAACCTGAATTCATAAAGCCTCAACTGAGACTTTATAAAACCGTTAGTGATTTTCCGATGCTGAGATCGGTAAATGGAGCAGAACATGAGTGCAGATAAGCTGATTATATTTGATACCACCTTGCGTGATGGCGAGCAAAGCCCGGGCGCATCGATGACCAGAGATGAAAAGGTACGGATCGCCAAAGCGCTGGAAAAAATGAAAGTTGACGTCATCGAAGCGGGCTTCCCGATAGCCAGTCAGGGCGATTTCGAAGCGGTAAAAGCTGTCGCTGATGTGATTAAAGAGAGTAGTGTCTGTGGTTTGTCGCGTGCCTTACAAAAAGATATTGAGCGTGCTGGCGAAGCCTTAAAAAATGCCGTTAACCCCCGCATACATACGTTTATTGCGACCTCGCCGATTCATATGCAGCAAAAATTACGGATGGAGCCGGATGCAGTACTGGAGCAGGCTGTGCATGCGGTTAAAATGGCCAAGGGTTTTACTGATAATGTTGAATTCTCACCGGAAGATGCCGGGCGTTCTGAGCTTGATTTTTTATGCCGTGTGATTGAAGCGGTGATTGATGCCGGCGCCACCACAATCAATATACCGGATACGGTTGGCTATAATGTACCGGAACAATTTGGAGCGCTGATAAAAAACCTGCTTGAAAAAATTCCGAATTCAGATAAAGCCATCTTCTCGGTGCATTGTCATAATGATCTGGGTTTGGCTGTAGCTAATTCATTGTCGGCAGTACAAAACGGCGCGCGTCAGGTCGAATGTACGATTAACGGATTGGGTGAGCGTGCCGGTAATGCGTCACTGGAAGAAGTGGTGATGGCGATACGTACCCGGCAGGATATGTTCAGCTGCGATACAGGGCTCGATAGCACGCAAATTATGAATTGCTCACGGCTAGTATCGGGTATAACCGGCTTTGCCGTACAGCCTAATAAAGCTATTGTCGGTGCCAATGCTTTTGCGCATGAATCGGGCATCCATCAGGACGGAGTACTGAAAAACCGTGAAACCTATGAAATTATGCGGGCTCAGGATGTGGGCTGGAGTGATAACCGTATCGTGCTTGGTAAACACTCGGGCCGAAATGCATTTCGCAGTTGCCTGAAAGATCTGGATATCGAATTTGATTCAGAAGAAGCATTGAACGAGGCCTTTTCCCGCTTTAAAGAATTGGCCGATAAAAAACATGAAATCTACGATGAAGATTTACGCGCGCTGGTCAGTGAAGCCAGCTCTCAACTGGCCGACGAATATTACAAGCTAGTGAGTCTGAAAGTCTGTTCCGAGACTGGTGAAACGCCGCAGGCAGAGATTGTGGTGTCAGTTGACGGCAAAGAAATGAAATCAACATCAAGCGGCAGCGGCCCGGTTGATGCCACCTTTAAAGCCATAGAAAAAATCGCTAACAGCGGTACAAAGCTCAAGTTATATTCGGTTAACAATATAACAACCGGTACCGATTCACAGGGTGAAGTAACGGTCAGGCTGAAAATGGACGGGCGCATTATTAACGGCCAAGGTGCAGATACCGATATTGTTATTGCATCGGCTAATGCTTATATCCACGCGTTGAATCTGCTGCGTAAGCCGGATCTTCGTGAACACCCTCAGCATGTTAATGTCTGAAAACAGTAATCAGCAAAAAAACGGGGCTCCTATGAGCCCCGAATTGCGTCAGTACTATCTGCAAACAATGGGTATTCAACTCTGGCAGCAGCGCCTGCCGGCAGACGCAGATACTAAACCAATCCAACAGCCGGTGCCTGAAAAGATCGAACAGTCTGTCGCCGGACAGGTTGAACCAGAGCTAACTGACTGGATCAGTCTCGACAGTGCGATCCAGTCCTGTGTTGCTTGCGAACTGCATCAGAGCCGAGTCAGCACAGTGGCAGCAGAAGGTTCTGAGTCAGCACGGCTCATGTTTATTACCACCGCACCGATTTTTGATCCCGCTTCAGAGAGTGCATTGCAGACAAGTCAGAGTGGTCAGCTATTTAGTAACATGCTTAAAGCAATAGACTTGCAGCGTGATGAGGTTTTTTTAACCGGCCTGGTTAAATGTCAGTTAGCGGATAACCGTGAACTGCGAACCACAGAGATTCTTTGTTGTGAACACTTTCTGAGCCAGCAGATCAATTTGCTAAAACCGCAGCTGTTGGTTGCGCTGGGCGAAGTTAGCGCGCAGCATTTGCTGCTGACAAAAAAATCCATTGATGAATTAAGTACACAAAGTTTCCACTATCAGTCAGTACCACTGATGGTTATGCACAGGCCGGAAGAGTTACTGAAGCAGCCTGAAAAGAAACGCCAAGCCTGGCATACACTACTGCAGATCAAACACATACTAAATGGCTGATGTTTTGGCAGACAAGGCGATTAGTTATCAGCTCAACAAAACCCAGAGTTGTTATCGTTTAATGCGTCTCGATGATGTCAAAAGTGTGTTTGATATCGATCAGGATATCTATCCGTTTCCGTGGTCGGAAGGCATTTTTGAAGACTGTATTAAAACCGGTCACCTTTGTATTGTGAATGAAGTTGATAGTGAAATTATTGCCTACGGTATCGTCGGAATGATTGTTGATGAATCACATATTCTGAATTTGAGTGTTAGCCGTGCTTATCAGGGTAAAGGTTATGGCCGTGAATTGCTGATGTACTTGCTGGAACTGGTAAAACGTGGCAATGCGACGCGTGCTCTGCTGGAAGTGCGACAGTCTAATCAGGTTGCGCTGAATCTTTATACCAGTCTGGAATTTGAAAAAATTGGCCTGCGTAAAGCGTACTATCCGGCAGAAAATGGCCGCGAAGACGCCATTGTTTTGGCTAAACCCATCACTTAATCTGCACTCGCGCCGGCTTGCTAATATTATCGTTAATCAGATAACAGCGTTGCTATAGCCTGATACCTTGAGTTGAAAGAATATCCCCGTGTTATGCCAGTTAATTGTATTGAAATATTCAGAGTCTATCGCGCTTACGCTATAATGCGCGCTCTCGAACTAGAAAATACCAATACCGATGAGTGAATTTCTCGAATCCCTGCAAAAACGCCGTACTTTTGCCATTATTTCCCACCCTGATGCGGGTAAAACAACGCTGACAGAAAAGCTCCTGTTATACGGTGGAGCGATTCAGATGGCAGGCACCGTAAAAGGCAGAAAAGCCTCACGTCACGCCACCTCAGACTGGATGGAACTGGAAAAACAACGCGGTATATCGGTTACTTCATCGGTCATGCAGTTTCCGTATAAAGACTGCATTATGAACTTACTTGATACCCCCGGACATGCCGACTTCTCGGAGGATACTTACCGCACATTAACCGCGGTTGATTCCGCGCTGATGGTCATCGATGCGGCAAAAGGTGTTGAGGAACGAACCATTAAATTAATGGAAGTGTGTCGTTTACGCACTACGCCTATCATTACATTTGTCAATAAAATGGACCGCGAAGCACGCGACCCGATCGACATCCTTGATGAGATTGAAGAAATCTTAAATATTCAGTGCGCGCCTATGACCTGGCCGATTGGCATGGGTAAACAGTTTAAAGGTGTGTTTGATCTGTATAACGATTGTGTCTATCTGTTCAGTGCAACCCATGGCGGTAAACTGCTGGCTGGTGATTTAATCCAGGGGCTGGATAACCCGCAACTGGATGAACAGTTGGGGGCGTCAGTAGCGGCTGATCTTCGTGATGAAATCGATCTGGTTAAAGGCGCAAGCCATGCCTTTGATTTTGACGCGTATCGTGCCGGCGACGTCACGCCAGTCTACTTTGGTTCAGGTATTAATAATTTTGGTGTGCGTGAATTGTTAGAAGCGATCGATAAATATGCGCCTGCTCCAAAATCACGGTTGACATCAAGCCGTGAAGTCGCAGCGACAGAAGAAAGCTTCAGCGGTTTCGTGTTTAAAATTCAGGCCAATATGGATCCGGCTCATCGTGACCGTATTGCCTTTATGCGGGTTTGTTCCGGTGTCTTTAAAAAAGGCATGAAAGCGCATCATGTGCGAATTAAAAAAGACGTGAAATTCAGTGATGCCTTAACATTTATGGCATCTGACCGTGAACACGTAGAAGACGCTTACCCTGGCGACATCATAGGCTTGCATAACCACGGTACCATCAGGATCGGCGATACCTTCACCAACGGTGAGCAGCTGGCCTTTACTGGTATTCCTAATTTCGCACCGGAACTATTCAGACGTGCGCAGTTAAAAGACCCTTTACGGATGAAAGCGTTGCTTAAAGGTCTGACTCAGTTATGTGAAGAGGGTGCGACACAGTTATTTAAGCCAATGCATAATAATGACTTAATTCTTGGCGCGGTTGGTGTTCTACAATTTGATGTGGTGGCGTATCGCTTACAAGATGAATACGGTGTTGAATGCAGCTTCGAGAACGTCAATACCAATACGGCGCGCTGGATTGAATGCGATGATGCAAAAATGATGACGGACTTTAAAAATAAAAATCAGACGAATTTGGCACTCGATAATGCCGGTGATCTGGTATATCTGGCACCGACCCGGGTGAATTTGCAAATGGCACAAGAACGCTGGCCGGATGTACGCTTTGTAGCCACACGTGAGCACGGTATATACGAGTAACGGTGTCATGAGTTTATGACCGCTTGTAAGTAAATTCCTACATTGTTGTCGGAATTTTACCGTGGCTCTATCAGAATATTTCCCCAATCTGTCCGATTTATGCTATAGATAATAGCTCGCGCCTGAATTTTAACAATATTGACAAAGTCTCAGGCAAATATTCTAGGATTGATTGCCTAAAATCAGTCAGACAAAAAATAAAGTAATGATGCCCTACCTAAAGGCCTGATGTTGTGGATTGTATATTAAGGTTCCGTTGAATGATTTCTGAAAAAGATATTAAAGATAGCCGGATACTAATCATTGATGATGAGCAGGCTAATGTCACATTAATCGAGAAAATATTAGAGCTCGATGGCTACAAAAATTTCACCTCGACAACAGATTCAACGCAAGCCGTCGAATTATTTCAGAAGCTTCAGCCGCATCTGGTTTTGCTGGACCTGAATATGCCGGTATTTGACGGTTTCGACGTCATGCAACAGATGTCGGCGATTGACAGCGGTGATAACTTCCCTTGTATTCTGGTATTAACTGCGCAGACAGATCGTGAAACCCGTATTCGTGCCCTCACCGGAGGCGCCAAAGATTATGTGCATAAACCGTTTGACCGGGTGGAGCTTCTGTCGCGGATAAAAAACCAGCTGGAAGTAAAACGCTTATATGAAATGGTGCAAAATCAAAACAATCACCTTGAAGAAAAAGTAGCGCTACGCACTCAAGAGCTTCAGGAAACCCGGCTTGAGGTCATCCACCGACTGGGGCTGGCGGCAGAATACCGGGATAATGAAACCGGACTGCATATTATTCGCATGAGTAAAGTTTCGGCAGCACTTGCCAGCGCGATTGGTCTAAGTGATGAGCAGTGTGATTTAATTCTGAACTCGAGTCCGATGCACGATATCGGAAAACTGGGTATACCGGACGCGGTATTGCTAAAGCCCGGCAAATTAAATGCAGAAGAATGGCAAGTGATGCAGAGCCATACTACTATTGGTGCGCAGATACTTTCCGGTGGCGATACAGAATTGCTGGAACAAGCCCGTCTGATTGCGATTAGTCATCATGAAAAGTGGGATGGCAGCGGTTACCCGAACGGCCTTAAAGGTGAAGATATTCCGCTGGTAGGGCGCATAGTGGCGCTGGCAGATGTGTTTGATGCATTAACATCTGAAAGGCCATATAAAAAAGCCTGGTCGGTACAACAGGCTGTCGATTATATAAAAGAGATGAGTGGCACACAGTTTGACCCTGCGCTGGTCGATGTCTTTATCAGTATCCTGCCAAAAGTACAGGATATTAGTTCGCGTTACCGGGAGCCCGGCGAATATTTAGAAAAAGTCGTTTAAAGAAGCTGGTCCTGGGCCAGCTTTTTCAGTCTGTCAAAATCAGCAGGCGCAACATATTGCAGGATCTCTTTCGCATCCGTGTTATAAGTAATGCTCAGCCCAAGTTGCGGATACAGCAGAATGGATGATTTTTCATTCAGTCTGATAGTTTCATCAGCAATTCCAAAGCGTTGTAAAATAATCTCATCATCAAACTGGGCATAGGGTATATAGCTGATACTGATGACGGCTGCCTGCATTGCTTCAAGCGCATCTTCTTCATTGAGCTTGTATTTGAAGGCCCCACTGGGAGTCCCTTCTTTTTTTACACTGTCTTTTATATAGCGTTGCAGCGTTGGGGTATCGACGCCGTATTCAAGAATAATTTTTGCGGTCAGTCCGCTCAGAGATATTGAGCTGATGTAGGCTTCTAAATTACGTCGGCCATTTTTGTGTTCAAACACAGCTATTTCAGGAAATGACTGCAGTGAGGTCAATGCCTCGCGCATAGTGGTCTGGTTCAGGGTTATCCCAAAAACCTGAGTCTTGCCAGTTTCTGTTAGGGTGATTTGCCAGGGTAGATTATCCGATGGAATACTCAGTCGTTTTTCATTAATCGAAGTGATCAAGATGACAAATGCAAATACCATTAAAAAGAGATAACACTTTTTACATTTCTTGAGGCCAAATTTTTTAATCATGTTGTAGCTCTTATAGGTTTAGTGGCTATCGAGTTTTGCCAGTTCGCTAACAATGCCGGTGATCAGGGATTCACCTGACGGGCCCATTTTGGCCATTAGCCGGTCAACATCACGTTCGCCATCAACCAGTGGCTTAATGATCGCACTTAGCTGAGCCATGTCGCCGCTGGTCTTTGACATCTGTTCGGCCATCTGACTGAGCAGTGTCAGTGTATTAACATCGCCACGTGCAGCTTGGTGGATCATGCCAGCCAACATCGGTGCCGCCTGACTGGCATCCGCTTTCTGCTCCGGGTCAGGTAAGCTGGCGGGATTTTGTAATCCCTGCAAAATCGCAATAATGATCGAAGCATCTTCATCATCAAGGCCTTTATAAAGATTTTCATTGCGATCACCGTCAAGAATTTTTCGTATTGCGTTGACCAGATCACCCCAGCCATTTTGCTCGGACAGAAACAGGGCTTTATCGAACTCCGGCCGTAAAGCCGGGTTTTGTGCTGTCTGTACGGCACCGACAATTAACGGTGCATGGGTTTTTTTAATCTGTTCAAATATATCAGGTGTTGGCATAAAATCCTCTGCGCTAATGCGTCAGTTAAATGGCTTTAATTTTTTCCAGCTGGGCATTTAACTGCGATAAGGCTGTCTGCATCTCTTCAATGCGCTGACGTTCCTTGGCTACCACGGCCTCGGGTGCTTTATCAACAAAACTGGCATTACTCATTTTTGCTTCACACTTTTCAAGGTTGAGCGAAATTTTTGAAATATCTTTTTGCAGGCGGCTTATTTCAGCATCTTTATCGATCAGGCCGGCCAGCGGAATCAGTATCTTCATGTCACCGATCAGTGCCATCGCCGATTCCGGTGCATCGTCTGCGTTTAACCATTCAACGGACTCAATTTTTGCCAGAGTGGTGATAAAGTCCTGATTGTTATTAAACAGCTGGCGGTCGGTCTCGGTATAATTTTGTAATAAAACCGGCAGTGCTTTACCCGGTGCGATATCCATTTCTGAACGGATCCGGCGTACGCCCATAATAAATGCCTTGACCCATTCAAGCTCAGCTACGGCCTGTTCATCAATACGGTCACGGTCACAGCGCGGGTAGGGCTGTTGCATAATGGTTTCAGCCTGAATACCTGCCAGTGGTGCCACGCGTTGCCAGAGTTCCTCGGTGATATAAGGAATTAAAGGGTGAGCCAGTCGTAAAATGGTTTCGAGTACCCGTACTAAGGTGCGACGTGTACCACGCTTTTCGGCATCGCTGGTGTGCTCTGAATTTAGAACTGGCTTGGATAATTCAAGATACCAGTCGCAATATTCTTCCCAGATGAAAGAATAGATTTCATGGCTGGCATGATCAAAGCGATATTTATCAAAATTATCGGCAACTTTTTCTTCAACGGTTTGCAGGCGCGAGATAATCCAGCGGTCAGCCAGTGAAAGCATAACTTCATCGTTATCGACACCGGTATCTTTATCTTCGGTGTTCATCAGTACATAACGGGTGGCATTCCATAATTTATTGCAGAAATTACGGTAGCCTTCGATGCGGTTCATATCCATGCGGATATCGCGCCCCTGTGAAGCCATCGCTGCAAAGGTAAAGCGCAATGCATCGGTGCCGAAAGCGGGAATACCATCGGGGAAATGTTTGCGAGTGGACTTTTCGATTTTAGCGGCCATTTTGGGCTGCATTAAACCACCGGTGCGTTTGGCGACCAGTGCTTCCAGTTCAATACCATCAATCAGATCGATTGGATCTAGTACATTGCCTTTCGATTTTGACATCTTTTGGCCTTCGGCATCACGCACCAGACCGTGAATGTAAATTTCTTTAAACGGTACTTCGCCAATAAATTTAATGCCCATCATGACCATCCGGGCGACCCAGAAGAAAATGATATCAAAGCCGGTAACCAGAACGCTGGTCGGGTAGAATGTTTTTAAGCGTTCGGTGTTTTCTGGCCAGCCTAAGGTAGAGAAGGGCCAGAGCGCTGATGAGAACCAGGTGTCCAGTACATCTTCGTCTTGTCGCAATTCTAAATCTGCGCTTAGGTTATATTTCTCGCGGACTGCAGATTCACTGTCGGCAACATACACTTTTCCATCGTTGTCGTACCAGGCCGGGATTCGGTGCCCCCACCAGATTTGTCGTGAGATGCACCAGTCCTGAATGTTGTTCATCCATTCGTAATAGGTTTTGTCCCAGTTGCCGGGTACAAATTTAATATCACCGTTTTTTACCGCATCTATTGCCGGTTTGGCTAATGACTCTACCGCGACATACCACTGATCCGTCAGATACGGTTCAACCACAGAGCCACTGCGGTCACCACGCGGAACCATTAATTTATGGTCTTTTACCGCTTCCAGTAAGCCGGCGGCATCGAGATCGGCAAGTATTTGTTTTCGTGCAACATAACGATCCATGCCGCGATATTGTTCAGGCGCTTCATCATTAATGCAGGCATTTACTGTCAGAATATTGATCATCGGCAGATCGTGACGCTTACCCATTTCGTAGTCATTAAAGTCATGTGCCGGTGTGATCTTTACACAGCCGGTACCAAATTCCATGTCCACGTAATCATCAGCAATAACCGGAATCAGGCGCTCAGTTAACGGCAGTTTTATCGACTGGCCGATTAAATTTTTATAACGCTCATCTTCCGGGTGAACAGCAACAGCGGTATCACCGAGCATAGTTTCCGGTCGGGTAGTGGCAACCACTAAATGACCGGAGCCATCGGCTAATGGGTAACGCATATGCCAGAGGTGGCCGTTTTCTTCTTCGGATATGACCTCAAGGTCAGAAACTGCTGTGTGCAGTACCGGGTCCCAGTTCACCAATCGCTTACCACGATAGATGATGCCTTCATCATAAAGCTGAGTGAACACTTTTTGTACGGCATGAGATAAGCCGTCATCCATGGTAAAGCGTTCATTTTCCCAATCTACCGAGGCCCCCATGCGGCGTAATTGACGGGTAATGTGGCCGCCAGATTCCTGTTTCCAGTCCCAGATGCGCTCGATGAACTTTTCACGGCCTAAATCGTGACGGGTTTTATCTTCTGCTTCAAGCTGGCGTTCAACAACCATCTGAGTGGCAATGCCGGCATGATCGGTACCGGGTTGCCAGAGGGTTTTTTCGCCTTTCATGCGGTGATAACGGGTCAGCGCATCCATGATGGTATCCTGAAAGGCATGTCCCATATGCAATGTGCCAGTTACATTGGGCGGCGGTATCATGATGCAATATGCACCTTCAGCAGAGTCTGATGGGGAAAAATATCCTTTACTTTCCCAGTTTTCGTACCATTTTTGTTCAATAGATTGAGGATTGTAGGTTTTATCCATGGATTTTAAATCTCGATTCTCTGTAACTGGCGATGAAGGGCGTTATTATAACGGAAACTGACGGTCTGATCAGTTATGGTGCCGGGGATTTTCTTTATATTGTGTTAAAGGATGTTACTTATTAATTAATGCGGACAGGATTTGATGCTGTAACTGACGTTTTATTGCGGGCAGGGCAGCATCAATCGCATGCTCAATTTTTTGGTTAAGAACTTCCTCGTCATTATTTAGCAGGTGTATTTTGTCATCAGGCAGCTGATGCAGACCGGCTTTTTCTGCATCGCCGGCTTCAATAATATCGCTTAGCAGAGGAATCGTTTGAGTCATTTAGAGGGCCCCAGTTCGTGGTAATTGAGTTCAGAGTTATTTTGCTGACACAGTGTTTTATAGCGTTTGTATCGTTCCCGCCCGGGTCTTAAGCAGTCATCAGCCTGGTGTAATATTTCGGCCACTCGCCGGTTATTTTCTACGTCGACCGGCATCTGATCGGTGAGGTTGATAAATAAATCAAAGCCGTTACCCGGATCGGCCTCTTCACCAATTAAAACCGGGTGCTGGCTGCAAAATTCATCGGTTTTCAGGCCGTGTGGAAGAAAGCCGGTTTGCTCAAGTGACCATAGCATATTGTCCAGCTGTTGAGATTCTGCCTGGCTTTTAGAAAACAGGTAAACAGAGTTATTCAACGACCAGGCTTTATGTGTCAGCTTGCAGGCAAAATCAAGTCTGGCTTGATTGTCATTGCCGGCGATCATATAAAAGTCAACGCGATTAATTGTTAGCGCTCTCTTCAATCCGGTTCAGGATATATTGCATTAATAAGGGTACCGGGCGACCAGTAGAGCCTTTATTAGCGCCGCCCTTCCAGGCCACACCGGCAATGTCGAGATGAGCCCAGTTATATTTTTTAGTGAATTGAGCCAGAAACACCGCAGCGGTAATACTACCGGCTTCGCGACCACCGATATTAGCAAGGTCGGCAAAATTACTTTTTAATTGCTGTTTATATTCCGGCCAAGTCGGCATATGCCAGCAACGGTCACCGCTGTATTTTCCGGCATTTAATAAATCGTTAATTAACGGGTTATGGTTACCAAATAGCCCGGCCGGATGACCGCCCAGTGCAATCACACAGGCACCGGTCAGTGTTGCAATATCAATTACCACATCCGGATTAAATTTCTGACTATAGGTTAAGGCGTCACACAGTATCAGTCGACCTTCGGCATCGGTATTGAGTATTTCAATCGTAGTGCCTGACATACTGGTGACGATGTCACCGGGTTTAGTAGCCAGACCATCAGGCATGTTTTCAGTTGCGGGAACAATCGCAACGACATTGATGGGCAGTTGCAGTTCTGCAATCGCGCTCATGGCACCGAATACACCGGCTGCACCGCACATATCGTATTTCATTTCATCCATGGCGGCGCCGGGTTTTAAACTGATGCCGCCGGAATCAAACGTCACGCCTTTACCGACAAAGACAACCGGTTTTTCAGCCGCTGAGGCTGCGCCTGAATATTTCATGGTGATTAGCTTGGCACTTTCACGGCTGCCTCGGCTGACAGACAGCAGTGCGCCCATCTCCAGCTTTTCCATATCACTTTCTTCTAATATCTCAACCTCAAAGTTGCGGTATGTTTTTCCCAGTGAGCGCGCCTGCTCGGCAAGATAGCTTGGGGTGCAGATATTACCGGGCATATTGGCCAGGTCTTTACTGAGTTTAATCCCTGAGATAATCGCGCTGCTCTGACGTACCGCTAATTCACCGATAGGTAAATCGCGTCGGCTGCTGACACTGAAGACTACTTTACGTAACGGTCGTCGGGTATTTTGTTTGTCCGATTTTAATTGGTCAAAGCGGTATAGCTGTTCTTCAATCGCTTCAATGGACTGTCTTATTTTCCAGTCGATATCACGGTTTTTTACATGTAATTCAGTGAGGCATGAAAAGGCTTCCGTAGCACCTCGCTGATCCAGTATTCTGGCCATTTGTGCATTGATCTTTCTGAAATTATTAACGTCCAGCTCTTTTTCTTTGCCACAGCCCAGTAATAGTATGCGATCGCACAATGTATTCGGCACATTATGTAACAGCAGGTCCTGATCAAGCAGGCCTTCCAATTCTCCGCGTCTGATCAGGTTTGAGATTAAGCCATCGCTGGCATCATCCAGAATCTGAGCGGAGGGTGATAGCTTTCGTGAATCAAAGACGCCGACAACAATGCAAGACATACGTTGTTTTTCAGGGCTGCCACTTTTGACTGAAAATTCCATTACTGTTCCTATTTAAGATCTGTATTTGATAAATAAAAGTGTTTTCAGGGTGGAAAAAAATAAAATGAGCTAATACTCGTTATTTGGATAATTATTTACTGACCAGTTAAAGTTTATCTATTGGCCAGCATTTACTTATATAATGACCGCATACGATGAAATGACGGTTCTATAAATGTCACGGATAACAGTTGCATTACACTATATTTCAGATTTTATCAGATAAAAACAGTTTTTATTTACCAAATTGTTAAATTTTAATAAATATTTAACTCATTACTGACATTTATCTAATAAATTCAGTCTGCTAGGTTAAGAGTTTGTAAAATGAAGTCATGCTAAAACAAACAATAATTGATCGTTATATTGGAAAGGAGATTCTTTTTTCCTGGTTTGCTGTGTTTATAGTATTAACCATGATTATTAGTGGTAGCACGCTGGGTAATCTGTTTTCTCAGGCAGCAGACGGCAGTCTGCCTAATAATGTGGTCTTGACCTTACTGTTTAATGCCACGCTGCGCTTTAGTGTGCAATTGATACCCATCAGTTTGTTTATCGGCGCGCTGTTTGCTTTTGGACGGCTTTATAAAGATTCAGAAATGGTCTCACTGTTTGCCTGTGGTGTTACTTATAAGGCCCTCTACAAACCTCTTTTTATACTGGCGGTGCCGATGGCTCTGGTGGCGGCTCTTGCAAATTTCATGATGGTGCCGGCGCTAAAGCATGAATATTATGCGCTGGAAGCTGCGGTTGCCGACAATGTTGATATTACCGGTGTGACAGCGGGTCGTTTTACGGCTTCAAAAGGAGACAATCCGAGCATATTTTTTATTGAAAGCAAGGATAAGCATGGAAAAATGCGGCAGACCTTTTTACATCAGTCTGATCAGTCAAAACGCAGTTCGATAGAAACTTCTGCAGTCGCTTCCTATTATCTGGATGATAATGGTCGCCGCTTTATGTTGTTTGAAGACGGCTTGCGCTATGAAGGTGAACCCGGTGATGGTGATTATCAGGCGATTGAATATAAAAAACACGGTGTTTATATCGAAGATAATGAGTCGGTCAGGGTGCGTACCAAGCGCGATGAAATTCCAACAGCCGTACTTTGGGCATCGGATAAAGTCAGCCACAGGGCTGAGCTGCAATGGCGTATGGCGATCCCTGTTGTGATTCTTATTCTGGCATTTATAACCGTCCCTTTTAGTCATACTTCGCCACGCAAAGGACGTTTTACAAAAATGGGGCCTGCCATCATTGTCTATATTATTTATTCCAATTTATTGATTGTTGCGCTGAGCTGGATGGAAAAAGGAAAAACACCGGCTTGGCTGGGCTTATGGTGGGTGCATCTGCTTTTTATTGTGCTGGGACTGGTGTTATTAATGAAGCAGACCCGTTTTCATAAAAGGTTTTTAAACGCATCATGAAAACACTGGATCTCTATATCTATAAAACAGTTGTTAGCAGTACATTATTAGTGCTGGCTATTCTGGGTGCGTTGTTTGCTTTCATGGAATTCGTTTCTGAGATTAATCTCATTGGCATGAACGATTACAGTCTGATTAATGCACTGGTCTTTGTTGGCCTGACCCTGCCTAAGACGCTGTATGAGTTATTTCCAACGGCTACTTTGATTGGCGGCTTGTTAGGCTTAGGGGCGCTGGCAGGTAACAGTGAACTCATCGTGATGCGCGCGGCAGGTATCTCAATCGGCCGGATCGCACGTTCAGTTTTACAATCTGGTCTGGTGTTAACGGTGCTGGTGGCAGCATTTGGCGAATTTTTGGTTGCGCCGGCCAAGCAAAAAGCAGAGTCGATAAAAACACGCTCATTGCATAAGAATATATCGCTGGGTAAAACTAACGGTCTTTGGGTAAAGGAAGGTAATTATTACCTCAATGTCAAAAAAATATACCCAGATAACAGGATGGCTGACATAGAGATTTATGAGCTGGATGATCAGAAACGGCTCAAATCCATCACCAAAGCAAAATCAGGTATCTATAAAAATAAAGAATGGCGACTCAGCCAGATAAAACGCAGTATGTTCGAAGAAAACGGAGTTAGCAGTATCAATATACCCTCTGAAACATGGGATCATTTATTTAATCCTGACTTGTTTGAAGTGGTGGCGGTAAACCCAGGCGATATGACGGCCTATGATTTATACAAATACAGTGATTACCTTGAAAATAACCAGCTTGATGCGAGTCATTATCGTCTGGCGTTCTGGCTTAAGGTAATAACCCCTTTATCGACGCTGGTCATGTTATTGATCGCATTACCCTTTGTGTTTGGTTCGTTGCGTAGTGGCAGCGCCGGACAGCGTGTATTAATCGGTATTCTGATCGGTGTTGGTTACTTTATTGTCGGTAAAATCATGAACCACATTGGCCAGGTTTATGGATTGCACCCGTTATTAAGTGCAACTTTACCAATGCTCGTTGTGTTCATATATGGCTTATTTGCATTCTCAAGAATTCGCTGAGGAGAAACTCAGTTATTATCAATCAGTATCGTATTTGATAAAATATCATGCAATGTAGATTTTTTTTCGTTGAAAATAGACCAGAAAAAGCCAAGACCAAACAATAATAGTGAAAAAATAGCGCAGCAGAAGCGGATGAAAGCCTGTTTCCAGCTAACTTTTTTATTATCAGTGCTAATTAATTGTAAACGCCACGTTTTCATCCCTAATGTTTGCCCTCCGTGTGTCCAAAACCACGCATAAAAAACAAAACTGATCAGAAACCAGTAAATAACAAGAAAAGGAAAAAGCGGGTGCCCGTTTGTAATGGCTTCTCCAGCGTTAAGAGGTAGTGTTAAGGCTGTTGCGATGAATAAAATCGCGATTAATAACAAACCATCGTAGCCAATAACAATCAGACGTTTAAAAAGAGAGGCGGGTTTAGAATTATTCATTAAGTTTTGAATCCTGGAGAGAGAAAGTAGTCTAATTAAATGCATAAAAACTGTCTGAAAGACCGTTGTTATGCAGGTTCTGTTGAATCATTGTAAATCATACCTGATTCAGTTCAAAAGTCGAACAGCGATTCATTTGCCAGTTGTTTTTGCCACACAGAGTATTAAACAGAGCCTTATTGCTAATATGTTTTTTTAAAAAAGCTGCTCTAGCGTTGTTTTTTACGGAAAAAAATTATTAACTGAGCGGAAAAATTAAAAATCGAAGAAATGATATGAAAAACGACTTTTTATTTTGCATTTTCGACATGAAAAGTTGTTTCATTTATCAGATAAAATGAAATTAAACATCGCTTAATCCCCTAACATCAATATATTTTCTTTTTGAAGCAAAAATTGTAATGAATTCTAATTTTTTTACATTTTTATTGTAAATAAATACAAAAAAAGTCAATAAAAATTTGTAAAACTGAATTTACGAATTATAATCCATGAATCAACACACAAAAGAGGCCCTAACAATGGCAAAAGCAAAGAAGAAACCAGCAAAGAAAAAAGTAGCTGCTAAGAAAAAAGTCGCTGCAAAGAAAAAAGTAGTAGCTAAAAAGAAAGTAGCTGCAAAGAAAAAACCAGCTGCAAACAAATCAGCAGCCGCCGCTAAGAAAAAAGCAGCCGCCGCAGCAAAGAAAAAGGCAGCCGCAGCTAAGAAAAAGTCAGCAGCAGCCGCTAAGAAAAAAGCAGCAGCCGCTAAGAAAAAAGCAGATGCCGCTAAAAAGAAAGTAGCCGCAGAGAAGAAAAAAGCAGCAGCCGCTAAAGCAGCAGCCGCTAAAGCAGCCGCTAAAGCCCAGATGGATGCACTTAAAGCAGACGTTAAAGCCGCTAAAGATCAGGTTGCAGCAATGAAGAAGCGTGAAGCAGCACTGATTAAACTGTCATCTGAAAAAGATGCAGCTGCAGCTAAGTTCATGGAAAACTGGATGAAGTCTGCAATGGCAAAAATGGAAAAATCTATGGCCCCAAAAAAGGGCAAAAAGCGTCGTAAAGCTAAAAAGAAGTAATTAGCCTGACGTTTTTAGTTTTTTCAGTAAAAAAAAGCCCGGTTAAACCGGGCTTTTTTTATTGCAGTGATATTTGTTTTACGAATGATTAAATAATACCGTTAAATGCCAGTACTTCTACTGTTTCGCCTGCCGCTACATTCCCCGAGTTCTGAGGAATTACAATAAAACAGTTGGCAAGGCTCATAGATGTCAGAATATGTGAACCCTGTAAACCAGTTGTTTCAACCGTTAATACCCCATCTGTTGTTTGTTTCAAAATTCCGCGTTGAAAATCGGTTCTTCCCGGTGCTTTATTTAGCGGATTTAAACATCTGGCCTGCAGACTCAGGTGGTTGTTGTCATCTAAGCCTTTTAATCGTGTAATCGCGAGTTGTACAAATAGATAACAAGTTGCCATGACAGAAACAGGGTTACCCGGTAAACCAAAGTATGGTGTATTGTTAATCATGCCAAAGGCCAGTGGTTTACCCGGCTTCATAGCAATTTTCCAGAAATTAACCTGACCGATTTCCTGCAGAATTTCTGACACATAATCGGCTTCACCGACAGAAGCACCACCTGATGTTAGTATCATGTCGGCTTCACTGGCGGCCTTTTCCAGTGTTTCTCTGATCAGAGTCTTATCATCGGCAATGACACCGAGATCGAGTATATCTACATCCAGTTTTGTCAGCATACCGAACAGGGTATAACGGTTACTGTCATAAATATCGCCCGGACCCAGTGTTTCGCCGAGACTTTTAAGCTCATCGCCGGTAGAGAAGAAAGCGACTTTAGGTTTACGGTAAGTCGTGACTTCACTGATACCGATGGAAGAAAGCAGCCCCAAATCGGCCGGTGTAATCTGTCTGCCGGCTTTCAAAACGGTGGTATTTTTTGCGATGTCTTCACCGGGGTGGCGTACGTTCTGAGCTTTTTCATGCTGCTTATTGATTTGAATGATGTTTTCAGTGCGCAGGGTATCTTCTTGCATGATTACTGTGTCGCAATCATCAGGCATCATGGCACCGGTCATGATACGAACGCATTCGGTTACCGAGACTTTTCCGTGGAAAGGGTTACCTGCAAAAGAGCTGCCGATGACAGTCAGCTGCAGAGGCGGTGCTGATGTCAAAAATTCGCTGTTGATGGCATATCCATCCATCGCAGAATTTCTGTGTGGTGGTACATTAATTGATGAAACAACATTCTCAGCCAGTGTCCGGCCTAGCGCGTCACGTATTGCCAGTGTCTGTCGGGTTTTTAAAGGTTCGATTGCCTGTTTTATCTGTTGCAGTGTCTTTTCAACCGTCAGTAAAGCATGCTGTGGATCATTTTTGAAACAATCGTTGTTATTAGTCATTTGGGTTTTCCGTAGAAACAGGGTGGTTACAGTAGTTAAGGATAAAACGTTTCAGGCTGTTAAGGTCATTGATATTGATAAGCGGTTTTCTTGTTGTAAGGCAGTCAGTTAGTTGCTTGGCTTCAAGGTCAGAAACAATTGCTAAGGTGCTTTGCTTGTTCATAATCCGGCAAACATCTTGATCAAGGTTCTGATAGCGGCCTTTGATGGCATGGCGAAACAGAAACAGTTTATCGAAATCCAGATCTTTATAGCCTTCGACCAGAATCAGGTCAACCTGGTCGGGATTGATTAAGTTCAGTAATTCACTGATGTGGGTTGCAGCGGGTTGCGGTTTTTCTATCACTAATGCAATGCGTTTGTCCGATGCAAGAATAACGGGTGATGCACCAGCCTGACGCATTGCATAACTGTCTTTACCCGGTTTATCGATATCAATATCGTGATGAGTATGCTTTATCACGGCCACCCGCAAACCCGATTGGGCTAACAGAGGTATTAGCTGTGTGATTAACTGTGTTTTCCCGGTGCCACTAAAAGCAGCAATGCCTAACACCGGTTTGGGGTAATCAGGAACTGACATATTAAAGCATATCTTCCGGCTGATTAAAGTTTTTGAAGGCTTCTGGCTGATCTGAAAAATCAGCGATCACTGGCTTATGTTCCATAACGAATTGCAGTACTTTATTGTGGTTGTTGGCTAGTGCCAGTTTGAGTTCAGCTAAAAGACTGGTTTTATACAGGCCAAATAAAGGCTGATCTCTTGTGCCATCGTTAGCAATGGCAATACTGGCGTTGTCGGATGCATTTATCGCTCTGGCTAAACGACGAAACAGATCTGCCGGTGGCGTCGGACAGTCGCAGGGTACAATCAGTAAATAACCGGCATCGTTGCAGTATTGCATAGCAGTCATAATACCGGATAGCGGACCCTTGAAACCACTTACTGAGTCTGCGATCAGGGGATAGTTTAATGACTGATATTGTTCATGGTGTTGATTTGCATTAATAACGATGCGATCAAGCTGCATTTCGATAGCTTCGGTGACATGTTGAATCAGGGCTTTGTTACGCCATAACAACAATCCTTTATCGCTGTTCATCATACGGCGTCCGCGTCCGCCAGCCAGAATCAGTGCTATGGTATTGTTTTTGTCTGCTGTCATGGTATGAGCGGGCTATTAAACAGATGAATATTCTATCATTTATCAGCCACGGATTAATTACGATTTTAAAACAGCGGTGAAGCCGTTAAGATTACGCCATGTCAAAACTCGATAAACTCGTTATCGCCGAACAAGCTGTGATCGAACAGTTTCTTGATGCATTGTGGATGGAAGCTGGTTTAAGCAAAAATACCCTAGATGCTTATCGTAATGATCTGGCCGGCTTTGCATTGTGGTTGCAAAGCTACGGGCGTAGCTTGTTACAGGCTGCTAATATCGAAATTCAGGATTTTTTATATGCCGAGTTTAAAAGTGGCAAAAAAGGTCGCAGCGCGGCACGTCTGGTCTCCAGCTTAAAACGATTCTATCAATATCAGCGCCGTGAAGGCCGGATTAGTGAAGATCCCAGTGCACTCATCGATATGCCAAAGCTGGATAAACCGCTGCCAAAAGTGATTAGTGAACAGCAGGTAAATGATTTACTAGCAGCTCCGGATAATAATCAGGCCTTAGGTTTGCGTGATATTGCCATGCTGGAAACACTCTACGCTACCGGTTTACGAGTCAGCGAGCTGGTCAATTTACAAAGCTCACAGATGAGTCTGGATCCGGGAGTCGTGCGTATTACCGGCAAAGGTGATAAGGAACGACTGGTACCGCTAGGTGAGGCTGCTATTGATGCAGTGCGCGACTATCTTGAGCAGGCTAGGCCCGAATTAATGCAAGGTCATGGCCAAGTTAATGCGGTCTTCGTAACGCGTCGTGGTGCCGCGATGACCCGGCAGGCCTTCTGGTATTTAATTAAGCGCTATGCAAAATTAGTAGGCATTGATGAGAACATCATGTCACCCCATACCTTGCGTCATGCGTTTGCCAGCCACCTGTTAAATCACGGTGCCGATTTACGTGTTGTGCAGATGTTATTGGGTCATAGCGATATATCAACCACACAAATTTACACCCATATTGCAGACCAGCGGCTTAAAAATCTGTATCATGCTCATCATCCCAGAGCATAAACAAGGGCAGAAAGGGCTATGAACTCTATAGTCAGTCACTTGTCCAACAGTCAACTTAATGATGTAAGCAGAGAGATAATGAAAAACACCGTGAAAGCCTTATTAGTATCCGTATTAATGTTGTTCAGTGTGGCGATTCAGGCAGCTGAAGATCAACATGCGGCCCTGAAAAAGATGATTTCAAAAACCTTTCCGGGTGTTGAGGTCAGCGCCTTTAAAGAATCGGTCATTCCCAATGTTCTCGAATTTAATATGGGCGCGCAGGTACTGTATGTGACCAAAGATGGGCGTCATCTGTTTCAGGGCAATATTTATGACCTGGTGAGCCAGAAAAACATCACTGAAGAATCAGAAAAAATGGCCAGAAAAGCAACTCTGGACGAATTTGGTGAGAAAAATACCCTAGTATATAAAGCCAAAAAGCAAAAGCACTTTATAACCGTATTCACGGATATTGACTGTCCGTATTGCCGCAAATTGCATGATGAAGTTGAGCAGTATTTAGATCAGAATATCAGTGTGCGTTATATGTTTCTGCCATTCAAAGGTCAAAAAAGTTTAGAAAAATCAGTCAGTGTCTGGTGCGCAAAGAACCCGCAGCAAGCCATGACTGAGGCCAAAAAAGGTAAACAGATTACGTCGGCAAGCTGTGATAACCCGATTCAAAAACATATGCAGCTGGGGCGTGAATTTGGAATCCGTGGTACCCCTGCTATCGTACTCGATAGCGGTGAGATGGTACCTGGCTACCGCCCGGCAAAAGATGTGATTAAGATGTTGAATGCAAAATAAGTTCGTGGACGGGAAAGGAGTCCCGTTTTTTATCTAAAACCTTAGTTTTTTGCGACTGTAACACCGCTTGCGCTTATTACATCGCAAGCAATGTATGGCAGTGTGTAAATAACAGTAGCGGCTTTATGATATGTTTAGGCCATATTTTTTGCAGGCCTTGCTGATAAAAATGCATTTGCTGCTGATAGGTTTCTGCTACAGCACTGAGGTTGTCCTGATTAATATTCTGATGCGTTTTGTAGTCGATCAGATAAACCGTATCATCCAACAGAACTACTCTGTCAATGACACCATGAATATCTTTGTTACCGGCTTTGTAGTGAATCGGTAATTCATTAAAGGCTTTCTGGAAGTTTTCCCGCTTAAATAAATAATCAAATGTCGGTTCCGTGACAACAGCACGGGCTTCATCTAAACAGGCGCTGTATTCATCATGTGGCAGAATATCGCCAGATTCAATTTTTAACTGTAACAGTATTTGCTGATCACTGAGCGCGACTGATCCGCTTAACAATTCTAATGCGCGGTGGATCATGGTGCCGCGGGTCATGCTGTCATCATCGCGCGATGCTAAAGCAGCTGTATCGTTATCAGACTGACTGGGGGTGACGGTTTCAGTTTCTTGTTTGTCAAAAACCGGCTCAGACAGTGCTGCTGCAACCGTATATTCAATTTCTTCTGACGGCGTAACAAGCAGATCAGTCTGTGTCGAGGAGAACGAAATTTCGCCGCTGTTATAACACAGACTTTGCTCGCTGAGATCAGCATTGCACAGCTGTTGCATGCCCGCCTCAATTAAATGGTACCAGCTTTGAGTGGCGTTTTTTGTTGGCCGATTAGGTGCACTGGCACTGATAAATAAAAACTGTTTGGCACGGGTCAGGGCTACGTATAACAAATTTAATGTTTCCCTGTTCTGAAAGCTGGCGGCTTTATCAACGTATTTTCGACTGACACTGTCCCAGCCGGTTTTAACCCCCATCAGATGAAAAGCATCAGGTCGCTCGCTGCTGGTGGGCCAGTCGACCATGGTTTTGTGAGCCAGCTTAGGACTGCTTTGGCTGGCGCTGTCGGCTAGAAACACAACCGGTGCTTCAAGTCCTTTGGATGCGTGAATGGTCATAATAGTCACGCGCGCCATGCCACTGCTGGCCGAGGCTTCGTCTGGCGCTTCGGTATCGAGCTTTTTTAAACTGCGCAGCTGATAAAGAAAATGCGTAACACTGGGGTAGCGACCACTGTCGAGATCAAGTGCCAGATCAAAAAACCGTAACAAATTTGCCTTCACTTGTGGTCGTGCGGATTCGATAACAGCAGCCTGATAGCGATTTAATAAATTACTGTCATAAAAAATAATATCGAGTAAATCATGTACCGGCAGCAGATCGGTTTTGCTGCGCCATTTTTCTATTAACTGTGCCGCCCGGCACAGCGGATGATCCGCCGGCAGTGTGCGCGCTATGTAGTGCAGTTTTTTAAACCAGCGGCGATGCTCGGTTATAGCCGACAAATTTAATAAATCTTCATCGCTGGCACTGAAAATAGGCGATTTAAGTACCTGTGCCAGCGCAATGTCATTATGTGGTGAGACTAAAACCTCGAGCAGCATTTCAAGGTCGTTAATTTCAAGACAGTTGAGCAGGGTATAGCGGCTGGCCGACGTAAATGGAATCTGGTGTTTACGCAGTATCTGTTCAAGCTCGCTGACATGGGTGCGATTTTTCAGCAGAATATAAATATCATCATATTGCAGTGCTTGCTCTGCCCCGTCTTTATTAATGAGCAGGCCGTTACTAACCATTTCATTGATCTTACTGGCAATCCATTCTGCTTCGTTAAGGTATTGCAGGCTTTCGGTGCTGGCACGGGCATCGGTTAACGGGTTACGGAAAGCAACTGTTTCTGGCAGCTGATCTTTATCGGCGGCAGGAAAAATAGTTTTCAATACGATTTGCCCGGGCAAATCGGCTTTGTGAGTATCATGCTGTGGAAAGTCACAGAGTAAATCACCGTGCTCAGGCTTAAACACGGCGTTTACCAAATCTATCACCGCAGGCGACGAGCGCCATGATTTATTCAGTGGCCACTGGCTGGCACCAATTTGCTGATGCAACCAGTTTGAAACATAAGCCTGTAAGTCTGGATTAGCACGTCTGAAACCATAAATGGACTGCTTTTCGTCGCCGACAATGAATATTGAACGCAGTCTTTCGGGGTCGCCAGCGGCCAGTTCCTGCAGCAACGGTTTAAGCAGATACCATTGGGTCGGGTTGGTATCCTGAAATTCATCGATTAATAAATGATTAATGCGCTGGTCAAGTTTGTACTGCACCCATTCGGCATTATCTGAATGCGTTAATAACTGGTAAGTGCGCCATTCCAGATCGGTAAAATCAAGTTTGTGAAGCTGCGATTTTAGTTGCTGAAAAATTTCCAGCAGACGATTACCGGTTTTAAACCAGGCAATATTGCGCTGATGCGTTAGCTTGCGTGCGAACAGGTCTTTGACCTCAAGCAACTGCTCGGCAATTTCATGGTGTAGCCGAAGGTACTCATCTGAACCATCGGGGCCTAATATTTTTTCACTTTTCTTAGTGCTTTTTCTCGCCAGCGGTGAATCGCTCTGGGTTAAAAAGGCCGGCAGTAGCAAGTTAAAGGCATGCTCTGGGCTTTCGGTTTGTTGTAATGCCAGGGCAATCGTTTCAGCATGCAGCATTTGTTTGTCGGTGGCGATTTGCATGTGCAGTTCACGAAAACGACTGAGCTTGTCAGGAAAACCACGGGCAAATAAAGCAGTGGCTGGTTCAGCGCTGGTATCGATTGCTAAAATATCAGCCAGATCAGTAATAGCAAAATCAACCGGATTACTTTCTGTTTCAGTATAGGCCCACCAGTCACTGCGGTGATGAATAAATGATTTAAGTGCGGTCTGTGTGCTGTGAATAGACTGACAGTGTTCGAGCAAAATCCCCAGCTGATCGGCCAGTGGCCCGTCGGGCTCTAGCGTGGCCTCACTATAAAGCTGTTGAATCGACTGCTCGATCAGCAATTCGGTGCTTTCGACCAGTTCAAAGTCTGGCGCCAGATTGGCTTCAACCGGAAAGCGCGAAAGAATATCCTGACAAAATGAGTGAAAGGTCATGGTGCGCACAGGAAAATCATGGAACAGACACTGTTCGTAAAGCTGGCGGGCTTTGCTGATGCTTGCAGGCTGGCTGTCTTCGCCCAACTCTGTTAGCAGTGTGATCAGTGTTTTATCATCGGCCAGTGCCATTTCTCGCAGGCGTTCTGTCAGGCGAGCCTGCATTTCACCGGCAGCTTTGCGGGTGAAGGTCAGCGCCAGAATACTGGCTGGCTCAGCACCGTGCAGCAATAGTCTGACCATGCGGCTGACCAGCAGCCAGGTTTTACCACTGCCGGCAGAAGCCGTTACAGTAGCGCTAATATAAGGTGATGCGGCTTCTAAACTCATCTGCATAGCATAAAGACAGATAGCAAATGAGTAAACCGGGATTTAGTCGGATATAAAGTCGTCTGGCGAAAAACAGCTTGGCACTATAAACTGTCGCGGGTATATTGCATGCAGTTCATCCCGGATGATCGTTTTCATCTTTCGGCTAACTTTACAAATTCGGTAATAATAAATGAGTGATTATGATGCTTCCTCGATAGAGGTGCTATCAGGACTGGACCCGGTTAAAAAACGACCGGGCATGTACACAGATACAACCCGCCCTAATCATCTGGCACAGGAAGTGATTGATAATAGTGTCGATGAAGCCGTAGCCGGCCATGCCTCACGTATTCAGGTAACAGTTTTCAAAGACGGCTCGCTGGAGGTTCAGGACGACGGCCGTGGTATGCCGGTGGATATTCATCCGGAAGAAGGCATTAGCGGAGTCGAGCTTATCCTCACTCGATTACACGCCGGTGGTAAGTTCTCAAATAAAAACTACCAGTTTTCCGGTGGATTACACGGCGTTGGCATCTCGGTGGTTAATGCCTTATCCAAAAAAGTTGAAATCGAAATCAAACGAGGCGGTATTGTCTCTGCGATCAGTTTTGCCAATGGCGATAAAGCCTCTGAACTGGCTGAAGTCGGCACTGTCGGCAAAAAGAACACCGGCACGTGCTTACGCTTCTGGCCGGATGCCGGTTATTTTGATTCCGCTAAATTCTCAATTCGTCAGTTAAAGCATGTGTTGCGTGCCAAAGCGGTATTATGCCCCGGCTTAACCGTTGATTTTCTCGATGAGGCCAGCGGCGAAACCGAAAGCTGGTATTACGAAACCGGGCTTGAGGATTATCTGGCGCAAGCCCTGACCGATCGGGAATGTTTACCGGCAGAGCCATTTACCGGGGTCTTCAGCAGCGAACACGAAGCGGTTGAATGGGCCTTGCTGTGGTTGCCGGAAGGTGGTGAAGGAGTTACCGAAAGTTATGTAAATTTAATTCCGACCGCACAGGGTGGTACTCATGTAAACGGACTGCGCAGTGGATTAACAGATGCCGTGCGAGAGTTTTGTGAATTTCGTAATCTGGTACCTCGCGGTGTTAAAATCAGCCCAGAAGATGTCTGGGACAAAGTCAGTTACGTGTTATCCATCAAACACGAAGACCCGCAGTTTTCAGGCCAGACTAAAGAGCGCCTGTCATCACGCGAGTGCGCGCCGTTTGTCTCCGGTGTGGTCAAAGATGCCTTCAGCTTATGGTTAAATCAGCACACAGAAGATGCTGAGCGTATTGCTATGCTGGCTATCGAGAGCGCACAGAGTCGGCAGAAAGCCGGTAAAAAAGTGGCGCGTAAAAAAGTGTCAGCCGGCCCAGCATTGCCGGGCAAGTTAGCCGATTGCAGTTCAACTGATCTGGCGCGGGCTGAATTGTTTCTGGTGGAGGGGGATTCTGCGGGTGGCTCTGCCAAGCAGGCACGTGACAGAACTTTTCAGGCGATCATGCCGCTGCGCGGAAAAATACTCAATACCTGGGAGGTCGAGGCCGATCAGGTACTGGCTTCTCAGGAAGTTCATGATATTTCGGTGGCGCTGGGTGTCGAGCCTGGTTCGACGGATATTAAAGACCTGCGTTACGGCAAAGTCTGTATTCTGGCTGACGCCGACTCCGACGGTTATCACATTGCTACGTTATTATGCGCTTTATTCCTACGACATTTTAGAACACTGGTTGAAGAAGGCCATATTTATGTAGCGATGCCACCATTATTTCGTGTTGATGTGGGCAAGGAAGTATTTTATGCACTTGATGAGGCCGAAAAGCAGGGTGTGCTGGATCGCATTGATGCAGAAAAAATGAAAGGCAAGGTTCAGGTTACGCGCTTTAAAGGTCTGGGTGAAATGAACCCGATGCAGTTGCGTGAGACATCGATCGCACCGGATACCAGACGACTGGTGCAGTTACAGATACAGCCCGGAGATAATACCAACGAGCTGATGGATATGCTGCTGGCAAAAAAACGCGCAGCAGATCGCAAGAGCTGGCTCGAATCAAGCGGTAATCTGGCAGAAATTTAATTTGCGGTTGTCCCGAAATTTTAAACAGATATCACTCTAAACAAAAAGCATATAAGACAAGTTCAATATGACAACAGAAAATGAAATGAATTACGATGGCGTAGAGCAGCAACCATTAGCCAGCTTCGCAGAAAAAGCCTACCTTGATTATTCAATGTACGTGATTCTTGATCGCGCATTACCGTTTGTTGGTGACGGTTTAAAGCCGGTTCAACGGCGGATTATTTTTGCGATGTCTGAACTGGGATTAAAAGCCACTGCCAAACATAAAAAATCTGCACGTACGGTCGGTGACGTGCTTGGTAAATTTCATCCACACGGTGATTCGGCATGCTATGAAGCCATGGTGTTAATGGCGCAGCCGTTTTCGTACCGTTATCCGCTGGTTGATGGGCAGGGTAACTGGGGTTCACCGGATGATCCGAAATCATTTGCCGCGATGCGTTATACCGAATCGCGTTTGTCTCCTTATGCACAGGTGATGCTGGATGAAGTCGGCCAGGGCACGGTGGACTGGGTGCCTAATTTTGATGGCACACTTGAAGAACCGAAATCATTACCGGCTCGTCTGCCCAATGTCTTGCTGAATGGTGGTATGGGTATCGCCGTGGGCATGGCAACCGATATACCGCCGCATAATTTACGTGAACTGGCGACCGCTTGTATCCGTTTACTGGAAAACAGTCGCACCAGTATTGATGAACTGTGTGAACATGTTAAAGGCCCGGATTATCCAACCGATGCTGAGATTATTACGCCGGCTGCTGAAATTCGTGCGATGTACGAAAAAGGTCATGGCAGCATACGGATGCGTGCCGTGTATGAAAAAGAAAGCGGGGATATAGTTATTACCGCGCTGCCGCATCAAGTTTCTGGCAATAAAATACTGGAACAGATTGCACAACAAATGGTGGCGAAAAAGCTGCCGATGGTGGAAGACCTGCGTGATGAATCGGATCACGAGCATCCCACTCGTCTGGTCATCGTGCCGCGATCGAACCGGATCGATACCGAGCAGCTGATGGCGCACTTGTTTGCCACCACAGATCTGGAGCGTACCTACCGCGTTAACATGAACGTGATCGGCATTGATGGTCGTCCCGGTGTTAAAAATCTTAAAAGCATGCTGCAGGAATGGCTGACCTACAGAAAAGCCACGGTAACACGGCGACTGCAGTGGCGTCTGGAAAAAGTTAATAAGCGTCTGCATATTTTAGATGCCATGCTCATTGCGTTTCTGAATATTGATGAAGTGATTGCCATTATTCGTGAAAACGACAAACCCAAACCGGTGTTAATGAAACGATTTGGTATAAGTGATATTCAGGCTGAGGCGATTCTTGATCTGAAATTACGCAACCTTGCCAGACTTGAAGAAATGAAAATCAAGGGAGAGCAGGATGAGCTGGCAAAAGAACGTGATTCATTAGAAAAAACATTGTCCTCAGATAGCCGTATGAAAACGCTGATCAAAAAAGAAATCATGGCTGACGCAAAAGAATACGGCGATAAACGTCGCTCGCCGATAGTGGCACGCGATGCCGCGCAGGCACTTGATGAGTCGGCACTGATACCAAGCGAAGCAGTGACTATCGTGGTATCTGAAAAAGGCTGGGTGCGCGCAGCTAAAGGGCATGACATCGATCCGGTCACGCTCAGTTATAAAGCGGGCGATGGCTATTTGTCATCGGCCACCGGAAAATCCAATCAGCAGGCTATCTTCCTCGACTCGACTGGCCGAACCTATATGCTGGCAGCGCATTCGCTGCCATCAGCCAGAGGCCAGGGTGAGCCATTAACCGGACGCTTTAGTCCACCGGCTGGGGCGACTTTTGTTGCGGTAATTATGGGCGATAATAAAGACGAATACCTGTTAGCCAGCAGTTTTGGTTATGGTTTTGTTAACACCATCGAGGATATGCAAACTCGCAATAAAGCCGGTAAGGTTGTATTAAAACCTGCCGCTGGTGCTCGCGTATTAGCACCTGTGGCAGTGCGTAATATTGATGAGGACTGGATAGTAGCCGTTTCATCAGAAGGTTATATGTTGGTAACACCATTAGTCGAGTTACCAAAAATGGCGCGAGGAAAAGGTAATAAGATTATCAATATTCCATCGGCCAAATTAAAAGATGGCAGTGAAGATGTGGTTGCTATTGATCTGTTGCAGGATGGTGAAAAGGTGACGCTTGATACCGGTAAGAAAACAAAATTGTTAAGCGCAGCCGAGGTCGATGAATTTGCCGGTGAGCGCGGTAAACGCGGCCTGAAACTGCCAAGGCTGTATCAGAAAATTGAATCGCTTGAAGTGCATAAAAAGTCCTGAGTCTTTTTACTGGCGATAATACGCAGAGTTATTATCCCGGCTGGAGATAATAATCTCTGCTGCTAATAATTAAACTGAAATCAGCAGAATGTTATGGCTTATATGGCTATGAAGGCTTATAAAGACATGCCTGAGTTGTATTGAACAGGCAGAAAATTGCCAGAGGATGGATCTGCTAGTATAGTTAGATCAATGCCAGATGCTAGGCAATAGCGTTCGCAGTAAACAGAAACGCATATAATAATTTTTTGTATTTTTTGCCCGTTAGATTTTGATAGCGCTATTATGAGAAAAGGATGAATCAAATGCGGCTTGTGGATCAATTTAGTTTCGGGGTGATTTGTGCAGCTTAACAATACTACTTTTAGTAAAGTCCTGTTAGTAATCGTGTTATTTTTGATAACGACTTTTGCTATCGCGATTCTTGGTCTGCAGGATATAGAAAGCCGGGTCAGAAAAGATACAGCTAATGCTCTTAATGTGGTAGTTGAAACAACGCATGAAACACATATTATCTGGATAAAGGATAATAAGAGCAGTGTGGAATTTACTGCAAAAAATCCTCTAATGGTGTCGCTGGTCAAGCAGCTGCTTGATGAAGGCATGTCAGCCAAAGAGCCACGAGCTAACTCTGCACTGAAAAATCTCAGACATTATTTTATTACCTCGCATAATACATTAAATCACGTCGGCTTTTTTATTATCACTAAAGATAATATTAATGCCGCTTCAATGCGCGATGGAAGTCTGGGGCGTAAAAATTTAATTACACGCCATTACCCTGAATTATTAGAGAAAGCTTTTAGTGGCGAGACGGTATTTGTGCCTCCCATTGAATCTGATGTGGTTTTTGATGATGGTTCGGTAAGAAATAGGCCGACGATGTTTTTTGTCACACCGATAATGGATAAGGCCGGGGTAAGAGCTCTTTTTGCGCTTCAGATCTTACCTAATCGTAGTTTTACCCGAATAACTCAGGCAGGAAGAATCGGTAAAACGGGCGAAACCTATGTGTTTAATAAGTCAGGCTTTATGCTTACAAACAGTCGATTTGTATCTGATTTGCACCGAATAGGCCTGATTACAAAGGAACAGGATGCGATTTTAAATATCCGGGTTAGCGACCCTGGTGCCAATATGCTAAATGGTTTTAAGCCGGTTTTATCACCGTCTGATCAGGCTCTTACCGTAATGGCCGAAAGTGCCGTTTCCGGTAAGTCAGGTGTTAACGTTAGCGGCTATCGCGATTACCGGGGCCAGACAGTGTTTGGTGCATGGTTATGGAATGAAGAATTAGGTTTTGGAGTGACAACAGAAATCGATGAAAAAGAAGCGCTAAGAAGTTATGAGCTCACGAAAAATACCGTACAGTATATTGTACTGATAATGCTTTCTCTTTCTGTGCTATTGGCTCTTGTTATTTACTGGATTGAGCAAAAAGCCAGTAAAAACCTTAAATCAGCCTATAACGAGTTAGAGCACAAGACTACCGAGTTAAAAGCATTGCAGGGTGTCGTTCCGATATGTAGTTATTGTAAACACATACGTAACGACGAGGGATCCTGGGATTTGCTTGAACAATATTTTTCTGATCATCTTGATGCTAAATTTACACACGGTATCTGCCCTTCTTGTCTTGCTAAACAAAAAGAAAAAATTCAAGCAGAGAATGATTAAACTGCGTATCCAGTTTAATCATTTTCATTAAAAAAAGTTATTCACGCACACAGTTACTTAAACGGCTTGCTAATACGTCAATCAACAGGCTATAAATCAATTGCCTGCGGGTTTCGACTTTTATGTCAGATAAGCAATGATGGCGGCAAGTAGTAATAAAAACAGCGTCAGGCCCTGCATGCCAATGCGTGCAAGCATAAACTGTTCGCTGTGTTCATTGTCGTAATCTCCACCATGAGCCATTGAAGACAGTCCCATACCCAGTGAGATGACTGTTGCCAGCAGTGCCAGTACGATGATGCTGTTAAGAATAGTCATGATAATAACCTCCTTTTTATATAGTGATAGTTAAGACACAAAGCACGACGGGATTTTTTGATCTTAAACAAATTATTGTAATAGAAATGTAAAAACTCTCTTTCTGATAATAAATTTTTATTATTTTGATAAACCATGTCTAAGACATGCGCCATTGATGAGGTTTCACTATCGAGTAAGTTTGATACTGTAACTAAATAGTTGAGTCGTAATGATCGCTTCACTGTCAGAATGTAATCTGCGTAGAGGGGATTTTTTCAGCCTGAATTCAGTTTCAGCTGATAGATTAATGACAAATATGACTGTTACTGGAGAGGCGTTATGCAAAATAAGCTGGCATTAATTAAAGTCTGGGATCCGCTAGTAAGGCTATTTCACTGGACGCTGGTGCTGGCATTTTTTATCGCCTACATCACAGAAGAAGATTTTCTAACGATTCATAGCTATGCCGGTTACATTGTAACGGTCTTGATAGCGTTTCGTGTCGTCTGGGGATTTATTGGCTCAAGCCATGCGCGCTTTACGGATTTTATCTATTCACTTGCTGAAATCAGGCAGTTTCTTAAAAACACATTACAGTTAAAAGCGAAACGTTATCTCGGGCATAATCCTGCTGGCGGAGCCATGGTTATTATTATGCTTGTCAGTTTGATAATAACCTGTGTCAGTGGTTTTGTTGTTTATGGTATTGAAGATCAGGCCGGTCCACTGGCAGCCTGGTTATCTGAAGCCGGTAGAGGCTGGGGTAAACTGTTTGAAGAGCTACACGAGTTATTTGCTAATTTTACTCTGCTGCTGGTGATTATCCATGTCGCCGGTGTCATTGTTGAAAGTCTGATTCACAAAGAAAACCTGATCAAGTCAATGATCAATGGCATGAAGCGCACAGACAGTGAAAAATAGCTGCTGGAGTAAATGAAATGAAATCAATGCTTTTTATCAGCACTCTGCTGGTGCTTTCTGCTAACACAGCGGTATCTGCTGGCGAGGCAGTCAATAACCTGATCAATGAGTATCAGACTGCCGCCGCAGTTAAAGCAGATGCGGCTGAAGGAACAAGGCTTTGGCGACAGCTGTTTTCAGCTAAGCCACCCTATACAAAGCGCAGCTGTCAGTCATGCCATGGGACGAACTTGTTGCTGCCAGGACGACATGTACGTAGCCAGAAAATGATTAAAGCAATGGCTCCGTCAGTTAATACAAATAGATTGACGGACACAAAAAAAATAACAAAGTGGTTAAAAAGAAACTGTAAATGGACACTCGGTCGAGAATGCACGGTTATTGAAAAAGTTAATCTGCTTGCTTTTCTAAGACAGCAGTAATGACGAGGTAATTCATAATGATCATAAAAGCATTTATTATGATGTTTGCAGGGGGGCTTGTTACACTGTTGACAATTCCTGTTGTTTTCAGTGATGAGGACAGGCATGAGCTAAGACAGCGTTCATTGGGCGTTGCGGCAGTCACATCAAAGACATATACAAATGAATGTAGCAGTTGCCATATGCTCTATCCACCGGGTTTGCTGCCGGCCAGATCATGGCAAAAACTGATGTCCAGTCTAGACACTCATTTTGATGATAATGCCGAGCTTGACAGCAATGACGCCACAGTTATTTCTGCATTTTTGATGAATAACAGTGCCGATAAATCGACTTACCGGCGTTCTCGTAAAATAATGCGTTCACTAAATGCCAGTGATTCACCGCTCAGAATCAGTGAATTGTCGTATATTAAGCGTGAACATGACGAGATACCTGACAAGATGATTCGATATAACAAAAAGGTAGTTAGTCTGAGCCACTGCAATGCCTGCCATGCTGACGCTGAAAAGGGTATATTTGATGAGCATCGTATTAACATCCCCGGTTACGGTCACTGGGATGACTGATGCGATTTTGTTTATAATTGGGTAGATATGATAAAGCTTTTTTTCAGTCTTTTGTTAACGCTATACATCAGCATGGCTTGCGCCGGGGATCATGATGAGGCTAGGCGATTGTTCGAGAATGGCGATATTCTGCCGCTGGAAACATTACTCAGCAAGCTTCGTGAAACTCATCGGGGTAGGGTGCTTGAAGTCGAATTAGAAACAGAGCAGGGTATAAATATTTACGAAATTGAACTGCTCACAGCCGATGGTCAGGTGCTTGAGGTTAAGGCAGATGCCTCCAGTGGAAAAATTCTGTCTGTTGAAAAAGAGTATTGAGTTTGCGCTTGTTACTGATAGAAGATGATAAGGCGTTGATTGCGAGTCTTGGTAAATCGCTGAAGTCAGCCGGTTATGCCGTTGATGTGGCAGAAAATGGTGTTGATGCCGAATTCCTAGGCAATGAAAATTTATATGACATTGCCTTGTTGGATCTTGGCTTGCCACAGCGCAGTGGGCTTGATGTTTTAACAAACTGGCGGCAGGCACAAAATAATTTGCCTGTTATCGTATTAACTGGAAGAGATACCTGGCAGGAACGGGTTGACGGTTTTAAAGCCGGTGCAGATGATTACATTGGTAAACCGTTTCACATTGAAGAATTATTGGCGCGTATCAATGCTCTGTTACACCGGAGTCATCAGTTACCCGGCGGCACGATTGCTAACTGTGGCCTGATACTGAATGAACAGCAACAAACAGTGACGACAAAGCAGGGGCAATGTCATGCGCTTACCGGTACTGAGTTTCGCTTATTAAGGTATTTCCTATTGCATCCGAGGCAGATACTTTCGAAATCAACACTTACTGAACATATATATAATTTCGACTCAGATAAAGACAGTAATGTTATTGAGGCTTATATAGCAAGGCTGAGACGATTACTTGGTAAACAGCAAATAGAAACACGTCGTGGGCAGGGCTATATCTTTACCGGGTCTGAACAATGATGTCACTGCAGAACAGGCTAGCCAGTGGTTTGTTTCTCAGTCTGCTACTGGTATTTTTATTACTCTGGATAATTGTCAGTGACAATATACAGGAGCTGGCAGAGCAGTATATTGCAGGCCGGCTAGAACATGATATTGAGATTCTGCTTGTCGCAGTTTCTTTCGATAAAGATAATCTGCAACTGGATGACAAATATATTAATCCGGTCTACAAGCGTCCATATTCAGGCCATTATTTTCTGATACAAAATAAAACTAATAGCGTGCGTTCGCGCTCGCTATGGGATCAGACGCTGAGCGTACCTGGGCAGTTAAAAAACAGTCACCATATTACTCATCAAACAGGCCCGCAACAACAGTCACTGCTTGTGCGTAGCGGCCTGTTTGTGAAACAGGGGCGGCATCTTGTTATCAGTGTAGCTGAAGACCTGACCCCTGTCTCAAAGGCGATTGAACACTTCAAAAACAAATTTTTACTGTTTTCAATCGTTATTCTCGGCGGATTATTACTGCTGCAGGTTGTTGTTTTAAAAACCGGCTTACTCCCGCTGAAAACAATACGCCGGGAGCTTGCTGAAATGGAGCAGGGGGATATTAAGCAGTTGTCATCTGATGTTCCCGATGAACTGCAGGCATTTGTGCATGAGATTAATCAGCTTTCGCGGACAATGAATAAACGCTTAAAGCGATCCCGGGACTCGCTCAGCGATCTCTCGCATGCGATTAAAAAACCGCTAACTGTTTTGCAGCAATTTGCTGATCAGCAAACGGCATTGCAGGAAAAATCAAAAGAGCTATTACAGGATCAGATTCAGCGGATTCATAATGTTACCGATCACATACTTAAACGCGCACGCGTTGCCGGCAAATCGAAAACAAATAAACGCTTTGGTATTAATCAGGATATTAAGATTTTATTAAAAACCATGGCCGCAATGTATCCACAAAAAAATATCATGGTCGAGATTGATATGCCTGATAACTTGCAGGTGGATATTGACCGCGAAGACATGCTCGAGTTGACCGGTAACCTGCTGGACAATGCCTGGAAATGGGCACGTAGCAAAGTGATTATCAGCGCTAAACAAGAGCAGTTTCTTTCGCTGACTATCGAAGACGATGGCAGCGCTGTTAATGTTGAATCTGTCAGTGAGCGGCTGAATCGGGGTGTCAGACTCGATGAATCAGTCAGTGGCTATGGTTTTGGGCTGGCTATTTCGTCCGATATTGTGCAGGATTATGAAGGCAGTATAAAGTTCAGTCGTTCAGAAACGCTCGGTGGGTTCAGGGTTGTGATCACGCTGCCTGTCAGACAGCAGGCCTGAAATAACTAAAAACAGAAGTTATCAGCAGCAGACAGCAGTAAAGATAATACCCAGTTTGTTATCACCGCTCAGCGGTTCTGTTAAAATCTTGCTAACGCGGCCGCAGGTCATTGTCTGCGTTACTATTTTAAGAAAGGGAGTCTCTTATGAAAACAATGAGTTGCAAACAGCTAGGCGGTGCATGCGATAAGATGTTTCATGCCAATACCTTTGATGAAATTGCAGAGCTTAGCCAGATTCACGGTATGGAAATGTTTCAAAAGCAGGATAAAGACCACCTTGAAGCAATGAATAAAATACAGCAGCTGATGAAAAATCCTGATGTTATGCTGGAATGGTTCGAGAGCAAGAGAAAAGAATTTGAAGCATTGCCTGATGATTAGCTATCTGCTACTTCAGTGCTGTCTTGCCTGCAAAACAGAAGGTCTCTGTTTAATAAATGACGAGAAGTCTATAAAGAAACTATCTTGCTCATTACAATGCACCGGTTTATCCACTGTTAGCGGCTTTTTTTAATCTTCGGTTGTGTCGCCGCTTAGCTCTGGCCGCTAAGCTTTATCTTAATATGATCTGATCGGTGTTTATATTAGGCGCGGCCCTGACTACGTCGTCGTTTTTGCTAAATAATCGAGCAAACCCCAAGCTAACTTTCATAATATTTTATTGCGATACCCCTGTTTTGAGTGGTGGTTGTATGCTGGTGTCTGTATTAAGCTGAGTGTGATGCTGCGGCTTAGTTGAATTCGTGTTGTCACTAATAAGTAATATATTTTTTTCTAAAATTGGGGAGATTAAAGATGATAAAAATAGTAACGGGCTTGCTTTTTTTGACACTGCTGGGGTGTGCGAACGACCCTAATAACCCGTCATCAAATAACATAACGCTGACAACTGTTTCTGGCAGCAGCACCATTCTGAACGGAGTGTACCAGTCGGCTTGTTATCTGGATGGGAACTTTAACAACTACAGTACCGTTACAATTACAGTCAACGGAGACAGTGTGGACTTTCATAAAACCTTACATTCGTCTCAGGACTGCAGTACTGCAAGCCAGTTTTTTGAAGGCAATATAACAGGAACCGTGAGCGCTGATCCGGACATTGCAATTACTGGCTGGGTTACATCTGCCGGAATAGCATCAACAGCGCCAATGGCCGGTGATAATTCAGGCGCGTTGTCTGACACTACGCAGGTTACACCAGTCGTCTCTACAGTCACCAGTGTCAGTCAAAGTTATACTGATTTTAATGGCAGTTTGGTAGCGGGTGTAAGCCATCGCTTCTTCTTTGTGGTCGATGACAGCGGCCCACTGATCAAGCTCTACAGTGATTATGACTATCACGGTTATATGATAAGCAATGGTAGTCATTCGGCAGTCTCTGACTACGCCATTGTGCAGCAATAATAGCTCGCAGATTTAACGGCAATAACAGGCTTTTGCCGTTAAATCTTAAAGACCAGACAGAAGCGTTTTATAAACATCATTTTTAGTGCGCTTAGCAAAAATTCACCTTGTCAGCGCATTTACTGTTTAGGCTTTATTTTACAAAGCCGCTTATTACCCCGGTTGAAGAGTCAGCCAGATGTAGTGGTGCGGTCTTGGCAACGCGTTAGTACTGAATGCGGGCTTTGCCTTTAGCGCGTTGGAAACCCCATGGTTGCTGATAAGCCGGTATGAATACAACATATTCTATTGTGTCTTATCAGTCCTGTAATCAATCCAGCTTATAAAATGCTTAAATTCCTTAGTTATTTTTGCTTAAAATACATCGCCTATTAATGGCAACAGGCTTGGCGTTTTATAGTCATTTCATAAGCCTAGAATTACCCAAAACAGGGACTAAATGCTTGCTGCTTATTAGGAAACCGAGCTTCAAGTAGTCTCGCCTGATTGTCAGAATATACTGTGCTGGCTGCTTGCCCGGCGCTGAGTTACGTCGTATGAGGCGCCACAGTGGGCGCGCGATGAGGTCTTAATATTATTAATTTTGGATATTTCCAAATCTTTCAGGTGTTGCTAAGTGGCTGATTTTAAAGATAAATAGTTTTCATTATGTCTATATAATGGGCTATTAAAATCAAAACTACACTATTGAGTTTACTTTTTGTATAAGTGTAACTACACTACACAGTGTAGTTTATCTTTGATTGTATTTTCTGTGAGAACATCAAGAATATGAGTAAAAGTGATAAGAAACATGCTGCTATTATTTCTGCTGCAAAAGTGGCCTTTAAGGATCAGGGGGTTAAAGCGAGCAGTATGGATAAAATCGCTGAAATGGCTGGCGTTTCTAAACGCACGGTGTATAACCACTTTGCAACCAAAGAAGCGTTAGTGTTACATATTTTATCGACATATTCAGCCAGTGCGGCAATCGATGCAAAGCTGATCTACTCGAGCAATACTTCGCTTGATAAGCAGTTAATCGCCCTGCTTGAAACTGAAATTAACATCCTCGGTGATCAGGACTATCTCGATATGATCAGAGTAGCGTTTGGTCATTTTTACTGTCACCCTGATGAATTAAAGGATGCGATCGAAAAGTTTGATCGCGATGAAACTGCTCTGCATGTCTGGTTAAAAGCAGCGGTAGATGATCAGAAACTAAAGCCAATGGATATTGATTTTGCCGTTACTCAGCTTCTTAATCTTGTGAAAGGGAGTTGTTTCTGGTCGCAGTGGTTAAAGATCAATCCTGTTTTAAACCAACAACAGAAACATTTTCTTGCGCAGGAATCTGCTGCTATGTTTCTGAGTCGTTATCAAATTTAATCCCCTTCTTTTTAGCAGCTACTGGAACTAATGATGAAAAATCTGTTGTTGGTAATTAGCATTCTGTTAATTTTTTTTAATGTAAAACATGCGCAGTCTAAAACAGACTGGGTATCCTTTACTGTTGATAATGATATTTTTCTGAAATCAGATAGTGGTTATACCAATGGTTTTTCTCTAACCTGGTATGATCTTAACGAGGGATATTACAAGACAACGCCAAATGCTATTGTGGCGCCGTTATTATGGAGTGTTTCGCTGTCGAATTACAGTAAGGTGTATGAGGCAAATACCCTGGCTCAAATTATGATGACGCCTGAAGATATATCACAAACCAGCCCGCCAACAAATGATATGCCGTATTCCGGGCTGCTTGTTTATAACTATGCCTATGTTGCGAGTAATTCACGATATGCAGACCTTATCAGTACCGCGATTGGTGTGGTAGGTTCTGCGTCGGGTGCAGACAGTTCACAGTCGCTGGTGCATAATGTCACACATAGTGAACAGCCCAATGGCTGGGATACTCAGTTGAATAATGAGCTGGTTTTTATGTTTATTCGTGGCCGTGTCTGGAGAAACTGGGTCTCGTCAAACCGGCGCATGGATTTTTTAACACATGCAGAAATAAAGCTGGGCACTATCATGACGGTGGTTAACAGTTCGTTTATGTTTCGTTTTGGCAAAGGGCTTGGTGCGACTTATACAACGCCTTTGTTAAATGCCACACGAATAACCAATCCTGTATCTATTGAGCGGGGATGGTTTGCCTATGCAGGTGTGAATGCGGCTTATGTCTTCCATCAGATTTTTACTGATGGAAATACCTTCACCGAAAGTCACTCCGTCGACTATAAGCACGAAGAAATTGGTATCACAGCTGGCTTGGCGTATTCGTGGCATGATGTTTCGATAACCTTTTCTCTTAATGACTTTAATGTGCTGGCAAGTCAGGGTGACACGGCACTGAATGATGCCACAAGTTATGGCTCAGTGACCCTAGCGTGGAAGTATTAGCTATATTTTTCTACAGCATGGAAGCATTATCAGCTGTGACGGATTACGCCGGGCTATTCAAAAGTCTGGCATCTGCAGCAAAGGTTTTTATAATCTAGCCTCACCAGATAATCCGAAATATCACCTAAACAGCTGAGGTATTTATCATCAGCGTTTATTAGCATAAATGCTGATAACTTCAGGCGCATTAAAACCGGATTGCAAAGAATATGCGCTGATTTCTGCTGACCTGTAGTTGAATGCTTATCTGAATCTTGCAGCAAGATGCCATGAAAAAAGTAACGTATTATTAACTGCATTGCTCGTACTTTCACCATTCGCTGTATTTGCTGCAGATCCGGTTTTTACCTTTGCACCGCCTCCGGTTTCCTACGATGCCGGAAAAGGAACGCAGCGATTTACCTATGTCTCTGCCGACTTTGGCAGCGATACACTGACCGGACTGGGTACTGTTGTAACCACAAAAGAAGATGCCAGTAACTCTTGGGCTGATGCTAAAGACACGCCATTATCGGCTATGTTTCTGGCATCAGATTCACTGGAGATGGCCGTTCTTGAGGCTGGTTGGAAAAGTGAATACCATCTGGATAATATTGATCTGGCTTTTTATCACAGCATTAACACCGGCTTTAACTTTTTAAATATCGATCTCGGTATGCCGAATTCTTATAGCCATACTTGGGTCTTTCCACTGATTCTGACAGCAGGTGTACAAACCAAGATTGCGCTGTCGGGTAATACCATAATTACGCCTTATGCTTACGCATTAATGAATGCCTCGAGTACCAGTAATGAGACTGATATGGGCGATTTAAATCCTGCTGTTTCAACCACGGATAGTTTTACCTCTACCGGTATTGTCTATGGCCTTGATATATTCCTGGATGGGGTGTCGTTGTCAGCAATGATTACCGACAGCGAAAACGATATGCTGATGATATCTGTGGGCTTTCCTACCGAATAAATCTGCAGGCTCAAATAGTCGGTTTAGCGTCCCCTTCAGTATCTGCCGAGGGGGCGTCAATCGATAGGACAGACTGAAATACTGTCAGGGGATCTGCTGATACGGCAATCCCGCCAGTTTCCATTCCGGAAAACCGTCTTCTAACCGATGGGCTTTTAAGCCTTTTTCTCTTAGCTTGGCAACAGCATCAAAAGCTAAAATACAGTGCGGTCCACGGCAATAAGCGACGATATCATGTTCACTATCGAACTGTTCTAGATGTGACTCAAGCTCACTCAGAGGGATATTGACTGCGCCGGGTACATGACCGGCGGCGTATTCTTCGGCCGGGCGCACATCGAGTACCGTCACCAGACCTTGTTTCACGCGCTGCAGTAATTCTTCACGCGGTATCGGCTCCAGTTCGTCTTTAACCGTGAGGTAGGTGTTAACCAGTTTATCCACCTCGGCGATATGACGTTCGGCAACACCGCGCACGGTGTCTAACAGCTGTATCACATCATCACCGCTGAGCCGGTAAAACACCTTCAGGCCTTGCTTGCGGGAACTTACAAGCCCGGCCTGTCTCAAATGTTGAAGGTGTTGAGAGGTATTGGCCACACTTAAACCGGAAACTTTGGATAAGTCATCGACACTGCGCTCTCCCTGGGCAATGAATTCCAGCAGTTCCAGTCGGTTGGCATGGCTCAGGGCTTTGCCAACACGGGCAAACTGACTGAACAGGTCTTGTTTGAAATGTGAGCTTGACATCAGTTAAATTTCCACTATTCTACCAATCAAGTAATTAATTGAATATAAGATCGCTATCATTTGATTATAGCGCTCAGAACCGAACTGACAAGAGTAATTTGAGGCAACAGCATGTCGATTGATGAATTAGTAATGAATTATGAGAAAGAAATTCGTATGGCTTTCTTTTTTGGCATGTTGGCTATTATTGGCCTTTGGGAAATCGTTGCGCCAAAACGGGCCTTAACCGTGTCAAAGACAGTACGCTGGCTGAATAATCTGGGGCTGGTATTCTTTAATAGTTTCATCATACGTCTTGTCTTGCCGATGGCGGCGGTAGGTGTTGCTACGATTGCTCAGCAAAATAGCTGGGGTCTGCTCAATAATATTGAGATGCCGGTCTGGTTAGCGGCGCTGCTGGCCATTGTGATTATGGATCTGGTGATCTACATCCAGCACGTTATGGTACATGCCATTCCGCTGTTATGGCGTTTGCACCGGGTGCATCATGCCGACCCGGATTATGATGTGACGACAGGTGCACGTTTTCACACCCTTGAAATTATTCTTTCGATGGGCATCAAGTTCGCTACGATTGTATTGCTGGGGCCGGCAGTGTTTGCCGTGGTGATATTCGAAGTGATTCTAAATGCCACCGCAATGTTTAATCACGGCAATATTCGTTTGCCTGCTGCGCTCGATAAAGTGCTGCGGCTGTTTCTGGTGACACCTGATATGCATCGTGTGCATCACTCAATCGAAGATGATGAAACCAATAGTAACTTCGGCTTCAGTCTGCCGTGGTGGGATCGATTGTTTGGAACCTATCGTGAGCAGCCGCGGGCAGGCCATCAAGCGATGACGATCGGTATTCGTTCATACCGTTCGGCAAAAGATGTGTCATGGATTAGCGGCATGTTGACATTGCCTTTTAAAGGCAAGATCAGTGACTACGCGATTAATCGTCGAAGCTGGAATGATAGCCAGAAAACCGATAACTAAAGAATCACTCGCGCAAAAGTGGTGTGCCATTTTCAGTCATCGGAAATGGCATGTTAATTTTTTCAAACAAGCCATGGCTTGTTTGATCAGTAATATGAAGATATAAAAAAAATGAACAAAACCTTTATACGACTTGTTGTTTTTCTGGTCTTAGCATCCGGCATTGCACTGGCACTTTTTTACCGTGAATCACTTGATGTGGTGGTGCTGGAAACCTGGATTAATGATGCCGGTTTTGCCGGGCCTTTGGTATTTATGTTGCTGTATATTGCAGGCACGGTTTTGTTTTTTCCAGGCTCAGTGTTAACGCTGGCCGGCGGCGCGTTATTTGGCCCTGTCATGGGGACTTTTTATAACCTGACGGCTGCGACCATCGGCGCGATGATTTCATTTATCGCCGCACGTTATCTGGCGCATGACTGGGTTGAGAAAAAAACTGCTGGCCGGCTCAAATCAATTAAACAGGGGGTAGAGGCAGAAGGCTGGAAATTTGTGGCGTTTGTTCGGCTGGTGCCGTTATTTCCTTTTAATTTGCTGAACTATGCGCTGGGGCTGAGCAACATCAAACTGCTGCATTATTCAGTGACCAGTTATCTTTGCATGTTACCCGGAGCGATTGCTTATACTTATATGGGGTATGTGGGGCGTGAAGCTCTGGCAGGTGATGAGGCGCTGATTCAGAAAATTATGATAGCAGTGGCTTTACTGGCAGTGGTCAGTTTTTTACCAGGTCTTATCGCAAAACTGCGTAGCATCCCGATGCTCAGTGTTGATGAGCTTAAACAAAAACTGGATGGCGCTGAAGATATGTTATTACTTGATGTACGTTCGGCTAATGAATTTATTTCAGAGCAGGGCCATATATTAGGTGCGCAATTAATGCCACTGGAAGAACTGGCAACAAATCTTTCGACGTTTGATGATTATCGGAATAAACAGGTGCTGCTCATTTGTCGTACCGACCGCCGTTCTGCAAAGGCGGCCAGACTGCTAATGCACAATGGTTTTACTGATGTCCGGGTAGTGAGGCAGGGCATGACCGACTGGAACAAAAAATCCTACCCGGTTAGTTAACCAAGTCAGGTAATATTGTTTAAATACAGCGCTCAACCCGGCAGGTATTAGCGGCGTTTTTAGAGCTAACAGAATATCGATCAGAGCTTGAAATGCCGATAATCAAACTCCATTATTGTCAGGTGTTTAATCTGAGATATGAATGTATGAAACGAATTGCCTACTTTTTGCTAACCAATATAGCGATTATGCTGGTTTTGGGCCTGGTGCTACAACTGCTGGGTGTTGAGTCTGTGCTGCAGAACAATGGTTCTGATCTTAATCTGCAAGCGCTGCTGATTTTCTCTGCAGTATTTGGTATGGGTGGCTCGCTGATCTCTTTAATGATGTCAAAATGGACGGCAAAGCGTATGAGTGGCGCTGAAGTCATCTCGCAGCCACGTAATAGCACTGAAAAGTGGTTATTAAGCACGGTGCAGCGCTTATCTGACAAAGCGGGTATTGGTATGCCTGAGGTGGCAGTGTTCCCGGCCAATGAAATCAATGCCTTTGCAACAGGTATGAGTCGAAATAATGCACTGGTGGCCGTTAGCAGTGGCTTATTGAGTCAAATGAGCGAGGCCGAGGCCGAAGCGGTGATCGGTCATGAAATTGCTCACGTGGCTAATGGCGATATGGTGACTTTGACCTTAATACAGGGCGTGGTAAACACTTTCGTGATTTTCTTTTCCCGTATTGTTGGTTTCTTGGTTGACCGGGTACTGATGAAGAATGAGCGCGGTCATGGTGTGGGTTATTATCTGGCATCGTTTGTTGCGCAGATTGTATTCGGTATACTGGCCAGCGGTATTGTCATGTATTTTTCACGCTTGCGTGAGTTCAGAGCAGATGAAGGCGGTGCCGAGCTGGCCGGAAGACGTCAAATGATTTCGGCACTTGAGAAGCTCAGGTCAAATTCCGGTGCCAGTGAGTTACCCGATCAGATGGTCGCTTTTGGTATTTCTGGCGGAGCCAGAAGTAGTCTGCAGAAATTCTTTATGAGTCACCCGCCGTTAGAGGATCGAATTCGGGCATTGAAAGCCAGAGGCTAAATAGCTAACCGGCGCAAACTAAAAACGCCATTCATTGAATGGCGTTTTTTATGCAATAAGGAGTAACGCGGCTTACTGATTACCGGTTGCAACATTGCTCAGTTTGTTTAAAGCAGCGGACATTTTTTCTAAGGTTTTTGCCCGGTTCTCGATATGATGACGTTTTGCAATATACGCCGGATCGTTGTAACTGAGAAAAACATCACCGTTTTGATCTTTCCAGGCCAGAGCTTTTAGTGGCAGATCGATACCCGAGGTCTGATTCGAGGTGAACATATGGCTGCCAATTTTCGGGTTGCCGAAGATCAGTAACTCAGTCGGCCTGAGGTCGACATTCACCGACTTGGCTTTTGCATCGTGTTTCCAGCGCAATGCGACCGTGATGCCTTTCTTTTTCAGTACGTTTTCAAGCCGGTCGAGTGTTTCGCTTACCGAATATTTGCTTTTTTTAGTAATTAAACCGTCATCGTGCTCGGCTATGGCGGTAAAAGGTGAAAGCAGGCAGAGCATAGCGCTAATGAAGAAAATTTTTTTCATTTCAATTCCTTATGTTGTGGCTAAGATCCTTTGTATGACAAAGGTTGGAATCGAAAGTTTACCTGTGTTTTCTTAAGGGAGTATTAACCGGCCATTTCAGTGAAGTCGTAATCCAACTCCTGCATTGGCTCCTGCAGGAAGTTACCCTGTATGAAATTGACGCCCATGCCCCATAATACCGACAGGCTGCTGGCATCATGAATACACTGGGCAATGGTGAGTTTATCCATTTTAGTCGCTGTCTCGGTAATGTTTTTAACGGTTTCCTGATTCTGTGTATTGCTGGAAAGATTTTCCATGAAAGAGCTTTCAATTTTCAGGTAATCAACCGGGATGTGTTTTAATAATTGGAACGGATTTAGGCCAGTGCCGAAGTCATCCAGTGCAAAACTGCAATCCAGCGCGGCGAGTCCTTCGGCCAGTGCCTTGGTTTGTTTCAGGTTGGTTACCGCTGTGGATTCTTTTATTTCAAAAATAATCGAGTTTTTATTGATATTGGCAGCCTGTATTTTTTCTTCAAGCCAGGGTAGAAATTTATCATCGCGCAACGATGTTTCACTCAGTTTAATAAAAAACTTGGTATTTTTACCGGCTTTTTTCTGTAATAACAGAGTATTGACTGCATTACTGATAACCCAGCGGTCTATCGCTGTCATCAGGCCACTGCGTTCAGCGGCCGGGATAAACTCATCCGGTAGCACCAGATCGCCATTCTGATTTTTCATTCTGACATAGACTTCATAGCGTTCTTCAGTATCACCATGCAGACTGATGACCGGCTGATAATAAAGCACAAACATATTTTCTTTTAGCGCAGTCATTAATGAGCTGGAAACTTTCGAATCAATTTCCTTCTGTGTCAGTTCACCTGCTTTAGGTACATAGACAGAAATATTGTTGGGACCTTGTTTTTGTGATTCTTCGGCGGCTTTTTCTGCCCGCAGCAAAATCTCACTGGAATCAGGTGGCTCTTGTTCTATCAGGCTGATGCCGATGGTGCAGGTTGTTTTAGCAGAAACCCCGTTAATAGTGGTAGTAAACTGTTGTATTTCGTCTCTGATACTGGCCGCATATTTTTCAGACTCTTTTGCGTCGGAGTCAGTATGGATAATGGTAAAGTCATGGCCGTGGAAACGCGATAAAATATCATTGTCTTGACATATTTTTTGCAGCCGCTCGGCAACATCGATCAGTAACTGGTCACTGCCAATGACCCCCAGTTTTTCTTTGACATCATGGAAACCGTCGAGACTGAGATAAAATAAAGCGGACTCAGTTTTGTCTTTTTTACATATGGCAATGGTTTTTTCCAGCGAGTCGAGAAAATACTGGCGGTTATAAAGACCTGTGACCTGATCTCTCTGACTCAGCATGTTAATTTGTTTTTCCAGTTCTTTCTGGTCGATTTCATTGCGGATAATGATCTGTATGCAGGGCTCACCTTCGATAGAAGCTGGTGAGAACTCTATCTTGCCTTTAAATTCTGTTGAGTCAGGGTTTTTTAAATTACATTCCAGATTGGCGATACCGCTTTCATTGCTGTAATTGCGCAGAAATTTTTTGAAATTGTTCTGGTCCTCACGGCCTACCATATCGAGAATCGGCGTGCCTTCAAGGTCTTCGCTTTCTTCAAAACCGAACAGTTCAAGATAGGACTGATTTGAATAAATATGCATGCCTTCGTGGATGTAGGCGATTGCATCACGTGAGCTGTCTAACAGCGAGGCACAGCGTTTTTCGCTTTCAATATAAGCTGTTTCAAGTTGAAACAGTCTTCTGTTATTGGTCAGTTGTTTTAATTCACGGTTCAGTACATTTTTAAGGTGGGCTTCATTTTTCATGTCAATCAGGTCATTAGCGCCCTGTGACATGGCTAGGTTGATATCATTATTCTGGCCTTCACGGGCCGAAGCAAGCACTGAGGTGCGGCCTAGTAGATCATGATCTGTGAGTATTTTGATGACAGCAGGCAAATCGATCAGCTCCATGCCATTACTGTATATGAGTAAGTCTGGGGTGGTTTTAAGCAGGGCAGCTTCCAGGTCTTCATCGTCTTCAACACGCACGGAATGAGCTGCTGAGCCCAGGCCACGTATTATGCTGACCAGTTTTTCTTCATTATTGAAAGAATCGTCAATGACTATCAGGCTGACCGATTTTTCTTTACTCACAAACTACTCCATCATCCATATATTGCAGGCTTATTCTAATATGTAAACTTGATTAGCGGTAGAGCTATTAGACAGACTTATAAAGAAGACCAGATCGAATCAAAGTCATTGTCTTCATCAGGGTTGGCCGATGGTTTAGCCGTCGGGGACAATCCGGTTGTGTCAGACAATGGTCGTTTAGCAGGCTTTTTCTCATTTTCCGCGACCTGACTGAACTGAAACTGGGTAAAAGAGCCAGTATGCTCAGCGACTTTGGTCAGTTTTATATCGATTGTACGATCATAGACATAGGCCTTCAGGCATGAGCCGATTTTAAAAGCATGTGCCGGTAACAACAAGGTAGTCGGCTGCTTGATGGGTTTAATACCCGGTAGCATCAGGCATTCAAACGGGTCTTCGTATTCTTTACCGCTGCGATGAATGGTGGCGGTAATGACTTTGGGAGACAGCACCTGTACACCAATATCAAGACCGTTGCCCTGAGTGTATTGCATCCAGCGAATAATGCCGGCACGCCATTGGTAGCTGTGATCGGGTTCTTTTTCACGGATACCAATCAGTTCGCCGACCTGCGCTTTGGAAGTGGTATCTGAGTTCCAGTGCAAGGAATAACCACCGGCTGAGACATTTATGACTTCCCAGTATAAATCATCAGCTTCTTTATGCAGGCTATAGCTTTGTTTTTCACGGGCTTTGAGTTCACCGATAAATGTATCGGTCAATACGTTGCCAGACGCTACCATGTCCCAGGCGTTAGGCAGGTTTCTCATGGTTGCGTTGAGATTCGGATGGGTAATCAGCGACGGGTCGTAATTATCGGCCCGGTCATAATCAAAGTCCGAGTCGATGGATTGCAGAGAAAATGAGCTGTCAGCCGGCAGTTCAGAGACCTCTGCCGGGTGCAGTTCTTCATAAATAGAAGTGTAGATTGAGTGCAGCCCGATTGAAGCGGCAATATTCCCCTGTTTATTACTGCGAGAAAAACGTCGTTTGGCACAGATGCTCCATGAATTGGCCAGGGTGCGTAATGTCTCTTGAGTCAGACCGTCAGTGGTGGAAACGGTATCGTAACCTTTATTTTTTTCCGCTGAAAGTTGCATCACTTGCTTCACCAGCAGAGTGGTGTCGATAGCGATCACATTGGGTTTGTTCTGATGCTCAATGGTGTTGATACAGGCTGGTGGCATATCGACTTTGACCTGAATCGAAAAACAGCGTTCCTGCTCATTGGCAACAGGTACCGAGGTAAAGTGTACCAGCTGGTTCCATTCATCCAGTTGTTTGAAGACGCGTTCTGTTTCGCTGTGTCGCAGTGCATGGGGGCGTGACAAGGAAAATAACACCAACTGTTTATAGGCATGTTCAATAGTGATATTTTTTTTATCGAGATGTTCGGCCTTAACGATTTTTTTCTGCCAGTCTTTGCTGCAAATGAACTGGTAAATATGGTTAACATCCCACCAGCTGCCTCGGGGAACATCGGCGTAGATCTGGCTGGCTCTAAGAACCAGTTCAGAAGTGATGCTAATACAGCGGTATGCTGCCAGAATAATACTTTTATCATCGAGCTTGGCGATGCCATTGGCAACTTCAAAAATCATGATTTTATAACCGTGACTTATTTCACGTAATAAAGCCTGGTTCAGGTTAATGATCTTTAAACTTTTATCCGGCAGTGGCAGGCTTCTGTTGATAAAATGTTTGTGTAAATGCTCGAGGATGAGCTGAATCGGCTGATGGAATAATTCCATATTTGCAATTCGATATTTGGGTGGCATGTCCTGACGATTAAGATCGACCAGTGCATTATATATCTGTCGCGTCATATCGCCCATGCTGGCCCGTGGAAGCTGGGATAGCCATTTCTTGACCTTGCGCGGGTGATTAGGGAAAGCCCCTTTCACAGGTGCGGTCTGATTGGGAATATGAAGTTTCATTTCGCCGGTGTATCCATCTGTTTATTAAGCGCTTTCTGGTTATCAGTTAACCACAAAGCTTTCCATCACTAATATTCGTTAATGATTATTATTTAAGTTATATATTGTAATAACAATAGATGACGATTTATGTTATCTCTTTTTCACACTATTATTACAAAATGCTTGTTTTAGACTGTTCACCAGCTATTTCTCTGACCAGTTTTGGTACCAGGTAACCGGGCAAATAATCACGAATCGTGTTTATTAACTCGATTGCGTCAGATTCTTTTACAGAAAAATGCGCTGCCCCCTGAACAGGATCTAATAAGTGCAAATAATACGGTAAAATACCAAATTCATACAGCTTTTCGCTTAACTCGATAAGAGTTTCGCTTTTATTGTTGATATTAAACAACAGCACAGATTGATTTAATAACTGGATACTGGTGTTTTTTAAACGTTTGAATACAGCCTGATTGCTGTTGTTTAATTCATCCGGATGATTGATATGGGTCACCAGTGAAACCTGAAAACGACTGTTCTGTAGTAATGCGATTAAACGCTGGTTAATTCGTGATGGCATAACACTGGGCATGCGGCTGTGAATACGAAGCCGTTTAATATGAGAAATGTTTGTCAGCTGCTCGAGTAAATAATCGAGTTTGTCATCAGAAATCATTAACGGGTCACCGCCACTGAGAATGATTTCTGATATTTCTCGATGTGCTGTTAAGTAATGCAAAGCCGGTTCCCAGTTTTCCTGATTTATTTGCGCTTCGCTGTAGGGAAAGTGCCGGCGAAAGCAATAGCGGCAATGAATCGCGCAAGCACCGGTAACAATAAACAAGGCTCGGCTGCGGTATTTATGAATTAAGCCGGGGCTTGCCATCGCTGCCAGATCACCGACCGGGTCTGTCTGGTAACCATCGACTGGTGTTAACTCACTGGCATGAGGTAATACCTGAGCCAGCAGCGGATCGGCAGGCTTGTTGTGTGATGAAAGAAAATCAGCCGGGATTTTGATTTTAAATTGCTGACTGGCTTCAGGGGAAAATACTGCCCTTAGGTTTTCATCGGCGGTCTGACTGATCAGTTGTTCAACGGAAGTGATGCTGTTTGCCAGTTGAGGTTGCCACGAGCTGCTCATTGAAATCCATGGTGGTTGTAAAAAAGCCGTTATTATAAAGCCTTGTGAGTGTATTAATGCGGGCTTTTTCGGTATTATTGCCGCTTGATTTAATCAAGGTGAGATTTATGGCGAGTTACAGCACAAGCGAATTTAAAAACGGTTTGAAATTGATACTGGATGGTAACCCCTGTTCAATTACAGAAAATATTCTGGTAAAGCCGGGTAAAGGCCAGGCGTTTAACCGCGTCAAAATGAAAAATCTGAAAACCGGTCGCACCATTGAAAAAACTTACAAATCGGGCGAGTCTGTTGAAGCGGCAGATGTGATCGATATTGCTGTTGAATTTTTGTACAGCGATGGTGAGCTGTGGCATTTTATGGATCCGGCAACATTTGAGCAATACGCGGCAACTGAAGCGGCGATGAGTGATTGTGCCAGCTGGGTTAAAGGTCAGGAGCCTTGCACCATGACCTTATGGAATGGTGAACCACTGCTGGTGACGCCGCCTAATTTTGTCGAACTGACCATTACCGAAACCGACCCAGGTCTGAAAGGTGATACCGCTCAGGGCGGAAATAAACCGGCGACTTTAGAAACTGGCGCGGTGGTAAAAGTCCCTTTATTTATTGAAATCGGTGAAGTTCTGAAAATTGATACACGTTCAGGTGAATACGTTTCGCGGGTTAAAGAGTAAGCGGCAGTGATGAACGATGAGTGTGGATAGCTGGCACGCAGTTGCTGATCTTGAAAGCATGACACACCGGGCCCGGATGCTGCAAAGTATCCGGGCTTTTTTTGCTGCCGCTGAGGTGCTTGAAGTGGAGACACCGGCATTGTCGGCAGCAGCGGTGACAGATCTTCAGATCGAGAGTTTCAGTACCCGGATGGGACAGCAGTCGCTGTATCTACAGACCTCACCTGAATACCCGATGAAGCGCTTACTGGCATCGGGATTTCCCTCTATTTATCAGATATGTAAAGTCTACCGGCGCGAAGAGCAGGGGCCTCATCACAACCCTGAATTCAGTCTGCTGGAATGGTACCGGCTGGGCTTTGACTATCGCCAGCTGATGGTCGAGGTGGTGTCGTTACTGCAGCAACTGTCACAGCGGTTCTCAAATTCGGCAACGGCTGAAATGACTGCTGTCGAACTCAGTTATCAACAGGCCTTTTTACAGACCATCGGCCTCGATCCGTTGAATACCACGGTAGAACAGTGCCGACAGCTCTGCCAGCAACAGCAGATTGAGATACCACAGGGTATGTCCACGCATCAGCTCGATGAATGGCTGGACTGGCTATTAACTCAAGCTGTTGCACCGGCTTTTGAAAAAGACCGCTTCACACTGCTCTACGATTACCCGGCTTCGCAATGTGCTCTGGCAAAAATCAGTGATGATGGGTTGCGGGCACAACGCTTTGAGGTGTTTTACGGTGAACTGGAACTGGCGAATGGCTTTACTGAGCTGACCGATGCTGCAGAACAGCGTCGGCGATTTGAGGCAGATAATCAGCAACGACAGCAGGCAGGTTTGAGTGCGATGCCGATTGATCAGCGTTTTTTGGCGGCTTTGCAGGCCGGCTTACCCGAATCAGCCGGTGTGGCGATTGGCCTAGACCGGCTGCAGATGGTGTTATGCGACAAAGCGAGTATCAGCGAGGTGCTGGCATTCCCGTTTAGCCGTGCTTAATGGTATCCGGCTGCTGATGATTTATTCAAAGGTGGCCAGAGCCTGTCCCATCTGAGTGACCTCGCCGGGTTTGATACTGTCGTCAAAACTCACATTATCACCCATTAATAAAATCACTGTGGAACCGAGATTAAAGCGGCCCATTTCTGCGCCTTTTTTCAGGCTGATTTTGACATCCTGATAACGACGGTGTTTGACCGACCAGCCACTGGGTGGGGTTTCACAGCCACCCCAGACGGTATCGATAGCAGAGACGTTAATAGCACCGACCAGTATCATGATCATCGGGCCGGCAGCGGTATTAAATTTACAGACCACGCGTTCATTACGAGCAAACAGGCGGGGTACATTTTCCACGGTCCACGGCGCCACGCTAAACAGCCGTCCGGGCACATAAACCGTGTCGGTTAATTCACCAGCCAATGGCATATGAATGCGGTGATAATCGGTTGGTGACAGATAGATCGTGCTGAACATACCATTTTCAAATGGCTCTGCCAGTTCTTTGATGCCGCCCACTAATTCCAGTAATGAATAATCCTGACCTTTAGCCTGAAAGAGTCGGCCACTTTCAATCGCTTGGGCCTGACTGACTTTGCCATCAACCGGACACAGCAGGGTGTTTTTACCGCGTGCGTGTGGCCGTGCAGAAGGCTCAAGAGCGCGGGTAAAAAAATCGTTCAGAGATGTGTATTCATAAGGATCTTTAATGACTGCCAGATCAAGATCAACCGGGTGCAGATAGCGATAAAGATCAATAAAACGGTTTTTGACCGGTGCCCAGGTGATATGGGCTAGGTAATAAGATAGCCAGGAAATAAAATGGTGCGGTATTAAATAAAACAGCAGGGTTTTGGTTTTTACATTCATAATATTATCAGTTAAAGGTAAGCGATTAATGGTGATGATGGTGCTCATGGTTTTGTGCAGAATTTTTAACCGCTGCACTAAACGTTTGCTGACTGCCATCAGAGAGATGCAGACTCAGTGTAACGTTGTCACCACTTTTCAGCTTTCTGCCGGGTTTGAACATCATTAAATGATAACTGCCGTGTTTCAGCGTTAACATTTGATTGGCCTGCACAATTAAAGATTTCTGCGGTATCATGCGCGCCACTCCGTCGACTTCTTTACTCAGGTGGATTTCGATGCGAGCATAATCGGGGCTGCTGAAAGAGCTGATTTCAATGGCCTTGTCAGAACTGTTATGGAAGCTGGCAAAACCGGCATGAACGCGACTGACCGGCGGCATTTCTGGAACCCAGGCATCGTGAATCATCAGAGAACCGGCTGCATAGCTGTTGCTGCTGACAAGGTTTATGAAAACCATCAGCAAGCAGATGATGCTTAGACGCATAGGAATACCTTCGATTATGCCAAAATTGGCGGCTATTATAGGTGGCCGGGGCAGTGAGTGAAAGCGTAAATTTTTGATATGACTATATTGGAGCAAGCTGAGTGTCTGATCTAAAAGCAACAAGAGCGTTTGATGTGTCGGCTGTGGCGGCAGAGTTAGTGAGCATTCGTGATCTGGTTCGCTGGGGCGTCAGCTACTTCAATCAGGCCGAACTTTATTACGGCCACGGCATGGCTAATGCACTTGATGAAGCGGTGTTTATCGCCTTGTCGTGTCTGAATTTGCCGCAAAATATCAGTGAGAGTTATTTCGATTCACGCCTCATGCAGACTGAACGCGAGGTTATTTTGAGGCTGTATCAGCGCCGTATTGAAGAGCGCACACCGGCGGCTTACCTGACCCATGAAGCCTGGTTTGCCGGTTTAAAGTTTTATGTCGATGAAAATGTGCTGGTACCGCGTTCGCCGATTGCTGAATTAATTGAAAACCGTTTTCAACCCTGGATTGATCCCGAACAGGTTGAGCATGTGCTGGATCTTTGCACCGGCAGTGGCTGTATTGGTATTGCCTGCGCCTATGCTTTTGACTGGGCGCAAGTTGATCTGGCAGATATTTCAACGGAAGCGCTCGAAGTAGCGGAAAAAAATATTCAAAATCATCAGCTACAGGAACAGGTCACAGCATACCAGTCTGATTTGTTTTCAGCGCTGGCCGGTAACAAATACGACATCATTGTCTCCAATCCGCCCTATGTCGATGCCGAGGATATGGCTGCGCTACCGGATGAATTCAGACGCGAACCTGAGCTGGGTCTGGCGGCCGGAGATGACGGACTGGATTTAGTTAAAGTTATTCTTAAACAAGCCGCTAACCATCTGAATCCGGGAGGGATTTTGGTGGTAGAGGTGGGTAATTCTCAATACGCGCTGGAGCAAATGTTACCGCAGGTGGGCTTTTACTGGCTAGAATTTGAACGCGGTGGCGATGGTGTTTTCTTGCTCAGTTACGAGCAGCTAGAAGAATACCAGCACTATTTTGAGCAATGGAATTAACCAATAATTATAAAAATAAAATATAGCGCTAGTGTGTAGTTGCTAGGTTGTGTAGGAATTTCCTTACATTAATGATCTAAAATTTCCTACAAACGGTCGCAATTATTCGTAAGACTGCTATATATTTGTAAGGGTAACAAATGTTACAAAAATGTTACCAAACTATTTTGTCAGGCCGGAGAAAAAATGCGCTCAATCCTTGAAATCTGTCATTTAAATAAAATCGCAGTTATCGATAATTCTTCAGTCAGCAACAGAATCTGGTTTGGTTTTGGTTTGATACTGGCTATTTTACTTTTTGTATCACTCTCTACGCTGACCCGTTTTGTATCTCTGAGCAGTGGCGTCAGCGATGTTGTTGAAAAAATTCAACCGGTGGTGCTGTCTTCTCAAAACCTAGAAACCGAATTAAAGGCAGCGGACGCTGCACTGGGGTTTTATTTATTAACCAAAGAAGAAGCCTATAAAGCGGCTTATATTTTACATTTGGGAGCTGCCAGTAATCATATTAATGAACTGATCGGTATGGCGTATGTTTCTGACAATGAAAAATACCGCTCGGCGGTAGCCAGCATTCAAAATGATCTGTCTAAGCTGGCCGGTTATAAAGATAAAATGGTGGCACTGGCAAACGATGATATGGCCAATATTCCGGCACAACGACTGGCGGCGGAAAGACTGAACCCAAGAGCGCAGCAATTACAGTCGATGATCAGCCAGATGATCGACTCCGATTACGAAGAAGAAAGCAACAATGGCAAGCGCGATAGATTTCGTCAGACGATTTATGATTTGCGTTATTACAATGTACAGCTGGCGAGTGAATTACGGACATTTTTGGCCTTCAGAGCGGATGTCAATATTCAGAATATGAAAGCGATCAGTGAAGTAGTGCAGTCGAAATTAAAAACACTTCAGGCAAATGAATCGCTATATACCTTTGAACAATCGGATTTGATGGAAAACTTTATCAAGGTTAACAAGGAATATGCTGAGGCATTAACGGAAACCATTAATATTCACTCTACCGATAAATACCGTACCGATATTTATCTGGTGAAGACAGAGATTGGTATTCTGGTGGCGAAGATTGAAACTGGTCTGGGCGCGCTGGTTAACGAATTAAAACAAAAAACCACAGAAACGAGTAATAGTTTACAGGAAGAAGCTGCTGGTGCCAGTACGGAGATTATTATCTGGCTATCTATCGGTCTTATTATGGGCGTGCTGGTGGCCTTTTTTATGGCGCGAATGATTACCTTCCCGATTAATGCCGCGGTGCATGCAATGGAAGATCTGGCTCAAGGTGAGGGAGATTTAACACGACGTCTTAATGAAAAAGGTCAATCAGAAATTGCGATGATGGCGAAAGGATTTAATCGCTTTGCCAGCAAGGTGCAGGCGCTGGTTTCACAGGTCGCAGGTGGTGTTGAAAATTTATCGAATGTGGTCAGTGATGTATCCAATATCGTGGATCAGACACAAGTAGGCTCGCAGCAGCAGCGGCAGCAGACTGAACAGGTCGCGACAGCGATTAATGAAATGACGGCGACGGTACAGGAAGTGGCTTCGAATGCTAATCTGGCTGCTGATTCAGCGCAAAAAGCCGATGAGGATGCAAAATCCGGTCAGCAGATTGTTAGTGATACGGTGGCATCGATTAATTCTCTGGCTTCTGAAATAGAAACCGGAGCCAGTGTTATCAATAAATTATCCGGTGATGCTGTATCCATTGGTTCGGTGCTGGATGTGATTAAAGGAGTTGCCGAACAGACTAACTTGTTGGCTTTAAATGCGGCTATCGAGGCCGCCCGTGCCGGCGAGCAAGGCCGTGGTTTTGCAGTGGTTGCCGATGAAGTACGAACCTTAGCCAGTCGTACTCAGGAATCGGCGACTGAAATTGAAAGCATGATTGAAAGTTTGCAGGTGCAAGCCAAGGCTGCAGTTGAGGCGATTACACTGGGTCAGGAAAAAGCCCGCATGAGTGTTGAAAAAGCCACGTCTGCTGGCGTGGCACTGAACGAAATTACTAATTCGGTGGCGACCATCAGCAGCATGAATATCCAGATTGCAACGGCTTCAGAAGAACAAAGTGTGGTCGCTGAAGAGATCAACCAGAATGTGGTGAGCATCAGTCACGTGGCTGACAGTAATGCTCAGGCATCTGATCAGCTTGCGATTTCGAGTCATGATCTGGCTGATCTGGCAACCGAGTTGCAGGAACTGGTTTCTCAGTTCAAGTATTAATTGTCAAGCGTCTGCTTTCAATCCGGAGCAGGCGCCATATCAAATAGTTTCCTGTTCTCGCTTCATGTTAGAATGATACGAAAATCATTGAGCGAGATTCTTTAGATGTCTGGAAATACCATCGGCAAATTATTTACTGTAACCACCAGTGGTGAAAGCCATGGTCCGGCTTTACTGGGCATTGTTGATGGCTGTCCGCCGGGGCTTGAACTGACAGAAGCCGATTTGCAGGCGGATCTGGATCGTCGCAAGCCGGGTACCAGCCGCCATACAACGCAGCGACGGGAACCGGATCAGGTTAAAATATTATCCGGTGTTTTCGAAGGCAAAACTACCGGTACGCCGATCGGACTGATGATCGAGAACGTCGATCAGCGCTCAAAAGATTACGGCAATATCGCTGAAACATTCCGTCCTGGACATGCTGATTATACTTATACGCAAAAATTTGGGTTCCGTGATTATCGCGGTGGTGGCCGCTCTTCTGCGCGTGAAACCGCGATGCGCGTTGCTGCAGGCGGTATTGCAAAAAAATACCTGCAGGATCGTTACGGGATAAAAATTCGGGGTTATCTGTCGCAGCTTGGGCCAATTAAAGCAGAAGCGTTTGAGTGGGATGAAGTCCACAAAAATGCATTTTTTTGTCCTGATAAAAGCAAAATTACCGAACTTGAAGATTATATGGATGAGCTGCGTAAAGAAGGTAATTCGGTCGGTGCAAAAATTTCAGTGGTAGCCGAGGGAGTGCCTCCGGGCTTAGGTGAACCGGTATTTGACCGGCTCGATGCAGAAATAGGCTATGCCATGATGACCATCAATGCCGTCAAGGGAGTAGAAATCGGTGATGGCTTTGACTGTGTCACAGCGAAAGGCACCGAGTTTCGTGATGAAATAACGCCACAAGGTTTTTTAAGTAATCATGCCGGGGGCATTCTGGGTGGGATTTCTTCTGGCCAGGACATCGTTGCACATATTGCGCTCAAAGCCACTTCAAGTATTCGTCTGCCGGGGCGTAGTGTCGATATCAACGGCGACGCGATGGAAGTGGTAACACACGGCCGACATGACCCCTGTGTGGGTATCCGTGCCACGCCGATTGCCGAGGCCATGCTGGCACTGGTGATCATGGATCATATGCTGCGTTTTAAAGCTCAGTGTGGTGATGTTCAGTGTTCAACACCGGTCATACCGGGCGCGATTTAGATGTTCGGTCAGCAGCGCTGTTAATGTCAGTCGATGGAGAAAGTTGAGCCGGTTCCGTACTGGCGTCTGTCCACTTTTTATCTGCTTTACTTCAGCGCTTTGGGCGTACTGGTGCCCTACTGGGGACTGTATCTTAAATCATTAAATTTTGATGCCCGGCAAATAGGTGAACTGATCGCCATCATCATGGCGACAAAAATTATTGCTCCTTATATCTGGGGCTGGATTGGCGATCACACCGGCAAAGGCATGTCGATCGTGCGGCTCGCCAGTGTCTTATCCTGTCTTATATTCTCATTGATATTTTTTCAGCAGTCATACTGGTGGCTGGCGTTTGTGATGATGAGTTTCAGTTTTTTCTGGAATGCTGCGCTGCCGCAATTTGAAGCCACCACGATGAACTTCCTCGGCGCAGACGAGCATGATTACAGCAAAATACGGGTCTGGGGCTCGCTCGGTTTTGTTGCTGCGGTAGCCATCATGGGACTGATGCTGGAATACTATTCTATTAGCATGGTGCCATTGGTATTACTGCTTTTATATGGTTTGCTAATGCTGAGCAGTTTTATCGTGCCGGCTAGCTGCCGCTCACAGTCAGAACATGATCAGGGCAGCATCTTAACTGTGCTCAGGCAGCCGCAAGTGATCGCTTTACTGTTGATTTGTTTTTTTGTGCAGTTGAGCCACGGTCCGTACTACACATTCTTTAGTATCTATCTGCAAGATCATGCTTATCAGAGCAGCATAATAGGCAGTTTATGGGCACTGGGTGTGATGGCAGAAGTCGTGGTGTTTTTATATATTCATCGCTGGCTACCACGCTTTGGTCATGGTTATCTGTTACTGCTGGCGTTGAGCTTAACCAGCTTGCGCTGGATACTGACGGCTTATCTGGTGGCGTATCCATTAGCCATTGTTTTTGCCCAGCTGTTACACGCAGCCAGCTTTGGTGTTTTTCATGCAGTGGCGATTTCATTATTTCACCAGACCTTTGTTGGCAAACATCAGGGCCGTGGTCAGGCACTGTATGCCAGTGTTAGCTTCGGTGCTGGCGGTGCGGCGGGTAGTTTGTTAAGTGGCCTAAGCTGGGGCCTGCTGGGTTCGACGCAGACTTTTTTGATGGCTGCTGTATTCGCCTTTATTGCGGCGCTGCTGAGCTGGCGTTATATAAAAAACTGAGATCAAAGGAACCTGCTGGTAATTTACGGTTCCAAGCTGTAAATAGTTCATAAGGATGATCATGCCTGAAAAATTAATCTTTGTTTATAATGCCGACAGCGGTTTGTTTAATACGGTGACGGATATTGCGCATAAAATATTTTCACCATCAACCTATGGCTGCCAGTTGTGTGCAATCACACATTCGGCTTTTTCGGTGCGAGATGAATGGAAAGCATTTATTGAAAGCCTGGATAGCGAACTAGAATTTTTACACCGTGATGAATGGCTTCGGCTGTATCCGCAAATAACAGATGAATTACCCGCTGTATTTCGCGTGAATGAAACGCTTAAAGTATTAATCAGTGCTCAAGAAATTAGCCGCTGCGACTCTGTTGATGACTTGAAAAAATTGATTAAAAATAAATTAAGCGATTGAATCCGCGCTCTGTTATGCTTGCTCTAGGCACTGAAAACTAGCAACAGATGTACGCAGGTTTTTAGCTACAAGGCCTGCAGAACAAGGAAAGCATCAATGAAAATAAATAAACTGTTGTCCGCTTTGCCACTGGTACTCAATGCCTGTGCAGATGAGAGTGCACCCGCTGCGACGCAAAACAATATCGCCGCCGGTGTATGGAAAGGGGCTTTTAGTGCAGGGACAATTTCTACCACCACTTCCGGGTCCGGTGCGGTATCTACATTTGAGGCTACAGAGAGTGCAGGTCTCGGCGTTTATAGCAGTGACAACCGGGTTTTCTTTTATAATGAAAGTGAAGAGATACTTTTTGCAAATGATACGCCGGGAGTATTAAATGCGAATCTGTATTACTCACCGGATTATTATCTCAGTAACGGAAATAATGCGGGCAGCATCACATCTTTTGATGGCAACCCTTATACCTATACCAGTATTTCCGGCGCATACAGCGGTGCAATCAATGGCAATTATGTGATGTTGTTTGATCAGCGATATTTACGCGGCGCGGACTTAAATCGCCTGCAGGGAAACTGGCATTATTCCAACGCTATTGGCGACTGGGCTTTTGCGGTGCAGGCGGACGGTAGTTTTAGCGCAACACTTAACCTGAATGCAGCGTCTATATGTGAGATCAGCGGAGAGTTTTCAATCATTGATGGCGATAAAAATGAATACGCGGTTGATAATGTGAGCCTGTCTAATTGTGGCAGCTATGACGGTAATTATACAGGACTTGCGACAACGACGGATTCGATAGCAGGTCTTGAATTGAATGACAGCGTATTAATGGCAATTTATAATACCGATCACGGTTTTTTTCTGAAACCACTTAAACAATAAAACCCGTTGAGTGAATTGCCTGAATCGGTAACTGCACCTTATCAGCAGCAAGCCTAGCTGCTCTGGTTAAATAGCAGTCCCCAGTTCCAGCTTTTAATGATTTTTTTATTTTCTAAAGCATAGCAGCTGACACGCATTTCAGGCAGGCTGAGAATCATGCAGCTGTGGTTGTATAAGGTGCTGCCGGGATTGATCACCAGGGTATGACCGATGTATTGTGCAAACACCTGATGGGTGTGACCGACTATTAAAACATCAGAATCTGTATTGAGTTGTTTTTGCCAGCTTTCGAGTTGCGCATCAATAAGTTGTCCTGACTGATCCAGAAGTTTAATACCGCCATGTTGCTGATCGGGCGGGCTGGCATGAACGATGTAAAGGCGTTTACCTTCAATCGTCAGCTCAAGGTATTTGGGCAAGGCATTAAAAAAATCTCTCAGCTCTTCAGCTGGCCGATTGTCTGTCTGCTCAAACATATCGTGGTTGCCAGATACAATATGGCAGTGATGTTGTTGCAGTAAGCTGACGGTTTCGGCTAATTCATCCTCTCCATAACCGGCAACATCGCCGGCGCAAATAATTGTATCGGTATCTTCGGCCCTGAATATTTCCAGCGCTGCCAGAAGTGGTCTGGTAGAGGAGTGGGTGTCACTAATGATGCCAATACGGGTGCTCATGTCGAATAAGTTTTCTGTCTGCTGAATATAAAATAAAAACGGGTTGTCAGTATAGGCAGTGTCTGAATAATACTTTACTACTGGTCGCGGTATTATGAAACATCTTCCAGAATCAATCTAATAACTGTTGCCGTTATCTTAAGATATAACGCGGAAAAGCTGCAGAGTTGTGATGCCGGCTGGCAGACGATACGGCTGTCCCGCTATTATAGCCTCTGATCGTATCGACTAAACATCGCTTGCCTGAATGGTATGCAGGTCTTATATTAGAGAGTAACCTGACTATACGGCTAGCGTATTGGTTGTGACTTTTAATAATAACAGGAATTTTAACAGGATCGTTTTATGAATAATCACTGGATACAAGGTGCTTTTGCTGTCGTTATTATGTTTGTTTCAGTTAATGCACAGGCGCTTGATTGCGAAGAAAAATCTCCAGGTCTTATACAACTTGGTGATGACTATTATAATCTTGAACAAAATATTGCGCTGACAAGACAACAAAAAGCAGGCGTCACTGCTTTGTTTTCAGCTCTTAATCATCATCTGCAAGGTACTGCTGTGGTAATAGACTGTGTTAACAACAACGGATCTTTTCAGCAAATTAGTCAGAATCAGCAATTGAAGGCGACAGTAAATGTTGACGCTGATGGCAAAGTTGCTATCGCACTGAATGTTTATATTCCTGATCAGAAAAACGGTTTTGACGAAATCATAGAATATCTTAATGCGAATACGACTTATCTGTTAAATGAGCTGACAGATTCAAAGATGCAGGTGGTTACAAAATTCAGGCGCGTCAATTCGGCAAACCTTTCGTCGTTGCATGAAACAGTGGCCGATATCCAAGTAGATAACGGAGTGCTAAATATTCGCTCAACTTTGTATATTAATGGTTACTTCGGTCAGTCGCGTACTTTTCAGCTAAAGTAACAAACAGCAAGGTTGTGCACCACAAGCTGCTTTTGATTAACTGATTAGTAGCTGATGTGCTGCCATATCGATAACAAGATTCAAGAACCCATAGCGGCAGGTTTGTTCCTTAGTAGTGACAGCTATTCGGTAAATAATGACAATATTTTCAATTCCAGGCTTCAGTGATCCCTTTAGTTCAATAAGCCATTTTCTGGGAGCTATTTTTTTTCTGGTTTATGGAATTAAACTGATAAAGTTGTCACGCCAGAATATCAGTCACCTGCTGACTACGATTGTATTTGTTTTCTCAGCTGTTTTTTTATTGTCTATGAGCAGTATCTATCACTTGCTGGAACACCAGAGCACGGCGCGTGATGTGCTGCAACGGCTTGATCATGCCGGCATATTTGCGCTGATAGCCGGTACATTTACCCCGGTTCACGGCGTTCTTTTCAAGGGTTTCTGGCGCTGGGGTATGGTCTGTATAATTTGGCTGCTGGCGATAACAGGCATCACGCTAAAATCTATTTTCTTTCACGAAATGGCTGAATGGTTCGGTTTAATGCTTTATCTCGGACTTGGTTGGGTCGGTATTTTATCGGCTTTTCTGACTCATCGCTTGCATGGTTTTGCGGTCATTCGGCCGCTGATTTACGGTGCGCTGGCCTATACTGTCGGAGCCAGTCTTGAATTTTTGCAGTTACCGATTGTTATTCCCGGTGTGCTGGGGCCACATGAGTTATTTCATGTAGCTGTATTGATGGGTATCGGCTGGCACTGGTTATTTATTCGAAATTTGCTGCTGTTAAAATCTACAGATAAAAACACTGGCTCAACACAGGCAGGCTGAACAAAATTAAGCTATAAATACAGTACTCACATTTATTTTTAAACTCATGCCCTCAGTCTCATTAAAAAAACGCCTCGGTAAATTTTTAAAAAAACAAAAATATCCATCGCTGCTGCGCTGGAGTTTCAGGTTGCTGGTACTGGTTTTTATTATGGATACCGGTTATCTGATCGGTATCTGGCCGGACTGGGAGTTATATAAAGCAGGCCCGATTCAGCGCTCAAATTTTATCCGTCATTATATTTTTCAGAAATACCGTCACCAAAACTGGCCAGATTTGCGCTGGCAGCAAAGACCTATTAGCAAAATATCTAAGCACATGGTTAGGGCATTGATCGTGGCTGAGGATGCAAGTTTTTATTCGCATTCGGGTATTGATATGGAGGCGCTGCAGGCGGCGATGGAGTATAACCTCTCGGAACAACGATTTGTTTACGGTGGCAGCACCATATCCCAGCAAGCCGTTAAAAACATTTTTCTCAGCAGCTCGAAAAATCCATTGCGCAAATGGCATGAACTGGTGCTAACGATCGGTATGGAAAGGAATTTGACGAAAAGACGAATTCTTGAGTTGTATTTAAATGTGGCAGAGTTTGGTAGAGGTATTTACGGCGTAGAGGCGGCTGCTCGTTATTATTGGGGGGTATCGGCCTCAAACTTATCTGTTAACCAGGCGATACAGTTAGCGGCAACATTGCCTGCGCCGGTTCGGCATAATCCGGCCACGAACAGTGCTTTTTTTAAAAAACGAGTCAGGAAAATAAGCCGATATTTTTAATGGTATGTCGGCTTGTTTTAGAAACGTCAACAGCTCTGTTTACAGTGTCAGGTTTTCGCAGCGTGTTTCTTTAACGCGTAAGGCGCTGATGAAGGCAATGACTGCAAAGGCCAGCATCAGCAGCATGGCATTTTGATAGTTTTCCCAGCTGTATACATTAATCCCGTTGATAGTTTTCCCGTCCCAGCCCAAATCAAGTACCCAACCAAACAGTGGCTGCATGATCGCGGCGCCAAGGAACAGTCCGGTGTTAACCAGACTGATGGCCATGCCTGACAGAGCAGGTTGAATGACTTCTTTGGCGCAAGGGTAGGTGACAACAAAGCCGCCACTGGTGATGCCGATTAAAATAAATAAAAGCATGGCCAGCAGTCCCGGTTGCCAGGGTATATAAATCAGCGCAAGCCAGGACAGGGTGTAAACTGTGGCACTGAAGACAATAACCGGTTTACGCAGACCGATTCGGTCAGAAATCCAGCCGGCAAACAGACAACCTATAGCCAGACTGATCAGGGTGATGGTGGTATAAACCGAGGCGTCATCACGGTTCATGCCAAAGCTGTCTCGGAGTAAAGGGATGGCCCATAAGCCGGCAAATGCAAACAGCCCGCCAGCCATGCCAAAGTTAATCCAGAACCCCGGCCATACCGTACGGTTGCTGATTACGTTATACAGGTCTTTGCTCCAGTGCTGGTGGCGCTCTGCGTGAGAGTCCATGCCATCCATTTCTCGCAGCGATGGAAAGCCAGCATGCTCCGGTCGGTTACGGACGAATAACAGGGTCAGAGCAGCCAGCGATAATGACACAATACCCATCGCTATAAAGATTTCACGCCAGCTCCATAAGTTAAGCAAAGCAGATAAGGGTTTTGCTGCCAGCACCGAGCCTAAATTGCCCATTAAAACCGTAAAGCCTGATATCAGGCCATAGATTTTGTCGCGGAACCAGACCGCATTGTTTTTCATTAAGCCAACAAAAATAACCGACACGCCCAGACCGACCATGAATCGTCCTGCCGACGCGATTTCAATGGTTTCTGATGTGGCAAAGACAATCGAGCCGATGCCAGCCACGAGATTACCAGCGGTAATGGACTTTCGGTTTCCCAGTGTGTCTGCAAGCACACCGGATGGAATCTGCATCAGTGCATAAATGTAATAATACATGGCCGCCAGCGAGCCAAGTGTTGCTGCTGAGGTATGAAAACTGGCCATTAAGTCAGCTGAAACGACAGCGGGTGCCATTCGGTGAAAAAAAACTGACATATAGGCGAGTATTAAAATGCTATAAATACTGCCGCGTACCCAGAGAAAACGTTGTTGTTCAGAGAAGTGCATAAGCTGGCCGGTCTATAAATGAGGACGCTATCCTAACGTAAAATAACGGCAGATTACATGAATAAAGATGATCTGTTGAGCGTGACTGTCAACGGTTTATGAGGTCTTTGCTAATTCACTAGTCGGTAGCTTTATTCCAGCGATTAATAGCCGTCTGTAGTTGTTCCAGTGTGAAAGGTTTTGCCAGGTAATCATCCATTCCACTGCTCAGGCATTGATCTTTGTCACCCTCCAGTGCATTGGCAGTTATCGCAATAATGGGGGTGTGGTTTCTGGACAGTCGTTTTTCTATTTCACGAATACCATAGGTGGCTTCGAAACCATTCATTTCTGGCATCTGGCAATCCATCAGAATTAGGTCATAGTGATTAGCAATAAATAAATCCAGCGCTTCGGCACCGTTGTTGGCAATATCCGATGGGTATCCTAATTCACTGAGCAGAGCCTGGGCTACGGTCTGATTAACAATATTGTCCTCTACCAGTAAAACGGACTGATAAGAAGAGGAAGCTGTGCTGACGGGTTTGTTGTCTGCATCAGATGCTGTTGTTATGTTTGAAGTAGTCGTGATTAGCGCATTGTAAAGTGAAGACTTTCGCAGTGGTCTGGTAATGATTGCTGAATAGTTAGATGGACCTATATTGTCATCCTTATCGAACACAGAACTTAGTAAAATGACAGGGATTTTTTTGTTCGTGCTGTTCAGTAAAAGCCTGACAGCAGGCTCGATGGATTCTAAGGCGCTGCTGGTAACTAAAATCAGATCAAAAGTAGAGTTGGCCTGCTCGTTATTATTATCCAGTTGATGTAATAGCGCATTGTTATTAGAAATAAACTGATGTGAGATAGACCAGCTTTTAAGATAAACGCTGAGAATATTTCGGCTGGTCTCATTATCATCGATAATCAGTATTCGTTGTGGTAAATAGTCAAGTACTGGCGTACTGCTGGCAGAAACCACCTCAAAAGGAATCGTTACTCGGAAGATCGACCCGATGTTCTCTGTGCTCTTAACGCTGATCTGCCCATGCATTTTTTTGACAAGTTGCTTTGTAATAGTCAGTCCCAGTCCGGTGCCGCCATACTTTCTCGACATACTGCCATCAGCCTGGGTGAAGGAGTCAAATATGTTGTCAAGCATTTCTGAATTAAGACCAATGCCGGAGTCGCTGATTTCAAAAAATACAATTTGGGTGTGGCTGCAGCTGGATTCGAGTCCGACTGAAATACAGACTTCACCATGATTTGTAAACTTAATCGCATTACTGAGCAGATTTGTGAGGATTTGTCGCAAACGAGTAGGATCTGCTTTATAAGTCTGTGCAATATCAGGAGATACCTGACAGAACAGTTCGATGCCTTTTTTTTGTGATTGTGGATAAAATAAACTGGCTGTTTCTTCTACCAGGTCACTGATGCTGACATCTAATTTTTCAAGACTGAGTTTGCCTGCCTCAATCTTTGAAAAATCCAGTATGTCGTTGAGGATGTGTAATAACGCATCAGCCGAGCGTGTTGCGATATCTGAATATTCTTTTTGCTTTTGATCTAGCTCGGTTCTGTTGAGTAAATCCAGTATGCCTATGATGCCATTCATAGGTGTTCGAATTTCATGGCTCATATTAGCCAGAAAAAGTGATTTTGTGGTGGACGCTGCTTCGGCTTTATTTTTTTCGGCAGAAAGCTCGCTTGATTGGTTGATCAGTTGGTTCAGATCTTTATTACGAATCGATGCGGCTAATAATATAACTGAACCAAAGAGAACTTGTTGCAGAATTGGGATCGGAATAAGGCTAAACGAAATATAATTGTTATAAATTGGCAGATTGATAAAAACAATTAAATTAATAAGCCATAAAGATAAAACCAGACGCAGAGGCAGCCATAAACTACCGAGTAAAATCGGCAGCGACATCCAAGATGACTGATACATAACAGAGTAGATAGTATGCTGATAAGGCTGGATCAGCTCGATATATGGTGGCATGTAAAACGCTATGGTCGCGATTACACCACCGAGTTTGAAATAAGGTGAGCGACTCAATGCGTAGGAAATAACCGCTAAAAAAAATAAAATCTGAACAGCTAGTGTTTCAGTTGCTGTTGCCAGAGGTATTAAAAAACCACCAGTACCAGTAATGAGTATTATCGGAATACTCAAAGCGGCTAGTAATACCGCACGACGCTGCTGCTCGGTTGATTGAATTGCGCTGTGCGGAGCTGTCAGGGCTTTCCAGATAGCTGAAAAGTTAGCTTTTAACAATTTACTTCTCTCTTAAGTTTTTCATTTTTTAACTGTGCGAGTAAGCAAAGCTCTGACAACAAGAAATTTATTCAATCGTTGAAATGGAAACACTGATAGCATCTGTGTTGTTTCAGTGTTTACGAGCATGGTTACTATGTCGGAGTTATTTGATGACTTTAATAAGTCGTTGCCATTTTTCAAGATCGGTATGTGTATCGGTTCTGGTTTTTAATTGCAGGGTGATGTCATAGCCTGATGATGTTGTACTAGAGTTGCATTTTTTCACGTCAGCTGTCAGATTGAACGGTTCTTTTGAATGATTGTCTGTAATGCATATATCAAGAACACTGTTAATAACGATCTCTTCACGGCTGTTAATAGTGATTTTGTTTTTTGCAATAGCTGTGGTTGAAAACTGGTATTGTTTGCCCAGTTTTGCCGGTTCATCAGAAGAGAAAAGAATCTTAAGGCTGAAATGACTGTCAGAGATAATGCCGGCATTAACTGACTGGGGAATTGTGTTTGAAGTCGCTGTTTGCATTGTATACCATCGGCTTTTTCTATTAGAAGATGGTGATAGTATATGTCTGAAAAATTACGATATTGGCATGTCACTTCTGATTTCACAAAACTTTAACTTGAGTAACTAAGCTGCCATAACAAGTTTATCTCTTGTAACAAAATAGACACCTTTGAGCTGATAAAACCGATTATAACGCTAGTAGATAAAATGATTTAGTCGCTTCTGTTAGCGATATTAATGACTAACGGCTTTCAGATAATTCAGTCAGCATACGAAGAGTCCGTTTGCAGGTTTTGTTGAAATATTTCAGTTGTTCCGGGCTCATGCTGCTGGCAATTTTAACGGTCGTTGAAGTGATGGTGGCAGTATTGTGATCGGCTGCTTTTTTAAATTCAGTTTGCTTTTGTTTTTTATGTGCAACGAAAAATTTCAGCAGCCGGGTTTTTCTGGTTTTTGGTGCTGAGGTTTGTTCCAGGATAGTTTTAATTCCCGCCTGCCAGCGTATTCTGTATAGCAGTCTCAGTTCTGCGCTGCTTTGAATATTTTCGGCAGCTTCCTGTAAAAGTAACATTTGAGGCTCTGTTAGAGAGTCCAGCCAGGTTTCATAATTGTCCAGCAGTCGCTGATAATACTTGTCTGTTCTCTGCTGAATACTGACAGCAATATAATCATCATAAAATTCATCGTTCGATTCTTTCAGCTTGGCGAATAATTCCTGCTGCTGTAGCTTGTTTAATTGTGGCAGAAAGCTGGCTAATTCATCGTCCAGTTTGATCAGACTGTGATCAATCAAGCTTTCAAACTGCTCGATCAGATGTGCAATTTCTTTCTCTCCGGCTCGCTTAACAATAGCTGTCTGCAGTTGTTGTAACCAGCTGGTATATTGCCGTAGTTGGGTGCTGCGGTGCCAGTTGTGTAAAGCCGACAGGCGCAGCTCAAGCTCTGTTTCCAGTGGCGTATCGAGTGATACATAATCGTCGATGTAGGCTGCGGCTAAATAATCCACATTGTTGTAAACGGTTTTAAATGAGCAGGCGCTGAAGCTAATGGCAGTTATCAGCATTAGCCATAGCAACTGTGATGTTCGGTGCATGGTGACAGCCCAGTTAGTTATTCATTTTCGTGCCGAGCGATGACATCAGCGTGATTGTCTTGGCTGATACGGACAGTAAAATTGATCGGTCGGCAACAGACCTGGCAGTCTTCGATATAGTCTTGCTGCAGGACAGAGCCATCTATCAGTATTCCGATCATTTCACCGCAGTATGGGCATTGAATCGTCTTTTCATGCTGATATGACATTTCCAACTCCTTTGCGGACAGGCTGCTGACTACTATACAATGAAAAATCAGATGGAACGTACTAAATAGTCAGTAATCAATAATACCTGATAACCTGAAATCCACTATAATTCGCGCTCTGTTTTTGACGCGATAAAATCGGCCTCGACCGGGAACTACTATGAAATTTGCCTCTTTAGATCTGGCGCCTGAGATCCAGCAAGCACTGGATGCCTGTGGCTATAGTCAGATGACACCGATACAGGAACAGGCGATCATTCCTGCGCGTCGTGGTAAAGACCTGCTGGCTAATGCCCAGACAGGCACCGGCAAGACGGCAGCTTTTGCGATACCGCTTTTACAACAGATCTACGATTCTCCACGGCAGACAGCGGCAGACAGCCCACGCGCATTAATTTTGACACCAACCCGCGAACTGGCTGAGCAGTTGGCTGAAACCATTAACCGTTATGTACAATTTTTGCCGCTTACGGTAATAGCGGTTTATGGTGGCGTTAAAATCAGTGCGCAGCAGAAAAAGCTAAGAGCCGGGGTGGATTTGTTAATTTCAACGCCGGGACGCCTGCTTGAGCATTTGGTGCAGTGTAATATTAATCTTGCTAGCGTAGAGTTTGTGGTTCTTGATGAAGCTGATCGTATGCTGGATATGGGATTTATTGCTGATGTTCAGGCCTTGTTGCAAAAGACTCCGGCTAAACGCCAGACCTTACTGTTTTCTGCCACCATGTCACAGTCCGTTAAAGAGCTGGCGAATAAATTACTAAGGCAACACGTGGTGGTCAGTGTGGCAAAGCAAAATGCGATTGCTGATACGATTGAACACGTGGTTTATCCGGTTGAAGAGCGTCGTAAAGCAGAGCTGTTTGTCGATCTAATTGATGAACAGAACTGGTTTAAGGTGCTGGTCTTTACCAGCACAAAAGCGCAGGCGGATACACTGTTATTGAATCTTAAAAAAGCGCAGATTAAAACCGCTATATGTCACAGTGATAAAACGCAGGGCTCTCGCCGCCGGGCGATAGCAGACTTCAAAGCCGATAAAATTCAGGTTTTAATTGCTACCGAAGTCGCCGCTCGCGGACTGGATATTCAAGGCCTTGAATATGTGGTGAATTATAATTTACCTTATCTGGCAGAGGACTATGTGCATCGGGTTGGTCGGGCTGGTCGTGCCGGTAGCATAGGTCATGCTATCTCTCTGGTCAGTCGTGAAGAGGAACGCTCATTGGCCAATATTGAACGCTTGATCGGTGCCCGTATCAGACGTGAGAAAATGCCGGGTTACAATGTTGGTGATCGTGAAGCTATTTTCAAAAATATTGAAAAGCATGCGCGCCCAGCACGGACCAATAAGGCGACGCAAACACAGATTATTCGCAACAGTAAAGCTGGTGCTAAAAAAACATAGCGGTAGATTTTGACACTGTTTTTTAAAACTAACTGAAAGCCGGAAAATTCGTATTTGCCAGTTTTCATGTTGTGTATGTAAGTTAAGCGTCTAATCTTCTTTGCTAGATCCTGCTTTCCAGAAAGGTCTGCTTATGTTGCAGGCAAACCAGATAAAAGCCATATATAACAGACTGCCAATGGCTATGACGTTGTAAAATTCATCCGCTTCTTTTCTTTCTGCCAAGCTGCTGTACTCGCCGCTTATTAATAAAACGACCGAGGCGATAAAAACTATAAAACCAATTAAAATATTAAGTCGCAACAGTAGGGTGCGGCGTTTGGCCTGTTCAGGATTAAGGACTTTCATTAAAACTAACCTCATTCGAAAAATTAGTGAGTATTAATATAGTCGTCGCTGGCGTATGTTTTATTGATATAAATCATCTATATCAATATATGCAGAAGTTCTTATTTGAAAGGTTCGTGCAAAACCGCATAAAACCAATCTGTTCGCTAGTCTGGCGCAGCTAAAGTCTAAAGTGTGATGCTGAGTTCAGACCGCGTTTCGGCTGTTAACATACGGCTATTTTCAGATTTTGATGCAAGAGCTGGGTGATGTCATTTGCTGGCAGCGGCTTGCTAAAGAAATAGCCCTGCATTTCCCAGCATCTGCGGTCTTTGAGAAATTTTATCTGTTCTTTCGTTTCCACGCCTTCGGCGATGACATTGAGTTTAAGGCTGTGTGCCATGTCTATAATGAGTTGTACAATCGCTGCGTCGTCAGAATCAATCGTGATATCACGGACAAAAGAGCGGTCTATTTTCAATGTATGGATTGGAAATTTGCGCAGATAACTCAGTGATGAATAACCGGTGCCAAAATCGTCAATCGCCAGCTGTATTCCAAGAGCATGCAGCTTATTGATGATATTCATGGTTTGATTGTCTTGCTGCATCAGAATATTTTCTGTGATTTCAAGCTCAAGCAGTTCAGCAGGCAAACCGGTTTGTTCGAGAATGGCTGATATTTTATCAGCCAGATCGTGTTCAGAAAACTGGCGGGCAGACAGATTAACAGCCACGTGCATCGGTGGTAAGCCCATTGCCTGCCAGCGCACAGCCTGCTCGCAGGCAGTGCGTATAATCCATTCGCCAACCGGGATAATCAGGCCGGTTTCTTCCAGTATCGGGATAAAGTCATTTGGCGGCAGTGTCCCAAGTTCAGGATGATTCCAGCGCAGCAAGGCTTCGGTGCCGGAAAAAACACCGCTTTCATTATCCATTTGTGGCTGGTAATAAAGCTCGAACTCGTTTTTCCCCAGTGCACGGCGCAACGCGCTCTCAAGTTTTAAATGACTGCTTTCTCGGGTATTCATCTCGGTTGAATAAAAACAGAATTGATTACCGCCTTCAGACTTTGCCCGGTACATCGCAATGTCGGCATGCCGCATCATGCCCGAGGTGGTTTTAACATCATCCGGATAAACGCTGATGCCGATACTGGCACTGGTAAATAGCTCATGCCCGGCGTGGATAAATGGCTGGGCAAGTTCGTTAATGACCTTGTTGGCAATCTGTGCGATATCATCAAGTTTCGATAAATCATTTAATAGAATCGTAAATTCATCGCCAGAAATACGTGCTATGACGTCACTGGCACGGATACAGTTTTTTAAACGCTGGGCTATTTCTTGCAGCAGTTTGTCACCGATGTCGTGACCCAGAGTGTCATTAATTACTTTGAAACGGTCAAGATCGAGAAACATCACAGCAATCAGTAACTGTTGTCGTTTTGCATGGGCCAGTGCATGGTCAATGTGTTGCAGAAATGAATGGCGGTTGGGCAGTGTGGTGAGCACATCATGGTGTGCCAGATATTCGAGTTTTTTCTGCGCATCAATGCGCTCGCTGATATCACGGATGGTGCCAATGAAAATTTTATGGCCTGCAATATTTGTTTCTGTGACAGATAAATCTATCGGAAAGGTGTTACCGTCCTTATGCAGGCCGAGAAGTTCACGTCCGCTGGTGCCGATAATACCGGAGCTGTTTGTCTTAATGTAGTGCTGTATGTAGCTGTTATGTTTCTTAGCATAAGATTCTGGCATCAGCATGCTGACGTTTTTTCCAATGATTTCATCGGCTCGATAACCAAAGCATTTTGTCACTGCGGCATTGGCAAACTCAATGATCCCCCGGCTGTTTATCGTGATGATAATATCCGACAAGTTTTCGGTGATGGCTCTGATTTTTTCTTCGTTCTGGTAGAGCAGGTTTGAATCTGCGATCAGCCGTGACGACCATAATGCGAATGACATTAACAGTAAAATAGCGGCCGTAAGTGCGACACCAACCAGGTCAGTTTCAAGTTCAAAACCGGCGGCGACAAACTCATTGTTCATTTTGGGGTAGAAGCTCATGGCAGCCATGCCGATATAATGCACGCCTGATATGCCAAGGCCCATAAAAAATGAACTGCTCAGTTTAACTTTAAGTGAGCCTGAGATTTCACCTTTACCAACAGCAAAAGCCAGCCATAAGGCGGTAGTGGATGCGACAATCCCGGTGATTATCGAAAGCCCAATCAGAAGATGATTGTGATGCATCTGAACAGGGGCATGCAAAGCAGCCATGCCGACATAATGCATCGAAGAAATACCGATGCCGAGTACCAGGCCACCTGATAATAACCGGCTTCTGCTGTCATTTGAATTGGCAATGGCCAGTCCCGCAATGGTTGCAAGAATGGCCACAATCAGAGAAATCAAGGTCATACTGCCGCCATAATGAATCGGTACTGGCAGAGAAAACGCCAGCATACCGACAAAATGCATCGACCAGATACCCAAGCCTAATACCAGTCCGCTGGTACCAATCCGGCTTTTTGTAATATGTGAGGCGTTATTGCTTTTCAGGCGGGCGATAAGATTGAGTGCGGTGTATGCCGAAAACATAGCAATCAGCACGGATAAAAAGACTAATTCAGGGTTATAGCGACCTTCGAACTGCATATGTATATCGACTCTGTAATGTATATCCTAAAATTAAAAATATCCTTAAGTTATTTGGAAAAGCATTTTTTATAGTTATCTTAACAAGTTTAGTTGAAGCTGGCTAAAAAAGTTCAGCAAGCCTGAACGCTACGGAGAGTTTACAGGCTTGCCTGCAAGCTGTTAGTTAAATGCCTTGCAGTACCGCCAGCATGGCCCGGCTGGCCGATGATAAGCTGCGGTTGCGGTGATAGACCGCACCCAATTCTCTGGACATCTCAACCCCGTCGATTTCAAATTCAACCAGCTCATCATGGATCATGCTCTTGGGTAATACTCCCCAGCCAAGACCGATCGACACCATCATTTTAATGGTTTCTAGATAATTGGTTTCTAGCGCGATTGGCGGCATCTTTTTTAATGAGAGTTGTTGTTCGATCATCGAACGGGTAAAGGTTTCATGGGATGGCAGAATGGCCGGGCGCTGCAGTAAATCTTCCGTACGGATACTTTCTCGGCTCGCCAGAGGGTGGGTTTTACCGACCACCACGACCAGCGGGTCGTGCCAGATCACTTGGGTTAGCAGTTGTTTAGAGGCACTGCGCGGCAGCGTCACAATCGCCAGTTCAAGCTGGCCGTTCTCGACCATCTCACAGGCTTGTTCGGAATCCATAAAGTGTAAATCCAGCTCGACATTTTCATGGCTGCTGGTAAAAGCACGTAATACCGGCGGCAGCCGATGTAAGCCAATGTGATGGCTGGTGGCCAGTTTGAGCTCACCGCGCAGCTGGCCACTGAGGCCTTGAATGCTCTGATGGCTGTGTTTGATCTCTTCGATAATATGACGTGCGCTGGGCAGCAGAATCTGACCTGCTTCGGTTAAAATAATGGCTTTGCCAATGCGGTCAAACAAGCGGGTGCCGTAAGCCTGTTCAAGCGCGGCGATGCGTTTACTGACAGCGGGCTGGGTCAGGTTTAAGATCTCCGATGCTTTAGAAAACGATTGCTGTTCAAAGACGGCAATAAAAGCCTGAAGGTTTTGAATATCCACGTTGAAATTCCTAGTTATTCCTTGGTGGAATAGTTTATATGAAAAATATGAATTTGAGTAATTTAATAGCCGGGGGTAGAATCTGAAGCTTGATAGTTTGGCCTGCGAGATGGCTTTAAGTGGAGAGAAAAATGGCTGCTAGAACGCTGTATGACAAGTTATGGGATGCCCATGTGGTGCGAACCGAAGACGACGGAACTGCACTGATATATATAGACAGACATTTAATTCACGAAGTGACTTCACCGCAGGCGTTTGAAGGCCTGCGTATGGCGCAGCGTCATCCGTGGCGAACTGACTCATTATTAGCGGTGCCAGATCATAATGTGCCTACCACCGACAGGAAGGCAGGAATAACAGATCCGGTGGCGAAATTACAGGTTGAGACGCTGGCACAAAATTGTAAGGACTACGCAATTACTGAATTTACCATGGGTGATATTCGCCAAGGTATCGTGCACGTCATTGGTCCAGAACAGGGCGCGACGTTACCGGGCATGACCGTGGTTTGCGGTGATTCGCACACCTCTACCCATGGCGCTTTTGGTGCTCTGGCGCATGGTATCGGTACTTCTGAAGTCGAACATGTCATGGCCACTCAGTGCCTGATTCAGAAAAAAATGAAAAATATGCTGATTTCTGTTGATGGACAAACCCCGGCTGGTGTCACCGCAAAAGACATTGTATTAGCCATCATTGGTGAAATTGGTACCGCTGGTGGCACCGGCTACGCAATAGAATTTGCTGGCGAAGCGATTGCTGCGCTGTCAATGGAAGGCCGCATGACCGTCTGTAATATGGCGATTGAAGGTGGCGCACGCGCCGGTATGGTTGCGGTTGATCAAACCACCATCGATTATGTTAAAGGCCGTCCCTATGCCCCGAGCGGTGAAACCTGGGAGCAGGCGGTGGCTAACTGGAATGACTTAAAATCCGATCAGGATGCCCATTTTGACAGTATCATCCGGCTAGATGCTGCCAGCATCAAACCACAGGTTACCTGGGGTACTTCGCCCGAGATGGAAGTGGCGGTTGATGCCTGCGTACCGGACCCGGATGCAGAAGCTGATGAAGTGAAAGCCAGTGGCATGCGTAAAGCTCTGGCTTATATGGATTTAACAGCCGGCATGCCGATTACCGATATTAAAGTCGATAAGGTCTTTATTGGTTCCTGCACCAATTCGCGGATTGAAGATATGCGAGCGGCAGCAGAGGTTGCTAAAGGTCGTAAAGTGGCGGCCAATATCAAACTGGCGATGGTGGTGCCTGGCTCTGGTCTGGTCAAACAGCAGGCCGAATCAGAGGGTCTGGATCAGATCTTTAAAGACGCCGGTTTTGAATGGCGTGAACCGGGCTGCTCGATGTGTCTGGCGATGAATGCCGACAGACTGGAAGCAGGTGAGCGCTGTGCATCAACCTCGAATCGTAATTTCGAAGGCCGCCAAGGCCAGGGTGGGCGCACCCACCTGGTGAGTCCTGCGATGGCAGCAGCAGCAGCGATTGCCGGTCACTTTGTTAATGTTAACGAATTATAAGGTGAAAGACTGATGCAAAAATTTACTCAGCTTAGCGGCATCGTCGCACCGATGGATCGACCGAATGTTGATACCGATGCGATTATTCCCAAACAATATTTAAAATCCATTAAGCGCAGCGGTTTTGGACCGACTGCTTTTGATGACTGGCGTTATCTTGAGCCTGGTGAGCCGGGAATGGATCACAGTCAGCGTAAACCAAACCCTGATTTTATACTGAATCAGCCGCCTTATGATCGGGCCAGTATTTTACTGGCGCGTGAAAATTTTGGCTGTGGTTCATCACGAGAACACGCAGTCTGGGCGCTGGATGATTTCGGTTTTCGGGTGGTCATCGCGCCGAGTTTTGCCGATATTTTCTTTAATAACAGCTTTAAGAGCGGCATGTTGCCGATCATTCTGGATACCGCTGTGATCGACCAGCTGTTTAAAGAAGTGAAGGCTGAGCCCGGTTATCAGCTGACGGTTGATCTTGATGCAGAAACAATCACTAAAGCAAACGGTGAGGTCATTGAATTTAAGGTTGATGAGTTTCGCAAATATTGCCTGTTAAACGGCCTCGATGATATTGGTCTAACGCTAAAACATGCTGATGCTATTCGGGCTTATGAAGAGAGACGTAAACAACAGGCTCCGTGGTTGTTTTAATTTTATATCCAGTTGACTCATTCTGTAGCAGAATGCTGCGGCTAACAAAGGTTTAAAGACATGACACATAAAATTGCTATTTTACCGGGTGACGGTATCGGTCAGGAAATTGTTGCAGAAGCGGTTAAAGTGATTGAATACCTGCAGCAAAATGCCGGTTTTGATGCACAATTGACAAGCGCTCCGATCGGTGGTGCCGGTTACGATGCAGCTGGAAAACCGTTACCGGATGATACTCTGGCACTGGTTAAAGAGGCCGATGCAATATTATTAGGTGCCGTTGGCGGGCCGCAATATGAAGCACTGCCGCGCGATATGCGACCTGAACGTGGCCTGTTGGGCTTGCGATCTGAACTCGAATTATTTTCTAATCTACGGCCGGCGATTTTATACCCGCAACTGGCTGCGGCTTCGTCATTAAAGCCGGAAATTGTTGCCGGTCTGGATATTATGATCGTGCGCGAATTAACCGGCGGCATTTATTTTGGGCAGCCGCGTGAAATTACCGAAAAAGACGGTGAACGTTATGCCTATAACACAGCCGGTTATAAAGAAAGTGAAATCGATCGTATTGGCCGTTCTGCCTTTGAGATTGCCATGAAACGCGATAAGCGCGTTTGCTCAGTCGATAAGGCCAATGTGCTGGAGGTTTCTGAGCTCTGGCGCGAAGTAATGGAAAATGTGGCTAAGGATTATCCGCAAGTGACACTGAGCCACATGTACGTCGACAACGCCGCCATGCAATTAGTGAAATGGCCAAAGCAGTTTGATGTGATGGTGACCAGTAACTTATTTGGTGATGTGCTGTCAGATGCGGCCGCCATGTTAACCGGCTCGATCGGTATGCTGCCCTCGGCATCGCTGGATGCGAACGGAAAAGGCATGTATGAACCCATTCACGGCTCAGCGCCGGATATTGCCGGCATGGGAGTGGCGAATCCATTAGCCACGATTTTATCCGTGGCGATGATGTTGCGTTATTCACTGAATGAAGAAGCGCTGGCACAGCGTATTGAAGCCGCGGTTGGCAATGTGCTGGATCAGGGTTTACGCACCGCTGATATCATGGCCGATGGCTGCACCGAAGTGAATACTATGGCCATGGGTGATGCCGTGGTCGAGGCACTTTAAAGTTATTTTTTACGCAAAGGCCACTCTCGATACCGGGCTTTGCGATCAGACATTCAAATTTAATAAGGTAAGTAGAAATGACTAAAACAGTTGATGTGGCAGTAGTAGGGGCAACCGGAGCGGTGGGTGAAACCATGTTGTCGATTCTGGCAGAGCGCAAATTTCCGGTCGGTAAAGTCTATGCACTGGCCAGCGCACGATCCAAAGGCAAACGGGTAGCGTTTGGCGATAAGATGCTGGTGGTTGAAGATCTGGCTGAATTTGATTTTTCAAAAGTTCAGATTGGTCTGTTTTCTGCAGGCGCATCGATTTCCAAAGAATTTGCCCCAAAGGCTGCTGCAGCGGGCTGTGTGGTTATTGATAATACCTCAGAGTTTCGTTATGACGACGACAAGCCGCTGGTTGTGCCGGAAGTGAATCCACACGCCATTGCCGACTATAAAAAAACTGGGATCATCGCCAATCCAAACTGTTCAACCATCCAGATGCTGGTGGCGTTAAAGCCAATTTATGACGCGGTAGGCATAAAACGTATTAACGTCGCCACTTATCAGGCGGTATCAGGTACTGGTAAAGAAGCGATCGAAGAGTTAGCCAGTCAGACCGCGGCTATCTTAAATGCCAAAGAAATTAAAACCGAGGTCTACCCAAAGCAAATTGCGTTTAATGTATTGCCACAAATCGATGTATTCCTGGATAACGGCTATACCAAGGAAGAAATGAAGATGGTGTGGGAAACCAAAAAAATCATGGGTGATGACAGTATCGAAGTCAACCCAACAGCGGTGCGGGTGCCGGTATTCTACGGCCATTCAGAAGCACTGCATATTGAAACCGATGAGAAAATGACGGCTGACGAAGCCCGTGCTTTACTCTCAAAGGCCGCTGGAGTGAAGGTTTTAGACGAGCGCAAAGACGGTGGTTACCCGACTGCTGTGACCGAAGGTGCGAATCATGACGCGACTTATGTGGGCCGGATACGTGAAGATATCTCACATGAAAAGGGCCTGAATCTATGGGTGGTGTCAGATAATGTACGTAAAGGAGCGGCCTTAAACAGTGTTCAGATCGCAGAAATTTTGCTTAAAGAGCATTTATAATCTATATTAGCACACATACTTAAAGCACATTCTTAAGAATGTGCTGAATATTGATGTTTCAAATGTTTAATTTGCTATAAATACTTGAAACAATATGGATTAAATTGAGGGGACTGCTGGTGCGCAAGTTAGTCATTACCCTGTTTTGTATTGCTTTGCTGCTGCCGTCACGCGGTAATACATTAGGGCTGGGTGAAATAGAACTGCATTCATCTTTGAATGAAGAGTTGAAAGCGGAAATTGCTTTATTATCGATTGGTCAGGAATCAGCAGAAACCATTATAGTAAAGCTTGCCTCTAAAGCCGAGTTTGATCGGGCCGGGATAGATCGTCCGTTTATCCTGAGCGATCTTAAATTTGTTGTTAAAGTTAAAAATAACAAACCCTATATTGAAGTCAGCAGTAAAAAAAGTATCAGAGAGCCCTTCCTCAGCTTTCTTCTGGATATCGACTGGCCACGTGGTCACATTCTTCGTGAATTTACCTTATTGTTAGATCCGCCGGTGTTTATGCAAACATCAGCCGAAGGTACACCAACTAAAGCGGTTGCACCGGTCAGCAATAGTGATGAAGTCAGCGATCAGCCATTAAACCGCCCGGGTTATGAGGCGGCAGACACAACCAATAGCCGTGCTAGTGCATCGGCTGCCTTCGCGACAAGTCCGCAGGCACAGCGACCTGAACAGCAAACCCAGCCAGCTGCGCAAGCTTTGTACCGTGAACCTGTTGATGGTTACCGGGTGCAGAAAAATGATACCGCCTGGAAAATTGCCGAGCGTATGATTGGCGGCAGAAATATTTCGATAGAACAAATGATGATGGCGCTGTTACGGCGCAATCCGGAAGCCTTTATTCGGGACAATATCAATGGCATCAAGCGCGGTTATATTTTGCGTCAGCCGGATCAGCAAAATATTATCTCACTGGATAATAAGACGGCATTAATTCAGGTTAAAGAACAGTACGCTTTATGGCGCGAGTACCGTCAGAGTGTTACTGCCAAACGTAATGCTAATAAAATTAATCGCGCTGATAAAACCGCGGCAAAAGCATCGCTATCTGGCGCGAAGGGGCATTTAAAAATTACTTCCGCAGCCGAAGGTGATGCCAGTGAAGGTGCGACTTCCGGGCAGCAAAGTCCGGATGCGCAACTGAAGCAGTTACGGCAAGATCTGGCGGCAACCTCAGAAGAGCTGGCAAGCGGCAAGCTTGAAAATGAAGAGCTTAAACAACGAGTATCGTCGTTGCAGTCGCGAATCAAGAAAATGCAAAGATTGTTAAATCTGAAAGACGGTGATCTGGCAAATCTACAAAGTGATCTGAGCCCGGAGCCGGCTCAGGCGGCGAATGACGCAGCGCTAGAAACCGCAGCAGAGGTATCGCCAGCAGCAGTGGAAATGGCTACAGAAGAAAAAGCTGCGGTCGAGTCTGAGCTGTCGCCAGCGGCAGATGCGATAAAACAAATGCCGGCAGATGATGCCGTGATGGATGCTGTTTCTTCAACCCAGGCGCCTGCAGACGCGGTGTTTATGGATGAAGTGGAAGAGCCAGCGACCCAGCAGTCACAGGATATGCAGCCGGCTGCAACTGCACCGGCTACACCAACTGCAGCCGTGGTACCGGCTGAGGCGTCGCTGATTGATCAGATAACAAGCGGTGAGTTGGTCGAAAAACTATTAAAAGAGCCCGCCGCGCTACCGATTATTGCAGGGGTTCCGGCACTGGCGTTGCTACTGGTTTTATATCTTGTGATCAGAAGCCGGCGTAAAAAGTCCGAGAACACTGAGGACACTGTCGCATCTTTGCTGGAAACAGGGGATTTTAATTTTGCTGATGTCGCTGATATGGTGGAAGCGGATAATGATTTCTCCGATCAGACGGATGATATCGGCGAGCAGCTTGAGGCCTTTGCCGAAGAAGCAGAAATCAATCTAAATGACGATAAAGATGTTATCAGTCTGGAAGAAGATCTACCGGCTGAAGAGACACCCAAAGATGATGTGCTGGCTGAAGCGGATGTTTATCTGGCTTATGGTATTTACCAGCAGGCAGAAGAACTGTTAAAAACAGCGGTGGCAGAAAACCCTGATCGTTCTGATTATAAAATCAAGTTACTTGAAACATTTTATGCGTCAAAAGATAAGCCGCACTTCACTTCACTGGCATCTGATTTGCAGCCACAGCTGGATGCAGAATCTGCAGAATGGCAGCGCATAGTTGCAATGGGTCGTGAACTTGACCCGGCCAGTGATTTATTTAGCGGCGCTGATTCTCTGCAACGATTCGATATCGATGATTTGCTGCCGGAAAAACCGGAAACAGATTTTGATCTGGGCGAGGCTGCTGCAGATTTTGATCTGGGTGAATCGATTGATGGTGATGAATTCGATCTTGATATGGATGACGATGAGATTGATGCGACAGTGGCTTTGTCGGCTGAGGATGTGGCAGCCTTTGATATGGCGGCAATGCCATCTGATAACACGGATAACTTTGCGCTAAATGATGAAGGTCTTGATGAGCTCGATCAGGAGCTGGCCGCTGCATCTTCTGGTGATGAAGCCATTGAAGAGCTGGATGATGCATTTAGTCTCGATTTTGAAATGGCTGATCTGGGTATCGATGAAGCAGCTGCTGAAATTTCTGCTGAAGAAACCGAAATAGTGGCTTCATCGATGGCGCCTGAAATGGAAGATTTTGCAGATAAATCGGCGGATAATGCGATTTCTTTAGACAATACTGAAGTTTTTGAAAAAGATCTGAATGATTTATCCTCAGCAGACGAGGTAACGATGGATGATCTCAGTCTGGATATGGATGATGTGAGTCTGGATATGGGTGATGTGAGTCTGGATATGGGTGATATTGATCTTGGCGATATTGATCTGTCTCTGGATGACGTGGCTGACAGCGCAAGCGCAGCGCCGGTTTTATCGCAGGAAGATGATGAGATGATTGATATCAGTCGTCTGCCGGATGATCTGGATGAAGTTAACACCAAGCTGGATCTGGCTCGTGCCTACATCGATATGGGTGACAGTGATGGTGCTTCCAGTATCCTTCGTGAAGTGATTGATGAAGGCGCGGCTGAGCAGAAACAAACTGCAGAGTCGATGCTGAAAGATATCGCCTGAGCTCTTCTGTTGAAATAGAATCCAGCGGCATTGAGTGATCTCAATGCCGTTTTTGTTTGTCATCTTATAGTTTGAGTGCTGGATTAAAATGCGAATAGCTCTGGGTATTGAATACGACGGCAGTCAGTTTTCCGGCTGGCAACAGCAGAAAGGTGATGTGCGCACTGTACAGGGCTGTCTCGAGCAGGCGCTATCAAAGATTGCTGATCAGAGTATTCAGGTGGTTTGTGCTGGGCGTACCGATACCGGTGTGCATGCGCTGAATCAGGTGGTGAATTTTGATTTTGACCAGCAGCGGGACCCTAAAGCCTGGGTGCTGGGTTTAAATACCTATTTACCCGAAGATATCAGCGCACTCTGGGTGCGTGATGTACCGGATGATTTCAGTGCCCGCTTCAGTGCCTTTGAGCGCAGTTATCGCTATGTGATTCAACACCGTATCGGCAGACCAGCTTTGCTAAACAGAAGAGTATCCTGGCGTTACGGTGATCTCGATATTGCCAAAATGCATGAGGCCGCACAAGCGCTGCTGGGCGAGCATGACTTCAGTTCGTTTCGCTCGTCACAGTGTCAGGCCAAGACTGCGACCCGCGAAATGCGCTCTGTCAGTGTGACTCAGCAAGGTGACTTTATTTATATTGATGTATGCGCCAATGCTTTTTTACACCATCAGGTCAGAAACATTGTAGGCAGTCTGATCGAGATTGGCAAAACGGTAAAACCGGTTGAATGGATGGCGCAACTGATTGCAGCAAAAGACCGTAAACAGGCCGGTCCAACAGCACCGGCTGATGGTCTTTATCTGGTTAATGTTAAATACCCGGCAGAATACGCGATTCCGGAATGCGCTACACCGCCGGTATTCAGTCAGTGATGCTTTGTGGCGACTGTCTGCTGCAAATTTGATATGATAAGCGGCCTTGCTAACAGCCTGCGATGGTACAGAAAAGCCCCATGAGTTTGCGGACACGCGTAAAAATTTGCGGTATTACACGGGTACAAGATGCCAAGGCCGTATGTGCGGCCGGAGTCGATGCCATCGGTCTGGTGTTTTATGCAAAAAGCCCGAGAAACATCGCTATTTCTCAGGCCCTTGCCATCGTTGATGCATTGCCTGCATTTGTAACCGTGGTCGCCTTGTTTAAAGACCCGGATCAAGCCTTTGTGCGCTCTGTCATAGACCAGCTGCCGATTGATTTATTGCAGTTTCATGGCAGCGAAAGCGAAGCGTTTTGCCAGCAGTTTGCAAAGCCCTATATTAAAGCTGTCGGTATGCAAGCACAGCAGGATCTGGCGGAATTTTCCTCCCGCTACCTTTCCGCCAGAGGACTGTTGCTGGATAGTCATGCGATAGGAGAGGATGGCGGCTCTGGTGATGTTTTTGACTGGGGGACCATACCCGTTGCGATCAGGCATCAGATTACCTTAGCTGGCGGTTTGAGGCCTGATAATATCGCTGCAGCGATCAAACAGGTCAGACCATTTGCTGTCGATATCAGCAGCGGGGTCGAGTCGTCTGGCGGTATTAAAGATGAGTTGTTAATTAACGCCTTTATGAATGAAGTAAAACGAGTAGATTGCGAACATGAGTGATGCGGATAGCCCAATAAAATTTGACCAGATGCCCGATGAAAAAGGCCATTTTGGTATCTACGGCGGTGTCTTTGCTGCCGAGACATTAATGCAGCCGATTAACGAGCTGCGTGATGCTTACGAAAAGATTAAAACCGACCCCGAGTTTCAGGCTGAATTTGACCGTGATCTGGCGCATTATGTGGGCCGTCCCAGCCCGTTGTACCATGCACAGCGGCTGTCAGAAATAACCGGCGGTGCCCAGATCTACCTGAAGCGAGAAGATTTAAACCATACCGGTGCGCATAAAATAAACAACACCATCGGACAGGCCTTATTGGCACGTAAGATGGGCAAAAAACGCATTATTGCAGAGACCGGTGCCGGTCAGCACGGGGTTGCATCAGCCACAGTTGCAGCCCGTTTTGGCATGCAGTGCGTGGTTTATATGGGCGCTGAAGATGTGGTGCGTCAGGCGCCTAATGTTTACCGGATGAAATTACTGGGTGCTGAAGTGATACCGGTGGAATCGGGCTCAAAAACCCTGAAAGATGCGTTAAATGAAGCCATGCGTGACTGGGTCACTAATGTAGACGATACCTTTTATATCATTGGAACGGTTGCCGGGCCGCACCCGTATCCTGAAATGGTACGTGATTTTCAGACCATTATAGGTCGTGAAGCCCGCACTCAGTGTCAGCAACAAACCGGTCGCTTACCGGATGCGTTGGTGGCCTGCGTTGGTGGCGGGTCTAATGCCATCGGATTATTTCATCCGTTCTTAGCAGATCAAGAGGTTGCTATATACGGGGTAGAAGGTGGCGGCGATGGTATCGATACGGCACGACATGCCGCGCCTTTATGTGCCGGTAAACCGGGTGTGTTACACGGTAACCGGACCTATCTGATGGAGGATAACGATGGTCAGATTATTGAAACACATTGTGTTTCAGCGGGACTGGATTATCCCGGTGTTGGCCCGGAACACGCCTGGCTGAAAGATATCGGTCGCGTTAACTACGATGCGATTACGGATACAGAAGCGCTGGAAGCATTTCATACTTTAACCCGAATCGAAGGCATTATCCCGGCTCTTGAGTCCAGTCATGCGGTGGCGTATGCGATAAAGCTGGCAAAAACGATGAGACAGGATCAGACCATCATTGTTAATTTATCAGGCCGTGGTGACAAAGACATCAATACCATCGCCAATATCGAGGGAATCAAGCTATGAGTCGACTGGCTGCAACTTTCGAAGCCCTTAAAGCGGACAATAAAACCGCTCTGGTGCCCTATATCATGTGTGCTGACCCGGATATAGATACCACCTTAAAGCTGATGCATGAACTGGTTAAATCTGGCTGCAACATCATTGAGCTGGGAGTCCCTTTTTCTGATCCGATGGCAGACGGGCCGGTCATTCAGGCCGCAGCAGAGCGCGTATTAGTGAATCATGTGAGTCTGCGTGATGTGATAGCTGTGGTCGCCAGATTCCGCCAGACCGATAGCAAAACACCGGTTATTCTGATGGGCTATCTCAACCCAATTGAAGTCATGGGTTATGCCGAATTTGCCGAGCAAGCCGCAGCTGCCGGAGTTGATGGTGCATTAACGGTGGATATTCCGCCTGAAGAGGCAGAGGAATACACGCAGTTACTCAAAGCCCAGGGGATAGACCCTATTTACCTGCTGGCACCGACCAGTGATGATGGTCGCATTGCCAGTATTGGCGAAGTGGCCGCGGGTTTTGTATATTATGTGTCATTAAAAGGGGTGACCGGTGCTGCTTCGCTGGATATTGATAGCGTGGCTGATAAGCTGCAGCAAATTCGTCAGCAGATCAGTTTACCTGTTGGCGTGGGTTTCGGTATTGGGGATGCTGAAACCGCAGCAAAAATCTCCCGCTTGGCCGATGCAGTGGTGGTCGGCAGTGCCATTGTAAAGCGTATGGCAGAATTCGGTCATGAGCCTGAACAACTGATCAAATCGGTCACTGAGCTGACCGCATCAATGCGTAAGGCGATGGATCAGGCGAATAAATAGCGATCTTTACTAATGCCGGCTTTAACGATTGTGTTAAACTCGGTGCCTATAACAAGAATTGTATTACGGTAAGAAAAATGAGCTGGTTTGAAAAATTAATGCCTTCACGAATTCGTACAGAAGGCGCTGCAAAAGGCAATGTACCTGAAGGTTTGTGGACCAAGTGTGATAAGTGCAGTTCGGTACTTTACCGGGCAGAGCTGGAACGCAATCAGATGGTCTGTCCAAAATGTGATCACCACATGCGCTTAGGTGCCAGAGCCCGTTTACAATCGTTTCTGGATCAGGGGCAACTGGAAGAAATTGCCGCAAATATTGAACCGGTCGATGCCTTAAAATTCCGTGACAGCAAAAAATATAAAGAACGCATTCTGCAGGCGCAAAAAGCCACTAATGAAAAAGATGCGCTGGTAGTGATGCGAGGCACGGTTAAAGGCTTGCCGGTTGTGGTTGCCGCTTTTGAGTTCAGATTTATGGGTGGTTCAATGGGCTCTGTGGTCGGTGAAAAATTCGTTCAGGCAGCCAATGTCGCGCTGGAACAGAATATTCCACTGATCTGCTTTTCAGCATCGGGTGGTGCGCGCATGCAGGAAGCCCTGCTGTCACTGATGCAGATGGCAAAAACCAGCGCCGTATTAAAGAAAATGTCTAAGCGCGGTGTGCCTTTTGTTTCTGTATTAACCGACCCGACTATGGGTGGTGTATCTGCCAGTTTTGCAATGCTGGGCGATATCAACGTGGCAGAGCCTAATGCCTTAATTGGTTTTGCAGGCCCGCGGGTTATTGAACAGACCGTTCGTGAAGTTTTACCGGAAGGCTTTCAGCGCAGTGAATTTTTGCTGGAGCACGGCACCGTCGACATGATTATTGACCGTCGTGATTTGCCTGAAAAATTATCGTCATTATTGCTGATGTTGACCAATAAACCAGCCAACTAAGGTGCGTTTTACAGCCCTGCAAAGCTGGTTAAGCTGGCAGGAAAGATTACACAATACTGAAATCGAGCTGGGTCTTGAGCGGGTCTGGCAAGTCGCACAGCAGCTGGGCATCCAGGCGCAATGGCCGCTGCCGGTCATCACGGTAGCCGGTACCAATGGCAAAGGCTCTTCGGTTGCAATGCTAGAAGCGATCTATCAGCATGCCGGCTACCGGGTCGGTAGTTACACCTCTCCCCATCTGCTCAACTATAACGAACGCATTAAAATAAACCGCCAGCCTGTCACTGATGAGCTGATTTGCGAAGCCTTTGAGAAGATAGACCAGGCCCGCCAAAGCGCGGCTGATCAGGCAATATCGCTGAGCTATTTTGAATTTGGTACGATGGCTGCGTTATCAATTTTAAAAGATGCTGAACTGGATCTGCTCATTCTTGAAGTTGGGCTTGGAGGCCGGCTTGATGCGGTCAATATCATTGATGCCAGTGTGGCCTTAATCACGCCGATTGCGCTTGATCACCAAAGCTGGCTGGGCGATGACAGAGAGTCGATTGCGGCAGAAAAAGCCGGTGTGATAAAACCCGGCTGCCGGGTTGTTTATAATGACCCGGAGCCCGCCGCCGCGGTGTTGCAGAAAGTCGCGGTATTGCACGCGGATTTTTATTGTCTGCATAAAAACTTCCGGCCACAGACATCATCGGCCGCGACTGGTTGGGACTATTTCAGCGACAGTGCGGTGCTGCATGATCTACCGCTGCCGTCATTACCAGGTCTGCATCAGCTGGATAATGCTGCCGCGGTGATTCAGGTTACGCAAATTTTGTCGGCTCAACTGCCGCTAACAGAGAGCGCTATCACCACTGCATTAACCGATATTCGGCTGGCCGGACGTTTTCAAACCGTGTCACATCAGCCCGCAATTATTGTTGATGTGGCGCATAACGAGCAGGCGGTCAGTATGCTGGCCAGTAGTCTTGCACAACATCCCTGCAACGGGCGAACGTTCGCTGTACTGGCCATGCTGGAAGATAAAACACTAACCCAGGCCCTGCACCAGATAGACGCCCAGATAGATCGTTATTACTTGGCTGGGCTGGAAGGCAGTCGCTCGCTGTCGGCAGATGATCTTAAACAGCGGATTCAGAACTCGGTCAGTAGTGATAAACTATGCTGTAATACCACGGTCACAGAGGCTCTGCAGCAGGCTCGCTCTGCCGCAAGCAGTGATGACCGGATTATAATATTTGGATCATTTTTAACGGTGTCGGCTGCTATGCAGTATTTGCAAGTAAGCGCCTCAGAGGAGTAGGAAGTTAAGGTGGACAGAGCATTAAAACAACGTTTAATTGGGGCTATTGTACTGGTACTTGCCGGCGTTATCTTCATACCTTTGTTACTCGATGGTGCTGGTCACAATGCCCGTTTTTCAAGAGATTTTGAGATTCCGGCAGAGCCAGACATTAAAATAAAATCCTGGGATGAGTTAAAAGAAATTCCGGCCAACTCAAGGCCAGCCAAGGTCGCGATAAAAAGCGAGAATAGCGGCGCTGAAAAACCGCTGAATAAGACCTCGGTGGCCAAGCCGGAGCCGGGCTCTAAAAGCAAAGCGGATCAGAAGGCTGCGGTAAAAGCCTGGGTGCTGCAATTAGGCAGTTTTGGCCAACAAACCAACGCTCTGGTATTGCAGGACCGTTTACGTGCCAAGGGTTATCGGGCATTTATTGTGGAGACAAAAAGTTTTGGCGGTAGTCGCTACAAGGTCAGAATAGGGCCGGATCTGGATCGTGCAAAGGCTGAAGAAATCGCCAAACAACTTAAAAAGAAAGAAAATATAGACAGCATTGTGATGGGGCATCCATAGCGTAATGCTGTCCACCGCTGTGCTTTGCTGCTGCGGTTTTTTAGTGCCGACTAATGTTTTAAAGCTGACATCGATTTCATTATTAAATCTATATTATTCAAAGACTTATATTGATGCGTGATGTGTTGCGGATGTTTTAATGATAAAAACTGTGATACTTGTGATTCGACTGCTAAAATATGACTAGATTTTCATTACACCCTTTGGGAAACAGTTAACCATTATGACCGGTATTGATTATGCGTTTATCGCAGTCATTGTTATTTCTACTCTGTTCAGTTTATTACGTGGTTTTGTAAAAGAAGCAATTTCCCTCGGCTCCTGGATTATTGCGATGTGGGTATCTGCTACTTTCGCTTCAAACCTGTCTAATTTCATGCCACAAAGCATTGAAAACCCCGCTTTCAGAATGGGGCTGGCTTTTATTATTCTGTTTGTTGCGACGCTGATTCTGGGTGTGATGGTGAACATATTATTGAACCAAATTATCAACAAAACCGGCCTGAGTAGTGTCGACCGGGCTCTTGGCACCGCCTTTGGGCTGGCCAGAGGTGTTTTGATAGTGACGGTGTTTGTCATGCTGGCGAGTTTAACCAGTATTCAGGATCAGGAGATCTGGAAACAATCGGATCTGGTTGAGCGTTTTCAGGCCTTGGCCAGCTGGTTACAGGTTTATCTGCCAGATACTATTTCAAAAAATCTTCCTGGTTAAGATCAGGTTTTTCAATCGTTTAGTGTATCAAGAGTTATCGAGGAATCTTTAAATGTGCGGTATTTTAGGTATTGTCGGTTATAGTGCAGTGAATCAGTTGCTCTATGATGGTCTGATCCTGTTACAACATCGGGGTCAGGATGCGGCTGGCATTGTCACCTGTGAAGATCGAAAATTCTTTTTGCGTAAAGCCAACGGCCTGGTCAGTGACGTCTTTGAGACTGAGCATATGCTGCAGTTGCCGGGCAATATGGGTATAGGTCACGTTCGTTATCCTACGGCTGGTTGCTCATCCTCGGCTGAGGCGCAACCGTTTTATGTCAATTCACCGTATGGTATTGCGCTGGCGCATAATGGCAATTTAACCAATGCGGATGAGCTTAAAAAAGAACTTTACAGAACCGACCTGCGACATATCAATACCAACTCGGATTCAGAAATTCTGTTGAATATTCTGGCTCATGAATTACAAATTCAGGGTGGCCTCAAAGCCACGCATGATCACGTATTCAAAGCCGTTGAAGCGGTGCATAAGCGCTGTAAAGGCGGCTATGCGGTGGTTGCGACAATCGTAAAAAATGGCATTATTGCTTTTCGCGACCCTTATGGTATTCGCCCGGTTTGTTACGGTAAACGTGAAACTGAAAAAGGCACTGAATACGTTGTTGCATCAGAAAGTGTGGCAATACAGGCACTGGGTTTTGAGTTGGTTCGTGATCTGGCACCCGGTGAAGCCATCTTTATTACCAAAGACGGTGAGTTCTACAGCAAACAATGTGCACAAAATCCTCAACTGGTGCCGTGCATCTTTGAGTACGTGTATTTTGCCCGCCCGGATTCCATTATTGATAATATTTCAGTTTATAAGGCACGCTTACGGATGGGTGAGGGGCTGGTTAATAAAATTAAACGGATTCGTCCCGATCATGATATTGACGTGGTGATACCTATTCCCGATACCAGTCGTACATCGGCGCTGGAAGTGGCTTTTCACTTGGGTGTTAAATACCGCGAAGGTTTCATAAAAAATCGTTATATCGGTCGGACCTTTATTATGCCGGGTCAGCAGCAGCGAAAAAAATCGGTGCGTCAGAAGCTGAATGCAGTGGAACTGGAGTTTAAAGGTAAAAATGTGATGCTGGTCGATGATTCGATTGTCCGCGGCACGACCTCAAAACAAATTATACAAATGGCGCGTGAAGCCGGAGCTAACAAGGTGTATATGGCATCTGCGGCACCACCGGTACGTTATCCAAATGTTTATGGTATTGATATGCCGTCGGCTCAGGAGTTTGTTGCCCATGACCGTACAGAAGATGAAATCTGTAAAGAAATTGGTGCTGACTGGCTGGTTTATCAGGACCTTGAGGAACTGGAGCTGGCGGTCAGAAAAGGCAATAAAAAAATCAAATCATTTGATACCTCCTGCTTTAATGCTGAATACGTAACCGGCGATGTTTCTGAAGAATATCTCAGACATATAGACAGTATTCGTAATGACCGGGCAAAGACTTCGCATGTAATGAACCCGGCGGTTATTGATTTACATAACAGTAATTAATTATGACTTTTTATCGTATTTGTATAATTGGCTTCTTGTTTTTTTCAGGCCCGGCTCTGCTCTATGCAGCCGCCGATAAAAACCAGGAGTCGTTAAGGCTTGGGCTTGAACTTATTCAGCACAAAAAATTTCAGCAGGCCGAGCAATATTTTATTGAGCTAACACGGCAGCAGCCTAAACAGATTGCGTATTTAAATAATCTGGCTGTGGCGCAAATGGCTCAGGGTAAAACTGATCAGGCACTGGAAAATTTAAAATCGGCCTTAGTTGCCGATAAATATGTTTCGATCACACAGAAGAACATCTCAAATATCTATGCTTATATGGCATCACAGGCTTATGCAAAAGCGCTCGATGTAGAACAGGCCGAGAATAAACTGCCAGCGTTAGCATCGATCACAGATATTAAACCGCTGCCGGCTGATGACGCAGCGCTGCAAACTGAAAAGACAGAGAAAGCAGTCCCTGCAAAAAGTATTGAAGCCGAATTAAAACTGCTTTTTGAGAATAAAATCAACAGCTGGATGAAAGCCTGGAGTGACGGCGATAGCAGTGCGTATATCGCCTATTACTCAACAGAATTCATACCCTCCGGTAAGCTGAGTTATAAAGACTGGCTGGCATTAAGACGTTATCGCTTGCGGCACTCAAAACAGGTAGATGTCAGCTATAATCAACTCAATATGTTTTTTAATGCTGATAAAACTCTCGCTATTGTTGAATTTGTTCAGCACTATAAGGCCGGTAAGTATCAGGATAAAGTCCGCAAGCAATTGTATTGGCAACGGCAAAATGATGACTGGCTGATTAGCCGTGAGCAAGTAACTGAAAAACTGAAATAATGCGATTTCTCTGTAAACAATTTGTTCCTCTGTTATTAGTGCTGTTAGTAAGTACAGCCTGTTTTGCACAGTTGCCCGAAAAAACACCGGAGCAGCAACTGATTCTTGCGCTGACGTCTATAAAGTCTCAGCAGCTGGATCTGGCGATGCAGCAACTACAGACACTGGTTAAGGCTAAACCGGACTTTAAGCTGGCGCAGTTAGTCTATGCCGATGTGATGCTGGCGAAAGCACAGGGCATCATGAAAGTCGGTGAAACCTTAAAGCAAAATAAAGTACTGGAAGGTTTTCTGGCAGAGGCCACCAAGCGCTGGCACAGTGCTCAGAATCCTGTCAATGCAAATCTCTTACCGGCAGCACTGTTAAGCCTCGATCAGGAATATCAGTACGCAGTTGTGGTTGAGCTTAATAACTCTCGTCTGCATCTGTTTGAAAATGAAAATGGTGTGCCCAAAGAAATTGATAATTATTATGTTTCAATGGGTAAAAGCGGGCCCTATAAACAGTTTGAAGGTGATAACAGAACGCCATTAGGTGTTTATTTTATAGAAAATTTTTTATCACCAAAAACTTTGCCCGATAAATATGGTGAAGGTGCATTTCCACTGAACTACCCGAATGAATGGGATGATCGCCTGGGTAAAACCGGTTATGGCATCTGGTTACACGGAACGCCACTCGATACCTATAGCCGGCCACCACGGGACAGTGAGGGCTGTGTGGTTTTATCAAACTCCGACCTGCAAACAGTCGGTGGTTATCTGCAGCTTCGGCGTACACCGTTTGTTATCGCAGACAATATCAACTGGCTTGAAAAAGATAAATGGCTGCAACAAAAGCAATATTTTACCACGCTGATATCCAGCTGGTTAACAGACTGGCAGAGTCTTGATACTAACCGTTATATTCAGCATTATTCAAAATCATTTAAGTCTGGTCAGTCAAACTTTTTAACATGGTACTCGCATAAAAAACGGGTTAACAAGAATAAAACCTTTATTCAGGTTAAAACTGATGACTTGAGTATTTTAAAGCACCCAAAAGATGATATTCTGGTGGTGACGTTTCGCCAGCATTATAAAAGCGATAATTATTCATCGGTCAGTTACAAGCGGCAGTACTGGAAGCAGGAAAAAGACGGTCACTGGCGCATTATTTTTGAAGGCCGGGTGAGAGAGCCGGACCAGCTGCTTACTCAGTTGTAACGGTTTCTTCCTGTCATCTGATTAACTTCTTCATCAAGCTATTATTCAGCGTTTAATTCACTAATCTACATCGGATAATTTCTTATTATCGATCTCAGCTTGTAGTAATTTTTTGTTTTTCTTTGCTTGACTGGCATTCTTCTTTAACCAGCGCACCAGATCCGTCCAGATGGTCGATATCTGCTGAGTACTGGGCATGATGCCGGCATAAGGCAGCTCGATAGTAATCACTGGCTTGCCGAGCTGAATGCCAGCGTAATTACCTAAAGAGCCTGGATAGGTGCCAAGTAATTTCAAATGCAAAGAGCCCAGGTGTTTGGGGGCTTTGTGCGGGCCATCAAAATCGAGGATTCCGAACGGTGCGTGCACGGCGATAATGACATCGGGTTCAAAATCTGTAATCAGATGGTTCAGCCATTGTGTTTCGGGCTCACTCAGAGGTGCAGGTCCGGGGTAGCGGCGCTTGTCCTTCCATGTTCTTTTTTCCCAGTATTCCAGGCTAGCTTGCGAGTTTTCGCCGGGCGAGAAATTACGATTCAGATCGACACCATTGCCATTGGTGCGGCGAGAATGCGGCCGTAGCAGTCCGTCCGGGTTAAGCAGCGGAATCACCTGCCAGTGAAACAGGCCGCTGTGGTATTTATCAAGTGTATTGAGCCATTTGAAAAGAATACTGACAGATGAATATTCGTCGCCGTGAATACCACCAATCAGCAGTACTTTTGCCTGAGGTTTGCGTGGAGCGAGTGGCGGGTATTCTTTAATTAATAAAGGTTTGTTGAGATTACTGCGATAACCCGAGTCCGTCAGCTGGTTGTCGAGGCATTGCTGGTGATGCACACTGCTGAGTTTGTTGCTAATGTCTTTGCAGGCTGTCTCAATCAGGCTTTGTGCGCTGTTCTCTGCAGCAGCGAAAGTTGAAATCGCAGAAAACATCAGAAATGACAGGCTATATTTGAATGCGGGCATGGTATACAGGTATAGTGAGTTTACAGACAATGAATAGATTATAGACGGATTATAGACTGATATATGAGTTCGATAAAAGTTAATATCTCGAAACAACGATTAGGCTTATATGACCGGCAGAACCAGTTGCTGGCAGAATACCCGGTGTCGACATCAGCTTACGGTATCGGTAATCAGCAGGGGAGTTTTCAGACCCCGCTGGGCCATCATAAAGTCTGTGAAAAAATCGGTGATAATGCGGCCATGGATGAGGTGTATATCGGCCGTCAGCCACAGGGCCAGCTTACGAAGTTACAACAACAGGGCAGGGAGCTGCCTGACGATATTATTACTGCAAGAATACTCAGGTTAAGTGGACAGCAGCAGGGGCTGAATCAGGGACCTGGAATTGATTCGTTTGAGCGCTATATTTATATACACGGCACTGCCGATGAAAAAAATATCGGTAAGGCGGTATCTCATGGTTGTATCCGAATGCGTAATCAGGACATTGCAGAGCTCTATGAAAAAATAGATATCAATTGTGATGTATGGATTGAAGACTGAATGATTAATGTTAAGATTAAAACAATTATTTAAACAGGAAATGACAGTTAAATGAGTTACGAGTTTGATGATGATACCGGTTTTGAAACACTGGCAATAAGAGCAGGTCATGAGCGTACCGCTGAAGCCGAACATGCTGAAGCGATCTTTCCGACTTCAAGTTATGTTTTTGCTTCGGCGGCAGAAGCCGCAGCGCGCTTTTCAGGCGAGCAACCCGGTAATATTTATTCACGCTTTACTAACCCGACAGTCAGAACCTTTGAAAAACGGTTGGCTGCACTGGAAGGTGCAGAGAGGTGTCTGGCAACATCTTCCGGCATGGCTGCTATCACCGCGACCTTTCTTGGTATACTGAAATCCGGTGATCATATTGTGTCATCTAGCAGCATTTTTGGTGTCACTAACGTGCTGATGGAAAATTTTTTAAAGAAACTGAATATTGAAGTGAGCTATGTTGATCTGACTGACAACGCGTCGTGGGAAAATGCCATTCAGGACAATACCCGCATATTGTTTCTCGAAACGCCATCGAATCCACTCGGAGATATCGCTGACATCCGCGCACTGGCAGATCTTGCGCATAACAATAATGCCTTGTTGGTAGTGGATAACGCCTTATGTACGCCAGCTTTACAACAGCCGATCAAGTTCGGTGCAGATATCGTTATTCATTCGGCAACTAAGTTTATCGATGGTCAGGGACGTTGTGTCGGTGGTGCTGTGCTCGGTACAGAAGCGATTGTTGGTACCGATGTATTTGCTTTCTTAAGGACAGCAGGTCCAACAATGAGTCCGTTTAATGCTTGGGTGTTTCTGAAAGGTCTGGAAACACTTAAGCTAAGAATGGATGCACACAGTGTAAACGCGCTGAAAATTGCCAAATGGCTGCAGCAACAGCCGAATGTTGTCAAAGTTCATTATTGTGGGCTAGAGTCACATCTGCAATACCGACTGGCGCAAAAACAGCAGTCTGGTTTTGGCGGTATTGTCTCGTTTGAAATGAAAGATAAAGCGGCAGCCTGGAAAGTTATCGATGCAACCAGAATGATTTCAATCACCGGTAATCTTGGAGATACCCGGAGCACCATTACGCATCCGGCATCGACAACACATGGTCGTCTGACACCTGAGTTACAAATTGCAGCTGGTATCCGGGAAGGACTGATTCGTCTGTCTGTCGGACTTGAAGATATCGAGGATATTAAAGCTGATTTATCACTAGGCTTTGCCGCGCTGTAAAATAAACTGAGATTTTATCGAGTGACCGCTTAGCCAGTCGTTGTCGCTTGATGTCAGCTTTGTCAGTGAGTTGCTTGCTTTGATTGCAAGCGCGTCTCTGGGGTTTAAAACGTATCTCCACTTACAAAAAAACCGCAGCTTATAAGCCGGGCTAATTGTGCATTAATGAATTCAAGGAGCTAAACCACTGAAACATCAGTAAGCTGATATGTATCAATGTACTATCTGGTGAAATCAGGTATATATTAGTTGAGATCGTAAGCAAATAGTCGGGTTGAAAAGACCAGACTAAAGGAGTGATAGTATGAAGCAACCTGTTCAGATTACTTTCCGTGATATTCCCTACTCAGAATTTGTCGAAGCCCGAATCCAAGAAAAAACCAAAAAATTAGATCAGTATTATGATCAGATAATGACCGTTAAAGTGGTTGTTGAAGCGCCCCATAGTCACCAACATAAAGGCAATCTTTTCCATGTCAGCATTGATTTAACTGTGCCGGATGGCGAATTGGTGGTGAACCGTTCACCGAAAGATCATCATGCCCATGAGGATGTTTATGTCGCCATTCGTGATGCGTTTGAAGCCATTAAACGGCAGTTAATTGAATACGCTAAAAAGCGACGCGGTAAAGTTAAAAATCATCAGCCGCCTTTGCACGGCATGGTGTCAGAAATAATCTCCGGTGAAGACTATGGGCGTATTGAAACCCCGGATGGCAGAGAGATTTACTTTCATCGCAACAGTTTAATTGATAATAATTATGACGAACTTGAAATAGGTGATGAAGTTCGTTTCTCAGAAGAGGTGGGTAATGACGGCCCGCAGGCTTCAACAGTGCATATGATTGGAAAGCATCATATTGTTGATCGGCTGCATTAAGGCATCAGCTTGCAACTGACAGACCGGGCTCATGTAATACATGAGCCTTTTTTTTGTCGGGATAATTGAGTGACTTGATGCAGCGCTAATGATTAAAATGACTTGCTGAAACTGACTGACCGGTGCAGTATTCAGCTATCTATAACAGCGGCATAAAAAAATGACAAACACCACCAGTATCGATCAGCTGAATCAACAGTTTGGGTTTAATACAGGGCCGAATAAGCTCAGTATCATCAATGGCGAAGGCGATATTGGCAGGATTAATATCGAAAATCAGCAAGCCACTGCCAGTATCAGTCTGCAGGGCGCGCACTTGCTGAGTTGGATACCTGATAATGCCGATGAGGTTATCTGGCTATCGGAGCAGGCTAGCTTTGCCAGTGGAAAATCAGTACGAGGCGGTATACCGATCTGCTGGCCGTGGTTCGGACCACATGAAAGCAACGCGCAATATCCGGCGCATGGTTTTGCCCGAACCGTGATTTGGCAGTTGACAAACACACGTGCGCTATCGGCGGATGAAACTGAAATCAGTTTTAAACTTGAAACCGCCAGCCTTGATCAGAAATATCAGGCCATGTGTCCACAGCCGCTTACGGCGGAATATATCATCAGCATCGGTAAGCGGCTGAGCATGAAATTAATCACCCATAATAACGGTCAGCAGGCTGTCAGTCTTGGTCAGGCGCTGCACACCTACTTTAAGGTTGATGATATTACCGATACCACGGTGCGGGGTCTTGAAAATAAAGAGTATCTTGATAAAACGGATGATTTCAGCCGTAAAACACAGAGCGGCCCCGTTATTATTGAACAAGAGGTGGATCGTATCTACCTGCAAACAGCAGATCAGCTGATCATTGACAATAACATCAGGAAAATCATCATCAGCAAACAGGGCAGTGAATCTACCGTGGTCTGGAATCCTGGTAAAGCAGTGGCTGAAAAGATGGGTGATCTGGGAGAGCAGGGATATCAAAAAATGCTGTGCGTGGAATCAGCAAATGCAGCAGAGGATATTCGGCAGATTGAGGCCGGTCAGAGTCATCAGCTGCAGGTAACTTATGAAATTGAAGGTTAGCAGACGAACTAAAAATAGTTTTCTTCGGACTGATCGATATAACGGCTGTTGAATTCATAGGCTGGAACAGGGGTGCCAATAAAATAACCCTGAGCACAGTCGCATTTCATCATCAGTAAACTGTCATATGTCTGTTTGTTTTCGACACCTTCAGCTACTACGCTAAGCCCAAGATTATGTGCCATATCGATGGTTGCGCGAACGATAATGGCATCATTTTCATCCTTTGTCATTTCTGAGACAAAGGACCTGTCTATTTTTAATTCGGCCACCGGTAATTGTTTTAAATAACTTAAGGATGAGTAGCCTGTCCCAAAATCGTCTATGGCTAAAACCACATCCATCGCACTGAGTTTCTCCAGCGTTTCAAGAGCACGTATAGGATCTTGCATAATGTCACTTTCTGTTATCTCCAGAGTCAGGCTGGCAGCAGGAAACTGATGCTTTGCAATAACGTTTTTAATAAAATCAATAAAACTGACATCGTGTAAACTATGAACGGAAATATTCACCGCAACCGATAGATCAGGATGATAGTCGCGCCACTCGACAGATTGTTTAATGGCAGATTCGATGACATAACGGGTCAGTGGTTTGATTAAACCGGTTTGTTCAGCCAGAGGAATAAAATCGGCGGGCATAATCATGCCGCGCTCAGCATGATACCAGCGCAATAATGCCTCAACACCGGTTACCGTATTATCTTTCAGACTGAGTTTTGGCTGATAATAGATTTCCAGCATTTCATGTTCAATCGCAAAACGAAAGTCTGTCATTAATGCTAGCCGTCCGATACTGTGAGTGTCTTTATCCGGGTCATATATTTCGAAGCCGATATTCTCCTGTTTGGCTAAATACATTGCGATATCGGCACGCTGCACCAGAATATTGACATCATTGCCATGTAGCGGACTTTCAGCCAGTCCCAGACTTATTCCAACACTTAGTGTGTGACCCTCGACAATAAATGGTTTTTCAAACTGTTGAATAACCTTACGGGTTAATTTTGTTGCCTGATTTAAATTAGTCTCCGGTAATAACACACCAAATTCATCACCCCCAAGACGGGCAACGCTGTCAGTTTTTCTGAAGATCTTGAACAGTCTTTGGGCGGCCTGTTGTAACACCAGATCACCAATGTGATGGCCTAAGGTGTCATTGATTTCCTTAAAATGATTCAGGTCGCTCATAATCAAAACCAGCGGAATATTGTTTCGGGATGCTCTGAGTATTTCCTGTTGTAAACGGTTATTGAGTAATTTACGGTTTGGAAGATCTGTTAGTGGGTCATGCAGTGCCTGATGCTCAAGTGCTGCGGTCTCTCTCTCGACAGCATTTGATATCCGGTAAAAAACAGATTCGAGAACTTTCAGTTCATCGCCTTGTTTTGAAATAAGCTGATTATTCATATTTAATGAGTTAGAAAATTTCAGAACCTGATTGGTGAATACACGAAGGCGTCGGGTCATAAGATACATAACGATCAAAAAGGCGGCAATAAATGACACCGCAACAATCATACGAAGTGGACGTTCTTCGCTGATAATGGCTTTGGTCAGCTGATCAGCCTCAGAGGTAGAAACAAAGGAAATCAGTTCGATAATGATATCGGTAGCACCATAATCAAAAAAGCCCTGACCAGTTACCAGATAGTTATCTTGCAGGCTGTTGACTTCGGTACCTTGAGGTATTAATTGGGAATTACTGCTTATCAGAACTTTGTTCTCACCTTCAGACAGTAATGCAATGATATTTGAACCTTCCAGCTCAGCGCCCTGAGAAGCGATCAGAAACTCTTCATCCAGCGCTGATGCCAGTATCAGCTTGGCTACGGGGATGTTGTCTCTGTTATGGATCTCCGCTGTGGCTATTAAATAGGGTTGCTGTTCAATCTGTGTTAAAAAACCCTGATTATGACTGAGACTCAATAACATGGCATCAGGCTGCAGAAGACTCTCAGGTGGTGCCTGATCACGCAGTTGGTAATATTCGATGACCTTACCCGTGGTGTCGGTTAGGAAAAAATATCTGGGATGAATAAAGTTACGAATAGTTGAAAGGTCTGGCAGCCATGGTGGACTGCTGTCGTAGATTTTGTATGGCCCGGATTGGTTTTTGTTCCAGCTGTTATTAGAAACATAGTTGATAATATTATGTGTTTTGCTAAAAATCTTCAGAGTCTGGTGGTGGCCCTTAACGTAGCGATCGAATAATATTCGCTGTTTCTCAGCCTGCAGACTAAAGTTGTTGGACAATCGCTGGCGGAATATTTCAGTCAGACTAGTGGTCTGGATTTCATCGGTAATAAACCAGACACAGGCACTGATAATGATTGTGTAGATAAAAGTTTTTGTCAGCAGTGAAGTTCTGGAGAGCACAGTATCAGACCATAAGGCTAAAATGATTTATCCGGTTCACCAACTAATTCGTCACCAATAAATTTCCAGCCGGCTTTGCGTAAACGTGATGGCGGTATGTAATTCACTTCAGCGTGAACTTTTTCTATATGCGCCTGTAAATAACTGACCAGTTTATTAGCGCTTTGTTTATGATCTTTATTCTCCCAGGTGGTCAGGCTATAACTTCGGTACAGCGGATAGTGGCCGGATAAAAGGTATTCCAGATCGTCTGCAGAATGTCCGTCAATCTTCAGCATACGAACTTCGCCCTTGTCTTTATAAACCTCAACCATTAACGGCACTTCCCAGCCTATTGCGTTTTTATTACGGGCTACCTGAGAAATCATATCTGCAATCACACCGACTTCAAACAGTCGCGGACTGAATTCGTTTTCATTGCTGAGTAATAAGCGCCAGTGACCGGGACGAATTTTGCAGTGTAATCGGCCAACCGGTTTTATATAACTGCTTAACGCAGGAGCAGCTCCGTCAACGGCTGACCATTTCGAGACCTTGCCCTGAAAAATTTCACGCGCCTGCTGGCGGCTGAGATTTTTTAACGGATTAGAAGGGTGTACGATAAGCGCGATTGGCGAAATACCCAGTGAGTGGAATTTCATACCGGGAAAACGATCATTGACGCCTGGAGGGCAACAAAAAGCGCCCACATCGACTTGTTTCTTTCGCAGACGGCCGGATGTTATGCCACAGGTACCGTGTAGCAGGGTGATTTTTATATTATTTTGTTTTGCGTAATCAGCAATTAGCTGTTTAAACAGAGGGTGAGTCTGTTGTCCCAGAGCAACTACTAGGTCTGAATCCCGGTATTTTTCATCATAGTTTAGCGTTGTATCGTTCCAGTCTTGGTTGACCGGTGCCAGTATGCCAGGATCGCTAAAAGCGCCATCATGGCCATGCTGATGCTGATGCTGATGCTGCTCTGCAGCGTTGCTGTGATTTGTGAGTATTGAGAATAAGATAAAAAAAGCAGAAACAAAGCCTGAATGTGTCAGTGTTCGTATACTTGTCATAGGTCAGTATCCCAATTCAGGTGATTTATCAATTAACTATAGACTAAAATTCGCGTTTTTCGTTATATTCGCTAGCCGGTTCTTATGTTTCAACAGACAGTCCGTCTTTAAGAAAGATTGCTTTTTTCGCCATTGCCGCATACTCCAGCTCACGCGCCATCAGCACCAGTATCATGCCCCATTATTTATCGGCTTGTTTCAAGATATCCATAACAATTTTTGCATTTACAGAACCCAGATTGCCGGCCATTTCAACTAATGCATCACCTTTATTTACCTCGCTGCTTTCTCTGACGTGATTTTTTTGACCTGTTTGATAATCGCCAGTTTTAGTTGATGAATTTTGTCGGGTTTGACTTGACCAGGACCGTAACTCGCCTCAACAATCAGCCGCTGTTTGGGTTTGACGTACTGTAGATGATTATCAGAGACCTTCATCAATAACGACTGGCTGCAAGCAGGCTAACTGCGGCCAGTAACAGTGATACAAATAAATGTTGTTTGATCAGTGTCAGCATAAGTAACCTCTGGTGAAATCTGCTGTGCTTAATTTGGTTTGCTGGCAGCTTCTAGCCAAGTGAGTCGTGAGTGTTACAGCAAATACCGGCAATAATTCAACAATAATGAAAATCTGCCTGCTTAAACAAACCATAAACCAAGACTACCTCAGAAGTGGCGTGAGAAAATTGATTTACCTCATTTATTGAGTTTTGATGGAATATCACAGATATATACCCTGATGCTAATACAAGTAGTCTATTAACAGCGCTCAGCGGTTACTGTTGTAATGCTGCTTGCAGGCAGCAATAAGAAACTAACGTCCAATCTTTTGCGAAATGCGCTCAACCTGTTTCCAGAACCACGACAACAGGCGCAGGTGTAAGCTGCGTTGTTGCCAGCTTTTAAAGCAGAATTCTTTGCTGTGCGTGAAATCATTTTCAAACATTTGCTTTATCTGTCCAGCAAGTACGGCATCACTGACTTCCTGATTGGCTTCGAGATTCCAGCGCAGGTTCCAGCGATCATAATTGCTTGAACCAATTGAAACCCAGTGATCACAAAGCGCGCACTTGGAGTGCAAAAAGCGCGGCTGGTATTCAAAAATTCGTACACCGTTTTTCAGTAGCCTGCCATAAAGTCGATGACTGATGTGTCGCACAGCCGGGTGGTCGGTGATCGGGCCGGGTAACAGTAGACGAACATCGACACCAGTACGAGCTGCACGTTTCAATGCGCGACGAATGCGCCAGCTCGGGACAAAGTAAGCTGTCGATAGCCAAACCCGGTGTTTGGCGTTATCGATCTGATTACTAAGCGACAGCTGTATTTCGCTATAATGCTTAATCTCGTTGACACTGACCCTGCCATACTGTGAGCCTGCCAGAGTGATGGGGTAATCAGTCGCTGTGACCGGAATTAATTGCCTGTCCTTTTCAACATTCTGATTCCAGCTGCTAATAAATAATTGCCGCCAGTCGGTCACCACCGGGCCCTGAATTTTGAGCATGGTTTCACGCCAGGCTTTGCCTGAATTTTCAGGAGGGTCAAATTCATCTGTCAGACCGATTCCACCCACAAAGGCTATTTCGTTATCCACTAATAACAATTTGCGGTGATTGCGGTGTAGCGCATGCTCATTTTTTAGAAGTAATACTCGGTACAGATTAAGCAGAGTATTGTGAGAATGCAGCTGATTGAAATAAGCAAGATGAATATTGTTGCTAACAAGCCGCTGACGATCCTCTTGTTTCAGACCAATAGCTCCGTAGTCATCAAGTAACAGATAAACCTCAATACCTCGCTCGGCCGCGTTTAATAAACTGCTGATAAAACGCTCTGAGACAGTGCCGGACTCGATGAGATACATCTCAAGAAAAATGCACTGGCTTGAGTGCTGAATTGCCTGCAACATCTGGGGAATAAAATTAGGTCCGTCAATGATCGGCTCAAACTGGTTGCCTTGTCGCCACGGAAAAAGAAAGAAATCTGAGTTGTCAGTAAAGTCTGTCATAAGTTGTAAGGGTAACTGCAGTTTGTAGCGTGATCAACTGGAAACAAAGCCAAAGACCTGACGAAATGTATCAGACTGTTCGATGGATCTATTTGTAATGACTGATGCTGTTGTAAATTACAATAGTAATAATTCTTAATATAGTAATAATGCCTGCTACTTAGTCGTGTAAATTGAACTATTGAGCGGTCATGATGAGGTGATTTTAGAAAGATAAACTATAATTAGCCATCCATTAAAAATAGCGACGAGAATAACAAGTTGGACAGTACGAAGCATTTAAAACGTTTTCTGCTTCTGATAATAATGATGTTTGCTTCTGGCCAGCTAATGGCCGCTGACGCTGTCGGAATTCATGATGCACATATTCATTACGATAAGGATATGTGGCGCAGCCTGCCCGCTGCTGATGCCATTCAGATGCTCAGGCAAGAAAACATACAGCGAGCACTGGTTTCATCCACACCCACCGAAGGCGCTGAGAAGTTATACCGGGAAGCACCGGATATGGTGATACCAATGTTGCGACCTTATAGCAGCTGGCGTCATCGATATTTCTGGCACAAGGATCCCGCGTTAAAAGCCTATTTGCTGGCTCAGCTGAAGCAAATACCGTATCGAGGTATTGGCGAGTTTCATGTTTTTGGAAAAGCGGCCGATAGTCTGCCAGTCGAACAAATGATCGATATTGCACGTCAGCATCACCTGGTATTACATGCGCATACTGATTTAGAAGGTATGCAAATTTTGCTGGATAAAGCAGCTGACCTAGACGTTATCTGGGCTCATGGTGGTGGAAATGTTGATGAAAAATACCTGACTCGCTTCTTACAGCAATATCCTCGCTTTTATATTGAGCTGTCACTGCGCGAACATATGCTCGATCACGCAGAAATACTCACACCTCAGTGGCGAGGAATGTTAACTCAATATAGTCAGCGTTTTCTGCTGGGCTCAGATACCTATAAACCCAGACGCTGGGCTGAGCTGACAGAAACAGTCGCTGACACACGGCACTGGCTCGGACAACTGCCCGTTAGCATCGTTGCAGATATTGCCAGAAATAATTTTGATCGCTTGTTTCCAAAGCTCAATAACAGTGAATCGCAATAAGTTTGAATGATTTGTAGGCGTTGATAATCCGCCTATGTAAACCAAAACAGCTTTTCTCTAAATACCCCAGATCATTAGGGTTAATTACGATGAACAGACTTTGTATAAGTTTTGTAAATGTCTAAGGCAAAAGCTTGTTTTCTATGCAAAAACTATTAAATAATAAAAACCGAGCATAAGTTTCTCTGATATATCAGTCAGACGAGTCAGCTCAGGTTACCGGCTCGGAGTAAGTTATGATGCTGTGTAAATAAAAATTAGTGATGCAGGCGATGTTATCTTTAACGACGCCGTAACCTGGAGTCGGTAAAGGAGACCTCATGACATATCGTCCGATTTACGTTATACCGTTTTTTTTAAGCCTAATTATTGCCTGCGAACAGGAAGTCACAGATAAAAATACCAATTCGTTACAATATAGCCGTACACCATCGCATCTTCAGCAGCCGGTTTATCGGTTGGCCGTGCACCCACTTTATAACCCCAAAAAACTCAGTGAAGCCTATCAGCCACTGATAAATCACATTAATCATCTGATGCCGGAGATAAAGCTAGAACTAGAAGCATCACGAAATTATCAGACTTACGAAAAGAAATTTCGTAAAAGTGAACCGGCTTTTTTATTACCGAATCCCTGGCAGACGCTGCAGGCAATGAAGAACCGTTATCATGTGATAGCCATGGCAGGCAATGCAGACGATTTTAAAGGCATTTTTATAGTAAGAAAAGACAGCGGGATTAAACAGCCAGCAGATCTTAAAGGCAGAGTAGTGAGTTACCCGTCTCATACCGCATTGGCTGCTGCTATCATGCCGCAATATTTTTTGCACAATAATGGCATCGATATCAAACAGGATATTGAAAACCGTTACGTAGGTTCACAGGAATCATCGATTATGAATGTGTATCTTAAAAAATCAGCAGCCGGAGCTACCTGGCCACCACCATGGCGACTGTTTAAGAAAGATTTTCCAGAAGAGGCGGCCCAGCTTGAACTGATCTGGCAGACCCCGCCACTGTTAAATAACTCGGTTATGGTGCGAGATGACGTGCCACTCTCTATTCAGACTAAGGTTGCAAAAATATTGACAGAATTAGGTAATACAGCAGAGACCCGTGTGATTCTAGATAATATGGAAACGGTGCGTTTTCATGCGGCCGATGATGCCAGTTATGACCGTGTCAGAGACTATATTAAACGTTTTGAAAAAGATGTGCGGCCGGTAGAAAGCAAATAATGCTGGGATCCCTGAAACAATGGTTTGCCGCGACACTGCGTCGTCAACTGGTTGTTGGTATCGTGCTGGTAGTCGCTACCACGATGCTCCTGTTGATACTTGATTTAACCAACCGTCAGAAAAATATCGTCAGAGAGCAACAGTCACAGCAGGCAATAGCGCTGGCTCAAAGCGTTGCGGTATCCTCCTCGGTATGGCTTGCGTCACGAGACTACAGCGGACTGCAGGAAATTGTTGATGGCCTGAATCAATACCCTGACCTGCAGCATGCCATCGTGATGAATAACAGCGGTGAGATTCTGGCGCATACAGAGACAGAGCGTCGTGGTTTTTACCTGCTGGATCTTCCAGCAATCCCTCAGCAAACAATAATCCGACAGGATCATCTGCAAATAGATGTTGCTAAACCGATTACAATTGTCGGTAACCATATCGGCTGGGTTCGTATCGGTATGCATGAAAAAAATCTTTCAGATAAACTTAATAAAGCCACACGTGACGGTATTATTTACGCACTGATAGCCGTTATATTAACTTTTTTATTGACCATGCTGACAGTGCGCCGTCTGACAAGTCGTTTATATGCCATTCAGTCGGTTGCCGATGCGGTTCAAAGTGGTAATCGAGAAATACGTTCTCAACTGAGTGGTATAGATGAGGCGGCTCAGCTTTCACGACAGTTCAATAATATGTTAGATACGCTGGCAAAGCGTGAGCAGGAAATCATTGATTCACATCAGGCGCAGATGCAGAGTGAGTCACGAATGAATCAGGTTATGGACGTCACCGGTGAAGGTATTTGGGACTGGGATATCGTGCAGCAACAGGTACGACATAACATCAGCTGGTGTCATATACTGGGTCTTGATGAAACTCAGATTGAGCACTCGATGAGTTATTTCTCCGGTCTGCTGCATAAAGATGATGCGGACAATGTTATGCAAAAAGTACAGCTGTGTTTACAGGGTAAAGGGGTTTACAGCAGTGAACATAGAATGATAAAAAATGATGGTTCAGTGATTTGGGTACAAGACCGAGGTGATGTGGTTGAGCGCGATGGCGATGGGAAGCCGTTGCGTATGTTAGGCAGTATTGCTGATATTACAAAGCGTAAACAGGCAGAAGACAGACTCAGACAAATCAATGAAGAGCTGGAAGAACGCGTTTTGCAGCGCACAGTAGAAATGACTGCAGCACGAGATGAAGCCGAACGAGCGAGTGAAGCCAAATCCGACTTTTTGTCACGCATGAGCCATGAATTGCGCACGCCTTTGAATGCCATTCTAGGCTTTGGACAGTTATTGAGTACCGATCCTGATCAGCCATTAAATGCACTGCAGTTGGACAATGTAGAAGAAATTTTGACAGCAGGTCAACACCTGCTTGCACTGGTAAATGAAGTGCTGGAGCTCAGTCGCATTGAAAGCGGTCGGCTGGATATAAAATGGGAAATTGTCGATATTGCTTCACTGATCGGCACAGCGGTTTCTCAAATGCGCGCTCTGGCCGAACAGCGCCAGATTACAATTAGTCTGGATATTAATACACAGCAGTTGTCTGCTTATACGGTTGAAGCGGATAAATTGCGGATGCACGAAGTGATGACCAATCTGTTATCAAATGCAGTTAAATACAATAAAGTCGGTGGCGAGATTAAAGTCGCTATAGAGCCCACAGGCAGTCAGCATTTACGTATCAGCGTAACAGACAGTGGCCATGGCATTAAACAGAAAAACATTGAACGCCTGTTCCAGCCTTTCGAACGGTTTGAGTCCGCCTATGAGGCTATTGAAGGGACAGGTATAGGACTGGCACTGACCAAAAGGCTGCTCAATGCGATGCAATCAGATATACAGGTGGAGAGTGTGTATGGTCAGGGCAGTACTTTCTGGTTTGAAATGCCGTGTATTTTAACGACATCTGAAATGAAGATATCAACGAAATGATTGCAATAAGATCAAGCTCTTAACAAAAGCATCAACGCATATAAAATGTGGTGAAAGACATTGTTGCGTGTTCAGGCGATGATGCAATGTGCGCTTGCTTCAAGTGCATCGTTCTTTTGATGATGTAGAGCTACATCATAATCTTATTTTGATAATCACAATGTGTAAACATAAACAAGCCTTATCTTAAGCTGTATTAATGATTCAATAAAAATAAAAATAAAAAACAGGGTTTATATGTGTGATATATTGGGTTATCTTAGCATCCCATCCTGATCTCAGTATCTGTAGAGATTTTCAAACTTATGGCTAGTAATAAAATTGAACATCAGCCTATCAGTCTAAATCGATATTTAGTAATTTTATCGTTTCCGTTGATATTAATTATCATAGTTGGTGGGCTGGTCGTTTCTGATATGTATAAAAGTATTACTTTTATACGCAGTGAAATTATTGATCTGAATAAGGTAAGTGTGACTAATAGTGTGGTAAGGCGAATAGAAAATATCGCATTTTTAAAAATTGGTAAAAAATCTGTCTCATCAAAAGAAAGAAAAATTGATGAAGCTAAAATAAATGAAGATATAGAATCAATAAGCGCGCTGACAAAAATAATACAAAGTGATATCAAAATCAAAGGTCTTCTAGCAGAAGTCAATGATGTCATAAAAAAAGGAGATGACGCATCTGATGAAAAACTTAGCGCGAGTAAACTGTATAATAAATATTATATGATGCTTGACAAGATTTTGTATACAAGTGAAATAGTCAACGAAGAGTCAGCCCTAATACTTGATCCTGAGCGACGTGCCTATCATTTAGGGCAGCTGATTTCCAGTGATCTGGTCAGGATAACAGTGCTGGCCGGTAAGTTAAGGTCACTGTTGCTAATGGCAGCTGAAAAACCTGAGCAAACGATATCGCTGAAGGATGATGCGTCAAAAGTTATATCGACACTATATGACCTAACTGAAAAAATAAATAGAAAAACAGACTTCATAATAGCGGGTCGTGATGACGTCGAGCAAGATGTCATTGATTTAAAAAACAAGTGGGGGCAGGTCATGGCCGAATTTCTGAAGGTTTCTGCAGCCAATGTTAAAAATCAGGTTTATCAAAATAAAAGCGTAAAGGCTTTTGAAGTGAATAATGAGCTTTATGAAAAGCTTAGAGCTAGTTTAATGGCAAGGCTTAACTTGCGACTGGCGGGTTTTGTGCAGCAGCTGTATATCTCAGTGGCATTGTTGCTATTTGGTGTGGTATTTATGGTGCTACTAAGTTTTAATGTTTACGTAAAAAATCAAAGAACATATAACCTTATTTATGACATGCTCCAAATGTACCAAAATCATTTGGAAGAGCTGGTAAATGAAAGAACCTCTGATCTTAAACGCATTAATACGGACATGGAATCATTTACTTATATGCTTGCGCATGACATGAGTACACCAATTCGAACAGTCGTTAGCTATAGTCAGATAATAAAAAGTAGCGCACAGGAAAAACTAAACAAAGATGAAATTAAAATGTTCGACAGGGTTGTTTCAGCAGGTAAAAAAATGTCTGATACCGTTACCTGTGTGCTTGATTTAGCAAAGATTAATCATATTAAGATAAATAAAGAGTCGGTAAAGTTAACAGAGCTGCTTAATGATCACATCTTAAACAAGGATAAGTTCCCTGATATTACTTTTATTATCGACGAAGAAATGACTGCATTTACTGACAGAGAGCTTTTAACGACAGTAATGCGAAATTTACTGGATAATGCAATTAATTTTTCAAAACCGACTAAAGAGCCTTCTATAGAAGTTGGGGTGTCAAATATCTCGGATGTGGCAACTTATTTTGTTGCTGATAATGGTATAGGATTAGACATGACTTACAGTCAGAGTGTCTTTAATCCGTTTAATAAATTAAATCAAATAGAGACGACAGGTTTGGGTACTGGTCTTACGATGGCAAGAAAAATTATTCAACGGCTTGGTGGGGAAATATGGATAAGGTCCGAGCCAGGCGCGGGTACCACGGTGTTTTTTACATTGCCGAAATAACTATATTGTTTTGTTAGAGGCTTATTATTGATGATGAGCCGTTTTTTATGATCTGATAACGATACATTGCCGTGGCAGGAAAAGTTAGGCTTTCACTATATTAGTCAATTCAGTCAGTGTGTTAAATGATGATGCAGTTGTGTGATAGTGGCTTATTAATGAGGTTTAATAAGCAGGTATTGTTATTGGTTGTTATTTCTTTCCATTAATAATATTTCAAAGCTATCAGCAGGTATTGGTTTGCTGAACATGAATCCCTGTGCTTCCTGGCAGCCATTCTGTAATAAGAAGTCCTCCTGATATTGTGTTTCTATTCCCTCGGCAATAGCTTTAAGGTTCAGGTTATTAGCAAGACTGATTATCGATTTGGTAATTGCAGCAGATCGGCTGTCTGTTTCGAGCTCGTTGATAAATGCACGATCAATTTTAAGAACGTCTACAGGGAATTCTTTTAAATAACTTAATGAAGAATAGCCTGTACCGAAATCATCTATTGAAATCCTTACACCCAGTTCTCGAATCTTATTAAGTATAGAAAGTGACTCTTCGCCATTATTCATCAGGCTGCTTTCTGTTAATTCAAGTTCAAGTCTGAAAGGGTCAATACCGCTTTCTTTTATCTGGTTGTTTACGGTGCTTATAAAGTCTTTATTTTGTAATTGTCTGGCTGATATATTGACGGATACACTGTCGATATCTAATTCCTTTTCTTGCCAAAGTTTTATTTGATTGCATGCACTTCTTAATGCCCAGGTTCCTATTGGTTCTATCATGCCAGTTGATTCAGCCTCGGCAATAAAATAGCCCGGCGATAGGATTCCTTTTGCCGGATGGTGCCAGCGTATTAATGCTTCAGCGCCACAAATACGCTTTGTTTGTAAGTCATATTGAGGCTGGTAGTAGAGTTCAAACTCATCGTTAGTCAGCGCGTGGTGCAGATCATTGTGTAAAGTGACAGATTTTAAGGCGTTAATTGCCATGTCTTTTTTAAAAAACTCAAAACCATTACCGTTTCTTTTTTTAACTTTTAAAAGAGCGTGTTCAGATCGTGACAATAAATCCCATGGGTTTGAAGCATCGTCCGGGTAGATGGCAATACCGGTGCTTACAGTAATTATATGGTCGATATTGTCAAATCTGAACGGTTTTTTTAATGCGTCCATGAGTTTGTTGATGCAGCTGCTTATTTCAAAATAAGACGGGTTTCCTTTAATTATTACACCAAATTCGTCGCCACCAAGGCGCGCAAGATTTAAGTTGTTTTTTTCATTTGCAATAGAGATAAATCTATCAGCAATATCTTTTAGAATTAGATCGCATGATCTAAATCCCAGTGCTTCGTTTAATAATTTAAACCGATCAAGATCAAAGATGGCTAGTGCAATTGATTGAGAGTTGTTCTTGGCTTCTTTTATAGCAGTCTCAAGTTCGGATCTAAAGCGGTCTCTGTTGTAAAGACCGGTTACTTCGTCCCGGCTGCTATTACGATTTTCAATAACTTCTCTTTTTAGAACCGGAACTAATCGTGAAAGATTGTCTTTAAAAATATAGTCTCGCGCTCCGTTTCGCATCGCCTCTATAGCTGATGATTCATTGATCTCACCAGAAACTATAATAAATGGCATGTCATTGCCGGCGTCTTTAAGTAGTGTGAGTGCTTCAGTCGAGGTAAATCCGGGCAAAGAGTGATCAGAAATAATAGCATCCCATCTGATTAACATCTGTTCTTGTAAATCAGACAGTGTCCATATTCGTTTAATGAATATATTAAGGCCGGCTGACTTCAGGTTTTCTTCAAGCAAAATGGCATCATCTTCATTATCTTCTATCACAAGAAGTTTTATAGCTTCTTTGTAAAAGTCAGATTGATAACCTGTAGTCTGGTTGAATTCCGTATTTTTTATATTCAGCATATGTTTTTATACAATCTTATTGTCTGACGAAACAAGCAGGAAATTGCTTAACATTTAATTGAACTACGTAAATTGTAGAGTCTGTAAGAAATAACAGTAGCAGATAAAAGCTATATTCTTTGTCGGTGTTTGGTACGCTGTTGTAGGACGGATTCTTACGTCAAAATATAGGCTTAAAAAGTGACATGGTTAAGCTGTTGTTAATGCTTAGTTTACCAGTCCCTGTTTAATTGCATAGTGCGTAAGCTCGGCATTATGTTGCATATCCATTTTGGCTAATATTCTTGATCTGTATGTACTGATCGTTTTCACACTCAGGCTCAGTTCCTCTGCAATTTCGGATACGGTTTTACCAGACGAAATCATGCACATAACACTGTATTCCCTGTCTGAAAGTGATTCATGGCGTGGTTTGTCAGTTGCCTGGTCTATTGCCGATGCTAAACTGTCGGCGAGCTCTTCACTAATATATCGTCCGCCATTTGTTACTTTGGTTATGGCTTTTAACAGTTCCTCTGGTGCACACTCTTTTGTCATGTAGCCTGCTGCGCCTGAACGAATTGCTCTAACGGCATACTGGTCTTCAGGATAGATGCTTAACATGAGGACAGGTAAAGATTTATCATGGATCTTGATCCATTTTAAAACTTCTATGCCATTTTTATCCGGTAGTGATATATCTAAAACGACAATATCCCATTTTTCATCCCTTATCAGCTGCATTGCCTGTTCGGCGGTGCCGGTTTCACGAATTTCAAAAGTGTTGCTGGCTTCAGAAATTATATTAACAAGTCCTGAGCGGACTATCGCATGATCATCAACAATCAGAAGTTTCACTTTGTTTATTGCTCATATTGTTGGTTATGGGTTAGCGGAATCGTCACTGATACATCAGTGCCTGAGTTTTTTTGACTCGATATTTTAAAGCTACCATGCAGTCTTTCAACGCGGTCACGCATTCCTAGTATTCCGTAATGGCCTGATGGTATATCTTTTTTATCATTAAATCCAATGCCGTTATCTTTGATGCTTAACAGGATGTGGTTATTATCAATAGCAATATTGATACGAACTTCGCTGGCTTTGGCATGCTTGAGTATATTGTTAAATGTTTCTTGTGTGATTCGAAATAGTGGTACAGCAATGTTGTTTTCAATTATGCCATCAAGCTTCTCATCATAGCTGACGAAGGTATGTATGTTATGGCGTTTTGAAAATGTATCACTTAGCCATTCGATTGCTGCGATTAAGCCCAGATCATCTAACACCGATGGTCTCAAATCACTGATAATTCTGCGGACAGACTTAACGGCATTGTCAAGATCGTATGACATTCGCTCAAGTCGTTTATCGAAATCATCGTCTTTGACGGTTAGTTTCGAGCGCATCAGGCTGGTATCAAATTTTAAAGCGGCAAGTGTGCCGCCCAGATCATCATGGATATCCTGAGCAATACGAAGGCGTTCTTGTTCTCGTACGGTTTCCATGTGACCGACTAGTTCTCGATACTGCTCACGCGACTTATGCAGTTTGTCTTCTATTTGTTGCTTTTCGATCAGAGAGTTATAGTTTTGTATGGCATTGTTGATACTTGGAACGAGCCTGGAGAGATTGTCCTTAAGTACATAATCCTGAAAGCCTGCTTTCATCGATTCTACTGCGCTTTCTTCTCCGATAGTGCCAGAGACTATGATGACAGGGATGTCGGGTAGTGACTGGTTACTTAACCGCAACACATCCCATGATGAAAAGCCGGGCATATTATGGTCTGTCAGTATGACATCCCATTTCTGCTGAGTTAAAAGTCGCTCAAAAGACAATTTGTCTATTGCATGTTCGCATTTTTCTATCAGATCGATATTTTGTACTTCAGAGCAGATCAGAAAAGCATCATCTTCTGAATCATCGACAATCAGTATTTGCAGGGAGTTTCTGTTCATGGGCTCATGCATATTTTATATACTTTATGTTGTGTATTCTGGTTTTTATCATTTAGTATAGAGCCAGTATAGCTGCAAGAAATACTATTTGCTTTATACAATAAAGCAGGTGTCGGTTTTTGTCTGACAAAAAAACCGGTTTTGACCTATAGAATAGCTGTCTTCTATTAAGTAAACTTCGCTACAAGCCTATGAATGCGATAAGGATTTAATTTTATAGTTATATTTGAGTAATATTGGATCCAAAATGAATCAAAAAACATATACTGTGCTTCTGGTTGAAGATAACGACGACGATGCCTTTTTGACTGAATCTGTCGTTAAAAATTTTCAATCCGAGATAACCGTTGTGGTGAACCGAGTAATCGACGGTAAAGAGGCGCTTGATTATATGCTTAATCAGGACAAATACAGTGATTCAAAATACGCTGTTCCCGATTTGGTATTACTGGATCTGAAAATGCCGCGCTTGAATGGTTTATCATTTTTGCAGCATATATCAGAACAGACAGATTTGACCAATGTTCCTGTGGTCGTGCTCACAACGTCACTGGAGCAGAGTGATATTGCACAGGCTTATAAATATGGTGCTAATGCCTATATGAGAAAGCCGGTGGATTTCGGCGAATTTGTGGCGCAGATGGATATTGTTCTTAACTTTTGGTTGCTTATTAATAAGCGGCCTCAGTATTAATTTTTAGCTAGGAACAAAATGAAGATAAAAGTAACAGCGTGCTTATTGATGTTTTTTCTGATTTCTTGTGAGGACAAGTCATCAGATAATTATTCGCCAACATTAACAGATGTAACTGAAAAGAAATAGAGATTATATTGATCCAGAGCGCTGTATATTATAAATTGCAGGATAATCTGATATTAATTTAAATATATTAAATTAACTTTTCAGCTGCTGTATTTATAGTGATTAATTTCAGACCAAAATTTGTTTGGAAGGGGAGGGCTATCAGGCGGCTGGATCTTGTCTCACACAATTATTATAAAAATAAACGAAATATGACAGCTCATAAATTATGCTAGATAGAATAAAAAATCTCTGGAGGGGGTCTATAACTCGTCAGTTTATGATTGCTGTAGCATTCGTTCATGTCGTGCTTATGGGGATGTTTATTTCTGACCTGGTAAGGCAGCAGTCAGCGTTTTTAAAAACCCATGATTTAAACTTCGCAACAGAGTTAGCCGAATCGCTCTCTATATTAAGCGTATCCTGGTTTTTGGCAAATGATCTATCGGGCATGGAAGAGATCATGCACAGGCATATGCGCTTCTCTACAATAGACTATGTTCTTTTGTTGTCACCTAGTCTGCAAGTGATGGCGCATTCAGATGCTAAAAACATGGGTAAGTACGCAACGGATGCTGTTAGTCGTAAGCTATTAAAGGCTGGCAGGGTCACTACTGTGCTGATCAATGAAAAAAAACGGCTTGATGTTGCCGCGCCAATTATAGTGAATGCTGAGTTGATTGGTTGGGCGCGTATTGGCTTTACTAAAACACATGAGCTGGATAACGAATTTGCGCTGATTCGTAACGGCATTTTATATACATTGCTTGCTCTTGTTGTAGGTTTAATTTTTGCCTATCTAATGGGCAGGGGGGTGACTCGTGGTTTGCGAGCTCTGGTCACGGTAACAGAGAGCGTCAGTCAAGGTGATATCGACAAGCGGGTAGTTCTTAATCGTGATGATGAGTTAGGTCAGCTCGGTCAGGATCTGAACAAAATGCTGGATGCTCTGTTTGCCGCTCAGCAGGAATTAAACCGCTCAAAAGAGCAGCTTGCTCTTAGTGAGCAGCGATTTTCTCTTGCCATGTCAGGCTCGAAAGATGGTCTGTGGGACTGGAATATAGAAACTGACCAGGTATATTATTCAGAGCAGTGGGCTGTTTTGGTCTCGGCTGACTATCAACAGTTAGGCACATCACTGGATGAGTGGAAAAAACGTCTGGTGCCCCGCTATAAAGAAAACGTGGTGTCACGCTTAATGCAGCATATCAATGGACTGGGTGAGAACTATAGCAGTATCCATCAAGTGATATCTGATAACGGTAATGTGCGTTGGTATCACGAACGTGGTCGGGTAATACGTAAAAATAACAAGCCTGTTCGTATCATCGTGACAAGCTCTGATATCACGCAACAGAAAGAGTCTGATGAGCGGCTCAGACGTAATGAGCGGGCTTTAAAAAGCATGGCCAGTGAGCTTGAAAACAGGGTTCAGCAGCGTACTTCGCAGTTGGAGCAGGCGAATAAAGAACTGGAGTCATTTGCATATTCTGTTTCACATGATTTGCGGGCACCATTAAGAGCAATAAGTGGCTTTAGTAATATTGTAGCGACACGCTTCACTGCAAAGCTGGAAACAGAAGCGAACGAATACCTGGCCCGAATTATCAGTGCCTGTGAAAGAATGAGTGAGTTAATCGATGGTTTGCTGGCGTTGTCTAGAATTACTCGTAGTCCGATAGCGTTCATAAGTGTAGACCTCAGTGCTATTGCTCACAATGTCATCGATAATATGAAAGAGTTGTCGCTGCTAAATAATGTAGAGCTGGTGATTCATCCTGATATGCATGTTTTTGCCGATAAACTGTTAATGCATGCCGTTATGACTAATCTTATTGATAACGCAATAAAATTTAGCGGCAAGGTCGCCGCTGCAAAAATTGAAGTGGGCTGCGAGCATATTAACGGAGTTAAAACGTATTTTGTTAAAGACAATGGTGCCGGTTTTGATCCTGAATACGCCGATAAATTATTTGGTGCATTTCAGCGTCTGCATCATCAGAGTGACTATGCAGGGACAGGTATTGGCCTGGCGACGGTGCAGAGAATTATTTCCAAGCACAATGGCGTGATCTGGGCAGAATCATCACCGGGGCAGGGGGCGGCTTTTTATTTTCAAATAGAAAGCGTTGTTTCGTAGTCATATCATAGCCGAGCATGCTAATCATCAGATAATAGCAAGTGTGCTTGCTAAAACGCTGATCCTAACTTCGCCATGCTTTATCAGTGTGGGTTTTGTCTAACTCCTTATTTATACGGATATTATATTGTCAGTACTGTCGCCACGGCGACTGCTTATCACTCAAGCTTGTCATGGTTTGTCCTACGCTCTGTAAGTGTGCGTCTTTCCTTATATTTGGACTCCCACCGATAGCGCTAATAACAAAATTGAACCATAGTTAGTCGGTGCTGAGATGAACATCTTCAAAACAGCATTATCTGGCATAGGGGCAGATGATTAGTTCGCCAACACAGATTGAAACATGATGCTAAGTACTTTCAGATACAAAAAAACAAGGCTGATAGCCTGATATCGATTATTTATAAGGTTGAGTTAATTGTAAAACGTTATATGAAACAAGGTAAGTTAATGAAATCGAACAATACAATAACAATATTTGAACAGCGAAAAGATACCGACAAACTCATTAATAAAGTTGTTTTATTTTTATTCATTATTAGTGTGTCAATGGCATCGTGGCATTCAACCTGGATGGAAGTAATTATTATTGGCGTGCCTGCGGTAATTATGAGCACGTTTTTAATAAAACTTAATCCGGGGACATTAATATCTAGTTTAGGTAATGCTACCGCCTTAATGATCTTTGCAGCACTGCAAGTTCATCAGTCACATGGCATGATTGAGTTTCATTTTAGTATTTTTGTATTGCTGGCATTTTTATTACAGTACAAAGACTGGAAAACAATTATTGCTGGAGCCGTCGTTATTGCCGTGCATCATGTGGGTTTTTATGTTTTACAGGACAATCAGTTTTCGGTCTATGTGTTACCACAAGCATCAGGCATGGATGGCTTTTTAGTGATTGTGTTACATGCACTATTTGTTGTCTTTGAAACAGCCATTCTGTGCTTTATGGCTATCAAAGGCTTTAATGAAGCAAAGCGTCAGGAAGAAACATCGAATGTTATGAACGATCTGTTACAGCAACAAACAGTAATGATCAATTCGGCGCAGTCGGTTATCTCGACAATAAATTCTGCTGGCAGCAGTATGAAAAAGTCTGCTTTTGATCTGAGTAGCGGTTCCACCCAGCAGGCAGCCAGTATTGAGGAAACACGGGCCACTATTGAGCAAATGTCAGCTTCGATTAATCAAAATACAGATAATGCAAACAGAACAAATAAAGTTGCTGAGCAGGCAGCTATGCAGGCAACTGAAACTTCAGGTGCGGTAAAAGAAACTTTAGAGGCTATGACTAATATCTCCAGTCGAATTAGTCTGATTGAGGATATTGCATACAAAACCAACCTGCTGGCATTAAATGCTGCTATCGAGGCAGCCAGAGCAGGAGAGCATGGTAAAGGTTTTGCAGTGGTGGCTGATGAAGTCCGTAAATTAGCAGAACGGTCACAAACCGCAGCTCAGGAAATATCGGAGTTGTCTAGCTCAAGTCTGATTGTTGCAGATCGTGCAGGTGGCTTGCTGCAACAAATGCTGCCTAGTATCCAGTCAACTGCTGAACTTGTAGCTGAAATTTCACAGGCATCTGAAGAGCAATCAGTTGGCTCAAAAAATATATTAATTACAGTTGGACAGCTGGAAGAAGTCGCACAAACAACGGCATCGGCAGCAGAAAGTATGTCAGGCAATGTCGAAAGACTGGACCGGGAAGTTTCCAGACTGCAAAAAATTATGACTGCGCTGGCAGATAAAGAAACAGAAGAAGTAGTCGCTTAATCTATCGGTTAAATACAATAAACAGTTTAATCATCGACGATGTGTTCACTATAACGGTTTACGGGTAAATAGTTAGTTATGGATTTGTCTTACATATTTAAAACAGAAACAATGCCAGTTGTTGTTTCTGCCGTAATTGGAGTGTTGGCAATATTTGCGGTCGGGCATGGCAGTGCAAACGGCTGGATTTATAGTGCCGTATTAGTCATAACGGCAATATTAAGTTCCGTGTATGCAAACCGAGTGGTAGCGATAAAGCGAGCAAATGAGGCAGAAAAACGTAATAGTGAAAATGAGAAAAAGCACAATCAAGATGAGGCTATATTAGGCTCGTATGAAGCCGTTACCTCTCAGGTAATTGGTTTATCAACAGGTCAGATTGAGCTGTCAAGAGTTCAGACTGAAGAGGCTATTAACGAGCTGGCATTACGTTTTGGTTTTTTATCTGAAAAATTAAATACAGCTGTTCTTGCTTCGGAAAGAGCTGCTGCAAACACAGACGGCAATGGTATTTCGGATACTCTGGATAATAGCAGAGACAAGCTCACCGCTCTGGTTGAACGTATGGGCTCATCACTACACTCTCGTAATGAAAATTTATTACTGATTCGTGAGCTGGCTGAAAAAACAGAAAAGCTCACGGCTATGGCAGACCATGTTGAAAAGATTGCCGCGCAAACAAATTTACTGGCTTTAAACGCAGCGATTGAAGCTGCCCGCGCCGGAGAGATGGGGCGAGGTTTTGCAGTGGTCGCCGATGAGGTTCGTCAGTTATCGATTCAGTCCGGAGAATCAGGGCTGAAAATTTCTGAAATAGTAAGCAGCATCAGCGAATCAATGAAGCTGGCACTGTCGAGAGTGGAAAATTCTGCATCCGAGGACAGTGTTTTTGAAAAAGAGTCACGCGACACGGTTAATCAGGTGCTTTATGGTCTGCAAGAGGTGATGTCCGGGCTGTCAGATTCATCGGACATTCTCAAAGCTGAGAGTGTTGGAATAGGCCATGAAATTTCTGATATTTTAGTGTCTTTACAGTTTCAGGACCGGGTTAGTCAGATTCTGACCCACGTCAATGATTCATTGAAAAAGTATGACGAGATTATTTTGAGTAATCGCGGTCTTCGACAACAAGGTGTGCTTGTTGCTTTTGATGGTGCGGAAATACTTGAGGTATTTAAACAGGGTTATACAACAGATGAGCAGCGCAAGCTTGATGGTGGTGCTGAGTTTTCCGCGCCTTCAGAAGATGAAATTGAATTTTTCTGATCAATCGTTATTTTAAATGATTAAATAATACAGGGGTATATAGAATGGCTAAAACAATACTGATAGTTGATGATTCGGCTTCCTTGCGACAAGTGGTCGCTATTGCATTAAAGGGCGCAGGTTATGACGTTATAGAAGCCAGTGATGGCAACGATGGTCTAACAAAACTTGATGGCACGAAAATCAATCTGATTATAAGTGATGTGAATATGCCGGGTATGGACGGACTCACGATGGTAACGCAAATTAAGTCGATGCCTAATTATAAATTTACACCCATCATTATGCTGACAACAGAGACAGGTGATGACCTTAAAGCCAAAGGTAAATCTGCAGGTGTTAAGGCATGGGTTGTTAAACCTTTTAAACCGGATCAGATGCTTGCAGCTGTTGCCAAACTGATCATGCCTTAAGCTAAGGATAAAATTAAATGATAAACGTAAAAGAACTGGAAAAGGATAAGTGCTCTGTTTCACTTAAAGGTGATATGGATATATACAAAGCGACTGAATTTAAGCAGGAAATTGAGAAAATATATACGAAATATAAATCGTTTGTTTTTGATTTGTCAGAGATTAGCGAAATAGACACCTCGTGTTTTCAGGTTTTGTTACAGCTAAAACGCGAGTGTAAAAAAGACGATAAAGAGATGCAAATGGTTTCTCATAGTCAGGCAATATTAGAAGTATTTGAATTGTATGGCATGGAAAGTTTTTTTGGTGATGCTGTATTGCTGACATCAGCAGTTAATGATCAAGTCTGCTAAATAAATGAGTGTATAAGGTAATAGCTATGAGTACAAATCCACAAGAAATGTTTCTGGAAGAGGCTACTGAACTATTACAAGGTATGGAAGATGCTTTACTGGATCTTGAAAACATGCCTGGTAATGAAGATCTGATAAATGCAATTTTTCGTGCAGCACATACAATAAAAGGTACTGGCGGAGTATTCGGGTTCGACCATGTTGAGGCCTTTACACACGTAGCAGAAAGTGTTCTTGATAAAGTCAGAGATGGTGAAATTGAAGTAGATGCCAGTCTGGTGGCGGTCTTACTAAAATGTCGGGACCATATTGAAAAGCTGGTTGAATCAGCTGTGGCTGATGAAGAAATACCGGCAGATGATGTAATGGAAAATGATGCAGAGTTAATTGCTGAGCTTGAAGTTTATTTGAATGAAGTATCAACTGCTGATAGTGATATATCTGTGCTAGATGTTGCGCTAGACAAAGTTGACGGAACCAGCACTGTAGAAACAGATAACTGGCATATATCCCTGCGCTTTGATCACGAAGTGCTGCAAAACGGTATGGACCCGCTGTCTTTTCTTCGTTACTTAAAGCGCCTTGGCAGTCTTGTTTCTGTTACAACCATTAATGATAATTTACCGGCGTTATCAGAACTTGATCCTGAGCTTTGTTATCTAGGTTTCGAGATTGATCTGCAGTCTGAGTCAAGTAAAGAGGAAATTGAGCAGGTCTTTGAGTTTGTGCGCGATATGTCACAGATTCACATCTTACCACCGCAGGCAAATATTTCACGTTATGCGCAAATGATAGATGAGCTGCCTGATGATGAGAAATTAGTTGGTGAGATTTTAGTTGCAAGTGGTGCGTTAACAAGAAATGAGCTGGATCAGGCTCTGTCATATCAACAAGAAACTGAAGAGGGTGAAATTCCATTAATTGGTGATGTTCTGGTCGAAGAAAAGCGTATTCAGAAAGAAATTGTTGATATTGCACTACAAAAGCAAACAAAAGCAAAAGAACAGAATTCGAACGCTAGTCGCTCTTTAAGAGTTGACTCAGATAAACTCGATAAATTAATCAATTTAGTTGGTGAGTTGGTTATTTCCGGTGCTACGACAAACTTGCAGGCTCAGCGTTTAGATGACGAGCAGTTACTTGAGTCGACCTCTCAAATGAGCCGGCTGGTTGAGGAAATTCGTGATAATGCTCTGACATTACGTATGGTTCAGATAGGTGAAACCTTTAAGCGATTTCAGCGTGTTGTTCGTGATGTCAGCAAGGAGCTTGATAAGAATATTATTCTTGAGATTAGTGGTGCTGAGACAGAGCTGGATAAAACAGTTGTTGAAAAAATTGGCGACCCATTAATGCATCTTGTCAGAAATGCAATGGACCATGGTATTGAGTCATCTTCAGAGCGCAGTGCTTCTGCAAAGACTGAAGCAGGCATCCTGAAACTTAACGCATACCATGATTCAGGAAGTATTATTATAGAAGTTATAGATGACGGTAAAGGATTATCGAAAGAGCGTATTTTAGCCAAGGCTCTGCAAAAAAATATCATCGATTCTACAAATAATTTAACTGATAAAGAAATCTACAGGCTAATTTTTGAGCCCGGTTTTTCTACTGCCGAAAAGGTCACAAACCTATCTGGTCGTGGCGTGGGTATGGATGTGGTGCGAAGAAATATCGAAGCATTACGCGGTACTGTTGATGTCGACAGTGTTGCTGGTGAAGGCACGACTGTTTCAATCCGCTTACCTCTGACGCTGGCTATAATTGACGGTTTTCTGGTCGGTGTTGATGAAGCTTCCTATGTTATTCCGCTGGATTCGGTGATTGAGTGCATAGAGCTTGATGAACAGGAAAGACAGAGCGCAGGACAAGGTTATATTAACCTGCGCGGAGAAGTGCTTCCATATATCCGCTTGCGTGAGGTTTTTGATGGTAGTGATAAGCAACCTGAGCGTGAAAGTATTGTCGTTGTGCAATACGGTACGCAGCGGGCAGGTTTTGTAGTAGATGAGTTGTTAGGCGAGCTGCAGGCAGTTATTAAACCTATGGGTAAAATATTGCAGGGCGTTAAAGGAATAAGTGGCACAACAATTTTAGGTACGGGTAATGTGGCTGTGATACTGGACGTGTATAACTTGCTTCAGCGTACTACCGATCAACTGGTACACCATACTCATGGGTCGCTTGCTAACAGTGCTGCTGTTCAGGCTTCCTTACATTAATTTCACTGAATACACATTTTAATTAAAGGCATAGAGGTCAATATGAAATCTTTTAGAGATTTAAATATAGGTACAAAGGTCCTGGCGGTTTTCCTTAGTGGAAGTCTGCTTTCAATTATTTCGGTTGCTGTTATCAGCGTCAATGTTGCTAATAGTGCATTAAATGACGAATCGTTTAATAAACTGACAGCAGTAAGAGAAATTAAAGCAGGTCAGATTGAAGATTACTTTTCTACGATCAGAAATCAGATTGAAACATTTTCTGAAAACAGAATGATTGTCAGTGCGATGAAAGATTTCAGACGTTCGTTCCATTCAGTTACCGACGAATTGCGCTTAAGTAATACTCAGGTAAATAATCTGGATTCAAGGCTGAAAAACTATTATTCGAATAATTACCTTGCTAAATTAAGCAATAATCTCGGCCATAGTGTTTCTATTGGTGATTATTATCCTGTCGATTTAAAAGTTAGAGTGTTACAGGATTTATATATCTCATCAAACTCGAATGAGATGGGATCTAAGAATAAGCTAACAGCAGCTGACGATAACAGTGATTACAGCCGTCATCACAAGGTCTATCATCCGGTTATCAATAATTATTTAACCAAGTTCGGTTATTACGATATCTTCCTGGTCGATCCTGACAGTGGTCACATTGTATATTCTGTTTATAAAGAGGCGGATTACGCAACCTCGCTGACCACGGGTCCATATAAAAACTCAAATTTTGCAGATGTGGTTCGCGCTGCCAGTAATGCATCAAAGGGCAGTTTTGTGAAGATGGTTGATTTTAAACCCTATGAGCCTTCATATAACGCGCCCGCGTCATTCATCGCCTCACCGGTCTATGATGGAAATACCATGGTTGGTGTAGCGGTGTTCCAGATGCCGGTTGCTGCGATTAATGCGGTAATGACAAATCATAACAAATGGAAAGACATCGGTCTGGGTGAAAGTGGTGAGACATACCTGGTGGGTGAAGACTTTAAATTAAAAAATGAGTCACGCTTTCTGGTTGAAGACAAAGAAGGTTACTTTGAGCTGATGAAGCAAGTCGGCATGGATAAGACTGATCTTGCTGAAATCAAATCATCAGGTACTGCAATCGGACGCCAGACTGTACGAACCGATGCTACGCTGGCAGCGATTTCCGGTAAAACCGATGCGGTGATTGTAGATGATTACCGGGGTGTATCTGTTTTATCTGCCTATAGACCTTTAAATATTAAGGATGTTAAATGGGCGATAATGAGTGAAATCGATGAAGCCGAAGCATTTGCTGCCGCTTACACAATGCGCGATTACATTGTTATCACTGCCCTCGTTATTCTGGGTCTGGTTGCACTGGTTGCGGTTTGGTTCTCTCGTAGCATGATAGCTCGTCCGATGAATGAAATGCTGGCCGCTGTTGATGACTTGCGAGAAGGTGACGGCGACTTAACCTATCGTCTTCCGGACTTTGGTCAGGATGAAATTGGACGTACTGCAAGATCGATCAATGGCTTTGTTGAACGTATGCAGGGAATCCTCATCGATATTTCATCAGCTGTTGATAATATGGCTTCGGCCTCTGAAGAAGTCAGCGCGACTGCTCAGTCCTTAAGTCAGAACGCAAGTGAGCAGGCCGCATCAGTAGAAGAGACCAGTGCTTCTCTTGAACAAATGAACGCGTCTATTACACAAAATGCTGAAAACTCTAAAACAACTGACAGCATGGCGACAGCTGCATCAACTCAGGCGGAAGAAGGTGGTGGTGCAGTAGGTGAAACCGTAGCGGCAATGAAGCAAATTGCCGATAAGATTGGCTTTATCGAAGACATCGCCTACAAAACAAACTTACTGGCGTTAAATGCAGCTATCGAAGCGGCACGAGCAGGTGAGCACGGTAAAGGTTTTGCAGTGGTGGCCGATGAGGTGCGTAAACTGGCAGAGCGAAGTCAGTCATCTGCAGAGGAAATCAGTGACCTTGCAGGTAACAGTGTCAAAGTTGCTGAACATGCTGGTAACCTGATTCATGAGATTGTCCCTAATATCAAGAAGACTGCTGATCTTGTTCAGGAAATCTCGGCTGCATCAGAAGAGCAGGCAGCAGGCGTAGGTCAGATAAATGGTGCGATGGAACAGTTAGATAAATCAGCACAACAGGGTGCTGCTTCATCAGAAGAACTGGCTGCCACATCAGAAGAAATGAGTTCACAGGTACAGCAAATTCAGGATCAGTTGAGTTTCTTTAAACTGGGTCTTGAAAATGCTGTGGCTAAAGTAAGTGCACCGACAAAATCATCAAAGGAGCGTTTTGATTTCTCAGATAAATCATCTGCTAAGTTAAGTCCAGCAAATGAACAAGATTTTGAACGTTTTGGTAGCTAATCATCGCTGAATAGGTGATAAGCGTTACTGTATGAGCCGCTAGCGATTACAGGGTTAAAGATCTGTCAGTAGACCATTTTTAATGCTGTGAACGTAAAGGCTCATATTTTAGTAATAAATCAGTTCAGCTAATGGATTTAAAGCAGTGATGATCATCTGCTATACCGGTTTGGTCTGGATAGCAGATGTGATTTACTTTTGAGAAAGTATTAGCTAGTTATTGTTTATCAAAAAACAGTTTGTAGCAGCTGTTAACAGGAATATCTTGGCTCGTAATAGTGGCTGTGTTTTTTCCGCGACAGAAGCAGTTGTTACAACAAAAGGTAATATGATGAATGAAAAAGTAAATGATTCTGATAATGAGCAGCTACCAGTGGTTGCTGAAGCTGTCATTACAGCAGAAGACAGAGACGATGATCACATTAAGTATTTAACGTTTAATGTTAACGGTGGAATATATGGTGTGGGGATATCCGGTGTTAAGGAAATTATTGAGTACCCGTCGTTAACTAAAGTACCGATGACAGCAGGTTTTATCCGTGGCGTTATTAATCTACGGGGTAATGTTGTTCCGGTCGTTGATCTGGCTGTTCGTCTGGGTAAAAAAAGCTCGGAAACGACCAAACGATCTTGTGTGATTATTGTTGAATTAAGTAGTGATGATGAGCATATTGATATCGGTTTTGTTGTTGATGGCGTGAACGAGGTTGTTGATATACCGGATGATGAAATAGAAGTGGCGCCTGCATTTGGTGCAGAAATTCGCACCGATTTTATCAATGGTATGGGTAAAAGAAATAACAAATTTGTGATTTTACTGGAACTGGCGAATGTTCTTTCTGTTAATGAGTTGGCTAATTTGTCTGATTCTTCAGAAAGTAAATAAAAAAGTTAATTAATGAATAAATAATTCGATACTAAGTATCTGTTAGTGGGGCTATATGACAGAAATAAACAGGTTAGAACGGATTATATATATTAAGGAAGAGTTGAAAAGAGTAGACAGATTATCAAGAAAGATTTATATGCTGGCACTAAATGCAATGCTGACGTCACGTAAAGCCGGTATCGATGCAGCAGGTTATGCCAGAGTGACCACGGAATTGCGCGCTTTTAGTGAGCGCCTTGAATCGTCGATGGCGCAACTGTTAGTTATGAGTGCAGAGATGACAAGTCTGGTATCAGACGATGTTAAAAGAGGTCGGATAACACGGATATTTAATCAGGCACTGTTAGATGCTGCTCAGCGGCATGGTAATCATGGCGGATTATCAGCAGCAGCTGATGCGTCATCACAATATTCTGGTAACCGGTTTGATTCTATAGCCCGCAGTATTGAGCGCCTGGCTAAGCTTTCACGTCAGGGTCAGAATGTAGCAGTGCTTGCAAAAGTTGAGTCGATGCATATAGATAAAGACTCCACTGTCTTGCATAGCATAGGTGATCAGGTCGGAGAGTTTGTGGCGCAGGTTGAAGAAGCTATGGCAGTTGCATATAAATACGCAAGTAATACAGAGGTAGCATGAAAAGAGTAGAAAAAATATTCGAAAATGGCGATCACAAATGGTCTGTTGTAGCGCGCGATCCAAAAAAGCCGGATTATTTAATTGATACAAATGAATATATTATTCAAAAAGGCAGTGATACATTGCTGACAGATCCCGGTGGTAGTGAGATATTTCCAGCGGTTTTTTCAGCGGTTACAGATCTGGTTGATGCAAAAGAAATAACACATTTGTTCGCCTCACATCAGGACCCTGATATTATTTCATCACTGGCTTTGTGGATGGAGTTGACGCCGGATGTCAAATGTTATTTAAGTCGTTTATGGACAACATTTGTTCCTCATTTTGGTGGCACTGATGAAACCTTTGTCAGTATTCCTGATGAAGGTAAAGATATTTTTCTGAGTGACTTGATATTGCGTGCTGTACCCGCTCACTACCTGCATTCATCCGGTAACTTTAATCTCTATGATGCAGAAGCAAAGATATTGTTTTCTGGTGATCTGGGTGCAGCCATGATACCTCATGATCAGGATTATTTATTTGTTGATGATTTCGATCAGCATATCAAATATGCCGAAGGCTTTCACCGGCGCTGGATGGGTTCAAACTCAGCAAAAAATGACTGGTGTGCACGTGTCAGAGAATTAGATATTGAGATGATGTGTCCTCAACATGGTGCTATTTATCGCGGAGAAAATGTCACGCGTTTCATTGACTGGTTTGAATCACTAGAAGTCGGACTTAAAACCTTGTGAATAATCTGGCCAGTCAACAAATTCATAACCATCAGGGCATAACAGATACTGAATTTACACAATTTCAGTCTCTTATTTATGATAAGGCTGGTATTAGTCTGTCTGAAGTTAAGAAAACACTTGTTGTTAGCCGTTTGACACGTCGCCTGAGGCATTTTAATTTCGCCAGTTTTTCACAGTACTATCAGTACGTAACGGACCTCAATAATTCAGCAGAAATGCAAATTATGGTTGATTTGCTGACTACGAATGAAACCTACTTTTTCAGGGAGGAAAAACATTTCGAGTTTCTTTCCAGAGAAATACTTTCAAAGCATAAAGCAAATAGAACATTAAGAGTGTGGAGTGCGGCATGCTCGCGGGGGCAGGAACCATATTCACTGGCAATGGTGCTGGCCGATAAACTCGGAATTGATGCTGATTGGAAAATAACTGCGACGGATATCAGTTCACAGGTTTTGAATTATGCACGAAGAGGTTTGTATCCGCTGGATGAGGCGAAACAAATCCCGTCACCATTGCTTAATAAGTGGTGTCTTAAAGGCGTGCGTTCTCAACAGGGTAGTTTTCTGATTGATCAAAAGATCAGACAGCATATAGAGTTTAAGAACCTGAATTTAATAGGTAGTTGGCCGGACAATGGTATCTACTCTGTTATTTTTCTTCGTAATGTGATGATCTATTTTGATACTGAAACAAAGCGCAAACTGGTAGATCGTTTATTAAACCGTCTTCAGCCAGGTGGTTATCTGATCGTCGGTCATTCTGAAAGTCTGAATCAGATAACTGACCGGGTAAAAACGATACGTCCTTCCATTTATCAGCTTAAAAATGACTGAGCTATTAATGTTAACGGCAGTCATTTGTCGATGGGTAATCTGACCAATGCTTCTCTATATCATGCAGATTCGGTTTATTGGTAGCGTTAAATTAGTACAGAACTTACTTGTCAATGCTGGCACAAGTGACGTACTGACACAGCTGATATCAAACAAATTTCTACGTGATGTCTCTTTGCGAAAGACATCGTGTAATGTTGGTAATAATTATGACAATTAAAGTAATGGTGGTTGATGACTCTGCAGTGATGCGCAAGGTTTTGACTGATATCATAGAAAAAGATCCAGCTCTTGAGCTGATGGCCGCTGTTGCTGATCCAATTTTTGCAATGAAACGATTAGAAAAGGGTTGGCCTGATGTGATGATTCTGGATGTTGAGATGCCAAGAATGGATGGTATTACCTTCCTGCGTAAATTAATGTCTGAGCATCCGATACCTGTTGTTATTTGTTCTACACTCACAGAGGCCGGCGCTGAAACGACAATGCAGGCTATGTCATCCGGTGCGGTTGATATAGTCACCAAGCCGAAGATCGGTGCCAAAAGTTTTTTTCAGGAAGAGCATGCAAGGTTCCTTGATGTTATTAAGTCAGCCTCGCATGCCAATGTTGGAAAAATAGTAAATACTGTTCCTGCGCGTAAACAGGTGGTATCAAAATTTACGGCTGATGTCATATTAAGCCCTGCTAAGGAAGCAATGACGCAGACAACTGAGCGTGTCGTTGCAATCGGAACTTCAACAGGTGGCACGCGGGCACTTGAAAGTGTACTTATTGAACTTCCAAGGACGTCGGCTGGAATAGTCGTAGTGCAGCACATGCCAGAAAAATTCACAGCCGCATTTGCAGCAAGGCTTGATAGTGTTTGTGAGCTGACTGTTAAAGAAGCGAAGGATGGTGATCGCGTACTAAGTGGTGAGGTTCTGATTGCTCCTGGTGGATATCACATGCTGTTGCGTCGCAGCGGAGCTAAATATTATGTAGAAGTTAAAGATGGTCCACTTGTCAGCCGTCACAAACCCTCTGTTGATGTTTTATTCAGATCAGTAGCTAAGGCCGCAGGCAGTAATGCGCTTGGAATTATCATGACTGGAATGGGTGATGATGGCGCTCATGGTATGAAAGAAATGCATGACTTTGGAGCCAGAACGATAGCTCAGGATGAATCTAGCTGTGTAGTTTATGGTATGCCTAAAGAAGCTGTAAAACTCAACGCTGTAGACCATGAATTACCGCTTGATCAGATTCCTCTAGCGGTCATCAAATACAGTAACCAGAATTAAAGCAATATTAAATAAATTTACCGTAAATAACGGAGAGATTAAATGAGCGTATTAAACCGGTCAAAAAATACTGAATTAAAGCACACTGAAAATGATACTCATAAATACCTTACATTTCTTTTAGCCGGAGAAAGTTATGCGTTTAGTATCCTCAGAGTTAAAGAAATAATCGAATACGGAGAGGTTACGGCGCTGCCACTGATGCCTGACTTTATTTGTGGTGCTATAAATTTACGCGGGAAAGTAGTTCCGGTGATTGATCTGGCAGGGCGGCTTGGTCTTAAGTCAGCAGATATATCACGTCGCACGTGTATTATTATTACAGAGCTAAAGATTGAAGATAAACTGATAAACACCGGTTTAATTATTGATTCCGTCAGCAGGGTAGTTGATCTCAATAGTGATCAGATTGAGGCAACACCAGCGCTAGGCTCAGGTATTCGTACTGATTTTATAGAAGCGATGGGTAAGGTCGATGATCAGTTTGTAATCTTACTGAACATTGATAATGTTATGTCAAACAAAGACCTTTCTAAATTATCACAAGTAAATGGTGATATACAGATTTCAGAGGCTGCGACAGACACGGCCAAGCCAAAACAAGCCGTGCTCGAAGATGAGATGCTGCAATCAGGCGATAAAGCAGAGCAAGTAAGTGACGTGATTACTGAAGTTAACCAAAAAATTTCATCATCTAAAAATCCTGATGAAGATTAATTACAGTAATTAATTTTTTGATGGCGCATACTGTACGGTTTTGTCTTACATGGCGTCAGCAAACTTTGTATATGTAGAATGTATTTAGACCGATAGTTATTCGGGATAAATACATTAAACTGAACAATAGTTGCATGTTGATTGAAAGCAGATCAGCGTGATACTGAATCACATTAACAATGTTATCTGCTTTTACAATATACATGCATAGTCACAAGTTAATATCGATGATATTAATTTGATTTGGTCGGAGCAGGTTTTTATACGAGGTAGAAAATGGCTGTAAAGATTTTACAAACCATTGTATCTATCGACAGGCTCTTACATTAATCACCTATGGAACAATTTATGAATAAATTACAAAAATCTTCTATCGCTTCTTTGATGGCGTCTGTCGCGGTTCTGAGTTCAGGTTTTGCATTTGCAGAGTCACCTCTGACAGCAAATATTGGTGTCAGCTCTAATTACATCTGGCGTGGTGTGACTCAAACTACTGATCAGTCAGCTGTATCAGGCGGCATTGACTATGCACACAGTTCAGGATTTTATACCGGTACTTGGGTGTCTAATCAGAATTGGACCGGACCAGATAACTACGAGCAGGACGTGTATTTAGGCTATGGTTTTGAGGCAGGTCCAGTTGGTTTAGATTTTGGTTATATCAATTATTCATATCCGGTTGGCCCAGGTACAGATGACTTTGCTGAGGCTTATGTCAATCTGTCTTATGAAATGCTGACGTTAGGCGTTGCTTCTACCACTAGTAAAGAGTCTGAGATACTTGAAAATGATACATACAGCTACTTAGGCGCTGAGTTTGAGGTCAGACAAGGTCTGTCACTAGGGCTGCTATACGGTAACTACGATTATGAAGATGACAATCTTGACTATACTCACGTTCAGGTTAGTTTGAGTAAAGATGACTTTACTTTTTCTTATGATGCTACCGATATGGATGCTGCGGCAGGTGATGCACGTATCACTGTTTCATGGGGTCAAACTCTGGACCTGTAATTAATGATGAGGCTTGCGCTTTCTTTATTTAATACTTATTGAAGTGCCTGATTCAGGCCCTGACACCTAAGGTGTCAGGGCTTTTTTAGTTGTTTTGACTTTGTGCTTTATTGGATGATGAAATGATTTTTTTGCGGGCCTCAGTTTCAGATAGCCAGCTTATTAATGGATTCCAGTCATCGGATAGTTTTCTGGTTAATTTATTATTAAAGTCAAAAATGCTCAGGCCTTTTTCTGCTGTTTTAAGATAAACGCTATTTTCATGCAAGCTGGTTATGAAAGGGATGTTAAGAGTGTTTATAAAGTCATTTAATGTTTTATATGCCAAAGTGTTGCTTCGAACACGATTAGCTACAACAGCGATGTTTAAGTCAGCACTGGTTATTCTGTGTTTGAGAAGCAGCTGGTAGATAAAAATTCTAGCTGCCTGGATATCAATCGGTGATGGTAAAACAGGAATAATTAATGTGTCAGCTTTTGCGATTATTTCCGGGATTATATTTTTTGCCACGGCTGCCGGTGTATCAAGTATCAAATAGCCATCTTCTGTCTCATTAAAGTCAGATTCTCTTATGGCGGATAGTCCTCGAATAAAAGTTGATTCTGCCGGTCTGTTGCGTAACCAGGACAGTGATGATTTTTGCGGATCCATATCGAGCAGGGTTACTTTTTTTCCTGCATTTGAATAGTAGCCTGCCAGATTGCATGAAACTGTGCTTTTTCCGCTGCCACCCTTTGGGTTTATAATCATTATTCTGCGAGTTCTGGTGTTTTCCGAATGAGTCATTTAAAAATGTCGCTTAGTGTGTTTGTGAATTGTTAAATACAAGGGTGCTGGTTCTGCTAATGAAATGAATGTGAATGCTGGAAATATAGAGTCAATTTTAATCAATATTTATGCTTTATTCTAGCTCTAAATGTATCAATAAATACTGATTTTATCAGTAGCTTACAGCTCGTTTTTTATTTCAGACAATCGTACTTATGAATTAACAATGTGATTTGAGAAGATGAAAAAAACGTTAACCAATCTGAGTGATTATTAGTCAGAAATCATTTAATTTATTAAATATATCAATAGGATATTTTTGATTAAAAGACAGTAGTAAACCGTCTTATCAGTCATTTAAACGGCGCATAAAAGCCAACCAAGATCAGCGTGGATATAGCTGTCTGCTATGCCAGTCATGTTCTCAGTAAAACGTACTCAATCTAATAAGCAATCCATTCTCAAGCTTATGCAGGAAGATAGGCAACAGATCTGACATAAGTTCGAGCCTATTTGGACAGATTACGACTACTGTTATTAAAAATTTGAGGATTCGCCAATTAGTGGGTAACGAATAAGCGTCTGCTCATTTATCTTGAGCCGTTGGCTTGTTCTTGGCAGCAAGCGGATTAATGACTGATGCATGAAATGATGAACAAACGCAGTGATCGTCATGGTAACTAATTTGGTCGGTAAATTAGCACTGTAAATGAGTCCATGTAGCTCAGTTTGCTAACCTTGTGCACTACTAAAGCTGAGTCACGATAGCTAGAGAAAGCCGCTGATAAGTTATGGCTGTTGATTTTTTATACTGTTTCCTGGCTATTTTAGTGTTGTGATTGATCTATTTCGATTTATTTCTGGATTTATGTTAATTATTTTTAAATTAAACAACATATTTGCACGATTTTTAATACACTTAACACCAATACAATTAAAACTAATAATAATGAAAAATATAGCGAAAAACCTGACATTGGGGATTCGGCAAAAAGTATTACTGTTACTAATGACTGTTCTGCTGACGGCGTTAAGCGTTAGTGGCTGGTTCGCTTTAAAAGAAGAAAAAGCAAGCGTTTTAAGCGATATTAAGCAGCGTGGTACGGATATTAGCCGTTTTGTCGCCAAATCACTGGCCTATAGTGTGGTCGGCTACGACTATCATACAATTAGTCTGCTATTGGATGAAATTACACAATCTGATGATATTGCTTATGCCAAAGTGGTTAATAAAAAAGGCAATATCATGGCTGAAGCAGGCGAGGTTGCCGCTAAAGATGCAATAAAGCAGATGATTTTTGAACAGCCAATCAGCTTTGAAGATGAAGTCATAGGTACACTGACGCTGAGCCTGAATACACAAACTAAAATTGGCCGGCTAGAAAATCAGAGATTTTCATTAATAAAACGTGAGGCTCTGATCATTCTGTTGATAGCGATGGGTGAGTTTCTGGCGTTATCTTTTATCATTATGCGTCCTGTCAGCATAATTTCAAAATCACTGGATGATCAGGTGCATGATGATGGTCAGATCATCGGTAAAATACCTATCACCTCAAAAGATGAGTTTGGAGATCTTGCCAGCCGTTTTAATAATCTCAGTGAAAACCTCAATTCTGCAAACCGGGAATTAAAATCCAGAGTGGATTATGCCGATGCTCAGCTTGTAAAAAATAATATTATATTAAAAAAACAGGCTCAAGAATTACAAGTAATGAATAAAGAGTTTAAAAAACTTTCAATTACAGACCCGCTGACCAGTCTGTTTAATAGGCGATATTTTGAAGAAGCATTAGAATCTGAAATGAAAATGAGTGTCAGGCATAAAGAAACTAATAGCCTGATTATGGTGGATATTGACCATTTTAAAAGTGTCAATGACACATTTGGTCATGAAGCTGGTGATATAGTTATCAAAGAAGTTTCAGCATTAATGACAAAGATGTTGAGAAGTACCGATGTAGTTTGCCGTATTGGAGGAGAGGAATTCGTTAGTCTATGCAAACGAGCCGATAAACAGTCAGCGCTTGAGCTGGCTGAAAAGCTTCGCAAAGCGGTTGAACAGCACCGGATGAATATTGACGGTACTGAACTGTCTATAACTATCAGTATTGGTGTGGTGACTTTATCACCGGACAATCGAGAAACACATGCAGCTAACATCTGTCGTTATGCCGATATTGCGCTGTACGAAAGTAAAAACACTGGCAGAAACAGAGTGGTGCATTATGATGATCTCGTTAGCTGAAAATTGCGTGCCAGTATAATTAATTAAAAATAATGATGAAGCAAGGTGATAATATGAAGCGTGTAAGAAAATTCGTAACAATAAAAATTATTTCTCTGTTAACGGTGTTTCTTATTACGCCTTTATATGCAGCAGACAAAAGCCTTAGCTTTGGTTCTGTGGCAATGGATATTCCTGCCGTCATGCACAAACGGCTTAAGCCGCTTACAGTCTATCTGAGTGAGACATTAAAGATGCCCGTTACACTGAGACTGGCGCCGAATATGGGTGTTGCTATTAGTGATACTGCCAGTGGTAAGGTTGATCTGTCATACCTTACCCCAGTCGCTTATCTAAAAGCGCGTGAAAAAGGTAACGCGCAGTTAATTGCAAAGACCGTCACCAACGGCAAGGCAAGTTTTCAGTTGATGATAGTGGTAAAGCAGGACAGTCCGATCAAAAGCATTGAGGATCTTGCAGGAAAAAGTTTTGCTTTTGGTGATAAGAAAGCGCTGTTACAAAGAGCGGTGGTTAAAGCATCGGGCATCGAACTGACGCAGTTCAGTGAATACAAATATATAGGTCACTATGACAATATTGCGCGTGCAGTGATGAACAATGATTTTGATGCAGGAATCCTCAAAGACACAATGGCACTTAAATGGCAGAATAAAGGCCTTCGCATCCTCTATAGCTCGGCTGAATTACCACCTTATAATATTTCTGCCAGTGCTAATGTTAATAAAGAATTGCAGGAAAAAATCAAGCAGGCATTTTTATCACTTGATAGTAAAAATAAAAAGCATCTTGAAATAATTAAAGCCGTCGATAAAAAGTACGATGGTTTTGCAGCCACAAATGATGCTGAATATGATGTGGTCAGAACGTTAATAGCACCCTTTATTAAATAAGGCAGTTTTCCTCTTATGAGTGAACATGTTGTCAGTAAGTTGGCCGATAATGATGCATTACGGCATCAACAGAAAGTGTATGCCGAGCAGGTCAGACTAACGTATATACCTATCTGGTTATCAGTTGCTGGCACATTGGCGGGTGCTGTTTTGTTTGTTGCGCTGCAATGGACAGTGATAAGTCATAATGTACTTTTGAGCTGGTTATCAGTCATGACAGTTCTTGTATGCTTGCATGGTTATTTGGGGTATCGTTATTTTCGTACCAATCCTGATACTTGTAAGGCTGGTGACTGGGGCCGATATTATGTTATTAGTACGGTTTTTGCCGGGTTATTGTGGGGTAGTGGTGCCGTGCTGTTTTTTCCTGAAGCCAATTTTGAGCAGCAGATAACGGTTGCATTTGCCATGCTTGTAATCAGTGCGGGTGGTGTCATCACTTTATCTCATCTGCGTGGTGCTGCCTATGCGTTAATCATTCCCACGATGTTGCCACTGCTGCCGTTGTTCTTTTTTGAGAAAACCTATATTGCTATTATGATGGGTTTGTTGTTAGTAGCGATATTTATTTTTCTGTTGCTAAGTGTTTATTATTTAAATGCCAGTAGTTTTGAAAATATCAGCCTGCGCTTTGCGGCGCTTGAAAATGAGCAGATACTGATTCAGGCAAAACAGGAGGTTGATAAATCCAGCCAGGAAAAATCGAAATTTATTGCCAATATGAGTCATGAGTTGCGTACTCCTATGAATGTTATTCTTGGTTATGCACAGATTTTGCAGCAAGATAAAACGCTCGGAATCGAAACCCAGACAAATGTCAAAGAAATTATTTCTGCGGGCCACCACTTGCTGGAATTGATTAAAGAAGTTCTGGATCTTTCTAGAATTGAGTCAGGTTATATTGAACTCAAATTTGAAGAAGTCGTACTCGATGAAGTCATTGATGAGTGTGTCTCATTAATTCAGCCGCTTGCCGACGAGCAGGCTATCACTATTTATATCAGAATAAGCGAAAATATTACTGTATCCACAGATCGAAAAAGACTTAAACAAGTTTTAATTAACCTGCTATCAAATGCTGTTAAATACAATCGTAAGCAAGGTAGAATTGACTTAACGGTATCAAAATTGGATGAGAAGTATATAAGAATTACAGTTCGCGACAGTGGTTACGGAATTTCGGAAGGAAGGCTGCATGAATTGTTTCAGCCATTTAACCGGCTCAATGCTGCCAATAAAGGCATCGAAGGCACTGGTATTGGTCTTACCATAAGCAGAAATCTAATTGAACGTATGGGCGGAGAAATTGGGCTAGAAAGTCAGCTAGATGTAGGGACTAGTTTCTGGATTGATCTGCCTTTAGGTGAGCTACTTTATTACCGATAAAAACTATAGTCTGTCAGATTGTTACTAAGGCTCTATAGATAAAAATATAATTGAAATTATATTAACCATTAAAAATATTGTCTTGCCGGGGATGTGTCCATCCCAGTTCTTCTTGCTGCACAGCTAGGGTCACACAATAAAAATCGAAAGCTAAATTTTTCCACAATTTTTTACAGGAATTATTCTGCTGTGTTCAGATACACTTAGTGCATAAGGTTTCTATTGGCCGAGGTATAGATTGAAAAATTTAAGATTTAAAAACAGCTACCTGCTACTTGGTGAAGCTTTTTACCACAAATGTAAACCTAGCCCTGTTGCAGAGCCTGAGTTAATTGCGTTAAACCGGCCACTGGCAACTTCGTTAGATATCGATGTCGAGACTACTGACCAGGCGTTTTTGACCGACATTTTTTCGGGCAATAAAGTTCATCAAAGTTGTCAGCCGCTGGCGATGGCTTATGCCGGACATCAGTTTGGTAATTTTAATCCACAGCTAGGTGATGGTCGGGCAATTTATTTGGGCGAAATTGAGCTTGCAGACGGCAGCACAAGCGATCTTCAGTTAAAAGGCTCCGGGCCAACGCGTTATTCTCGTAATGGTGATGGCCGCGCTGCATTAGGGCCGGTATTGCGTGAGTATCTGTTAAGTGAGGCGATGTTCTGTCTAAATGTGCCTACGACCAGAGCACTGGCTGCGGTAACCACGGGTGAGCAGGTGGCAAGAGAGCGGTATTTGCCGGGGGCGGTCATTACCCGCGTTGCCAGTAGTTTTATTCGAGTTGGTAGTTTTGAGTATTTTGCCCGTCAGGGTGATCAACTATCGGTTAAAAAACTCGCGGATTACATGATAGGGCGAAACTATCCGCAAACAGCCGAGGCTGAGCGGCCATATCTGGCATTTTTTGAAGCCGTGGTGTTACGGCAGGCCCGACTGATTGCAAAATGGATGCAGTTGGGATTTATTCATGGCGTGATGAATACGGATAATATGTCAGTGGCCGGTGAAACCATTGATTACGGGCCCTGTGCTTTTATGGACTATTTTAATCATAGACAGGTGTATAGCTCGATCGATAGGCAAGGACGTTATGCCTATACTATGCAGCCAGATATCGGATTATGGAATTTATCGCGTCTGGCGGAATCACTACTGCCGTTATTTGCCGCCGAGCCTGAGACGGCTGTTAAGCTGGCACAGGATATTTTGCAATCGTATCTCAATGCATACGCCAGTGAATGGCTGGCCGGTTTCAGGGATAAATGTGGCTTAACAGCTGTGTCTGCAGTTACCGCAGCTGATGATAAAGCCTTGCTTGAAGCGCTGCTGGATATTATGGCTGATAACAAGGCAGACTTTACGCTGACGTTTTATTATTTGTCCAAATTAGATGCTGATGTTACAGACAAAGATAGTGCGCTGCTGAGTTTGTTTTCAGATCACAGTGCGATTAATGGCTGGCTGCAGAACTGGCGTCAGCGGCTGATGCTTGAAAAACATAGCGACCGTGAAAGACAGTGTGCCATGCAGCAGGTGAACCCGGTTTATATTCCGCGTAATCATCAGATTGAGGCTGTGATAAAGGCGGCGCAAGACAATAACGATTTCACACCGTTTCATAGCTTGTATGAGGTGCTTCAAAAGCCTTTCGAATACCAGCCGGGCAGGGAACAATACAGTCAGCCTCCATCGCCGCAACAGGTAGTGCTGCAGACATTTTGTGGTACCTGATTTGATTTCAAGCAGACGGGCTCTGGACATGATATTCGTTGGCAGAGGACACCTGATGTTAGGTAAGCTCGCTAATGGCTGTTTTGTTGTCGGACGACTGTAAACTTATTTTGTTACCAGTATTTCACCGAATAAAGGCTGGCCGTTATCACTGATTTGCTGGCGAAGACTTTTACTGATCAAGAACAGGGAAACGCAGAGGTCAATGTCTTTACAGTGTCGGTGTATAACGGTCATCGCTTCATCACGGCTTTTGTAAGTGTATTTATTTATTATCACTATAATCCGGTGCTAAAATTCATTCAACCCAGTATCTTATAAGGTGTATTTTTGTATGGGAAATCAGACTGCGTTTTTAAAAACCTGAGTTTTTTGTTTAGTGCAAGTTGTGCTCTATGATTTCTTTTATTCTTTGAACGCAGTCGGTGACTTTACATTGCTCTTTATACGGGCAGGAAAGTTCGAGTTTTTGTATCTGGTGTTGATCAGTCGCCATGACAGAAACCAGTGAAATTTCCTGTCTTTCTCTGTGCGATGTGGTCTGTGTGAATAAGTCGATCATACTATAGCCCTCGATGAAACGTTTGCGGGCATAAAAAGCTATTTTTTCAAAGTCATAGTTACCGATGCAGTAGGGGTTGCTGTGTTTCATTTTGACATCCTTTTCCATCAGTTGGACACTATTTATAGCGCAGACCGAATCAATAATATATATGGATTTGTAATAAATTTGTGTCTGTTTAAATTCCGCGCTTGCTGTGCAGGGTGTTGTTTGTGTTTCAGCATGATCGTATTTATTAATTGTTTATAATATTAGAAGTTATGAGTATGAGTGTCAGAATAACTAAGCCGTGAGCATACAAGCATTGGCATGAGTATTTAATTTCTGCGAAATATTGATTTAGTATAAGTTTAAAAAAAACAAGTTCTGATATACTGATAGCCGTTCGAGAATTAAGGCTGCAGCAGATGTACAGTGGAATAATAACCAGAATCTCTTTGTCAGTCGTGCTGAGTACGGCGCTTATCCTGTTGGTCATGATTTCCATAGTGCTGGTGGGTTATGACGGTAATTACGGTGATTTTATTCAGTCGCAGGCGATCAGCCAAAAAAACATGCGGTTTGCAATCGTGCTTGTTAGTCTGCTGCTAATTTTTATCACAGCATTAATCAGTTGGCTAATCGGTTTGTACAGCAGTTTCAGAATTGCCGGGCCGTTATACCGGTTTACTCAGAATCTGGCGCATTGTTATGAGACACAGAGGATGCTGAATATCCGTTCGGACGATTATTTACAGGATTTATCTAAAAGCATTATTAGCGCAGCAAAACAACTGGAAGCTCACAAACTTACGCTGCTAAAGCAAACTGAAAGCATACTTGGCTTATTGCAGCAGTCAGCTGGAGAGCTTGATAAAGAAAAGCTGAACGCATTATTACTGCAACTTAAACAGCTCGAAGCCAGAGTCTTGCTCGATGAATAAGTATCAATCTGGCGGCTTACTGGCGTTTTTACTGGTGATGTTAATTGCTTCAATAAACCTTGTGTTTAGTGATAACAATAAAAGCGCTTTTCACCCTGCACAAACTGACTGTCAGCAGTGTCATCTGGCGCAAGGGGAGATAACAGCAGAAAATGCCAGTCAGCTTTTAGCAACACAGGAGAAACTGTGTTCACAGTGCCATCAAAAATCACTTAAGGTCAGCCATCCCAGTGGTTTAATTCCGGGCCAGGAATTACCAGCTCGGTTTCCGCTGGACTGGAAAAATGAAATGACCTGTAGCACCTGCCACAATGTGCATGTTAAAGGCGAGGCTTCGATACGCGGCGGTATTCGTGGCAAACCTCTTTGCCTGAGTTGCCATCAGCTGACATTCTTTACTACCATGGCAGATAGTGGTACATCGATACAGCAGTCGGTTCACAAAGGCCGGATCAGTAACGAGTTTTCCGGAGCGGACAGCTATTCGATGGAATGTATGAACTGTCATGGTAACGAAGGTGATACGATTAATATTTCGATTAATAGTAAGGGCATTGTAAAGCATAATAGCGGAGCAGTTAATCATCCGGTTGGCATGCGCTACACAGACTCTTATGGACGTGGCAGTTATGTTGCGCTTGAGAAACTGTCTAAAAATGTGATTCTGCCCGATGGCAAGGTCAGCTGTGTATCCTGTCACAAGGGTTACAGTAAAAAACACGGTGAAATGATCAGTGTTAAATCTAAAACGGCTTTATGTTTAGAATGTCATGATATGTGAAAATAATGAATAACAGTCAACGAAAACATCATTTTATTAACGGCGCATTACAGAACCGGCTGATTTTCAGTCTGGTTATTTTTGAGTTGCTGCTGATCAGTTGCGCCGTGTATTTTGTCTATCAGGACATGACTCAGGTTATTGAAGACAATATGTTTCGCTCGCATATTCAGAACAGTTTAAGTCTGGAGTATTTTGCCGGCAGGGTGTTACAGGCCATGATGGTGTTACTGATTGTTAATCTTGTTGTTGCTTCAGCTATTGTCTGGCGCTGGAGACACTATGTGAACGGTATCGTTGAGCCGCTACAAAAGATGATAGCCTCAATTCATCAACTTGATTTTAGAAACAAGATCGAGCAGCCGGCGCTGCATGAAGCAGTAGTGATTACCCAGCAATGGCAACTGCGCGAGAAACAACGCTTTTATGCAATAAGACAGCATCTGGCAGAGTTAAGTGTTGATGAGGCTGCCGATCTTACGGAGAAACTACAGCATTGTCGTCAGCTAATCGGTAACAATAGCAGCGATTAAACTACACTTTAATGCAGTTCGTTTTCTATTATTTCTTTTATTACTGAGCGGCAGGTCGTAACTTTGCATTGCTCGGTATACTGGCAGGATAGCTGCAGGTTTTCTACGCTATCATTTTCAATATCCATAAACGATACCAGCGCTATTTCCTGGCGTTGTCTGAGAGAGTGTGCGCCCTGCAACAGTTCATTGGTGTTGCAGCCTTCGATGAAGCGTTTTCGTGCATAGTGGGCAATTTTGTCAAAGTCGTAGTTACCCAGACAAAAAGGATTGTGGTGTGCCATAAAGCAGATACTCATTGTTTTTTTTATTGTCTGCTCAGATTAAGCGGTATGGTTGTATCAAATATTGATATCGGTCAACTGAATGATAGTTAACGACCTGAGTGCGGGCAGACTCTTGAAATATTATTTTATCAGTCAATAAATATTACTGATTTGAGTGTCTCTGTTGTCAATAGATTTGCTGTAAAAGCGAATTTTGCGGTAGTAATATTTTTATTGCTGGAATGCTACTGGCATGAATCCGTGATCTGTGGTCTGATGATCGAGGTTTCGGAAAAGAGTGATGCTGATGTTTTTGTTGAATTTTGTATTTCATCTGTTGCATATTATTATTATTTTATCATCATTGTTTTTATACTGGTTTGATGATTTTGTCGGTCTTCATCTGATACTGCAGGTGATTATATTAAGTTCATGGCTTATTATCGGCCCGATAATGAAAAAACCGGGAGTCTGTGTACTGACAGAATTACAAAAAAAAATGGGACTCGGGGGCGATGCCGGATTTTCGGAATCCTATATCGTTTACCTTGTAAAAAAGCTGGGCTATAAAGGTCACGATAACAAAAAAATCGACCTGATTACTTTCTCTGTTTTCGCCTTATCCAGCATCGTATCGATATACCGCTATGTGAGTTAAGTAAAACTACTGAAAACAGCTTGCCAGAGCCGCAGCGGGTATCATTGCGAACTATGAGATCATAAATTAATCCTGATTAAGCCGTGCATTACTGCTGATGGTGGTCGGGTATTTTAGTACAACCCAGTAGGTCGAGACGACAAAAGATGTGATGGTTGCGATCTGTAAAATCATCGCCGAGTCTTTAGTCAGTAACCCCATTGATAGTGCCGAGAAGGCGACTAATAAGGAAAACTCGCTGGACTGTGACAGGCGTACTGCCAGCTCGCGTGATATCTCTGGTGATTCACCTGACCAGCGAAAGGCTTTCTGAAAGACCAGTGCTTTTAACGGCACTATCAGAACGCCAAAGGCAATCGCTGCCAGTAGCAGATTTAATTCGATATTGAAATTCAGTTCGGCACCGACCGCAAAGAAAAATAAAATAAGAAAAAATTCACGCAGTGGTTTTAAATGTTCTGCAATGATCAGAGCAACCCGGCATGAGGCTATGGATAAGCCGGCAACAAAAGCACCGAGTTCATAGGACAGTCCCAGTAAGTAGGCACCTTCTGCCCACAACAGACACCAGGCCAGTGTCGCAACAAAGGTGTATTCCTGTACCACATCAAACTTCATTAACAGTGGTGTCATGATATATTTAACACCGATAACTGATAGCAGCCATAAACCGATAAATTTTGCCAGCAGAATAAAAAACACGGCTAGCGTACTCTGTGCCTGATCGCCGCTGATAAAAAGTATCACCAGTATCGCGAGAATATCCTGAATTAACAGAACACCTGTCATCAACTCGCCTTTGCGCTTGTGATGCAGTGTAGTGGTAGGAATCAGTTTTAAAGCGATAACAGTACTGGAAAACATCATCGCAGCAGAAAAAATCAGTGCGCTATCGACAGTAAACTGCATTAGTAATGCAAACCCTAGGCTGGCAACGGCAAAGACGATGGCTGTGCCAACCGTCAGTGCTGAGGTGGTTTTTATAAGACGAGGTATCTTGCTAGGCTGGAGGTTGAGACCGATAAGAAAGAGCAGAAGAATGATACCGATATGAGAAAACTGCTGTACCTGTTCAGTATGTTTTATCAGCTGGTATCCGCCAGGGCCGATTAAAACACCGGCGGCTATATATGCAATGATGATTGGCTGCTTGCCATAAAGAAACAGGGTGCCGAGTATGGCCGCGCTGATAATGATGAGGCTGAGCTGAAAAATAATACTGTCGACAATCATTCGATACCTTATTGCTAAAAGATCATTATTGATCAATCTACCACATAATCTGACAGAAAGCCTGTGGCAGTGACCCGAATGACTGATCTGCTTGAGCAAGTAAGCTATTTATAAATATCGGCTAGCTGGCAGTATCACTGGGGTTGGCAAGGTTGAGCGCAGAGCTGAGTTAAGCAAAAAATACATTTTTGCATGAGCCGGCAAATACAAGTCAAGCAGCCAGCTCATGCCTGAGTCTAAAGTCGAAAATCAATAGCCACCTGCTACTCAACCTTAATCCGGCGGCGATGTGAGTTTTCGTGTTTTGGAATAGTCAATTCCAGCACGCCGTTCCTGAAAGAGGTTTTGATATTGTTATCATCGACCTCACCAGGCAGAAGAAAAGAGCGATAGACTTCGTTATTCCTGATTTCCTGCTTCAGGTAATCAGCATTTTCTTCTTTTTTCTCAACACGAGTATGTGCCTTGATTAACAGTCTGTTATTGCTTATCGAAACATCAATGTCTTCTTTTTCGATACCCGGCAGCTCTGCCTTAATAAAAATCTCCTTGTCACGATCAATTACATCCATAGTGGGAAAATGTGGGAATGTTACGGCTACAGCCGGATCGGTTTCAGCAGCGTTCTTCAGCGGGTTGTGCCAGAAGTGATTAAACATATTTTCAATTTTATGTTCGAGATTGCTGAAAGCAGACAGGTAACTGTGCTGCTCGTTATTGGAACTTTTTGAAAGATCTTTTTTAGTTTGCATGATAAATACTCCATTATTTTATGAAACTTACTAAAGTTAATCACAAAGGTCTGGTTAAATATTGATCAATGTCAAAGCGCGGGGGGTTACTTTATTGATTTTATTTGTGTTGCAGTAAAAAGACTTATCACTTTTTCTTTGATTTGAATTATTAATTATTACTATATAAATAATTAATCACAGCGTCGTGTTGATGTTTATTTTAAAATGACTGAGCGATTTATTGTTGGTGTGTGGGTGTTGTTGTATCAAGTCGCTAATGGTGTCAGGTTGTTTTCTATGATTTGCTTGATCACAGTGCGACAGTTGGTTACCTGACACTGTTTTGCATACTGGCAGGAAAGCTCAAGTTTTTCCACCGTAGCATCATCAAGGTCCATCATCGCGACTAATGCAATCTCTTCTTTTTCGCGGACAGTTTTGGCCTGTAGTAAGAGTTCGATAGTGCTGTAGCCATCAATAAAACGTTTTTTTGCAAAGTCAGCAATATTGTCAAAGTCATAATTGCCCATGCAGTCAGGATTGTAATACGCCATAAACAGTCACACTTTATTATTATATTAGTTATTATTTGTAGTCCAGACTAGATGACTTGTGCCGTTATAAAGTTGATATTAATCAACTTTTCGCTCTTTTCTCTGCAGTATCAGCCGCTGATGATTATTTTAGAAACAGTGTGATGCTGCTGATCAGTAATAAACTGCCAATCAGTCGCTGGAAAATTCGCGGGCTGATTGTGGTATGGATATGTTGACCGATGTAGAGTGAGATTAACATAAGCGGCACTGCCACAACGAAAAGCGCAATGGTTTCAGTCGGCACCAGGCCGGATATAAAGTAGCTGAAAACTCTCATCGAACCATCGATGATAAATATGCTGGAAATGGTAGCGCGGAAAACGGTTTTATCAAGTCCCTGCAGTTGCAGGTAGATCACGTAAAAAGGGCCTCCGGTACCGAATAAGGTTCCGATTAGCGTTCCCAGTATACCGGTTGGTATGGCCCAGAGTTTGCTGGCATGTTGCGCCGGTTTGAGTCCGAACAAATAGTACAGTCCATAACAGAACAGCAGAACTGACAGTATGCTAATGAGGATGGAAAAATCGATTTTCTGTAATATATAAACAGCCAGAATGATACCGATAATATTGAAGGGTATTAAAGGCCAGATCAGTTTAAATTCAATGTATTTTCTGCCGTGAATGCCTTGAGTTAAGGCCGCCAGATAATCCAGTAACACAATCAGTATAACGGCTATCTTTATTGGTAAAAACAATAATAAGAAGGGGATTGCAATCAGGCCGGAGCCGAACCCTACAATGCCGCGAATAGTGTAGGCGGCTATGATGATAACGAATGCGGTTAATAACTGAGATAATGGCGGCAGCAAGTCCATATATATTCGATGATTGTTTTGTGTTAATAAAAGCAGCAGATATATTTTAATGACGTTGTGTTTAGTATCTGATGCTGGCGTGAGGTGATTAATATGTCTTATTCAAATAACGATAAACGACTTAAATAACATAATCTGGTCAGCGTTTTATCATCAGCTTAATAGCTAGCGTTGGATAATAACATAAGAAGAACTGTATTCGTTGTTTGTTTTACCTGTGACGGCTTAAATGCGGTCAGTGTCAAAATATTGGTATGGCATGGGCGTGACTGAAATAATATTACAGGTCGGGTGTTTAATAATGAAGCAAAGATATTAAATAATTGCGGTGAGTTTTCTGTTGATAGTATCTAGTAAAATAGGCTGGCATTTAATTCACGCTATAATGATTCGGAATTTACCGATATAATCTGCATATAATAATAAAATTGGGGATATGGATAATGTGCTTTAAACGCCTAGTATTATCTGTTGTGCTATTTGGATTTATCTCATCAGCAGCTTCTGCGGCAGAAAAGCCGAATTATTTTGGGGTGATTAATCAGCGTAGCATTAATCTTACGGCCAAATACTGGAATCCGATTCTTAATTATATCAGCCAGACATCCGGTGTGCCGCTGAAACTGCGGATGGCTAAAACAGCACCAAAAACAACGGCCATGACAGAGCGCGGTGAGCATGCTTTTGTTTATACCAACCATATGTTTACAGAACAACGCGATAAAATTGGTTATCGTGTTATCTTGCGCATTAAAACACCATCGATTAATTCGACCATTATAGTTCAGCGTGATAGCCCGATAAAGTCGTTGCAGGAGTTACAGGCACAACATGTTGCTTTTCCTCACAGTAATGCATTTGTTGGCTATTGGGTGCCAATGGACCATTTAATTCGTTCGGGTATTACTGTAAAACCTTCATTTGCAGGCAATCAGGAAGGGGCTATGGCTCAGGTTCAGCACGGTAAAACGGTGGCTGCCGCGGTAAACAAACAGGTTCTTGAGCGCTATGCCAGGCGTGAAAATATGCAATACCGAAGTCTCTGGACTTCCGAGCCGTTTCTGAGTATTCCTATTATGGCTCATCCTGACATGCAACAGGATAAAGTTGATGCCGTGCGAACAGCCTTCATTGAAATGAAAGACAGCCCAAAGGGTCGCCAGATACTCAAAGCCAGTACCGCTGTTATAAAGTCCAAACAAGAACTTGAGTTTATTTACGCAGACGATAAAGATTACGCCAATTATAAAAGTTTTTATCGTAATACAGTCGTTAAAAAACAATCAGAATAATGCTAATTAGCCAAATAAAAAAATTCTGGGCAGCTCGCGGCTTGCAGCAGCGACTGTTATTAACGGTTGGTTTATGTATCTTGTTCGGCTTTAGTGTACAGGTTTATTTATCATTAAATACCAGTGTGCACGAGCAGCGACAGAGGCATCAGCAGGAAATCGAGGAGCTGATAGGAGTGTTATCAACGGTGATTGCAGAACAGGCAATTATTGGTGATTATGCAACGATAAATCAGCTGCTGTCATCACAGGTTAAGAAAAGACAGGACATAAAAACAATAAGCTGGGATGATGGTGAAGGCGGACTGGTTTCTGCAAGCAGTGGCACTCTGCAGCTCAAGGCCCCCGACTGGTTTGTCGCATTACTTGATTTACCTAAATATACAGTGCAGCGGAATATCAGGCTGGCAGAAACACCATACGGTGAGATTAAAGTTCTGCTAACCAATATACCTGCATCGAACCGTCTCTGGTTTCAGTTTCTAAAACACTCGCTTAATCTGCTTATTCTGATGATATCGGTTTTTCTCAGTATTGTGCTGGTGCTGCGGGTTAACCTGAAAACATTACAGCGCCTATCATTAACGGCTGATCAGTTTCGCCACGGCGAACATTCTGTGCGGGTAAATGCTGCCGGTGCGCGTGAGTTACGGACAGCAGCCCATGCTTTTAATAATATGGCAAATCAAAGCGAACAGTTATTAACCGAATTAAGTGCCAGCAAACAGGAATTGCTGGAACAGTTAAATTTCAATATGGAACTGTTTGATGCTGTACCGATACCACTTTTTTATAAAGGTAGTGACGGCGTGTATCTAGGGGTTAATCATGCCTGGGAAGTGTTTTTTGGCATAACAAAATACGATGTTGTGGGGAAGACCTTATCACATATATATCCTGCTGGTTCAGATGTGCTGAAACAGCATTATATGGCGGATCAGAAACTACTGAACAAATTTGAGGAAAATCAGAGCTATGAAATAGTGCTGCCAGATCTGCCGGGTGGTGATCGATACACTCTGTTTTCGAAAGCAGTTTACCATTACACCGATGGTCAGATTCGCGGCATTATCGGTGCGATAACGGATTTAACAAAAACCCGGGAATCAGAGTTGAAAGCGCAGGCAGCGTTGCTGGATAAATACAAGGCAGAAGCAGCCAATAAAGCCAAGTCGTCCTTTCTGGCTAATATGAGTCATGAAATCCGTACACCGCTAACAGCGATTATAGGCTTTTCAGAATCGCTGTTAGATTCTGGAATCTCGGTCAAAGACAGAATGAAAGCGAGCGAAACAATCAATCGTAATAGCGGGCACTTGTTACAGATTGTCAACGATATCCTCGATCTTTCAAAGATAGAGGCGAATAAACTCGAGCTTGAAAAAACCGAATTCTATCTGATGGACGTACTCGCAGAAATTCACTCGTTGGCCGGATTTTCTGCCAGTTCAAAAGAGATTGATTTTGATATTAGTTATGAATTTCCTCTGCCTGAAATGTTGTGTACAGATCAGCTCAGGTTAAAACAGATTCTGATTAATCTCTGTAACAATGCGATCAAGTTTACTGACAAAGGAGGTGTTTCATTACTGGTCAGATATAAAGCGGACTCAGAGATGGTGTGTTTTGAAATATCCGATAGTGGTATTGGCATGACAAGTGAACAGCTCAGTAAAATATTTAATCCCTTTGTTCAGGCAGATGATTCGACCACGCGTAAATATGGTGGTACCGGATTGGGATTATATGTATCAAGACAGTTTGCAAACTGTATGCAGGGTGATATCAGTGTTAAAAGTCAGCTAAATAAAGGCAGTTGTTTTACCTTGTATATAAAAACAGGCGATAGGAATAACACGGCATTGCTGACTGAAGTACCGGTTATGTTGTTAAGCAGATACACAGATATAAAGATTGATGAGGACACAAAAGTACAGGGCAGTATTTTATTGGTGGAAGACAATAAGGATAACCAGCGACTCATTTCCATGTATTTAAATAAACTGGGTGCAACGGTCAGTCTGGCACAAAATGGTAAGATTGCGGTCGAAAAAGCCATGAGTAATGAGTTTGATCTGCTGTTAATGGATATGCAAATGCCGGTTATGGATGGCTTTACAGCTGCTAGTCAGCTGCGTCAGCTGCAATATAGTGGTCCTATTGTTGCGCTTACTGCCAACGCCATGCAGGAAGACGTTGATAAATGTCTGGCAGCCGGTTGTGATCAGTTTCTGGCAAAACCGATTGATCGTGACAGATTTAACGCTGTGATACGCCAGTATCTTGATGTCGCGCTTGAAAAAAATTCAGCAGATCCCTTGTATTCGCATTTACTGGATGAAGGTCCAGAATTTATCGATCTGGTGCTGATGTTTATTGAACAGTTACCAGGCAGAATGAATTGCTTAACCGAAGCGATATACAGCTCTGACTGGACTCTGCTGGCGAAACTGGTACACGACCTGAAGTCAGTTTCCGGGGGCTACGGTTATTTGGAAATGTCTGATGCTGCTGCACGTATGGAATTTCTGCTGAAGAGTAAAAATGAGCAAAGTGTCACGATTGAACTGGAACAAATAAATACGCTGGCCGAAAGAATTATCGCCAGTGAGGCGCTGTTAAAAGCAGAATACAATTTATAATACGGACTGATTTCTGCGATACCGTATCTTCAATAGTTTAGGTGTTTTGAGCTGCAGGGTAACTGTCAGTGCTGCACTGATGCCGCCATCTTAATTATCTGACCTGGTTTTTGTGATTTTTCTACGCGTCTCCACAGCTTCTGTCTGACAGCTTTATGATCGTCTTTTAAAGATGGTTAAGGCCTGAGATAAATGATCTGCTGATGTTTGACTTGAAACAGTAAAAAACTGAACTTGTCGGTTATTTATCGATATAGTATCCATACAATGAAGATGTTATTTTTCACTGAGTCACTATGTCGGAGCTTAAAATGGATATTCAATCAGAGACACAAACAATTTATGAGTTCGTGCAAAAGGGTAATTTTCATGCGGCTATGAATATCACCATTTCTGCTTTAAACGAATGCCGCAGAAGTGCTGATCAGTCCGGTGTAAATAGCTTTCTTAACATTATAAAAGATATTGCTGAAGTCATGAGCAGAGAGTTCGGTCAATAATTGCCGTTTCATCAGCGCGTCATACCAACAGAGGTATTGGCTAAATAATGAGTAACAATAAAGCCGGAAAGCTGTGTATTTATCATGCTAACTGCCTCGATGGTTTCGCCGCTGCCTGGGCAGTGCGTCATGCGCTGGGGTCAGAGCTCGAGTTTTATCAAGGCATTCACCAGCAGCCGCCGCCAGAGGTGGCTCAGCGGGAAGTGGTTCTGGTTGATTTCTCCTATAAAAAACAGGTTATTGAAGCGATGTTACAGTCGGCTTCTAGCATTACCATTATTGATCATCACATTAGTGCTGAGAAAGATTTATCGGACTTGTTGGATGACGGAAAAATAGCCGGTGTGTTTGATATGAATAAATCGGGCGCGGTACTGGCATGGCACTGGTTTAATCCACAACAGCCATTGCCGCGACTGATTGAATATATTCAGGATCGTGATTTGTGGCAGTTTAAACTGCCGGGCACCAATGAAATTCTGGCAGCACTTTCATCTTATCCGTTCGACTTTGAAATCTGGGATCGGTTTATGGTGGCCAGTGATAATGAGCTTGAGTCGCTGCGACAGGACGGTATAGCCATACAGCGAAAACTGCTAAAGGATATTAATGAATTGATTGCATCCGGTGTGCAGCGCATGAACATAGCTGGATACAATGTGCCGGTGCTGAATGCGCCTGCGGTCTATGTCTCCGATGCTGGTAATCTGATGTCTGTGGGTGAGCCTTTTGCTGCCTGTTACTGGGATCATGCCAATGGACGGTCGTTCAGTCTGCGTTCATCAGATAAGGGGGTTGATGTCAGTGAAGTGGCTAGACAATATGGCGGAGGTGGTCATGTAAAAGCAGCCGGTTTTACCATGGCTGTTGGCTGGCGAGGGGAAAGCTAAGATCAAGGGGTAGAATACCCCTTGATCTTGCTGCTGAGGTCAGTCTGGTTCAGGTAATGCAATCTGATGATTAGTGCTGAACTGATAATCTTTAAAGACGTGTTCGGCCGATAACATCTGATAATCGCCATTGGCCTGTTTCAGGCTGGTGTCTTTTAACTTGTAGGTGTAGTGGCCACAAGTCCAGCAATTAAATTTACGCATGTGATAACAAAGACAGGTTTTGCCATTGACGATAACCTTCTTTTGATCCGGGTGTTTTTCCACTTCAGTATTGTAGGCATCGATGTAATCACAGTGACCGCTTGCATCCAGCAGGTAACCAAAGGCCTCGCAATTAGGCGCAACGCCTGAATGTAAAGCCGGGCATTGCTTTAACATGCGCATCGGGTAGCCGGTAGGTGATATCTGGTTGACTTCGATATCGTCTTCGTCGGCTTTAAAGTATTCCTGTTTTACTTTTTCCGGTAGGCCACACTCGTTGGTAACGGTAAAACGTGTGCCAAGTTGTACGGCGCTGGCACCCATTTCCATAAATTCTACGGCATCACTACCGGTGAATATGCCGCCAGCGGGTATAACCGGTATATCCAGCTCTTTCTCGGCAAGAAAATCCATCACTTCTTTGGTAATGCTCTTAAGGTTGTATTTTGCCCAGTCCATGCCAAAACCGAGATGACCGCCAGCCAGTGGGCCTTCAACGACAATGAAATCCGGTAGCCGGTTTAAGCGGGATGTTTTTCGTAGAAACAGGTTCAGTGCGCGTGACGAAGAGACGATAATACCGAATTTTACCTGATGGAAGCGGGGATGATCTTTGACAAGGCCTAGTGAACTCAGGTGCAGGCCAGCACTTAGTGAAATACCATCGATACCGGCATCCATTGCCGCAGATAGTCTGACTTTAAGCGTTTCCAGCGGGTTATTCATGGTCAGCTTTTCCATGCAGTTGATGAAAATCATGCCATCACCCTGCTTTTGTTCCATGGTTTTGCTGACGTGCATTTTTGTCGCTTCGGCCAGATTGTCCAGATTGAACTGAACAGCAGACTTATCGTCATTATCGGCGTTATATTTATACTTTTTGAGCTTATCTTTAACGTAATGGGTTTTATACAGTCGATCGGTAACAGCAGGCACCATTGCGTCTGAAATATGGCCAATTCCACCCAGTTTTGCGGCAACAAGCGCAAGTTCTGTGGTCGATATATCGACACCCATGCCGCCAATCATTATGGGTACGAGCTCTGCGTCGCCAAGCTTTAGCCTGTAGTCATCGAGTTTTTTCATGCTGTCTCTTCGGTAAATTAGATACGGTATTTATTCAATAGTTTAATAGTGTTTAGTTTTGACGCGCATTATATAGGTTTTTTGCCATAACTGCTCTACTGTAACGTGCATCAATCTTGACTGAAGACAAGTTCAGCTGGCTTTTAAAGTTAAAATTCAGCTAACAGTGACTGTTATTGCTGATGAGTTAATCAGCAAGTCAGCCTTGGGCTGGCATTAAAACCGCATCTCTGGCATCGTTAGCGTACTTTTTACAGGGATAATAATTTGTTTTATGATTTCAAAATCTACCTTACAACAGGCTGCTCGTGAAGGTTTATTGTCTGCCGAGCAGATCGAGCCGCTTCATCGATTTATACAACAGCAGGCCAGCGGCACTGAGCCCACGACTGCTGAGAGCCTAAAATTCATCCGCAGTTTTGGCGATATTTTCATTACCCTAGGTATTGTTTTTCTGCTGATGGCGATCAATATGACAAGCCTGAGTGGCTTGTCTAACCTGCTGCCGGTGCTGATTTTCGTTGTTTTGGCGGAATGGTTGTTAAGGCATCGTCGACTGGTACTGCCAGGAATGGCGATTTTAATTGCGCTATTATTCTTTATCAATAAGGCGATTTCTTTCGACACTGAATATGCGCTTGAGTCGGCTTTTTTATTACTCAGTGTTAGCAGTTTACTGTTTTATTGGCGCTATAAACTGCCGTTTGCACTTTTGCCTCTGGCAGCGGGGCTGGTCGCATTGTTTAGCGTTATTATCGGGCTTGATCTGCTGCAGCAACCGGCGATTTTGGCGCTACCTGGGCTGATCATTTTTTCTATCGCGCTGTGGTTTGATACTCAGGATACGGCAAGAGCATCGTCTCTCAGTGACAATGCTTTCTGGCTTTATTTGCTGGCGGCACCGCTGATTGTACATGCACTGATGGTCACGCTTATCATCAGTGAAAGCGCGATTAATAAAAACATTCTGATGATGTTGTTCTTTGCGGTCTTTTTTTTACTGGCACTGCTGATCGACAGGCGTATCATTCTGGTCTCAAGCCAGCTTTATCTAATTTATGCACTGACACAGCTGTTGCAGAATCAGCTCGGCAGTACACAGGAAATGATGATGTATATCTTAATCGGGCTGGCCCTGTTTGTGATTTACTTCGGTACGTATTGGTATAAAACCCGGCGGCTTATTTTCGGCGCATTATCGGCCACAAAAATCGCTGCATGGCTACCTGCCTTTGAGGCAGATGATCTCAGGCACTAAATATTAATTGTTAAAGCGTGTGATGATTAAAGTCGCATTACTCACAGATTCAGGAGTCAAATATGAAAGCCGTTGCCTATCAGCAATGCCATGAACTTAGTGATAACGTTATGCTAGAAGATATTGAATTGCCGTTACCTGCAGCTGGCGCCAGCGATATTGTTGTTAAAATTGAAGCAATATCGGTCAATCCTGTGGATACAAAAATTCGTCGCTCAGTCGACGCAGCACCGGGTCAGTATAAGGTTCTGGGTTGGGATGCTGCCGGTGTGGTAACAGAAACCGGTTCAGAGGTCAGTCTGTTTTCAGTCGGTGATAAAGTCTGGTATGCCGGTGCGATTGACCGTCAGGGAACAAATGCAGAATACCATGTGGTGGATCAACGCATTGTTGCGAAAATGCCGGCATCTTTAAGTTTTACAGAAGCGGCGGCATTGCCATTGACTGCCATAACAGCGTGGGAACTGTTGTTTGATCGCTTAGCTATCTCAGAAAATGAAAACGCCACGCTTTTAGTGATTGGTGCAGCAGGAGGAGTTGGCTCTGTATTAATTCAGTTAGCGAAGCAGCTGACACAATTAAACATTATCGCCACGGCTTCAAAACCGCAGTCACAGCAGTGGGTCAGAAATCTGGGAGCCGATCAGGTGATTAACCACCGTGATTCATTAACCACCGGCTTAGCTGCGATTGGCATTGAACAGGTCGACTATATCATCAGTTTGACCAATACCGCACAGCATCTCGATGCTATTCATACACTGATCAAACCGCAGGGCAAGTTTGCATTAATCGATGATCCCGGTGTGCTTGATGTGATGCCGTTTAAACGAAAGAGCGTTTCCATACACTGGGAGTTTATGTTTACCCGCTCCTTGTTTCAGACCGCTGATATGATTAAACAGCATCAATTATTAGATCGGCTGGCAAAACTGATAGATCAGGGGAAAATCAAAACCACCTTAAATGAAGACTTTGGCAGTATTAATGCTGCTAATCTGAGGCGTGCTCATCAGTTAATTGAATCGGGGCAGGTGACCGGTAAAATTGTTTTAAGCGGCTTCGAATAAAATTATTTTGCTCAGTCAGCGAGGTTTATTAAAGCACTATTTTCTTGTTAACGGCGCGGCTTAATTATTGCCCAGCGCCAGGGTGGTTGCATTGTTAACTATTCGATCAGTTTATCTGCTATTCTCGGCACTACATTAGGATTAACGAGGATGAATCATGGCTATTGATACATTATTAGGCGTCATATTTAATTTCTGGACCGGGTTGGCTGTATTAATCATTATACTGGTCAAATCGTCGATAAAATTTGTGCCGCAAAATCAGGCTTATGTGGTTGAGCGATTTGGCAAATACAATAAAACCATGGTGGCCGGCCTCAACGTGCTGGTGCCTTTTATTGATAAAGTGTCCTATAACCAGTCACTAAAAGAACATGCTTATGATGTGCCCAGTCAGGCAGCGATTACCAAAGATAATATTTCACTGGTCGTTGATGGGGTGTTGTATTTAAAACTGCTCGACGCCTACAAGGCTTCCTACGGTGTTGATGATTATGTCTATGCAGTGACTCAGTTGGCACAGACCACCATGAGAAGCGAAATTGGTAAAATTGATCTTGATAAAACTTTCGAGGAACGGGAAAGCCTGAATACAAATATTGTTAACGCAATTAATCATGCCTCAGAGCCCTGGGGTGTGCAGGTGATGCGTTATGAAATCAAAGATATTGAGCCACCGCGTACCATTTTAGATGCGATGGAGCGTCAGATGAAAGCGGAACGTGAAAAGCGTGCCACTATTCTCGAATCAGAAGGTAACCGGCAGTCTGCCATTAATGTCGCAGAAGGCGCTAAACAGGCGCAAGTTCTGGCGGCAGAAGCGGATAAGGCCGAACAGATTTTACGGGCAGAAGGAGAAGCTCAGGCGATTGTAGCCGTGGCTGATGCTCAGGCCAAGGCTTTGAATACGGTGGGTCAGGTTGCCAATACATCGGAAGGCCAGAAAGCGATTCAGCTTGATCTGGCGGACAAAGCAATAGAAGCAAAACGCGCTATTGCTAAAGACTCAACCGTTGTTCTGCTGCCGGATAATAACAGCAGTACTGCCAGTGTGGTAGCAGAGGCGATGAGTATCATAAATACCCTGAATACTGATAAAAACATTAAGGTCTGACAGGAGAAGTAGAGATGATTGCGCAGTATATTGTCAGTCATCAGTCAGAGTTCTGGCTGTTGTTAGGTTTTGCGATGCTGGCGCTTGAAGTGGTGACAGGGTTCTCGACCGGTGTGTTTTTATTTGCCGGTCTTGGTGCGTTAACAAGCGGTCTGTTAATGAGTATGAATATCCTGCCTGAAAGCTGGATTGCCGGTATTGCCTCTACCGGTATCAGCACCGGTATCATCACCGCATTGCTTTGGAAGACGCTTAAAAGATTACAGGGTGACAAACCACTGGAAAAAGATAATAGCAGTGATCTGGTCGGCCATGAATTTCTATTGCAGACAGATATATCCGCGAATCACCCCGGTTCTGTGCAGTATTCCGGTATTAACTGGAAAGTTGAAATCGATAAGCAGGCAAACTGCGATAATCTCAAAGCCGGGCAAAGGGTAGCGGTCAGCTCGGTAGAAGTTGGTGTTTTCAAAGTTGTTGTGGCGGAGTAATCAGGGCATTGATCTTTGGCTTATGGTTTAAACTGTTATGCACTGGATTTTTTTTCGTCAATGTTTTGATTAACCTGCTTAAAAAAATCATTGTATTCTTCAGCAACCATATAATGCGATAAGGTCTTGAGTGCATCACTGGCGATATCGGCATGTATCTTCGCCGACACCTGATTGCCGCTTCTGGCCAGACGCTGTGCCGTGTGTGTGTGATCGACTACACATCTTTGTAAACGATCAGCGATGGCAGGGTCTTTTTCCAGAGCTTTGTTTTTTTTGAAATATAGCGATAAGGCATTTAAGGTTAATGATGCGATGCCGGTTTTGCTATCAGCTGGTCGGTCGTTAAGCGGCTTTATAGGCGTTTCTTCAGAGGTCTGATCTGCGTCAGGTTTTTTTTTGTTGTCAGGCTGACTGACACTGAGGTCTGTTTGATCAATAAAATGATGCAATGATAAATTGAGTTGCTGATGCTGATCTGAGTCCACTGAAGGGTGGTACTGGTGCAAGCGGTTATGCAGGGATGCGATAAAGACCTTTGTATAGAGATCTTTAAGGCTTTGAAGCAAGGTCCTTTTATCTTCCATGGTTTTCTCTTTATATATATTTTTTGATATTAGCAACACTATAGGCCGAAATTCTGTGCCAGTCATTGGGATAGAACAAGAATGCTATATATTTTGATCAAAGACAGGGAAACTGTTTTTAAAGCGGATTGAAGCTGATTATTTTATCGAGCCGTATTTCCAGTAACTCGGCATCCTCGGTTCTTACTTTGAGGTATTCGGTTTTATTGCGGATCAATAAATCCAGTGGCACAACTGTCCCGTTCCGTTTTTCCTCACCACGGCTATGCCAGACCAGTCGACAGGCCGTACTGCGTATAATAGCCAGTTCGTACAGGCTATGAAGCGCACATTCAACAGGAATGTATAGCTCTGCGTCATCTGCCATCTTTTATATCACCATGTTTAGGCTTGCTGCTGTCAACTGTGGCAGTAGCTTGCGCGCCTGCTTGATTATTGAGCGTGAATCAATCGCGGTTCTGAAATATAATAAGGCAAAACACCTGCCACTGACACTTTGTAGAGACATTAAATAATGCCAAGTTCTAAAATTATCTATACCGAAACAGATGAAGCGCCTGCGTTAGCCACCTATTCATTCTTACCGATAGTGCAGGCTTTTACCAGTGCTGCTGGTATCGCAGTGGAAACCCGGGATATTTCACTGGCAGGGCGCATTATTGCAAACTTTCCTGACAAATTGAAAGCGGATCAGAAACTTGCTGATGCGCTCAGTGAACTGGGTGAACTGGCAAAAACAGCCGAAGCCAATATCATTAAATTACCGAATATCAGTGCTTCTGTTCCCCAGCTGGTAGCCGCTATTAAGGAGCTGCAAGGTCAGGGCTACGATATTCCTGACTACCCGGAAGAAGCATCCACTGATGCTGAAACCGAGATCAAAGCACGTTATGCCAGAGTCTTAGGCAGTGCAGTTAACCCGGTTTTGCGTGAAGGTAATTCAGATCGCCGGGTTGCTGCTCCGGTCAAAGCGTATGCAAAAAAACACCCGCATTCGATGGGGCCATGGTCGGCGGACTCACTGTCTCATGTGGCCTCAATGGCAGACGGCGATTTTTATGGCAGTGAAAAATCCGTGGTGATTGAGTCGGCTACTGAGTTAACAATCGAACTGAAAACCAATGATGGTTCTGTTCGTACTCTAAAGCAGGCTCTGCCGGTGCAGCAAGCTGAAGTGGTTGATGCTTCGGTGATGAGTGTTAACAAATTGCGTGCCTTCTTTGAAGAAGCTGCTGAGGATGCTAAAGAGGAAGGGGTTTTATTATCATTGCATATGAAGGCGACAATGATGAAAGTATCCGACCCAATTATTTTCGGCCATGCGGTCAGAGTTTATTATAAAGATGTGTTTGAAAAACACGCTGCAACTTTTGAAAAACTGGCGGTGGATACACGTAATGGTCTGGGTGATGTCTATACAAAAATAGCAAGCCTGCCGGCTGCTGACCGCAAACAGATCGAAGCGGATATTGAAGCGGTATATTCATCACGTCCAGAATTGGCAATGGTTAATTCAGACAAAGGTATTACCAATTTGCATGTGCCCAGCGATGTGATTATCGATGCATCGATGCCGGCAGCTATTCGCTCATCAGGAAAAATGTGGGGCGCAGATGGTAAATTGCATGATACCAAGGCAATGATTCCGGACCGTAACTATGCCGGTGTTTATCAGGCAACGATTGATTTTTGCAAGCAACACGGGGCATTTGATGTTACCACCATGGGTAATGTCAGCAATGTCGGTCTGATGGCACAAAAAGCCGAAGAGTATGGCTCGCATGATAAGACCTTCGAGATCGAAGCGGATGGTACGGTACAGGTAACCGATGCAGCCGGTGCGGTATTACTTGAACACAAAGTCGAGAAAGGTGATATCTGGCGCATGTGTCAGACCAAGGATCTGCCTATTCAGGACTGGGTAAAGTTAGCAGTAACACGTGCCCGCCTGACTGCCCAGCCAGCTATTTTCTGGCTCGATGAAGAGCGTGCGCATGATGCCCGGCTGATAGAAAAAGTTGAGACCTATATCAAAGACCAGGATACCAGCGGTCTTGAAATTAAAATCATGTCTCCGTTTGCTGCCACGCAATATACACTGGAGCGTGTCCGCGAAGGTAAGGACACGATTTCAGTAACCGGCAATGTGTTGCGTGATTATCTGACTGACCTGTTTCCTATTCTTGAACTGGGAACCAGTGCAAAAATGCTTTCGATAGTACCATTGCTGGCTGGTGGTGGTCTGTTCGAAACCGGTGCCGGTGGTTCAGCGCCGAAACATGTGCAACAGCTGCTGGAAGAAAATCACTTGCGCTGGGATTCACTCGGTGAATTTTTGGCGCTGGCTGTTTCGATAGAAGATCTGGCCATTAAAACACACAGTGTAAAAGCTAAAGTGCTGGCGGCTGCACTGGATAAAGCCAATGGTGATTTTCTGAATAATGATAAGTCGCCTTCTCGTAAAGCCGGTGAATTAGATAGCCGTGGCAGTCACTTTTATTTGGCGATGTACTGGGCGCAAGCATTGGCAGAGCAAAACGATGATGCGGCATTGAGGGCACAGTTTACACCGATTTCTCAGCAGTTAACCGCTAATGAAGAAAAAATTGTCGAGGAATTAAACAGTGTGCAGGGCGTAGCCGCTGATCTTGGTGGTTATTACTTTGTTGATAAATCAAAAGCGTCAGAAGTCATGCGCCCGAGTGTTACGCTGAATACTGTGATTGATAGTCTGAACTGACAGTTTTCTGGCAAATAAATGATCTGCATAAAAAAGCGAACGGTATTTATGTTCGCTTTTTTTTGAAACATTTTTTTTGAAAAAATTGGGAAAGTAAAAACTGTTTGTATGCAGGGTAATTAGTCCGGCATTAATTCAGCAACCGCCGGATCGGCTTGTCTGCACAGTTTCGGCAGTTTACTCATCATTTAATTTACCCTGCCGCAGTCGGTTACGGTACTGACCTTTGGCAAATTCCTGCAAGTCTTCAATTGTATCTGTTTCATCAACAATTTCTCTGCCGAGCATGGTTTCAATCGCATCCTCCAGTGTGACGATACCTGCCGTCTGACCAAACTGGTCTTCGACTAGAAACAGGTGTTCGTGTTTTTTGATAAACAGGTCGATAAGTTGTTGAACGGGCAGATTGACAGAAACCCGTGTGATTGCTTTCTGAAAATCCCGTACCGCGGCGTCAGATTTGCCATCGCGATCAGCTATGAACAACTCACGGTTGCTAATCAGGCCGGTAATGGTGTCGCTGTTGTCTTTGTAGACGGGGATACGTGAATATTGCTGTGTTTTTATATTTTCCAGAGCCTGACTGACAGTTGATGCCTCATCCAGACTGTGCATAACACTGCGTGGTGTCAGAATTTGTTCTGTCTTGATTTCCCTGAGTCTGAGGACATTCGCAAGATACTCGTTCTCCTGACCGGCTAGCGAACCCATTTTGTTACCCAGAGAAGCCAGTGCAATAATTTCTTCACGGCTAATTTCATCTTGTTGATTGCTGTTGAATGCTCTGGTGATAAGGCTAGAAAACCAGACCAGAGGGTAAACCAGTTTTACCAGCCAGAAAATAATGTAGGCAGATGGTGTTGCCAGTCTACGCCAGTATGTCGCACCGATGGTTTTTGGAATAATTTCAGAGAAATACAAAATGGCCAGTGTCAGTAGGATTGCAATCACTGTTTCCCACTGCTGACCAAAAACTTTTGAAGCCTGTGCGCCGACCCCGGCTGCACCCATGGTGTGAGCAAATGTGTTTAAGATCAGAATACTGGCAATTGATTCGTCCAGACGTTGTTTTACGCCGGACAGGACTTTGCTATTATCGGCTTGGTTGTTGGCCATGTTTTCTACATAGCTTGGGGTTACCGAGAGCAATACCGCTTCCAGGATTGAGCAGAGAAAAGAGACTCCTATTGCAACAGTCAGATAAATAATCAGCAATGTCATGTGGTTCTACCAGAGTGGATTGTTCTGCCTTTGTACATAAATCTGTCGCAGATGACAAGCTTGGCGTATCGCTATAAGCTATGATTGTTGCTACAAAGTTGTTACAAGTCTCTGCAGCCAGCCTGTTACAAATAATAATTTTTAATGTTATTAATGTCTTATGGGGTTTTTATGGGCACAACCGGTTCAAGTAGGCGAGTCGGTAGTTATTCAGGATAGTTATGATTAATGTCGTCACTGTAGCAAAAAACAATGAGTAGCTTAACCGCTGTGATTAAAACAGAATCGGGCTGCGCTGATACTGAAATTCGAAACGTCAATTATCCGCATACTGTTTCTGAGCTGATGCAAGCATTGTATTATCAGTCTCAGCTGCTTGCGCTGCATTAGATTCATGTCATCGCAGCCGTGTTGTCGCGTCGTTTTGTTTTTACTTTTGGTGTTATCCCAGCCGATAAAAGCCGAAACACCGGCGCAGCAAACGATGCCAGTTGCAGAGAAAAGTGCCTGTGATGAAAAGGTCACAGACAATGAGGACTGGATCGATTTCACTCATCGATACCTAAATGAGTCACTGTGTCTTCCTGCCGAATGGGTTGACAGTTTTTTTTCAACTGAACGTCTCGATGAAGAAGTTAAGCCAGGCAGTTATGTGCGCTGGATTAATGATTTTGTGCAGACCGAAGGCGGGGAGTTTAACTACGTGACTATAGTAAGAGCTAATCTTAGACTGCCTAAGGCTTCACACCGATTGAAACTGGTGATTGAAGGCGAGCAGGAGGATTCGCTTAATGATGTTATTTCTGTCAACGAAGATGAGGTAAAAACAAATGTAGGTTTATTGTACGAGCTGTTTCAGTCTCCGCGTTCAAACCTTGGTCTTAAACTTAATTTGTCACCCGAGTTGGTTTTACGCTATCGTTACAGTTACCCTTTTACAAACAGTGTTATCAGCCGCTTTACTCAGGATTTTTTTAAATCAGATGATGATGCCGGTTCAGAATCCAGGCTCGATCTTGAGAAGCGTTTTAATCAGGCTCTGTTACTAAGGTGGACAAACAGTTATGCCGATACCGATTTGCTTGATGGTATTGAACGAATTTCATCGCTGGTATTGTATCAGCGACTTACTGAGTCCAGTGCTTTGTCATATGAAGCGGCCGTTAGTACATTAAGCCTGCCAGAGTATTATCACACTAATGAGCGTCTGGCGATTCGATACCGGCGTAATTTCTATCGAAAGTGGCTGTTTTATGAACTGGTGCCGGAACTGAGCTGGCCAAAGCTGCTGCCGAGTGATCCACGACAGCAGATCAATATATTTACGTTTCGCCTGGAGATTAAATTTAACTCTATCTCGGGTTAAGTGATTTTTTAATGCTGCGGATAACTATTCATAAGTGAAATAAACTATGTGTAAATTATTATCGGAATGGCGGCCATCAAAAGCCTGTATCGATTTAATCAAACTTAACGGGCTTGATGACCGCCAAATTGACGCGGCACTGAGTTATTTAAAAAGTCAGAACGAGCTGGATAATATCGACGATATAGAAGGCTATGATAACTGGAACTCATTATTTATCATGTTCTGCATCAAAACCGGCAACACAGATACCAAGGCATGACGACCGCTTTATGGCTGGCTGTGACAGGGCTTTCTCCTAGCTTGTAAATAGTTCTAATCTGCTGGTTTTTTTCATTTATTTACACATTAATGGCGGATATTTAGTAAACTTCCGCTATTCCGATATTTTTTTACCGATAGATTAGAGTGTATTTCATGGGCAGAGCTTACCAAAACCGCAAAGAATCAATGGCTAAAACGTCTGATGCCAAGGCTAAAGTGTATTCCAAATACGGCCGCGAAATTTACGTTTGCGCCAAAAACGGCGGCATAGACCCTAATGGTAACCTTTCCTTGCGTCGTCTGATTGATAATGCAAAAAAAGATCAGGTGCCAGCGCATGTGATTGAGAAAGCCCTGACCAAAGCAGAAGGTGGGGCTGGCGAGGATTTTGTAGTGGCACGTTATGAAGGCTTCGGACCGGGAGGCTGTAATGTTATTGTCGACTGCCTGACGGATAACAACACGCGAACCTTTAATGATGTACGGGTTTGTTTTACCAAGACCAAGGCTAAAATCGGTGCTCCGGGTGCAGTTGCTCATATGTTTGATCACAGCGCTGTTTTTGTTTTTAAGGCGGATGATGAAGATCAGATTCTGGAAGCCTTGCTGGATGCCGGTGTCGATGTGACCGATGTGGAATCGGAAGACGGTATGATTACCGTGCTGGCTCCGCATACTGAGTATAATAACGCCAGAACAGCCCTCTCTGAATTATTGGGTGACGTCGAATACGAAGTTGATACCATTACCTTCATCCCGCAAACAGAGTGTCCGATCAGCGGTGATGATGCTGAAATGTTTGAAAAGTTTTTGGAACTATTAAACGATAATGATGATGTTCAGGACGTTTATCATAATGCTGAAATAGAAGGTTAATCTTAACTTATCAGATAAACCCATTTATTTTTAAGTTTTCAGGCTTTATAAAAGATCGGTTTGATAGAGGTGTCTATTTGCTGTCATTAACTGCAGGTCAGCTTGTTGTTTAATAGCAGCTTATGCGATTTTAGTGTTCTTCCTTTGCTGTTTGTTTTCATACATACGAACGTCTGCAAGGTGCTTAAGATCTGACAGTGAATGGCATTCATAGCGAAAAGCAGTACCTGCACTGGCACCGGCAAGATTAAATCCTTCAGTATGTAAATATTCGACAGTTTGATCAAGTACATCCTCGATCCATTTGGAATCTCCGGAGGGGCAGAGGATTGAAAACTCATCACCACCCACACGGTAAATTTTCGCTTTGTCTTGCAGTAAGTGGCTTACTTTTAGAGAAAACTTACGTAATAAACTATCGCCGTGTGCATGTCCATAGGCATCGTTGTAGTACTTCAGTCTGTCCAGATCGACATAGGTAAAGCTGCCTTTTTTTGGCAGTGTCTGTAGTTCTTTATTGAGGGCATAGCGATTGGCCAGGCCTGTGAGCGAATCGGTATGAGCGATTTTTGTATTATGCTTAAGGCGGGATAATATATGTTCATTTTCACGATGAAGTTTTGCAAACTGATATGACAGTACTAAAGCAAGCAGAATAATTTCAATAGCAACAGCAAATAAACCAACATGTTCTATGTAGAAAGTGTTGGCACCGATAAACTGTGACTGGGTGATAGCGATACCACCGAGTATAAAGAATGCAACGATGGCAATCAGATACAGATTGGCAGAAACAAATCCTCGACGTGCCTGAATAATACCTGTGATTAAGCCGTAGCTGAGAAATATAGCGACACCATAGCGAGCCAATTCCAGTGACCAGTTGGGTAATAAAACGGCGATGAAAATAAATATGACAAGTATTGCTATCAGTGACAAGCCGGCCGTATATAGTCTTGGCATGTTATCTCTGCGTATTTCTAATAATGACATGACAAACACGATATAAGCGATGTTCGAGACTAATATCGGTGTACTGACAAGATAAACCCAATTTAAGTCAAAGAGGTCGCTGAAGAGTAGCAGGGCAGTTCCGTTGTAGAGTAGATTGCCCAGAATAAATAGAGCATAGCTGGCTTCTACTATTCGTTGGCGGGCTAGTGACAGAGTCGCATAATAAATACCTAAGCCTATAAATACCCCTAAGCAAATGAGTACAAGCGCATTACCGGGCTTGATGCTTTGTCGGTAATCGGCCAGTGTGTTCAGGTAAGGTTCTGGCTGAGCAAGGAAGAAGGGGCCAGAGACCTCACTAATCAGTCTGTATTGACCGGCTTCTAGCGTTATTTCACGGCCATGACGAATAAAGAAGGGATTATCAGACTGACTTTGTATGCCGCCTTCCACTGAGGCTATTTCACGCTGTTTTTTATCAAAAATATGATGTTTGAAATGCGCTATGGTACTGGTATTTCTGAAATCAATCACATAGCGACCCGTATTAGCTATAACAAAGTCAGCCTGATACAAGAAGTGACCGCCGCTTAGTGAGACTGCATTGACGGAGTTGAGAGCGGAGAGGTCCAGCTGATATGTGTTTTCATACGACCAGTCAGACGCAGGTGCTTGAAACCAAGATATATTAAGGTTCTGAACGGTGGCACAGCTAATAGATGTAATCGATAAAAGTAACAGCCCACTTAATAACTTAATAGACTGACCGGAAATGAACGAAGTCAGATGCGGAAATTTCATAACCAGGAAATGCCTTTAATACATGTTGATACTTTTGTATATGAGCATAGCACTTTACGGGGAGATTTTGATAAATACAGTTTAAAATATTACTATATTCAAATGATAAGTCAGTTCTTTTTTAAAAAAGAAGCTATCAATTAAAACGCGGTTGGATAGTATCCAAGGCGATTATGAATATCGTCTTTTAGTCGGCTATTGGTGTCATGGGGTGCAGGAAATCCGGTCTTAATACTATTGATTCACGTGTATTATTAGCGCCGGCCCCATAAACAGGCTCGCAAATTTATAGTCTCGCTGAAACAGCGAGAAATTAGATCAGGCTTTTTTACGTGGCGCGTAAGTTGAGCCGCCGTTCATAGCCCGGTCATTAAGCTCTTTGGCAAAGGCTTCGGCGTGTTGGGTCACAGCCTTTAAGCTGCCGGAGCGGATGCCTTCTATTTTAGAGCTGCCCTGTCCGATAGTGTATCGGTGCCAGCTACCTTCATCCATTCCTTCCGGTGCTTCAGTTTCTTCGATGCTAATGACATGATATGTTCTTGCTTTCATCTTGAGTTACCATTTATCTTGCGGTGATGTACAAAGCTATCCTGAGTCTTTAAACAGGCGGAAGCGATGCTTTCGCCTGTTGATTTGGGCTTTCTGTTAACCGGCCTGCTGTGCGCTGCGATAGGAGCGGTTCTGCTTATTAACATGCGGGCTGGATGGTCGTCGGTTATTGTTGTTGGCGGTGTGTTTTTTACCGGCTGTTTGTCGGCCACGACCATTCTGAATCGGTTCCGGTTTGATCGACGGATCGGGCTTGTAGTCATCGAACACCACTTTAGGGATTTCGCGTTTGATCAGTCGTTCAATATCTTTCAGTAATTTCAGTTCATCAACACAGACCAGTGACATAGCCTCGCCTTCATTACCGGCGCGGCCGGTACGGCCAATCCGGTGTACATAATCTTCCGCGACATTGGGCAGTTCATAATTAACCACATGAGGCAGCTGATCGATATCGATACCGCGTGCGGCGATATCGGTGGCTACCAGAACACGTATTTTACCGCTTTTGAATTCGGCTAGTGCCTTGGTGCGTGCTCCCTGACTTTTGTTGCCATGAATGGCCGCTGCGCTAATACCATCGGTATTTAGTTGCTCGGTAAGACGATTGGCGCCGTGTTTGGTGCGGGTAAAAACCAGTACTTGCTGCCAGTTTTGTGAGCCGATTAAAAAGGACAGCAATTCACGTTTGCGGTTTTTATCAACCGGATGAACAACCTGTGTGACTCGCTCCGAGGCGGTATTACGCTGGGCTACTTCAACCAGAGCTGGTGAGTTCAGCAGCTTGTTTGAAAGTTGTTTGATCTCATCCGAAAAAGTAGCGGAGAATAACAGGGTTTGTTTTTGTTTTGGCAACAAGGCCAGCACTTTACGGATATCACGAATAAAACCCATATCCAGCATCCGGTCAGCTTCGTCGAGCACCAGAATTTCAACCTGAGACAAATCGACAGTCTTCTGGCTGACATGATCGAGCAGGCGACCCGGTGTCGCCACCAGAATATCAACCCCGTCACGAATTTTTTTAATCTGCGGGTTAATGCTGACACCGCCAAAAATGACAGTGGATTTTAATGGCAGGTGTTTACCATAGCTGTCAACGCTTTCAGCAACCTGAGCGGCCAGTTCACGGGTGGGGGTTAATACCAGTGCCCGGATCGGACGGCCTTTTTTTGCTGAGGTCGGTGACATTAAACGTTGTAATAAGGGCAGTGTGAAACCGGCTGTTTTACCGGTGCCTGTTTGCGCGCCACCCATAATGTCGCGGCCATCTAATATATATGGTATGGCTTGTTGTTGTATCGGTGACGGTGTGGTGTAACCTTTTTCGGTTACCGCACGAAGCAATTCGGCGCGTAAGCCGAGTGATTCAAATGACATACTAGGGTTTTCTCCAAAAGTGTATATGATGATCTGCCTATTCAATACACATGATGGGGTCACATGGGTTGGACCGGTCTAGGCGAGATGTTGCTATTCTGTATAAATTACAAAGGAATCGTGCTGGATTACCGCAGTGAAAACTGGTGCAGACCGAAGTGCACCGGAAGTTGCGATAGATTATACCTGAAAACAAATGATAAAGGTGATATTAAAGTACAGATGGATTATCTTTAAGCCAGTTTGTGGAATTTAAAGAAAATATAAAAACACAGAAATAAAGGATCATGTGATGAAAAAACTACAGTGTTGCTATTTTATATTGCTAATCAACGGTTTGATGGCTGCAGCTATGTCTTCAGCTTTTGCCAGTACGGTCAAAATCACCCCGTTGGGTAGTCACGATGGTGAGTTTTGTTTATTTGACCGTGCAATGATTTTTGAAGACCCCGATGGTACGCGTATCTTATATGATGCGGGACGTACAGTTGCCGGAGCGGATGACACGCGTCTTGGTAAAATTGATGCGATTCTGGTCAGTCATATGCATGGTGATCATGTGGGTGATCGTCAGATTAAAAGTATCAATGCCGGGCAGTGTGGAAAGCCAGATGTGTCAGTAAAAGCAACACCAAACACCAACACGATAAATATTGCTCTGCATAAAAAAGCATCGATTATTACGGGCAGTGAAATGCCAAAGTTTTTTGCAACCAAGCTGAAAAATCTCGGTGCAAATCCGGCCAGTTCAATACTGGTGCGTTTTGGTGGCAGTAAAAAAATCGGCGGCGTTACCATCACCACTGTGCCGGCCGTACATTCAAACGGTATAGCCGGTGCTATGCTCGATGGGGAACTCGGTCAGATGTTGGATGCAGCCGGTTTAAGCGCCTATGCCGGCCCGCCGACCGGTTATGTGCTAGGCTTTTCTAACGGCTTGCAGGTTTATCTGTCAGGCGATACCGGTATAACGGCAGAACAGGATACGGTGGTGCGGCAGTATTATGCGGCCAAACTGGCAGTGATGAATATCGGGGATACCTATACAACCGGCCCAGAGGAAGCGGCTTATGTGGTTAATGAGCTGATTAAGCCGGTTTCAGTCATCGCCTCTCATGCTAATGAGGAAGCGACTAAAAAGGGCAAAGTGGTCAGCGCTAGCAGAACAGAGCGTTTCGTCGAAGCCACTAAAGTCCCCGTTTATTTGCCTTTGAGCGGACGAACAATGGAGTTTAATACGGCCGCTGAGTGTGTCGCAGGGTGTCGTTAAACAAAGTTAATAATGCCCAGCAGACTGGTGAGGTACTAAAGTAACAGTGTCTCATCAATCGGATGCCAGACACTGGCGGCATCAATCAGTGACTGGGCTGTTAGTGCTGCGACGCCATAGACCTCGGTACAGACCGCATACTTGTTGCTGATTCTGTTCAGCAACAGATCAAAATCACCATCTCCGGATAGCAGGATAACAGTATCGACGGTTTCGGCTGTCTCCATGATATCAATCGCTATGCCCACATCCCAGTCACCTTTTGCTGAACCATCACTGCGTTGAATATAAGGCTTTAGTTTGACCTGAAAGCCGATATGTTTGAGTGCATCCTGAAACTTTAATTGTTGCTGGTCGCCACGGTCAATGGCATATGCGGTGGCCGTTATAATTTGCCCCTGCTCAGATATTTTTTGCCACAGCTTACGGTAATTAAACTGGCGGGCATAATGCTGGCGCGTGGTGTAATAAATATTCTGAACATCAGCAAATAAAGCAATTTTTTTCAAAGAAAAATCCGTTTGTTGTGGTTTTACCAGACGTAAAATACCTATTTTGGTGCATTTGCTCTAAGTGTTAGCCGTGTTAACAGTGATCAAAACACTTGGAGTATGAGTCAATTTTATCGTTAAAACCCTCGTAACGGCTAATGTTTAGTAAAATACTGGGTTATTTTTAACAAATCTAAGCATTCAGTAAAGCTATGCTCTTGAATTTCAGAATATGTGTTTTATAATGCAGGAATTGCAGTGTTTGGGTTTTGACCCGGTTATATTGCAAGGTGCTACATACTACCCTGGTTCTTGTCAGAAGTTATCTCCTGTTAATTACCTCGCAAGGTTTGTAACAGCTAACAACTTTTTAATATATGAAAGAGGTATATCATGGCAACTGGAACCGTAAAATGGTTTAACGAATCTAAGGGCTTCGGCTTTATCACTCCTGATGATGGCAGCAAAGACGTATTTGCTCATTTCTCAGCAATCGCAAGCGATGGTTTCCGTACACTGGCTGAAGGCCAGAAGGTTACTTTCGATGTGGAAGATGGACCAAAAGGCCCGCAGGCTTCAAACATTCAGGTTTAATCATCTGATAGTCTGAGGTTTAAAGAAAAACCCCGCGTTATTCGCGGGGTTTTTTTTGCCTGTAATTTATCATCGGATCAGACAGATGATTGTTGCTGTATGGCTCTTAATTCTGAATTACTGTATGCTGCACGGCCGATTATCGGATACCAGATATTAGCTGAGCATGACAAGAGATGATGCCATGAACTTTACTACCCTGGGTTTATCGCCAGCTATTCTCCAGACCCTGACGGAGAAAGGTTATCAAAGCCCGACACCGATTCAGCTTCAGGCTATCCCGGCCATTCTGGCTGGCAACGACGTGATGGCTGCAGCGCAAACCGGCACCGGTAAAACAGCCGGTTTTACATTGCCGCTTATTGAACGATTATCCAAAGGTCCGCGTGCGCCGGCTAACCATGTGCGTGCATTGATTCTGACACCAACCCGTGAATTGGCAGCTCAAGTCTCCGCCAGTGTATCGGCTTATGCTGGCAATCTGGCACTCAGCTCGGCGGTGGTGTTTGGCGGTGTAAAGATTAATCCACAGATGATGGCTCTGCGTAAGGGGGTTGATATCATGGTGGCAACTCCGGGACGTCTACTGGACCTTTATCAGCAAAATGCTATCAAGTTTGGGCAGTTAGAAGTACTGGTGCTGGATGAAGCAGACCGTATGCTAGACATGGGGTTTATCACAGACATAAAAAAAATACTTAAGCTGTTACCTGTGCAACGTCAAAACCTGATGTTTTCGGCAACCTTTTCAGCAGACATACGCCAGCTGGCAAAATCTTTAGTGACTAACCCGGTTGAAATCTCGGTGACACCACGCAATGCCACTGCTCCAACCGTAGAACAATGGGTTTATCCGGTTGATAAAAAGAAAAAATCGGCTCTATTGCTGTATCTAATCAAGCATCATCAGTGGCAGCAGGTTTTGGTTTTTTGCAAAACCAAACAGGGGGCCAATCGGTTAACCCGTTTACTGGACGAAGATGGGATTAAGGCTGCACCGATACATGGCAATAAAAGCCAGGCGGCTCGCACCAGAGCACTAAACAGTTTTAAGGACGCTAGCGTACAGATATTAGTGGCCACCGATATTGCCGCACGCGGTCTGGATATCAATCAGCTACCGCATGTCATTAATTTTGATTTGCCAACGGTGGCAGAAGATTATGTACACCGGATTGGGCGTACTGGTCGTGCCGGTTCAAATGGGCAGGCGATATCACTGGTCAGTGCTGATGAGTTTGATCAGCTGGCTGCGATTGAACGCCTGACCCAAAAGCTATTAAAGCGAAAACTGATTGATGGTTTTGAGCCAGTGCATTCATTGCCAGAGTCACGACTTGGCAAGCCGCTGAAAGCCAAAAAACCTAAAAAACCCAAGAAAGCGAAAATAAATCCTCGAAATGCACAGCCTGTCAATGACAAGACACAGGGTCGAAAAAAAGATAGCCGACAAGCCGATCTGAGTAAATCAAAGAGCAGGAACAGTGCGGATGCGAAAACATTGGCAAAGAAAAAGCAGCGAACTAGGACGCCATCGAAAAAAACTCCAGGAACATCTTTCAATGCCAGAAAAAGAAGTGCAGTAACAGATAAGAAATAATATTGGACGCAGCAATGATGAGTGGTTTAATTAAGGCCGGATGAAATGACGGCGTGCATTATCGACCTCTGAACGAATAATACAGCC